>Ga0209541_10003539_pt1 | contig 28619 bp, 28 predicted proteins | sample RifCSPlowO2_01_FD_184027 | JGI IMG/M metagenome (GOLD analysis project Ga0209541, IMG submission 184027) | Groundwater microbial communities from Rifle, Colorado - Rifle CSP2_plank lowO2_0.1 (SPAdes) (version 2) | ecosystem: Environmental > Aquatic > Deep subsurface > Groundwater | place... | reverse complement strand
GCGAACAGGTCGGTCTCAGCTCAGAGGACGCGAAACTTCGTTTCTCCTAGCTCATGCGAACAGGTCGGTCTCAGCTCAGAGGACGCGAAACTTCGTTTCGCTTACCTCTGAGCTGAGTATTATTAGAAATGATAATAAAACCCTAACCCAAATAAATCAGCGGGTTCTATTTTCCTGACTTCGAGCGTGTTTTAACCTAACTCATTGATTAAATTGGAAATCAGTTCTTGTTTTAGGCACCGCAACTATCTGCGTTTTTATTAATCAGATTTTCTGCAACTTATTGAAAACAGGTTGATTTTATAGTGGTAGGGCAAATTCAGACCACTAAAATGGAAAAATAAGATATAATTTTGCTCTCAACATTTGGAGGCAAAATGAGTGTCAAACGATTAAGTTTTAGCGCTGCGGAAAAATTCAAAGTGGCGCTTGAGGCGATTAGATCTGAATTAACAATAGCGGAAATATCGGCGAAATATGGGGTGCATGCTACGCAAATTAGCAAGTGGAAAAAGCAAGCATTAGACTATTTGGCAGCATCTTTTGTGGACAAGAAAAAGCCGCAGGATAATCATAAAAAAGAGCTTGCTGAGCTTTATCAGCAAATTGGGCAACTGAAAGTTGAAAATGACTTTTTTAAAAAAAAGTGTGATTTGTTCTTTAGATGATAAAAAAGCGATGTTAGAGCCAAAACATAGCTTTTTAAGCATACGGCAGCAATGTGAAATAATAGGAATAAATCGTTCTAACATTTACTATGTGCCTAAACCGATAGATGAAGAGACGCTGTTACTGATGCGAGTTGTAGATGAAATCTATACGCAGTATCCTTTTTTTGGAACACGTCAGATGAGTAGCTATTTACGCTTGAGAAAAGGGTTTCTATATTTAATGGCAATTATAGACTGGTACAGCCGTTATGTTTTGGATTGGGAGTTAAGCATTACTTTAGAAGCTGATTTTTGCATTGAAACATTGGCGCGAGTGTTGAAAAATAAAGTTTGTGAAATATTTAATACTGGCCAGGGTACGCAATTTACGAGTGCTGGCTTTACAGGATTATTAGCAGCAAGTGGTATTAAGATTAGTATGGATGGCAAAGGGCGAGCCTTAGACAACGTATTTGTTGAAAGATTATGGCGATCAGTGAAATATGAAAAAATGTATTTGCAAGAATGGAATACAGTTAGAGAAGTTCGGCAAGCGCTGGTTGAGTATTTTAGATTTTATAATAATAAACGTCCTCACCAAGGGTTGGGTGGAAAAACACCAGCATCAGTGTACTTGGCAATAAGATAAGTGAGGTGCCACGTTTTGGTAGAGGCTTGTTGATTCGTCTTGATGCGGCTACCGCCGCAGTCGACGATTTTTGTTAGGAAAAGAGAATTTAGTAGTAGTAGTTTTTTTATTATTTTTTAATCAAAAAGGGTAAAATTTTATATCTTAATTTTTGGAAAAATTGGTCTTGATTTTTCCCCCTCTTTATTTACACTATCCGATATGTCTGTGTTTTTAATAAAGTCAATTAATATATCGGAAAGTTTGTTTTCATTGTTAAGGCCAGTTTAAACAATAAGTGAGAAAAGTGAGAATTTATGAATCGACTGTGTGTATTTATGGGCGCTCAATTGGGAATCAATCCTTCCTATCGGAATGCTGTCCAAGAATTAGCGGATACTATCTTAAAACACCGTCTCACCTTGGTTTATGGGGGTGCCCGGATGGGATTGATGGGGCAGTTAGCCAATCAGGTATTAGAAAAAAATGGCAAAGTAATTGGCGTAATTACCGAAGATTTTTTCCAACAAGGCATAGCGCATCCTGAATTAACAGAACTTTGTATTGTTTCTTCTATGTCAGAAAGAAAACGAAAAATGGCTGAGATGTCAGATGGATTTGTAGCCTTACCCGGCGGATTAGGAACCTTAGAAGAATTATTTGAAATCTTAAATGCGGCAAAAATTGGGTTACACCAAAAACCCGTGGGGTTACTGAATATTGATCACTATTTTAATCGACTGATCGAATTTATCGATCAAATGGTCAAAAAAGGATTTTTAATGGTCGAACAAAAAAATATTTTAAAAGTATCTGAAAATCCAGCTGACTTAATTTTCACTTTTTTGACTTTACTGAATTCATCGAAACGAGGGGAAAGCACGGTAGGTTGGGCTAAATAAAATGTAGGTTGGTGCTGAGCGAAGCGAAGCCCAACGGGAATAGTTTGTTGGGCCTACGCTTGCTTTGTCATCCCCGAAAATGCGCAGCATTTGTCGGGGATCCATTCCTAAATGAACATCTATCTTGTTATATGTTTTAATCTTTGACGTATCAACCTGGGCTAAATAAAATGTAGGTTGGTGCTGAGCGAAGCGAAGCCCAACGGGAATAGTTTGTTGGGCCTCACGGCCCAACCTACGTACTCAACAATATAATCCAATCGAAATCCATTATCTTCCGTTGCAACCAGTTTATTTTTTGGCCATAATAAAGACAGTTTCTTTATTATTTTTAGCAGTTTTTCCTGCAACCTGTGGTTTGTCTATTATGGCCGAGGATTATTGAGGAATGTTATTAAAAACTAAGTTGTATTCTTGATAAACGGGATTAAAATAAAACTAAATGTTTAAGCAAATGGGAAGAATTTTCCTGCGAGTTTTTTATCCCGTATTAACTTGTTTTTTGTAATGCGAGTGAAAGTTTTATATTACACCATGGGAAATATGATGTGTAATCAACGAGTATATAAAAAAGCGATTTTTACAGCTATCACGGGAGACGTTTTTACTTTATATAATTTTGCCATTTTTGGATATCTTGCGCCCGTGATAGGACAAATATTTTTTCCGGCTTCAAAACCAATCATTGCTATTACGAAAGTATTTTTATTATATGCTGTTGGCTATGTGTTTAGACCTATTGGCGGAGTCATTTTAAGTCATATTGGGGATAAATATGGTCGTCGAATATCCTTAACCATTTCATTTTTGGCCATGGGCTTAGCGAGTTGTGTCATGGGGTTACTTCCCACCTATGAAAAAATTGGCTGCTATTCAACTCTCATTTTTATACTCATGCGAATTATTCAAGGATTATCAACTGGCGGAGAGCTTTCGAGTGCCTCTTCTTATATTTATGAATTAGCCAATAAAAGAAAAGGCTTTTGGGTCAGCTTAAATTCAGCAGCAGCTATTTTTGGTGTTTTTTTGGGTTCATTTACCATCATGGTGCTTTCCAGTCTGTTTACTCCTCAGCATTTAATGAATTATGGTTGGAGAATCCCGTTTTTGTTGGGGGCTATATTAGTTATTCCAGGTATTTTCTTAATAAAGTATTTACCAGAAAGTCGTAGTTTTGAAAAGATTGTCCAAAATAAAGAGCTTGAGCGTCTACCCATGATCTGTGTATTCAGAAATCATTGGATTAATATGCTTTCAGTTTTTTTGTTTGGAGCGACAATGGTTTTGGTGCCACTCATATTTGTCTGGATGCCGCCTTATGTAAGTGCCTGTTTTGGAAAAACAATCTCTCATGTCACCATCATCAATACTATCACATTACTGGTGTTAGTCTTATTGGTGCCCGTTGCAGGCTATCTATCTGATAGAGTTGGATATTTAAAGTTAGCTTCTGTTAGTGTCATTTTAATGATTATCTTGACGGTACCGCTTTTTTATTTGATCACGAGTCATTGGCAATTTGGGTTACTGACAGCACAATTAGCTTTTGCGATTATTTTTAGTGGCGCGTCTGGTGCTACTTCCATTGTGATGACTAAGCAATTTCCAACCAAAGTGAGGTGTAGTGGAATAGCGATCAGTTATAATGCGGCAAATTTAGTATTTGGGGGAACAGCTCCAGCGGTTTGTACGTTTTTAATCAGTATAACGAATTTGCAAACCGCGCCAGCTTATTATATTACTTTATGTATGATGGTGGCGTTATTGGGTTGTTTAATGATTGGGTTTCAAAAAGGCGCATAAACTATAAAGAATTGCAAAGTGTATAAGTGAGGATGCCTATGCAAAAAAGAAGTTACAGTGGTTTTCAATCATCGATTGAAAATATCATTAAATCACATCCGGGTCTCGCTCATGCCAAAGAATCAAAAGACCTGAAATATATTTTTACGAACGATGATAATATGAAATATCTTGGTATGGATGAAGAAAGCCGTATCATCGGCAAAGATGTATTTGATTTGGCAAAAAATATGGGAAAGTATTGGAACGATAGTAATGTTAAAAAAATGTATGATTACGATATACAAGTCATTGACTCTAAAAAAACATTATTAATAGAATCGAGCGTTTTTTTGGATAGCCATGGTTTAATCGTTGTACATTCTACAAGGAAAATACCCATATTATATGATAATAAAGTTCAATTAGTACTGACGCTCATTTCAGATTTAACTCATCGAGAAACGCCAGTAACACTTAAAACCTTGTATGATAAATTATATGATTATCGTGAAGCGACCACTAAGTTTTTGCAACATTTTGGGTTCGATATTAAAATTGCTCAGGAAATAACCCCCAGAGAGCTCGATTGTATGCTTACCTTTGTTCGACGCAATAATTTCAAAGAAATTGCCAATGATCTTAATGTAACGCGTAGGACAGTGGAAGAGCACCTAAAACACATCAAAGAAAAACTGAGTTGTCATACGACGGATAATTTGATGAGTATTTTGTTTGAGAAATTTTATAATAGACGGCCGGCAAGATAAAAAATAAAAAAATTATACGGCGAACATGTCTTTTTCTAATACCAGAAATTGTTCGATATCTTTATTTAATTGTGCTTCATTATGATTCATCAAAGTAATCGATCCGGGGGAGGTTAATTGATCCACAGTATTTTTTATCTTATCCCCCGGTTGGATTTTTAGGTATAAATGGTGAAAGGAATTTAATGCACTTAGTTTAGAATAATCTTGTATTCCTTTATAAGTTCTATTGACATGCGATTCCAAAAATTTAACGAATAAATAATTATGGATAAAGTAAGGAGCAGAGAATTTAGAAATAAATGCTTTTGGATTTAAATAACTTTCTAAAGTCATCTCGATTTGATTTCTGCCAGTCGCTTGTTTAATAAACTCGGGGTTGAAAACGCCCATGACCCTGGCGCCACATTCAATTAATATAGGGCCATCTTGAGTTAACATAATTTCCGCATGACAGGGGCCATGACTAATTTTAAGCGCATCCAATACATCGAAAGTGTACTGAATAACTTTTTCACTGTTTTCAAAGTGATAAGGTAAAATCCAATTGGTTGTAGGCGGGGTCCCGCATTTCCACATATCTGATATTGTGTGTCTGCCATAAGAACTAACTGTATTGATGAGCAATTGACTTCCTTTTAAATAGCTTTGTGCCAATACTTTTTGATTCGTTTCATAAGCAACTGTCTTGGTGTTAATTATTTTGTTAAAAGCGTTTCTGATGTCAATGTCCGAATGACAAAAGGTTACCAAATCTGCGCCAAGGCTTCGTAGTGGTTTAAGTACGATGGGTTTTTCTTTGATTTCGATGGCCCACCCTAAAATTTCATTGATATTATCAGAGACAATATATTTTGCTGTTTTAAGACCACTGTTTGATAAAGCTTCTATCATTTGGCCTTTATCTCTTCTGGCCGAGCTTAAAGCAATTCCATTGGAAATTAACCCTAAGTTATGACTTAATTGGTCAGCTAATTCGACGCCAATTTCTGCGCCAGGGATTAAAAATTTTATTTTGTATTTTTTTAATTGGTGGTATATCTCATTTAAATGTCCATGATATATTATATTTTCTATATAATGAGCGGGATTAAACGTATTGATAAAATATTGTGGAATATTGTCAGTACTTTGAATATGAATGCATGAATAACCCAGTTGATTAAGTTTTGGAGCAAAAAATCTTCCTATGCCGTAACCATCCACAATAGCAACAATTTCGGACATTTCCCCTTTTCTCCTTTATTTCCTTTTTGATTCCTTAATTTTTTAAACGGGTAAATTCCGTTTGGCTATCATACCAGCCATCAGATTTATAATAATTTGAACGGCAACATTGGTTGTCATGTTATTTCTATCTAAAGGTGGACTGACTTCGGTAATATCGAATCCTATAATGTCATAATGGCGAGCTATTTCAAATATCGTATCAATCACTTCATGCGGAAAAAGTCCGTTTGAATTGGGAACACTGGTGCCTGGAGCAAACGCTTGATCGATAGCATCAATATCTACTGATAGATATAGTTTTTTGATTTTTAACTGCTTGAAAATGTCGTTAATGACGTTTGATAATCCTTTTTTACGCATATCATAAACCGTAATAATGGTGATTCCATTTTTTTCCGAAAAATCCATATATTGTTTAGAATAGATATTTGCACCAATACCAAATTGAATAAAATAATTATAATTTAAAGTTTTCTCTAAAGTTTTCACCCAGTTTCCTGAATGATATCGGCCAGGAATAATATCCCGGGAATCGAAATGAGAATCAAAAACCAGCAAACCAATTTCCTCATTTTGATGTTTCTTTTTGATTGAACTAAAAATCGGCGCTGTAATGGAATGATCGCCGCCCAAGCAGATGGGAATATAGGGGTTGGGTAAAGAACTCACGGCTTTCGCAATATTCTCATGACTTTGTTCTATCGATTGTACCACATCTACACTGCCAAAATGCGTGATGACCATGTTCTCTAAAGAAATGCGCTTGTCGGTACAATATAAAGTGCATTCATTCAAATTTTTTATAATTTCCTTAGGTCCAAATCGAGTTCCGGGTCTGTGACTTACAGCAAAATCAAAAGGAATTTCAACAAACCCAAAAGAAGGTAAAGTGGAAGTTACTGGTTTTTGCCAAACATCTGAAAACCAGACGACAGATTTATCTTCAACAACTTTAGAAAACATAATTTTTACTCTAAAATAATTTTACATTCGTGATAAGCGTGCTGAGCGTATTCTCGTGCTTCTTGTGCATTTTTACCTTCGGTGATGATATATCCGAGAAGATCAGCATTGGACTGAGGGACATGGACTGTTGATCCGGGTTTGGCCACGATATTTACATATTTTACTCCGGGCATGTTTTTGATTTTTGAAATATTAATGGATTTTAATATTCCATCTTTATGGGTGTGTAACGCCATCATGGCTGCTCCATTATTTTTAATGGATTTCCAAATTACTTTTGTCCCCAATGCAATTTCTACTACTTGATCGGCTGGATTTAAACCGGTTGCTAAGGTAATGACGTGACTTCCCATCATATCGCCAGCCATCCTCGGATTAATTTCCAGTATTTTTATCTGCCCATTTTGAATTCTGCACTCGGTATGAATTACCCCACAATTGATGTCTAATATTGCCAATGCGCGTGATACTGCAGTAAAAAGTAAATTTGTTTCTTCTGAAACAATGGGAAAGGAACCGCCTAACTCAACGAAATTACCATTTTCTGTACCGAAAAAACGGTCTTTTTTGGCAATACCAATTAACTGAATGGGTTCATGATATGACTGCAAAGTTTCTACACTAAATTCAGATCCCTCAATAAAACTTTCCAAGAGTACCCCCCGTCCAATGGGTTGCCCTGATGAATTTTCTTTCCAGTTCTTTGAATTCAACATATAATTTTTCAATGCTTGATCATTCAAAATTTTTTTTACATACAAACTATCATTAATATTTTGTGGTTTAGCAATAATAGGGTAGCTTATTTTTTTTGCAAAATGTAGCGCCTCATTAATATGATGTACTAATTCAAATTTTGGATTAATTTCGTTAAAATATTTTTCCAGTGAACATCGCATCAAATACTTGTTTCTTGCTTTGCAAGCAGAGGAATAGGGCATTGAAGGCAGTTGGAGTATGTTTGCTGCTAGACAGGCTTGAGGAACGTAAAAATCTGCTGTAGTTGTGATCCCCTCTATTTTATTAATCCTGTTGCAAGTGGCTATCTCAACCAGTAGTTCATGGATGGAATTGGTATCACAGCGATAAATATAATCGAAATCACCCAAGAAATCATCCGGATAATTATCTGAATTTCTTGTAAAAAAAGAGATTCTGTAATTTTGTGATTTGGCGTATTCAAGAGCTTTTTGACCCGCTCCCGTTAAACTGGCTTCCACAAAAGCGATATGCTTTTTATTGATCATAAATAATATCCCAGGTATTTTAGCCCACACTCAACAATTTTATCTGTGCCATTTTTGGTTTTCCAGTTAAAATAATCGATCACTTTTCTATCCATGCCTTTTTCTTCTATGCCATTCCAGACACGCTCACGAGGGAGGCAATAACCGTTTTGAAAATTTGAACGAATATAACGTGCATAGGCTGAATTCCATATTTCTGCTAAGGTATTTTGTTTAATATGCCCCAAAAAGCGACCCAATCCATTGCAATCATACACTTCTCCATACAAATTAACATGCACGCCTACATTGACTTGGTTGCATTGATATCCACCAATCATAGGCCGAGTTGGCGTATATTTAATACCAAATTCACGTTCATCAATCAATCGAAATTCTTCCAGTAACTGATCAGCTTCTGTTTTGAGCATTAATTTATTTTTATTATCGGCAATTCCTTCAGGGATTAAAGTGGTAATATAAAAATGAATGTTGTTATTTCTGCAGTATCGAAAAATGGTTTTTACAATATCTATATCATGATATTGTGGCGTAATCACCATATCAACAGCCAAGCGAGTTGGTTTTGTTTTATTAAAGCCTTTATCTTGAAACATTTGAAAAATTTTGTTTGCTTTTATACCATAACCGACATATTTAACTATTTTATCTTGTATTACGGGATCAGTATGATTGTATTTAATAAAAATAGTGACATTCTTTTTGAATAATTTGTCAACTGTGTTTTCATCTAGTTGATGTCCGCTGGTAAATATAACTGGGATGATTTTGAGCCCATTTATATACTCGATAGTTTCCCAAAAATAGGGATCAAGCAAAGGCTCTCCCGCTCCCGGAACTTCAACGGTTTTTGCTCCCAATGCTTTTGCTTGAGCAATAACATTTTTTCTTTCAGCTAACGTGAGTTCTTCTCGATTTTTTCTCGAAAATCTATCAGGGGTTCTGTCACAATAGAAGCAATTTAAATTACATTTGGCAGTGAAATCAATGTCTAGGTGAAGCAGTTCATTTTTTTTCATTGCTTTTTTGATTTCTTTTTGATCAAAATCTACACCTTTTGCCCAGAGCCGGTGAATTTTGTCTAGAATCCTTTTCATTTTCATGCCTCAATAATAGAAATATTGATCATAATTGTAGCGCATTTTCTGATTTTGTCCAAAAAATGGCAAAAATAAATCAAATTCTTATTGCCCTATATTTATTAAGGGTTTTATTGGAATTTTTTATAGGCAATAATATGCTATCGGAAGTCTATTGATGGGTATATTGTTGAAAATCCACAATATACAGAGGCAAAAAAATTTACGAGGCTATGGTAAATTGTAAAAAATTACAAGTTTTGCAATTATAATAATAATGTTTAGATAATTTTAATTTTTTTTAATCAAAAGGTATTTATTATGTCGCAGATATTCAACGACAATCTGAATAATACTACTGTCCTAGTCATAGGAGGTTCGTACGGTATCGGTAGAGATATTGCTGATGCGTTATTAAATAAGCAGGCTAATGTCATCGTATTAAGCCGTACTCCGCCTGAAAATAATCTTGGTATAGGGAATTCAGCGCTAAACTGGCAACCGTTAGATTTATCCAATCCCAATCAAAGTCGGATTCAGTTGGAGCAAATATTAAAAGAACTTAATAATAAATTAGATGCGGTATTTTATTCAGCCGTTTATTATGGGCCTAGACGTGTCCCATTTTTGGAAGCCAGTGAGGAAGATTGGAAACAGCAGTTAAATGTTAATTTATATGGCTTATGGTTCAGCTTGTTACTGACTTTGCCGATTTTAAAACAGCATTCTCCCAGCTTATTTGTCCATATGACTTCTGATGTAGTCTATAATGCAGGGCCATGGCGAGCCGGATATGCTGCCACTAAAGCCGCTGCATCAAATTTAATGGATTCTTTGGTGAAAGAAGCACCGGAAGGACATGTGCGTTTGGTGCAATTAATACCGGGGAAAATGATCGATACAAGTAACCTTTATAATCGTTGCCCGAGTAATTTTAAATATAAATATGATGGGCTTTCAAAACATTTACAACAAGCGGCGCTTCAATTACTGCAAACGCGTGGTGAAGGAATGCATGGTAAGAGTTTGGTGTTTGATGAACACGGTCATTTACTACGTTTAGATGATGCAATTTCTGACGAATAGACTTGTCAATATATTTTGTTCAATTAAAAATATCCAAACATCAGTATTATTTCAAGGCGTCGAGATAGTTTTTCTTTCTAGTCTTTAGATAAGCAGTGTCATCTCAGGGAGTTTCTCTCGTAAACACAAGTTTCGCACTTTGATTTTGGAATTAAGCTGTTTTATGGAAAATATCTCATATTTATTTCATTATCTTATTGTGGAAAATCCACAATAGATGAAAAGCAAAAAGCTCCTAAAATATAACTTGTCTGAGAAGGATCATTTAGAAAAACACATAGAGAGGGGGAGGAACTCGTTTAAATGGCTAGAAAATAAGGAAAATGTAGTGTTTCAGCCAATTTAAATTGGGGTGAAATTAATTCAAGGGTATTAAATGTTGGCGAAGTTTAATAACAGGGCTTTAAATATGTCAATTAGCCATATATCACAACGTAAAATTCGTGTTGATCGAGCGGAGGTATTAAGACAATTTAATATTTGCTATTTAAACAAATATCCGATGTCAATAAATATCAATATGCCCAAAGTTCTCTTAGTTGAAGACAATGCAGTCATTCAAAAAGCCCATCGCGCATTTTTGCAAGAATTAAATTGTCAAGTAGATATTGCTTCAAACGGACTTCAGGCGCTTTCTTTATACGAGAGTAATAATTATGACATAGTTTTATTAGATATTGATTTGCCGGATATGAAAGGGACTGCGATATCTAAAAAGATACGTTATTTAAATGATAAGCAACATATTCCTATTATCGCCGTGACTGCCTTAAAAAATTCAACACAACAATTTTATAAAAAAGCAGGAATAAATGCAGTGATTTATAAACCGGTTAGTTTAAAAATGTTAAAGCAAGTGCTTTCAAAATGGCTGTAAATTTAAGAGGAGAAAAAAGATTTGGTCAATGTGGTAAGACAGTCAGAACAGACAAAGAGTCATTAGAGGTAAAAAAAGATGATGATTCTGGCTTATCTCATTGACCATTTATCATAATGGTTGCATTAGAGAAAAGTGTGGATGACTATGAAAACAATGACTAACCATCAAATAAATGATGGGAGAAATGATGAAATGAGGACATATTGGCGATGAACCATATGAGATTTATCACTAACACTTCCAGCTCAAATTGGCAAATTCGCGCACAGAGGGAAGTCGAGTATAAGGTGAGATTAACTCGGGCATTACTCAATCCTGCGAATATTACGCTGGCCGCTGCATGCGGTCTTGATGGAAAGAAATGTGGAAAACGTTTGGTAGTTATAGATGATGAGGTTTACACGTTATATAAAGGACAGTTGGATATTTATTTTTCCGCTTGGAACCTTGCTCCAATTTGGCACATTATTTCTGGTGGCGAATCAGCCAAGGTGATAGAGCCGGTGCTTAATGTTGCAGATGCCATGATTAAAGCAGGTCTTCTACGTCGCACTGAAGCAGTTATTGCCATTGGGGGCGGGGTGTCACTTGATATTGTTGGTTTTGCTGCAAGTTTGTATCGCAGAGGCATCCCTTATATTCGCATTCCTACTACATTAATAGGGCAAATCGATGCTGGCATTGGTATCAAAACGGGAATTAATTATGGGCATCACAAAAATCGTTTGGGTTCTTATTTTGCGCCGACTGAAGCATTAATTGATCCTACATTTTTGTGTACATTGGATGAGAGACATATCTCAAATGGTATTTCTGAAATTATTAAAATGGCATTGATTAAAGATAATAGGCTATTTCAATTAGTAGAAAAAAATGCAGATATATTAAATGCCCAAGCTCTTTCTAGCAATAACACAGAAGTTGAAGAGATTTTATCTCGTGCTATTGATGGCATGCTGGAAGAATTGGAACCGAATTTATGGGAGGGCAATTTGGAGCGTTCAGTGGACTATGGACATACGTTTAGCCCTACTCTGGAGTTATGCGCTGAACCAGAATTATTGCATGGAGAGGCGGTTGCTATAGATATAGCTTTATCGATAGTACTTGCATTACATCGTGGCTTGTTAACGTTCGAAGATTCTTGTCGCGCATTAGACTTAATGATTCGTGTTGGACTGCCTATTAAACACCTTAATTTTACGTTGGATCTTATTGAAGCCGCTTTAGACGACACGATTAAACATCGTGATGGATTGCAGCGAGTTCCACTGACCGATGGAATAGGCAAAGTTACTTTTGTGAATGATCTTAGTAAGTCTGAATTACATGTTGCGTTGGCATATATTAATCGATATAAAAGACAGCGGGGTATGAATGTTGCCTAAATATTTTTCACACAATAATGTAGTGCTTGTGTTTGATTTAGGTGGCACCTATTTTCGTTCAGGAGTGTATATGCACCCAAAAGGCGTGCTGAATGTTCATCAGCAATCAGCGCTCAGTTTTTATGGCGCATCAGATATGACCGTGGCTGACCTCAAAAAAGGGTTGTTAAAATATTTGGTAAATACGGCACGGAGCTATAAAGAGAATATGCGAGCTAATTGCGTGTCAATTTCATTAGGAGCAGCATTAGATGGACGCTGCGGAACAGTCTATGGTTCAGGTCCTTTATGGGGACATGACAACTCTCCGTTTGAGTTGTTAACGCAATTGCATCAATCTGCCTCCGAATTTGAATGGCATATTGTCAATGATGTCACAGCAGGATTGCTTCATTACGCTAAGCATGCAGCTAATTTAGACATTCGTAAAATATTATTGTTAACAGTTAGTTCTGGTATTGCGTGTCGTGTGCTAGATGTTCGGAATCAACATATCGCACTAGATGAGTTTGGATTGCAGGGCGAAATAGGGCATTCTCCAGTTACGTTGTGTTTTAGAGGTCAGATGCTTGAGTTGGATTGCGATTGTGGCGAACATAATCATGTAGCTGCTTTTTCTTCTGGGCGTGGTATGTGTAGACTGAGTAAACTTCTTGCGAAACGTCAGCCATTATTATGGAAAAAATCTAGACTCGCTGTGTTGTGTGCAGAAGGAGAAGGATATGAGTCTGCATTATGTCGCGCATTGGACGAGAACGATGCATTTTCTGTTAATTTGCTTTACTTAGCAACAAAGCCTATCGCAGATATACTGCGTAATGCATTGGCAATCGATCCTGAATTAGACCGAATTGTTTTAACAGGAGGAGTGGCGGTTAATTTGGCAGACCACTACCGAGAGATGCTTATGCGACATTTTTCTGAGCAAGGACTTTATTTGAGTAGTAATTTTGACTCTGAGTTGTTTAATCGTCGGATTTTTATTGCAAAATCTGATGAGGTGAATAATTTAGAAGGTGCCGCTCTGTATGCAATCAATCAAATGCAGCAGAAAGTCTTATCTGTGCAAAACAAGCGACAAGATGTATATGCTTATCAACATAAGTTGGTACAGCCGAACGTCAACTTAGATTCTGGAAAATACGCTATTAGTTTTCTCATGACATCTATGTATAATATAACTCGATCAGGAGGCTATTATGCTTAGTTCGTTGTCGCTAAACAAACATCGAGCAATTATTCGTAATGCTAAGAGCGTTTATTTAGAACAAAGAAAAACTCCTGTTATAAAAAAAGGAGAACTACTTTTAGCACCATTAGTGTCAGGTTTGTGCGGGACAGACATTCAAATATTGCGTGGAGAGCGAGATGATTCAGCTGTAGTTAATGGTCATGAAGGTGTGGCTCAGATAGTTGAAGCTGGGAGTGATTGTCCAGCATATTTTGTGCCAGGAGCAAAAGTATTGATTAATCCAACGCATCCATGCAATTCAGCATTTTTATTTGGACATAATGTAGATGGTTTTTTTCAAGAATACGTTCGTATACCTGCCTCAGCAGTTTCTGCTGGATTAGTAATACCAGTGAAAACCAAATTGTCTTTGAAATTGTTTTCCTTGGTTGAGCCTCTTGCTGCAGTGCTATATGCGCTTCAATTATTACATCCCCAGCGTTGTAAAGATGCAATGATTATTTATGGAGATGGCATTATTGGTCATCTTGCTTTGCTGCTTATGAAAAGGCGGTTTGGCATAAATTTCCCAATAATCTTTGTGCATCATCGACAAGAAGGGCTTGAGTGGAGTTTACAAAGAAAAATGCCTGCAGATTTTGATTTGTTGTTTGATCAATTACATTTGGTTAATAATATATTACCAGATATATGTTCAGCACTGCTTGCTACTCCGCGTCTAAGTACAATGAGTTGTTTATCTCATGCTGTTGAACATATTGTACCAAATGGGTGCATTGATATATTGGGGGGATTGCCCAAAAAAGCAATTTTGCCAGATTTGCCTACTATTGATTTGATAAGTTTGCGAGCAAAAAATTGTGGCGGTTTTCCTTTAGATGGCGTATTTACACAAGCCCTATCTATTAAAAATAAGCCATTAGTGTTATGTGGGCATAGGGGGGTGTCGAATAATCATTTGCTGGAAGCAATGGAAGAATTAAGCATGTATGGGGATATCTATGCACCAATTATTACACACATTCTTAGTTTAGAGGAAGCTTCAAAATTTATGAACAGATTATTACAAAAATTTCCTCGTCAGATTAATGGTGAGCGTGTCATGAAGCTAGCTATTGCCAGGAGTCATTAATATGTTGCAGTCATATGTTAATTTGAAAAGTAATACAATATTAGTGATAGGAGGGTCATCTGGTATTGGACGAGGGATTGCCGATGCGCTAGCAAAAGCTCATGCGCGCGTGGTTGTTTTGAGCCGTACTCCTCCTGCAGAGGAATCAACTTTTTTAGAATGGAGGTTTCTAGATTTATCACAACCCAATGAGAGCCGCATTCAATTAACAGCTGTCCTAAAGGAACTTGGATCGCAATTGGATGTAGTATTTTACTCAGCAGTTTATTATGGTGCTAAGCGTACACTTTTCTTGAAAGTTGCTGAGGAGGAGTGGAGGCAGCAGTTGAATGTCAATTTGCATGGTCTTTGGCTTAGCTTATCGCTCACTTTACCGTGGTTGCAACGACGCGCACCTGCATTATTTGTACATCTTTCTTCTGAAGTGGTTTATAACGCTGGCCCAGAACGTTCAGGTTATGCGGCGACTAAAGCTGCTGCGTCCAATCTAATACGTTCATTAGCGCAAGAAGATCCTAGCGGGAAAGTGCGTCTTATTCAATTATTGCCAGAAAAAATGGTGAACACTTCAGGAATTCGTCGCCGTCGTCCTGCTAATTTTGATTATCATAATTATATGACACCACAACATTTTAGTCAGGTTGCACTTCAGTTGGTACAAACGAGAGGAGAAGGTATGCATGGTGAAAGCTGGGTGGTGAGTGATCAGAGACAGATGCAGCGAGTGGAAGAAGCCGTGCCTATTTCACAAAGTTATAGAGGTGAGCAATGTCAAATAGTATAGCTTTAGTGGATTGGCGTTTGCCGGTGTATGGTGCGGAGGCAGTACGTTTTTGCGCAGAACATCATGTGAGCGCATTGCAAGTTGATTTTGGTGGCCCCGGACATTCTCCTAGTTTAGATAAGCGTACACGGCAAGATGCTATTTTAGAAGCATGTGCCGAGCATAAAGTACATATTATTGCTTTGGCGGGTAATCAATTAAATGATATTGGATTAGGTTTGCGATTTGATCGTTATACTTCTCGGAAATTACAAAATTTAATCGAATCAATATTAGATACTGCAAATTATCTTTCTGTTCCTTTGGTATTTTTTCCTAGTTTTCATCGAGGAGCTATTCGTGACATAGAAACTTTAGTACGTGCAGCTAAGATGTTACGTTGGGCTTGCCAAGAAGCAAAAGATCGTCAGTTAGAATTAGGAAGCGAGAATGACTTGTCTGTTGCTTGGTCTGTGCGTTTAATAGAAGAAGTTTGCGCTACTAATTTTCGTTTTATTTTTGATTGTTATAATCCTATAAAAGCAGGGCATTCGGCAGCCAAGCTATTGACTAAATTGGAAGGATGTTTTGCGTCACAGGTGCATATCAAAGATGGTTTTGCAGGAGAAGATGGGAAGGTTGCGCTAGGGAGTGGAGATGGTAATGTAAAAAATATATTAACAGCGTTAGTTCAAACTGATTGGGCTAAAGATTATATATTAGAAAATGATTATCGCTGTAGTCATCCGCAGGCATTACATCACGATATTCAGTGGATATCTCATTATTTAACGTGGCAACGCACGCAGTCAAAATCATCAATACATTAGGAAAGCTTTATGCAAGTTAATCGATCTTTTATAACATATCACGTTAAAGGGTTGCTGTTCGATATGGATGGTACATTGGTTGATTCAACGCCGGTAGTGGAGCGAACGTGGCGACGTTTTGCTGATCGATATGATTTAGATCTGAATGAAATTTTAGATTATGCGCATGGCCGCCGTACGTTAGAAACGGTGACGCATTTTGCGCCTGCATATGTTGATATAAAAAAAGAAGCTACGCAATTAATAGCTGAAGAAGTTGCTGATGTTGAAGGTATTGTCGCCATTGCCGGATCTGTTAATTTATTGCAAGCATTGCCGTTGTTTCAGTGGGCTATTGTTACTTCGGCAAGTCGTAAGTTAGCGCTTCGTCGAATGTGTGCTGCAAATATCCCCATTCCGCCGGTGTTGATTACTGCAGAAGATGTTGGTTTTGGTAAACCATCTCCTGATGGATATTTGGCAGCTGCTCAGGCGCTCAAGTTGTCATCAAAAGATTGTATTGTGTTTGAAGATTCTTCTGCAGGACTTTCTTCTGCGTGTGCAGCGGGAATGCGTGCATTTGCCGTGGGCGAGCGGTTGAAGACTAGTCAATTATCATATGAGCAATGGATTCCAGATTTTAACGGATTGCAATTGTGTGTGCCATTTTTACCTGTGTTTCCTGCGATTTTAAAACTTAAGGTTGGTCAAACAAACACAGAAGTGTTGTCGAAAGGAGAATAGGATGATGAGAAGACAAGAAATTTATTCATTAACTGGTTTGCGTGGCGCAGCAGCTACGCTGGTTATGTTTTATCATTTTAATGCAAGCCGTTTAGTTTCATGGGTGGGCGGTCATATTTTAGGACATTGTTATTTAATGGTTGATTTGTTTTTGGTGTTGTCGGGATTTATTCTTGCAATGACTTATGGACAGCGATTTGAGCAAGGGGTTGAATTGCAAAGTTATGGTACATTCGTCAAGCGTCGTTTTGCGCGAATTTTTCCAATATTTTTTCTGATGACAATTACGGCTGGCATATTAATTGCAACAGGATGGATGGATCATTGGCCAGGCCCTGCTATTCCGGTTTCTGGCTTAATTAATTTTACAATGTTGCAAAGTGTATTGCATGTTCCCACTTTGGATACACCAGGATGGTCTGTTAGTGCGGAATGGATAGCAAGTTTATTATTCCCATTTTTTGCGTTATTATTTTTACGACGTTCATGGATGTGGGCGATATTGGGGGCAGTGATTGGTTTGATCACATTGCCTGTTTTAGTTCATTTGCCTGCATTAGCACATGAGCCAAAGCGCGCTGGATTGATGGATCTTTGGAATTATGAAACGATTTATCCGGTTGTGCGTTGTATTGCTGAATTTATATTAGGCGTCATCACATTTCGTGTGTCACAACTTGCATGGGTAAAACAATTAATTTCTCATGATTGGATAGCACCAGTATTATTTTTCTTAATTCTTGTTTTAATGGCTATGCGGCAAGCAGATGTTTGGGTTGTTGCTTTGTTACCGCTGTTTATTTTATCGTTAATTTCCAGAACTAATATAGTTGCACGGTTTATGGGAAGTAAGCCAATTTATAGGCTTGGTCAGATATCATATTCAATTTATTTAATTCATAATCAAATGAATTATTTTATGTTGTCTTTTGCGCGATATCTCGAATCAATTGGTGTCGGTCAAACAGCTGCAAATACTATCGCTATGTTTATATTTGTTGCAATTGTTATTGTATTCGCGGAAATGGTCTATCGCTATATTGAAAAACCCGCTCGTAATTATATTAATGGTTTTGTTCTTCGATGACCTGCGTTAGCCTTAGCAAGGCTCAGTAATTGTTGCTTATTAGAGGGGACGATATAATGAAAGAATTGCAAAGCGCGCTTCAGCCGGTGATTAAAGATGCAATTGAGGCAGGGCGCATCGTTGGAACGAGTATTATTGTCGCGAAAGATGGCGACATTGTTTTTGAACAACATGCGGGATTTGCAGATTGCGAAACAAAACAGCCTGTGACAGAACAAACAATATTTCGTTTGGCAAGCATGACAAAACCGCTTGTGAGCACTGCAGCAATGGTTTTGGTAGAAAAACGATTGTTGGATTTAGATGCGCCGGTCACGCGATGGCTGCCTGAATTTACACCAAAGTTTGATAGTATAGATGCGCCTATTACTGTACGACAATTAATGACACATACGTCGGGCTTAAGTTATGGTTTTTTATCGCCGGATAACGAACCTTATTTTTCAGCCGGTGTTTCTGATGGTATGGATGAAAAAGTATTATCTTTGGATGAGAATTTAAAGCGTTTAACGACAGTGTCTTTATTTTTTAAGCCGGGAACGAATTGGTGTTATTCATTATCAACTGATGTTTTAGGTGCAGTTATTGAAAAAGTTTGCCAGAAACCACTGCCTGAGATTATTGCACAATACGTTACTGAGCCACTTGATATGAGAGATACTACTTTTCATGTAAAAGATGTTCATCGTTTAGCGAAAGCATATACTGATCCAATAACGCCAGGGGGCATAGCGCGGCTCATGCAAGCGCAGGATCAAGTGGTGTTGGAAGGTTGCGGGCCCATTCATTACGCGCCCGGACGTATTACCAATTCAAAAGCGTATCCATCAGGTGGTTCTGGTATGGCTGGAACGGCACGTAATTATATAAAGTTTTTAGAAATGATTCGAAAAGGTGGTGTACCACTTCTGCAATCAGCTTCTGTCAAACTTTTAACAGAGGATGCTGTAAAGGGTTTTGAAGTTCCGGCTGCTGGGCCAGGTTTTGGTTTTGGGTTTGGTTTTGCTGTTGTGCGTGATTCAAAAACAGCGGAGACACCGCAACATCCAGGTAGTTTTGAATGGGGTGGTGTGTATGGTTGCAAAATGTTTGTTGATCCTGTGGCCGGATTGTCAGTCGTCATTCTTACGAATACGGCGTTGTATGGTTTGATGAAGTTTCCGATTAAGGTTCGTAACGCTATCTATGAAGGTTTGAAATTGCATGAGAGTTCAGTTTCGTCAGCTGCTCATTGGGCGAAGAAATAAGCTAGAGATATTGTAATATGTCAATTTCCACAAGTGAAACAGTTATGCCAGAGTCTGCTAAATCAGATTGGTTCGCTTTGATTATTCTCACGATTACTGCAATCGTGTTTGTAACAGCAGAGTTATTACCAGTCGGCATTTTACCTGAAATCAGTGCGAGTTTCCAACAGCCGATTGGCCGAGTGGGATTAATGGTGACAGGTTATGCGTGGACTGTCGCTATCTCGGCTGTATTGATTACATCATATTTAGCCTCGTTAGAGCGGCGGAAATTATTATTCTTTATTAGTGTTTTATTTGCGGTGGCTAATTTCATGGTCGCTTGTTCGTCTTCGCTCGCTGTTTTATTTATTGCGCGCGTAATTGGCGCTTTCAGCCATGGCGTTTTTTGGTCTATCGCGGGACCATTGTGTTTGCGTTTGTCAGGGCATACTTCAAAAGCGCGCGTGGCAACAGTTGTGTTTAGTGGAATTGCGATTGCGACAGTTGTCGCAGTGCCTGCTGGAACAGTATTAGCTCAACATTTAGGATGGCAAGCTGCGTTTGCTTCAATTGCGTTCATCAACCTTATCATCGCGTTCTTAGTTGTTGTGCGTTTTCCACCAACTTTGACTAGCGAAAGTCGTAGCTATTTAAGTCAACTACCGCAGATTATATGTCATCCTTTATTGCGACGATTATTTCCTAGCACCGCGCTTGCATTAACAGGTCATTTCTGTGCATTCACTTACATCAGTTTGTTGTTGATAAAAGGGGTTGGTGTTTCACCTGCGCACTTAGCTTTTTATTTGTTTTTATTTGGTGGTGCTGGCGTGATAGGGAATGTACTGGCAGGTAAGCTTGTCGATAGCCAGCTAAAGCAAGCATGTCTATGGATTATGATTGTCATGGCTATTGCTATTATGCTATGTGCCTTCTTACCTTTAGGTGCAAGTATTTCTGCTGGATTTTTAGTGATTATTTGGGGCGCTGGTATTTGTATGTTAACGGTTTCCATACAGTCGTTAATACTTACTTTGCCAATTCAAATAGCTGATGTTGCATCTGCTATGAATGTTTCTATGTTTAATGTTGGAATTGGTAGTGGTGCACTTTTTGGGGGGTTGATTGTTGATCATATGCCGCTAGAAGCAGTGGCGTTAGTAGGCGGCATCACACTATTAATGGCCGCTGCTATTATGGCTTGGCCAATAAAGGAGAAAATTTATGAATAAACCTATTCGTGTGGGAATGATTGGTGCGGGATATATGGTGAAACTGCATAGTTTATCAATGCGGAATTTGGCCGCGTTAACAGACGATAAGCGTGATTCTTTTGAGCTTATGCATTTGGTTGATAATAATGTTGAACTTGCAGAGCATGAGGCAAAGCGCTGGGGCTGGGCGAGTGCAGATAGTGATTGGCGTACTGTCACTCGGAATCCAGATATTGATTTGGTGGATATTGCTACTCCCAATGATAGTCATTATGAAATGTGTCTTGATGCGGTTGCCAATGGTAAAAATGTATTGTGTGAAAAACCATTGGCGCTTGATCGACAGCAAGCTGCAGAAATGGCGCGTCAGGCGAAAGCTTCTGGAAAAGTACATATGGTAAATTTTACCTATCGTGCTTGGCCGGCTATTGGGCACGCTCGTCAGTTGATTCGTGATGGCAAGCTAGGGCGTATTCGACACTTTGAAGGACATTATTTTCAAGATCATAATAATGATCCTAGTATTCCACTACATTGGCGTTTTCAGAAGACGAAGGCGGGAGCAGGTGCGCTTGGTGATGTTGGGTCACACATTATTGATTTAGCACGGTTTTTAGTAGGTGATATTGCAAGCGTTGCGGCGCTTACGGATTGCTTTGTGAAAGAGCGCCAATTACCTAAAAATAAAGCACAAATGGGCAAGGTGACAGTAGATGATTTGGCTGCTGCGCTTGTGCGTTTTGAAAATGGCGCAACAGGAACGATTAAAGCAAGCTGGGCATTGCCTGGCTTTAAGAATGATGTGTTTTTTGAAATTATTGGCGATAAAGGGGCAATGCGTTTTAGTTGGCAACGCAGTAATGAATTACAAGTTTTTGATTCAGAAGATGCACCTCAAATATCTGGTTATCGGACGGTGTTACTCGGTCGTGCGCATCCAGGTGCAGAAATATTTTGGTTTCCAGATTTAGGTGGTGAGCTTGGTGTTGGTGTCACAGCGCAAGGAATGGGATATGGGGAAGCTTTTACATTAAGTTTTCGCCATTTTGCCAAAGCACTTAGATCAGGTGAATCACCATCCCCTAATTTTGTTGATGGTTTGCGTTGTTGTGAAATCATTGATGCAATATTGGAGTCAGCGATTGAAAGGCGTTGGGTAGATGTAGATAAGACGGTTATTTAGAGTCCGTCCCATTTCCCCCTGTTTTTGCAAATAACCAAATTGAGATTTAAATTGATCGCAAAATAATGCAAAAACCTAATCAAAAAAAAGGGGTGATTTTATTTGTTGCCGGATTTTGTAAAAACAGTCTGTTTTAAAACGCAGGGATTCCTGAGATGAACTCTCATGTTTTTTTAAATAGGGAGAGGAAGATTACGCCGCTTTTTTTACGGCCGATTGTTCATCGGCAAGGGCCTTTCTCGCAACGACCAAAAGATTATGGGTGAGCACACACCAAGTCACAGAAAGTTGTTTGTGAAGAAAGCCTTTACTGCGAAGAGGTCTGCCCAGAAATGCATTTTTGAAAATACCCATGCGTGCTTCGGTTTGACCGCGACGAGTTTGTAATTTTTGAAATTGAGATTCTTGCAATCGCCGTTGCAGTTGGTAAGCGACGTATCACTTACGGCCCAACCTACGTACTCAGCGGACGCGAAACTTTGTTTCTCCTAGCTCATGCGAACAAGTCGGTCTCAGCTCAGAGGACGCGAAACTTCGTTTCGCTTACCTCTGAGCTGAGTATTATTAGAAATGATAATAAAATCCTAACCCAAATAAATCAGCGGGTTCTATTTTACTGTTGCCGTGCACTTGATTGTAAGATACATCAATTACAAATTTCTTCGTGATGTTGAAGTCAACACCTAATCCATATGCGGGAGAGATCGCTCTGCGTGTTTTACTCAGACCACTGTCATTTTTAGTGCGTGAATGAATATAAGCAGCTCCTGCACGCGCAAAAATATTTACTTCTTGTGCAAGCGGATACATGAATTTTCCCATGAGTTCGGTCGAATATTCTCGAATCGTCCCAGCCGCGTTAGCTGAGCCGCCATTGCTATAGGCCAAATGATCGCCGGTTGTGGTGCCATATCGGGTGTATGACGCTTCGGCGGCAATATAGTTATTGAATTGATAGCCTAAAACGCCGCGATAGCCGAAATTGGAGCTATTGACTATACCGTTGTCGACTTCTTGGCTTTGTGAGGGGCTATCAAATCCAGATAGGCCATAATGCGTTTCTGTAGCACCCAGTAACATGCCGATATAAACGCTTTTAAGGCGAGTGATGGAATGCATTGTTGATGATGCAGCGATGGCTGTACCGAGTGCCAAAACGGCTGCGCTAATCACTGCAACGCTTAACTTCCTGTTCATGCTAGTGGCCTCACTTCCGTTGTTTTTTTCTTCCCTCTATATATTGTTAGCATGGCTTACGGGGCATTGCCATACGAATGAGGACATTTTTTGTGTTTTTTTGTGATACTGCGGCATAAACAGGTTTGATAAAGTGGATTTTTGATGGCATAGCACTGTATAATTCATGTTCAAGATATGAACAAATAGGATTATGGCTATGAATTTGGATTTTTTGACCTTTGAGCAGCCTATTGCTGAGCTGCAAGCAAAAATCGAAGAATTACGTAATTTACAGACGACAAATAGTACCTCTTTCGATATGACCAATGAAATTGCTAAATTAGAGCAGCGATGCGAACAGTTAACGCAATCAATTTTTGCTGATTTAAAACCGATGCAAGTCGTGCAAATTGCGAGACATCCGCAACGCCCTTATGTGTTGGATTATATTGAACGAATATTTACAGATTTTGATGAGTTGCAAGGGGATCGTCATTACGGAAAAGGATCGGCGATTGTCGGTGGATTAGCGCGCTTAGAGGGCGAGTCGATGGTGATTTTGGGTCATCAAAAAGGGCGAAAAACAACCGAAAAAGTCGCGCGTAATTTTGGTATGCCGTGCCCCGAAGGTTATCGCAAAGCATTGCGCATTATGCAATTGGCTGAAAAATTTAAATTACCGCTCTTAACCTTTATTGATACGCCGGGTGCTTATCCGGGCATTGATGCGGAAGAACATAATCAAAGTGAAGCGATTGCGCGAAATTTACAAGTGATGTCACAATTAAAAACGCCGATCATTTGTACGGTCACCGGCGAAGGTGGATCCGGCGGGGCGCTTGCGATTGGCGTGGGTGATTGCATTATGATGTTGCAATATAGCGTTTATTCGGTGATTTCTCCTGAAGGTTGCGCATCGATTTTATGGAAAAACTCTAAAAAAGCGGCTGAGGCGGCGGAAGCGTTAGGATTAACGGCCGTTGATTTATCACGATTAAGATTGATTGATCATGTGTTGCGAGAGCCACTAGGTGGCGCGCATCGTGATGTGGATGATATGGCGGTGCGGTTAAAACAAGCGTTGAAAGAACAGTTGAAGATATTACAAGCCAAGCCGATTGATCAATTGCTCAAAGAGCGATATCAGAAATTGATGGCGTATTAAATTAGTTACGGCTCAACCTGCTCAGAGATCTTTATGTTTGATGAACTGAATAACCTTTTACAAAAATATCCTAATCATGTAACGATCTGGATCGCCTATAGTGGTGGTGTGGATTCGCATGTGTTATTACATGCGGTGTGTGAGTGGCGCAAGCAATATCTTAATCGTACGATTCATGCCGTGCATGTGCATCACGGCTTACAAGCGGATGCGGATAAATGGGTGACGCATTGCGACCAGGTGTGTCAAGCATTACAAGTGGGTTGTACAATATTATACGTCGATATTGAAAAAACGGCGAAACAAAGCATGGAAGCAGAAGCGCGAAAAGCCAGATACAATGCACTGGCGACATTAATGCAAGCCGGTGATGTTTTGCTGACGGCGCAGCATCAAGATGATCAGGCAGAAACATGCTTGTTGCAATTTTTGCGCGGCGCAGGGGCTCGGGGTTTGGCGGCGATGCCGCAAATCATGCCGTTTTCACGGGGATATTTGGTGCGTCCATTGATTTCGATTTCTAAGCAAGAAATTTTAGATTATGCAAAAGAACATCAGTTGCGTTGGGTCGAGGATTCCACTAATTTAGATGAACAATTTACGCGAAATTTTTTGCGCGCTCGCATCATGCCATTATTGAAATCGCGCTGGCCGAATGTGCCAGAAACGATTGCGCGTGTGGCAGCGCACTCAGCGGAAACAAAAAATTTATTAGAAGATTTAGCGCAAACGGATTTGCAACAGGTTAAAAGTGAATATGGGTTATCTGTTCAGCGATTACGTGCGTTATCCTGCGCGCGGCAAAAAAATCTGTTGCGTTATTGGTTTTATCAACAAGATTATTTATTGCCGAGCACGATTAAACTACAGCATATTATTAATGATGTCGTGATGGCGCGAGAGGATGCAACTCCTTGTGTACAATGGTCCGATGTTGAAGTGCGACGTTTTGGCGATGATTTATACGTGATGCCAGTGCGTGATAGGCATGATGTTTCAGTAGAATATAGCTGGGATGGGGTGGAGCCTCTTCATGTAAAGACAGGTGTGTTGATTTGTCAGGGTGCGCGCCGAAACATGACCGTCAGATTTCGGCGTGGTGGCGAAGTTTGTCGATTACGGGGGCGAACGGGTACACATGAATTAAAAAAATTGTTTCAAGAATGGCAAGTGCCACCTTGGGAACGTGATCGTGTGCCGTTAATTTTTGTGGATGGTCAGTTGGCTGCGATTGTTGGCTGTGCAGTTTGCGAGGGATATGAAGAGTTGAGTTTTCAATGGACATAAAAAAAGCCCCGCTAAAAAGCGAGGCTTTTTTTTCTAAAGAATCAATTAGCAACAGCCATTGCTTTTCCAGATATAATTGATCAATGCACCAACCGCTAAGATGGGGATCATGATATCAAAGAAATTGGTCATGTAGATGACCCATTGCAATTGAGCTCTTGGGAGGCTGACCCCTAAAATTGCAACCACGATTGCAACCACGATCAGTAACCAGCCAACAAATTTACGTAACATATTGCTTCTCCTTAGTTTAGGTCTAAAAAATACAAAAAAACGATAAATCGTTCCACAGTATTTAAGACTAAAGCGAGACGGTCAGATAGTCAATTTATAATCTATGTTTTAAGAGGTTTTTTTAATATTGATCAAATAAAACCCTAATTTTTGCAAAAAAATGTTCAAATATTATTCGAATTATGGTATATTGCACCAGCGTAATGATTTTGTTAATGTTCCTGTTTCAGCAAGATTCGAGGATGTATGGCGCGATTTATTTTCTTTACAGGTGGGGTGGTTTCGTCATTAGGCAAGGGTATTGCTGCCGCTTCGCTCGGTGCCATTCTTGAGGCTTGTGGCCTTAAAATCAATATGCTCAAATTAGATCCCTATATCAATGTCGATCCCGGTACGATGAACCCTTTTCAGCATGGCGAAGTTTTTGTGACCGACGATGGCGCTGAAACAGATCTCGATTTAGGCCATTATGAACGGTTTGTTCGATTTAAAGCAGGCCAACGCAATAATTGCACGAGCGGGCGCGTGTATGCCGAGGTCATTCATAAAGAACGCCAGGGCGATTATTTGGGTAGCACGGTCCAAGTGATTCCGCATATTACCGATGAAATTAAAAAATATATTTGTGCGCTCGAAGAAGATAATGATGTGGTGCTCGTGGAAATTGGTGGAACAGTCGGTGATATTGAATCGTTACCTTTTTTAGAAGCGATTCGTCAATTGCGTTTTGATTTAGGTCGCGAGCGCACGTTGTTTATTCATTTAACCTTGGTGCCTTATATTAAAACCGCGGGCGAATTAAAAACAAAACCCACGCAGCATTCTGTCAAAGAATTGCGATCGATTGGTATTCAGCCCGATATTTTGTTGTGTCGTTCAGGTCAAGCATTATCGGATAAATTACGCGAGAAGATTGCATTGTTTACCAATGTCGAAAAACATGCGGTTATTCCCGCTTTAGATGTGGAAAGCATTTATCAATTGCCCATCGCCTTTCATGAAAATGGGTTAGATGCTATTGTGATTGAAAAATTAAATATCAACGCAAAAAAACCGGATTTATCAGAATGGCAAGCGGTCGTTGACGCACAAAACAATCCACAGCGATCCGTGTTGATTGCGATGGTCGGCAAATACATGGATATTCGTGATTCGTATAAATCACTATCCGAAGCTTTAATTCACGCGGGTATCCATACGCAAACCAATATTGATATCGATTATATTGAATCTGAAACACTCGAGGTGCATGGAACGGGTTGTTTAAAGGCGTATGATGCGATTTTAATTCCGGGTGGTTTTGGCGAACGTGGTGTTGAAGGAAAAATCTTGGCGGTGCAGTATGCGCGTGAACATAACATTCCATTTTTAGGAATTTGTTTGGGATTGCAAATTGCATTGATTGAATTTGCGCGCAACAAAGCGGGCATGTCAGATGCGAATAGTACAGAATTTAACAAAAAAACGACATACCCAGTTGTTGGATTGATTACCGAGTGGATGGATAAAAGTGGTGAAATAAAAAAATTAGGAAAACATCCTCATTTAGGTGGCACGATGCGTTTGGGCGGCCAAGTGTGTTTATTGAAAAAAAATTCATTGGCGGCGCGCATTTATGGACAAGATAGAATTATCGAACGTCATCGTCATCGCTACGAAGTCAACGATAAATATCGTGATGAATTAGTGAAGCAGGGATTAGTGATTTCAGGCGTATCAGAAGATGGTAATTTAGTGGAGATGATTGAATTAGCGGATCATCCATGGTTTGTCGCTTGTCAGTTTCATCCGGAATTTACCTCGAATCCGCGCGATGGACATCCGCTGTTCACGAGTTTTATCGAGAGTGCAAAAGGAAACACAACATGAAACTATGCAGCTTCGACGTCGGCCTCGACAAACCTTTTTTTTTAATTGCGGGCCCCTGTGTCATCGAAAGCGAAAGCTTAACATTAGAAATTGCGGCGCAATTAAAATTATTGACGCAAGAATTAAAAATTCCTTTTATTTTTAAAGCGTCATTCGACAAAGCCAATCGTTCATCACACCAAAGTTTTCGCGGGCCGGGAATGATCGAAGGATTAGCAGTGTTGCGCAAAGTGAAAGAACAAGTGCAAGTGCCGATTTTAACGGACGTGCATGAAAATACACCGTTAGATGAAGTAGCGAGCGTCGTCGATGTCTTGCAAACACCGGCGTTTTTATGTCGTCAAACCGATTTTATGCAGCGCGTGGCGAATCAAAAATTACCGGTCAATATTAAAAAAGGACAGTTTTTATCGCCATGGGATATGAAAAACGTGGTCGAAAAAATGCGTGCAACGGGTAATAAACAATTGATGGTGTGTGAGCGCGGCGCATCGTTTGGTTATAATAATTTGATTTCGGACATGCGATCACTCGTCGTGATGCGCGATACAAATTGCCCTGTTGTGATGGATGTAACGCATTCGGTACAGTTGCCGGGCGGATTAGGTAACGCAACGGGTGGACAACGTGAATTTATTCCGGCGCTCGCGCGCGCAGCGATTGCGGTTGGGGTGTCGGGCGTTTTTATGGAAACGCATCCCGATCCGGATAAAGCCTTAAGTGACGGCCCGAATATGTGGCCCCTTGCGCAGATGAAAGCTCTCTTAATTCAGCTTAAAGATATCGATGCAATAATCAAATCCTCAGCAGATTGTCATCCCCGGGATTTCGCGTAGCGAAATAGCCGGGGATCCAGGAAATATATTTCTGGATTCCGGATATTTTGATGTATTATACTGGATCCTCGGATATCACGCCTACGGC
>Ga0209541_10003538_pt1 | contig 28623 bp, 24 predicted proteins | sample RifCSPlowO2_01_FD_184027 | JGI IMG/M metagenome (GOLD analysis project Ga0209541, IMG submission 184027) | Groundwater microbial communities from Rifle, Colorado - Rifle CSP2_plank lowO2_0.1 (SPAdes) (version 2) | ecosystem: Environmental > Aquatic > Deep subsurface > Groundwater | place... | reverse complement strand
AGTGCAGAGAGCGAAGCAAGAAATAAAGAAACTCGCGCTTGCGCACCCCATCCCTGAATCATTTAGATAACCTCGTCACAGTGCGCCAGGTCGTGTATATTCTTACCTAAGGGGATATCACCCCCCCTTTCCTTCAACGAAGTTCTTTCTGGGAGATGTGTCGATAACCAAGAACGCCCAAAAAAGGTAGAGCCCTGTGCGTGCGGATGCCCGCAGCCAACGAGGACTCCGTACGGCAGAACCCTCGATGGCCGTCCCCTCGCACGGCGTGATTGCTCCGAGCGGTACGAGGAAGCGAACAGAATCCTCCGTCCCGAAGCACTTGCCAATCAATCGCCATAAAGGAGATGGCCCCGAAACCCCGCGCCCTGTCGCGGGGGTTTCATTTCCTCGCTATACTGCGGGTATGGAAGAACGGATACAGAAAGCGCTTGGCAGAGAAGCGGTCATTCGGCGACCGCCAAACCTGGATTTCGGTGACTACTCTGTTTTTGTCGGACCGGAACAGGCAGAATCAACAGCACAAGCTATCCGTAACGAACTCGGTGAATCCGCTCTCAAGGTTGAGGTCGCAGGGAAAGGGTTCGTAAATATCACGCTCTCGCGCGAGGCGGTTGCGCTCGCCATCGCCGAAGCAAGCGCGCAGGGCGCTAATTGGGGGGAGGGTAATACAAATAAGGGTCAGCGTGTACTAATTGAATACACCGACCCGAATCCGTTTAAGGAGATGCACGTCGGGCATTTAATGAGTAATGCGATTGGTGAAGCAATAGCGCGACTCATCGAATATACAGGTGCCGAGGTTAAACGCGCGAATTATCAGGGAGATGTGGGGCCACATGTCGCGAAAGCGATTTATGCACGACTATTTCCGTCAAATATAGATAATGGTGCTCCCTGGGGAGTTGCGTACAAGATGGGCAACGATTTATATGAAAGCGATCAGAGCCATAGGAAAGCAATAGATGAGATTAACAAGAAGATCTATGACAAGAGTGACCCGGGAATAAACAAACTTTATGAAGCGGGGAGAAGGGAATCATTGGCTCAGTTCGAAATCATTTATGAAAAGCTCGGAATGGAGCCACGGAAGAGATCTGGAAATGAACGTTTCTTTGACTACTATTTTTTTGAAAGTGCTACTGCTCCGCTTGGTCTCGAGCTAGTCCGTTCCCATCCCCAGGTCTTTACATTGAGCGATGGGGCAATAGTTTACCGAGGGGAAGATGAAGGATTACATACTCGTGTATTCATTACCTCACAGGGCTTACCGACATACGAGACCAAAGAACTTGGGCTCGCAAAGCTAAAGGCAGATACATGGGATTTTGATACCTCAATTACAATCACGGCAAACGAACAAAAAGCATATTTCCAAGTTGTACTTGCCGCACTGCGGAAAGTCTTGCCCGAAACTGCACAGAAAATCCAGCATGTAACGCACGGAATGATGCGATTCACTGAAGGCAAAATGTCGTCACGCAAAGGCAATGTCATTACGGCGCTGACGTTCCTACAAGACCTCCTTGATGTAGCAAAAGAACGCGCGAACAAAAGTCGTGCAGGTGAACCCGACAAACTTGCAATGCAGGTGGCGCTTGCGGCGGCTAAGTATCAAATCCTCAAACAAGCTTCTGGAAAGGATATTATCTTTGACCGCGAGCGAGCCCTTAATCTAGAGGGTGACTCGGGGCCGTATTTGCAATACGCGCTCACTCGAGCACGAAGCGTGCTCGAAAAAGCACGAAGCACGAAGCACGAAACACCAAACAAAATACCTGAAGTTCCGTATCTACTTGAGCGCTTGATGTTGCATTTCCCCGAGGTTGTTGCACGCGCAGCGCGCGAGCGCGCGCCAAATCTCCTCGTCAACTACCTCACCGAGCTTGCGAGCGAGTGGAACTCTTTTTATGCACAGGAACGCATTATCGGAGGCGACTACGAGGCGTATAAGCTCCGGCTTGCGCGCGCATTTGTGCAGACGATGACAAACGGGCTCACTCTGCTTGGTATCCCTGCGCCCGAAAAGATGTAGTGTTAGGATAAGCGGATATGGCTGAATTGCCGGAGAAGTCGGATGTAGCGAAGCGCGAGGAAGCGACACTCGCATTCTGGGAGCGCGAACACATATTCCAGAAGTCGCTCGCGAAAGAGTCCCCCAAGGGCGAATTCGTCTTCTACGAGGGTCCGCCAACCGCTAATGGCAAGCCCGGCATCCACCACCTGGAGAGCCGTGCGTTTAAGGACGCGATTCCGCGCTACAAGACAATGCGCGGGTACCGGGTGAATCGTCGCGCCGGCTGGGATACGCACGGCCTGCCTGTTGAACTTGAGGTTGAGAAGCAGCTCGGATTTAAGGGAAAGCCGGACATTGAGAAGTACGGCATCGCCGCATTTAACAAGAAGTGTCGCGAGAGCGTGTTCACCTACATTGATGAGTGGGCGAGATTTACAAAGCGTATCGGCTTCTGGGTTGACGAGGCAAAGGCCTATTTCACCTTTGATAGCGCATATATGGAGGTGCTCTGGAACCTCTTCGCTCAGACGGCGAAGGACGGCCGGCTCTACAAGGACTACAAGGTCGTGCCGTGGTGTCCCCGGTGCGGGACGGCGCTCTCCTCCCACGAGCTCGCACAAGGGTATGATGATGTTAAAGATCTCACCATTACCGCGAAGTTCAGGGTGAAAAATCCAGAGAAGCATGGATTGCAAGCAAATACCTATTTGCTTGCGTGGACTACGACGCCATGGACTCTGCCTGGGAATGTGGCACTGGCAGTTGGGAGCGATATCGTTTATTCAATTGTTGAGGTTGGAAATGAGAATTTCATTCTAGCTGCTGACAAGAGAGAAGTGATTGGAGAACAATCAAATGCACAGACGGTCTTTAAGACCAACATAAAAGGTTCCAAACTGGTTGGATTGGAATACGAGCCGCTCTATGATTTTTCGAAGAACTTAGCCGCAGAAAGTGAAAAGCCGAAGTTTGAGAAAGCGTTTCAGGTGTATGCGGCCGATTTTGTCACAACCTCTGACGGGACCGGCATCGTGCACACGGCGGTCATGTACGGACAGGAGGACTTTGACTTTGGAAACAAGATTGGTCTACCGAAGGTGCATCTGGTGAACCCCGAAGGGAAGTTTATTGAAGGGACAGGGTTTCTTGCAGGCAGATCAGTTGTAGAAGAAGAGACATCGGTTGAGATATTGAAGGATCTTCAGACGCGCGGACTTCTTTTCAAGAAAGAGTCGTACACGCACACCTATCCCTTCTGCTGGCGCTGCAAGACGCGGCTTATCTACTACGCGCGCGATTCGTGGTATATCCGCATGAGTGATTTACGCGGGAAGCTTGTCACAGAGAATAAGAAGATACACTGGGAACCGGGATATATTCGCAATGGGCGTATGGGCGAGTGGCTTGCAAATGCGAAGGATTGGGCGATAAGTCGAGAGCGGTACTGGGGTACTCCGCTTCCCGTGTGGGAGAGCACGGATAAGAAAGAGAGGATTGTTATCGCTTCGGTAGACGAATTGAAAGCGCATCTGAAACCGGGAACGGCATTGCCCAAGAACGAACAAGGGGAGCTTGACCTGCATCGGCCATATATAGATGAGGTTATTCTCATATCTCCAAAGGGAACGGAACTGCGGAGAGTAAAAGAGGTCATGGATGTCTGGTTTGATTCCGGCGCAATGCCTTTTGCGCAGGTGGCCAAGGAGCGCGGACGCGAGAGTTTAGAGGATTTCTTGGAAAAGGTGGAATACCCCGCTGACTATATCTGCGAAGCCATAGACCAGACGCGTGGCTGGTTCTACACCCTGCTTGCGGTCGGGACGCTCGCAGGGCGCGGGGCCTCCTTTAGAAACGCCATCTCGCTCGGGCATCTCCTTGATGCCGAGGGACAGAAGATGAGCAAGTCAAAAGGGAATGTTGTTGAGCCGTGGGGAGAAATTGAGAAATGGGGAGTGGATACGCTCCGCTTCTGGATGTTCTATGTGAATCAGCCCGGCGACTCTAAGAACTATGATGAGAAGATGATAAAAGAGGCGGCAAAAGTGCTCTCATGGTTTGAGAATAGCGTGAAGTTTTATGAACTCTTTAAGGATAGTATGCGCGGAGAAGGAAAGCTTCAAGTGATTGATCGCTGGATGCAGGCGCGCACGAAAGGCACGGTGCGTGAAGTGACCGCGGCAATGGATGCCTATAAGCCCTACGACGCGACGCGCGCGGTAGCACTGCTCGCCGAAGACCTCTCGCAATGGTATGTGCGCAGGATTCGCGACCGTGCGCGCGAGGGAGATGCGGCGGCACTTGCAACGCTCCAAGAGACGCTTCGCACGATAGCGCTCCTTCTCGCGCCCTTCACACCATTTCTCGCCGAAGACGCCTATGCGAAAGTGAAGAACGGCAACGACCCGGTAAGCGTGCATCTGGCCGAGTGGCCTGAGGCAAGAAAGAAATGGAGTCTTTTCGGTAACCCTGACAAGAAGTTGATTTCAGAAATGCAAGAAATACGAACGCTTGCATCACAAGCGCTGCAACTGCGACAGAAAGCGAATATAAAAGTGCGTCAGCCGCTCGCCACTTTGACTGTACCGAAGCGCTTGAGTAATGGGCTCGCACAGATTCTCGCCGAAGAAGTAAATGTAAAGGAGGTTGTGATGGGGAAAGAACTCGCGTTTGATACTGCGCTCACCCCAGAACTCATCAAAGAGGGTGATGAGCGCGAGATGGCGCGCGCGGTTGCGGAGGCAAGGAAGGCCGAAGCACTCACGCCAAAGGATGTTATGCGTGCGGCGGTCCACTCTGAAGGGAAGCACTCGGTACAGCTCTCAACGGGTCTTGTGCGTTTTAATCTCATACGCGATTTGTCCCGTTAGAGACGACGGCCATGCACACTTACAAACATAATCAGACAGCGGCCACACGGATGGCCTGTCTCTAACGGGATGAGACATAAATACGAGACACGGGGCATCGTACTCTCTCGCGCGCCGGTGGGGGAGGCCAGCACCTTTGTCACTCTCCTCACACCCGAGCTCGGGCTCGTGCGCGCTCTCGCGCAGAGCATACGCAGGCCAAGCGCGAAGCTCGCGCCGGCACTCGCCACCTTCGCCGAGAGCTCCATTGTCCTTGTGCGGGGGAGAGACGGATGGCGCCTCTCCGGTGCCGTGCTTGAAGAGAGCTGGTTTGCAAGGATGCAGAGCGCCGGCGAGGTGCCCCGAGCGGCGCGCGTCTCAGCGCTCCTGCTCCGGCTGGTTGCGGGCGAGGCGCATGACACTGTCTTGTTTCCCATTATGCAGGGCTTCTTCAGAGCGCTCTCGGAATCCCCGAGAGATTTGTGCGAAGCCGTTGAAATGCTCGCCGCTCTGCGCACGCTCGCCGCTCTCGGGCTTAATTCAGGCGAGATACCGGGAGATATAACAACATTCACTCCAACGCTCCTTGCGAGAGTCGCAGAGGACCGCGCGAAGTACATAACCCGCATTAACCGCGGTATCACCGCTTCGGGCCTGTAAATTCTTGTATACTGGTAGCAATGTCACCGCTTCCTGAAGACGATACAAGCTCGCTAGAGTACGCGCGCGAGCACCTCTACAAACCGGACGCCACGGATGCTCCCCACGGGCATCCGCTCCTCAGTGGTTCTGATGCGAAAGAACTTCCTCATGTATGGAAAGAGGAAACACTCCGAGACATCGTGCATCCGGGCGAACGGCATGTAAAACTCGCAACGCTCCTCCTCATCACGGCATCCATCTTCTTCCTCATTGCGGCGAGTATCGCCGGCTACCTGTTTTATTCCGGCAGCAATGCCGTCTCTGTGGACAAGATTTCCATAGATATTCAGGGACCGACAACCATCGCCGGCGGTGATGTTGTCTCGCTTTCACTTACCATTACGAATAATAATTCTGTTGCGATACAAAACGCGACCATCGTCATTGACTTCCCAAGCGGCACCCGCGATGCGGAGGATGTGCTTAAGGAATATCCAAACTATATTGAGAATGTAGGGACACTCGAGAGCGGCGCCTCCATAACGCGCTCGGTGAAGGCCGTTGTGTTCGGCGGCGCTGGACAGAAGCTCACGCTCCCCATCGCGTTCTCCTACAGCACGACCGGCTCCAACGCCCGATTCCTAAAGGCCTTCTCGTACGACCTTTTTGTCTCCACAACGCCGCTCTCGGTTGCCGTGGAGGGTCTCACCGAGACGGTCTCGGGACAATCGCTCACGCTCACGCTCACCGTAAGCTCAAACGCGACCGTACCGCTCGATAATATTGTTCTCACAAGCGCTCTGCCCTTCGGTTTTATCGTCACCTCATCCTCGCGTCCGTTGAACAACTCCAGTTTCCTTATCGGGACGCTTATGCCCGGCGGGCGCTCAACCACCAAACTCACCGGTACGCTCATAGGACAGGACAATGAAGAGCGCATCTTCCACTTCACTGTTGGTACCGCGCAGACCGCGCAGGACCAGACACTCGCAGTTACCTATATGACTCAAGATGTATCTGTCAGGATTGCGGCGCCCTTCATCAGCACAACGCTGGCGTTAAACGGAGACACCTCGTCAAATGTCGTGGTCGCCCCCGGCGCGGCACAGAATGTGTCTCTCTCCTACACCAACACACTTCCTACGAGCGTGACCGACGCGACGATTGTCGTCGGGATTTCGGGGACGGGAGTCAATTACAACAGCATTCAGAGTGCCAACGGTTTCTACAACTCGGCAAATCATTCCATTATCTTCAGCAAAGATACCGATCCCTCGCTCGCGGTTCTTGCGCCAGGCGCTTCCGGTATCGGGGCCTTCACATTCTCCACGCTCCCCGCGAATCCCGCCAACCCCACACCGACGATTACCTTCACCACCTCGGTGTCAGGCACGCGGGTCGGGCAAGCGAATGTCCCCGGAGAGATAAGCTCTTCTGCGACGAAGACTGCAAAGGTTGCAACCGCCGTCGCGCTCTCCGCGTCCTCACTCCACAGTTCGGGCCCTCTAAACAATAGCGGACCCATCCCGCCGAAGGTTGACCAAACGACCACCTACACCGCTGTGTGGAATGTACAGAATCAGGGAAGTGCCGTCGCGGGTGGGACGGTCACGACGGTCCTGCCCATTTATGTCTCCTATACCGGTCTCACGGCGGGCAAGGGCGCCTTCTCCTATAACGACGCGTCCCGTATGGTCTCATGGAATGTCGGCGACCTTGCGCAAGGAGCAAGCGCCCAAGGATTCTTCCAAGTTTCCGTCACCCCCTCGCTCTCACAGAAAGGGAATGCGGTTGTCCTGACTAAGACAACCTCATTCTCGGGGTATGACCGCTTCGCGGGCGTGCAGGTGTCTGCGACGGCAGACCAGGTCACCACCGAGACGAAGAACGACCCCGGCTATAGCCCGGCCAACGCCTCCGTGCAATAGTGTGTCTATGAACGACCTGAATCTCATGGAGAAGATTGTCTCGCTCGCGAAGCGTCGAGGCTTCGTCTTCCCGGGCTCGGAGCTCTACGGGGGGCTTTCCGGTACCTTTGACTACGGTCCGCTCGGGGTCATCCTAAAGGAGAATATAGAACGCCTTTGGCTCCAAATGTTCCGGGACGACCGCGATGATATGTACGGCGTTGACGCGGCAATCCTGATGAATCCGAAGGTGTGGGAAGCGAGCGGTCATGTAAAGACATTTGCCGACCCGCTGGCGGACGGGAAGATGTTCAACACAATGTTCAAGACTTCGGTCGGTGCGGGAGAAGAAGTGTCCATGGTATATTTACGCCCAGAGACGGCGGGAGGCATCTTCACCAACTTCAAGAATGTGGTGGACGCGCTCCATCCGAAGTTGCCGTTCGGTATCGCGCAGATAGGGAAGGCGTTTCGCAATGAAATAGCCCCAAGGGATTTTATCTTCCGCCTGCGAGAGCTCTCGCAGATGGAGGTTGAATATTTCGTACAGCCCGCCGCGTGGGAACAGGCGTTTGAGGAGTGGCGCAAGATGATGTACCTCTTTGCCGAAGCAATCGGGATACCGAAGAGCGCAATCCACGAACTGGAAGTCCCCGATGGAGACCGTGCCCACTACTCCAAACGAACGATTGACTTTGAATTTGATTATCCGTTTGGTCGTAAGGAGCTGTGGGGCCTCGCATACCGCACGGACTTTGATCTTTCTGCACATGCAGAGGCCTCCAGCACTGAGCTCTCGTATCTCGACGAAGAGACAAAGGAGAAATTTATTCCGCATGTCATAGAGCCGTCGCTCGGCGTTGACCGCACGATTCTCGCCATTCTCACGAGTGCATACCGAGAAGATCAGATGAGGGATGAGACGCGCACCTATCTCGCGCTTGCGCCGAAAATCGCCCCCGTGAAGGCGATGGTCTCACCGCTGTTGAAGAATAAGCCCGAGCTCGTCGCCAAGGCGCGGGAGGTGCGCGCGGAACTTAAGAAAATCCATCCGGCAATTGCATGGGACGACAACGGGAACATCGGCAAGCGCTACCGCCGACAGGATGAAATCGGCACGCCATTCTGCATTACCATCGACTTTGATACCCTCGGCGAAACGCCCGAACTGAAAGGTACGGTTACCCTCCGCCACCGCGATACGGGCGAGCAGGAACGCTTGACCCTCGCCGAAGTCGCAGAGCGCCTCCGTACCGCAATGCAGTGAGAAGGAATATGTTAGGATGCCCGTATGGATAAGGAAATGCGGATTTCCATCACTTCAGGCACCATCTTCACCGCCCTGATTATTATCGCGGGAGCGTATATTTTCTGGTTGCTCCGTGACCTCGCCCTGCTTGTCGTGACCGCCATCATTATCGCTTCGGCTATTGAGCCGGGCGTGGCGTTCTTCATCCGCTACAGCATCCCGCGCTTCATCAGCGCGCTCCTCGTCTATGTGCTCGTCTTCGGCTCGCTCTTCGGCCTGCTCTATTTCCTCTTCCCGCCGATTATTGCGGATGCCGCGAATTTCCTCTCTGCGATGCCGAAGTACCTTGATACGCTCAACACCACTCCGGGACTTTCCAATATCGCGAACGCGACCAATTTCATCGGCGGAGAACAGGGAGCATCTTCATTCGCCAAGACACTCCTTTCGCTTCAGGATGTGTTCTCAGCCAGTTCAGAGGGCGTCATCCAGCTCCTCGTCACCTTCTTCGGCGGGGTATTCTCGTTGGTGCTCGTCATCGTCCTCTCGTTCTACTTTGCTCTGCAGGATACGGGAGTAGACGATTTCCTCCGTATGGTGATGCCCGTCGCTTACGAAGACTACTCGGTTGATCTTTGGAAGCGTGCGCAGAAGAAGATCGGGCTCTGGATGCAGGGGCAGATACTCCTCTCCGTTATTGTCGGGATTCTGGTGTATCTCGGGCTCCTTATTATCGGCATCCCGTACGCGCTTCTCCTCGCGGTCTTCACGGCGCTTGCAGAAATAATTCCCGTCTTCGGCTCGCTCATCGCAGGGGCAGCAGCAACTATTGTCGCCTACTCTAACGGTGGCGTTGCGCTCGCTCTTATTGTCACCGGTCTCTATATCGTTGTGAATCAATTTGAATCAAATCTCATCTATCCGCTCATTGTGAAGAAGATTGTCGGCATCCCCCCGCTCCTCGTTATCGTGGCGCTTATCGCGGGCTACACGCTTGCAGGATTCCTCGGTGTCTTGCTCTCTGTGCCGGTCGCTGCAGTCGTGCTTGAGTTCCTGACCGACTTCGATAAACGAAAGCGCCGTGAACATGCGCACCACGCGTAGAATCTCTCTATGAGTGCGCGCTACATCACCACCACGCTCCCGTATGTAAACGCAGACCCGCACATCGGATTTGCGCTTGAGATAATGCAGGCCGATGTACTCGCGCGCACCTGGCGCGCAGGAGGAGCCGAGGTCTTCTTCAACACTGGCACTGATGAACACGGGCAAAAGATACAGGAGGCGGCAGAGAAAGAAGGGAAGGATGTGCAAACATTTGTTGACCACTACGCCAACGAATTTCGCCGTTTGAAGGATGCGCTCGGTCTCGATACAGACATTCATTTTATACGCACCACTGACCCGAATCATATGGTAGCCGCGCAGGAAATATGGAGGCGCTGTTTAGAAAAAGGGGACATAGAGAAAAGGACCTTTACTGGTCTGTATTGCGTCGGCTGCGAGTCGTTCAAGACAGAGAAAGAAATTGTAGACGGCCATTGTGTCATCCATACAAATCTGCAACTTCAGGAAATAACCGAAGAGAATTATTTCTTCAAGTTCTCAAATTACACGAAACAGTTGCTCGCATATCTCGGAAAGCCCGATTCCATTATTCCTGAATGGCGAAGGCAAGAGGCAATCGCTTTTGTAAACGATGGCCTGGAGGACTTCAGTATCTCACGCGAGAAGAAACGGCTCTCGTGGGGTGTCCCCGTCCCGGATGATGACACCCAGGTAATGTATGTCTGGTTTGATGCGCTCACGAGCTACATCTCCACACTCGGCTGGCCCGAAGATGCGGAAGGGAACTTCCAGAAATTCTGGGAGAAGGGGACGACGCTTCAGATGGCGGGGAAGGACCAAGTCCGCTTCCAGTCACTGATGTGGCAGGCGATGCTTATGTCCGCGAGCATCAAGAACACCGACCGGATCTTCTATCACGGGTTTATCAATTCAGGGGGGCAGAAGATGAGCAAGTCGCTCGGGAATGTCATCAGCCCGTACGAGCTCGTGAAGAAATACGGTACTGACGCAACGCGCTACATACTTCTGCGCCACATCAATCCGATGGAGGATTCGGATGTCACTTGGAAGAGGCTAGATGAGTGGTATACCGCGAACCTCACCAACGGCCTCGGCAATCTCGTCGCAAGAATTATGAAGCTTTCTAGCCAGTATCTTGACGAAACCCCGGAGATTCCTGATTCTAAGGAACTGATTCCAGAAATACAGAAACATCTTGATGCTTTTGAATTCAACCAAGCACTGGACCATTTGTGGTTTAGAATCCAACATCTAGATGGGTTAATTCAAGAACAGAAACCCTTCGAGGTTATAAAGACCAATAGAAAAGCAGGACAGAAGCAGCTAACCTATTTACTTACACAACTTGCGGAAATTTCTGTGTTACTTGAGCCATTTATGCCCGATACGAGCAAGAAGATTCTTGATGCAATCCGCGATAATAAGAAACCCGAGAACCTCTTCCCGCGACTTGCAAAATAGGTAAAATACGCTATAATACATCTGGAACTCACGCAACCGCGTGAGCCATACATCGGGGGACGGTCATGCAAAGACTTGAGAAGTTTGGGGCGTGCATTTTCTTTTTCCAGTCCGTATGCGGCATTGTGGCGTTCGCTGTGACAACGCAGGAATCCGGCACCTTCGCGCTGGTTACCGCTGCGATAGTGGCGCTGGGCTTCACCGTCCTTGCGATACTGCGCGAAGATTGGGCAAGCATCATGGTCGGGTTGTCAGCAGCTGCGGCGCCGCTCGCGATTCTTTGTCTCCTCGCTCCTCAAGCGGCTCTCTCGGACATCTTCCTCGGCGTCTACGGCTTCCTCGCCCTCGGCTTGCCGGCCATCGTCGCATGGTTCGTGAAAAGCGATGAAGTGTTCGTCCAGCGCTTTTTCGGCATTCTGCCGGCCATCGGCGGGCTGAAATATCTGAATGCGTGGCTCTGGGGACGATGGATACACCGCGGTGCGAGGTGAGCACGGGCGACTCGAGAAATCGAGCCGCCCGTTTTATTTTTATGCTACGCTCGTTTTATGCAGAGTAAGTATGTAGACGCGCACTGTCATATCCAATTTGAGCAGTATGCGCAGGATGATGCCGAGCTTATCGCACGGATGAAAGAAGAGGGTGTCGCGGGCATCGTGGTCGGCGTAGATTACTCTTCGTCGCAGAAAGCCGTTGCGCTCGCCGAGAAACACGAGCATCTCTTCGCATCCGTGGGCCTCCATCCGAACAGGGAGGGCGATGAGTGGTATGACGAAGCGAAGTATCGCGAGCTCGCGAAAAGCAAAAAGGTAGTCGCCATCGGCGAATGCGGTCTTGATTACTTTCGCCCCACTGAAGTTAATGACGAAGTGAAGCGCAAGCAGAAAGCACTCCTGAATGACCAAATCGCTCTAGCGGTAGAACTTGATAAGCCGCTCATTATCCACTCGCGCCCGAGCAAAGGGACGCAGGACGCGTACCATGATCTCATCGGAATCTTGAAAGAAGCGAAAGCGATACACCCGAATCTTCGCGGGGACATCCATTTCTTCGTGGGCGGCGTTGCTGAAGCGCGTGCATTCATTGAACTTGGCTTCACCATCTCCTTTACGGCAGTCATAACCTTCGCGCGTGACTACGACGAGGTCATACGAGCCGTACCGCTTGCATCTATCCTCTCTGAAACGGATGCGCCGTATCTCGCGCCCCATAGTCGCCGCGGGGAGCGCAATGACCCGCTCGCCGTTATTGAAGTGGTTTCTAAGATAGCTTCTATTCGAGGCGAAGACCCTGAAATGGTCCGTCAGGCACTTCTTACAAACACCCAGAGTCTTTTTAGTTTACCTTAGTATCGCCTATAGGCCACCATAAGGTAAAGTGCACTTGTATTTGGTGTGACAGGGTGCTAGGATGCGGGAATTATGGCTAAGAATCAAGGTGAAGAGCGAGAAGACGAGCACGAGGACACGGCTGAACCCCGTGTATATGAGTTCGGCTTCCACCTTAACCCCGAGCTTCCCACCGAGGAAGTGAAGAAGGAGTACCGGGGAATACGCTCCCTTATCGCTTCTAAGGGGACCCTTATTGCCGAGGGCGAACCACACAAGGTTCAGCTCGCTTACACCATTTCCCGCCAAGAGACCGCGGGACGCCGCGACTTTGACTCCGCGTATTTCTCCTGGATTGTGTACGAAGCAACAGCAGAGAACCATGCGGAGATAGTAACGACGGCAGGCGCTAACTCGCGCATTGTCCGTTTCATTGACCTCATCACGACGAAGGATGCCGCACGCCACTCGGTTGAGATGCGCGAACTTTCTCTGAAGGTTCCGGAGCGCGAAGGGGTTACAGACGAAGTCGCCGCGAATACGGAGCTTGATGCCGCGCTGGAGAATGTTGTTGTATAATACTTCTAATATATACCTGTATGTACCTCAACAAAGTATTTCTCTACGGCAATCTCACCCGCGACCCGGAGCTGAAAGCGCTTCCCTCGGGGAGCCAGGTCGCGAACTTCGGTCTTGCGACAAACCGTACCTACAAGGATAAGACCGGGGCGAAGCAGGAGGCAACGGAGTTTCATAATATTGTCGCCTTCGGCCGTACCGCAGAAGTCATCGCGCAGTACATGAAGAAGGGTCGCCCCATCTTCGTTGAAGGACGCATCCAGACGCGCTCGTGGGAAGGGAAGGAGGACGGCAAGAAGCAGTATCGCACCGAGATAGTCGTGGACAACTTCCAGTTCGGTGCTGACGGCGGTAAGGGCGCTTCTTCGCGCGCATCGGGCAATGAAGAACAGCCAGCCCCAAGCGACGCCGAGACGATTAAGTACCCGGACGAAGAAATTAACCCAGAGGACATTCCATTTTAACTACAACCTACCAGCTACTAACTGAATTCTTATGGCATATCAAGCTGAACGCGAAGAGGTAGAGATTAAGAAGTTTATTGACTACAAGGATGTGGCGTACCTGAAGCTCTTCACCAACCCGCACGCGAAGATGCTCTCCAAGAAGCGCACCGGCATTCCCGCAGGGAAACAGCGCGACATTATGCAGGCAATCAAGCGCGCCCGCTATATGGCGCTCCTCCCGTACGTCGCCGCGTAAGTGTTCTCCCCAGAGGGTAGTCCCTCTCCACTCTGGGGTATATACTTCTGGTATGAATAAATACACCGTTGGCCTCTTCCTGTCCCTTGCTCTACTCGCCACCCCAGTAACGGCACAAGCCATAACTAACACCAAGGGACTTTCTGCAGACCAAGTAAATACCATCGTCCAGCTCCTCCAGTCGTTTAATGTGGAGGCATCAATCATTGAGAAGGTGAAGGCATCACTCGGCGCCGCGACTTCAGCGGTAGAAAAGAGGTTCTGCCATACCTTTGAGAAAGACTTGACCGTGGGGAGTAAGGGGGATGAGGTTATAGCGCTTACCCAAGCTTTGAAGACCTCGGGCATTACCACCACGGGGGATGCTTCAAAATTCACTGAAAATAATGCCGGTGATGTGGTCGCCTTCCAAGCGAAGCACGGTATCCGCCAGACAGGATATGTCGGCCCGCTCACGCGCGCAAAGTTGAATGCGCTCTATCGGTGCCAGAATGGCGAATCGTCATCGCTTGTTCCAAAACCGACACAGAATCCGATACCCCCGAAAGAGTGCCCGTCTATCGTTACTCCGGCGTGTGTCGGTAAGGCAATTGTAGGTTCAGACGGTTGTATGATCGGATGGAAGTGCACTACGACCACGAGCGCGACATCAACCTCGTCATCCTACTAAGGTTCAGATTACGCCTTCTCAACACGTTCGGTGTAGAGACCAGTGTCGGTGTTGATGCGGACGATGTCGCCCGTGTTGATGAAGAGCGGGACTTGTATCTTCGCGCCGCTCACAAGTTCGGCAAGCTTGCTCCCGCCCGAGACAGTGTTGCCTTTGACGGCCGGCGGGGAATCCTTCACTTCAAGGTCAACTTTGACCGATATCTTTATCGTCATCGGCTTCTCTTCGTGGGTGAGGACCTCAACAACGCTATTTGATATCAGCCACTGAACCTTATCGTGCACCACCTCTTCAGGGAATGAGAAACGGTTTTTCAGATTGCCAACCTCGGCAAACCAACTCTCGCCCTTGTTCGTGTAGAGATAGACCGCCTGCATCGTGTCCACCTCCGCCTCATTCATAGTCTCGTTCTGGTGGAACGAGATTTCAATAACCTTGCCGGAGACGAGATGGCGTAGCTTGGTCTGATTTACCGGCTTACGCATCTGCATACGGAAGATATGGGACGACAAGACCTCGTAAGGCTCGTTATTGTAGGTAATGATGCATTTCGGGAGGATTTCGTTGTAGGAGAGGACAGCCATAGGTCTGAAACTACTGGTGAATAAGTGTTGTTATAAAAAGTGCCGCCAAGGGCGGATTCGTGTATGCTAGCAGACATTATGAGTTTTTCAACCACGGAGCTCGTAACGCTCACTGATGCGGAGGTACTTGCCCGCTCGGAGCGGGAGCCCGACCTCTTCGCCATCCTCGTCCGCCGCTATGAGGCCGCGCTTCTGCGCCGCGCCCGGACCATCCTCAAGAGCCCCGAGGATGCCGAAGAGGTGGTGCAAGATGCCTTCACCAAGATGTACCTCTACGCGGACAAGTATCATGTGCGAGAAGGGGCGAGCTTCTCATCGTGGGCATATACCATTCTCAACCGCGTTGCATACACGAGGTATCGCGCGAAGAGCATAGAGCGCGGGAAGCGCGCGGAGCTCCTCCCCGAACACTACGAATCATTGCCGGATGCGCGGGCAGAGTTTCTGGAGGACCTCTCAATACGCAATGAGGTGCTCGCCGCGCTCGCGAAGCTACCCGAAGCCGCGGCGAAGATACTACGGCTCCAGTTTATTGAAGGGAAGACACAAGAAGAGATTGCACAGGCGGAAGACCTGTCTATTCCCGCAGTGAAGACCCGCATCCATCGCGCGAAGAAATTATTTAAAGAAGCGTATGATGCCCAACACTATGAATGAAACCCCGTCGGTTATTGAGCGGACCGTTATGCAGAGGGTGCACCTTATCCGCGCACTCCGCTTTGCTATTTCAAGCGGGACTTTCTCGCTCCTTGTGTCCATCCTCGCGCTCTGGGGTATCGGGAGGGAAGTGTGGGTCGCGCGTGTACTGCAAAACGCTCCTGCAAACCTCATAGAACTCCCACGTTTTTACTTTGCGGCGTTCCTCCACACGAGCATCATCGTACAAGTACTTATCGTATTCGTAGCTATCGCACTGTTCTTCGTTGCGCGCGAGATTTCCCGCGCCCTCGCCTTCGTCTCGGCAGTAAAGAGAACCGAATCCTTCTAGGATTTCAGGAGGTAACCACTAGTATCGCCGTAGACGCCCACAAGCAGGTCGAAATCTTTATTAGAGTTCGCAAGGAGCTGAATATTTTTGTCTTTCAAAGCAGTAAGGAGAGTATCCCCGTACGAATCTTGTACGTTCGTACGATACATCTCTCGGAAGGCCTCAAAGTCTTTGATGAAGCAATGGCCACCCGCACCTCGTCCGCTCTTATGCACGGGCTCGGTATGACTCGTTCCAATACGCGGGTCATGGACAATCGCCTCACGGATGTTTCGCCAATCTGAGCCTGTCGCGACAACGACATCGTAGAGTAGGTTCATGAACATAATCTTGGTGAAAAGAAAGCAATTACCGGCATATTTCACAAACTCTGCATCTCGGGCAGCCATGATTTTCGCGTACGGTGCATGAGGGAGGACATTGAGCACTGCCTCAGCCTTCTTGTGGTACACAGCACTCATCTTAGGAATGCCGATAATATTGCGTTTTGGATATGCCGCATCATAGGCGGCAGTAGTCTCAACAAGGAATTCCGGACTATGCAGTACAAAAAGATGCGGAAATGATTTTTGCATCTTCTCGGTTGTGCCAGGAAGTACGGTTGACTTTATGACAACGGTTTTTCCTTTGCCTACGAGCGAAAGTACTTTACGAATTGATGAATCGTCAAAGCCTTCGAGGGTTGTTGGTGTCGGGACAGCAACGAACACAATATTGCAAGATGCGATCTTCTTTTTATTTCTTATATACAGTTCCTCAAGCGCGTAGCGAACTACTTTGTAACCGCGTGCTTCAAAATCATTTGCATAATTCTTTCCAATCCACCCTTGACCGATAAACCCAATTTTCATCTTACTCTCTAGAACAAGACAAACTGCTCTGAGGTTACGATTACCCTTCAGAGAGCTTCACTTTAATTTGCTTGAGGAGGTCTTTCGCGACATCCTTATTCTCACTTAAGAAGGTGCGCGACGCATCATAGCCCCGACCGAGTGCTACCTCGCCGAACTTGTAGGATGAGCCGGATTTCTCAACAAGGGCATATTTCTCTCCAAGGGCGATAAGCTCGCCTTCGCGACTGATGCCCTCATTGTAGAGAAGGTCAAATTCGGTCGTCTTGAAGGGCGCGGCAACTTTGTTCTTGACCACCTTCACGCGGACGCGCCCTCCGACAACCTCCTCGCCCTTCTTAATGGACGCGATACGGCGAATATCAAGGCGTACGGAGGTGTAGAACTTCAGCGCCTTACCGCCTGGCGTTGTCTCCGGATTACCGAACATGACACCGATTTGCATACGGATTTGGTTGATGAAGATAACGATGGTCTTGCTCCGTGCGGCGATGGCGGTGAGCTTGCGCAGTGCCTGACTCATAAGCCGCGCCTGTTTGCCCATATGCTGTTGGCCCATCTCTCCCTCAATTTCATCTTTGGGCGTGAGTGCGGCAACGGAGTCCACGACAATCACATCAACATTGCCGCTTCGCACCAGACTCTCAACAATATCAAGCGCCTGTTCGCCCGTGTCTGGCTGGGAGATAAGAAGTTCGGGAAGCTTTACGCCGATGCGTCGGGCATATTCCGGGTCAAGCGCGTGTTCGGCGTCAACAAACGCCGCGATACCGCCAGCTCTTTGTGCCTCAGCGATGACATGGAGCGCGAGGGTTGTCTTACCCGAGGATTCAGGGCCGAAGATTTCAATGATGCGCCCTCGCGGGAGCCCGCCGATGCCGAGCGCGGCATCCAGCCCGATAGAGCCAGTGGATATTGCCGGTATCTTCTGCGGCGCGCCTGTTCCGTAGGTTGCGATTGCTTCGTCGCCGAACTTCGTCCTGATTTCTTTGAGCGCCTGGTCAATGGACTTCTGTCGCTCGGTTTTATCGGTGCTGGTTGCGGTAATCGTTTTCAGCACTTTTTCTTTTGCTTTTTTGAAGGCCATAAAATACAGGTATAAGTTGTAAGATTAAAGGTATAGGGAAATTAGGGGACGAAGATGGTGCGCGTCGCAGTCACTCGTCTCCCGAAGCGGTCGGTAGCCACAAAGGTAAGTATAGACCCTCCACGGGGGAAGGTCAGCGTTGACGAGAAGTCGCCCTCCTGGTCATACAAAGCAAGCGCGCCGTTAATCGTGAGCTCGGCAACGCGCGCCGTTCTCCCCTGTACGATGACGATACCGTCGGAGAAGGACTCATTCTCCGCCGGGACATCTACCGCAAGCGAGGGGCCCGCCATAAGCGGCCAGGCCTCAATGCCCCCATAAGAGACGATAACGAGGAGAACGGCGCCGATCAGGTAATTAACCATTACACCCTAGAAGGTTTCTTCTTCGTCTACCGCACTGGGATTCGCGCTCACGGCGCCGCTCCTCGTGAGGACCTCGCGCGGCTTGGAGCCGTCGGCGCCCCCGATGACACCCCGTGCCTCAAGCACATCCATAAGCCGCGCCGCACGCGAGTACCCGATCTTTAACTTGCGCTGCAGATAGGAGGTAGAAGCGCGACCGGCCTCTTCTACGGCAGCACGAGCATCTTCATAGAGGTCGTCATCAATCTCCTCGTCGTCAAAGCTCCCATTTACGAGCCCGATAACATCGTTCGGTTCCGTGGCTATTCCTGTCCCGTTGCCCCCGAGATCAATACTGGAGAGGTTGCCGGTATTGTGGCTCTTGATGTAGCTCACCACCTTTTTCACCTCGTTTTCGCTGATAAAAGCCGTCTGGATACGCACCGGCTTCTGCATATCGCTTGAGAGGTAAAGCATATCGCCGCCGCCAAGCAGTGTCTCCGCTCCCGAACCGTCAAGAATGGTGCGGGAATCTATCTGGGAGGCGACCTGGAGCGCCATACGCGTCGGCACATTCGCCTTGATGAGACCCGTAATCACGTTCACCGAAGGGCGCTGGGTGGAGAGGAGGAGGTGGATACCGACGGCGCGCGACATCTGTGCGAGCCGAACAATAGAGGCCTCAAGTTCGCGCGGATAGCTGTGCATAATGTCCGCGAGCTCATCTATGACAATCACGATGAAGGGAAGCGCCTCGGGCATCTCGGAGAGTCCCTTCTTCTTCGCGGGTTCAAAGACTGTGGCGTGGTATGAGTCAATATCGCGGACTCGCTCTGCCTCCAGAATATTGTAGCGCCGCTCCATTTCCTTGGCCGCCCACTTCAGCGACAAAATTGTCTTCCTTGCGTCAGTGATGACCGGCGTAAGCAGATGCGGAATGCCGTTATAGGCGGTCAGTTCAACGCGTTTGGGGTCAATCATAATAAAGCGCAGCTGGTTCGGACCGTTCCGATAGAGGAGGGAAGTGATGATGGAGTGCATCGCAACCGACTTACCGGAGCCGGTCGCGCCCGCTACCAGCCCGTGCGGCATCTTCGCAATGTTCACATAGTGGGGTGTTCCGGTGATATCGCGCCCCAGCCCGGCCAACAGCGGCTTGTCGCTATCGCTCCACTCTGGTGCCGACAAGAGCCCGCCGAGGCCGACCATCGCTTTGACCGTATTCGGGACTTCAATACCAACCAGCGACTTTCCCGGAATCGGCGCCTCAATACGCACCGGGTGTGCGGCAAGCGCGAGCTCAAGATTGTTGGCAAGCGAGACAATCTTTGAGAGTCGCACGCCCTCGGCCGGCTTCACCGCATAGCGCGTGACGGTCGGACCAACCGACACCTCATCCATTTCAAGATTAATGCCGAAGTTCTGAAATGTTCGTTTGATGATATTTGCATTTGCCTTAATGTCGCCGACTCCCGGTTTGCCGCGGTCGGCGCCAAGGATTGAAAGCGGCGGGGCCTCATACTCTGCGTCAAAGTTCGCAATACCCGTTCCTTGGGCGCCCGTGGTGCGATTGAAGACGGTGACCACGGGTTCGTGTTCAGGCGGCGCAAATTCAGCGTCCTCGTCCGCATCCTCCCCTTCATACTCTGCATCATCTGTCTCTGGCACGCCGACAACCGCAAGTTCGTCATACGAGATATCGTCCCGGCGTCCGAAGCGCAGGCGCTCCCAGAGCGCGCGGATATTTCCGCTCAACAGCGCCCCGAGCGCTTCCAGGTCGCTTACAATGGCGACCCCGATGGCAATTGTCGCCAGAAGGAGAACAAGCGCTCCCCAGAAGCCGAAGAAGTTCGTAAGCAGGTCTCCGCCCCACGCGCCAACCATCCCGCCGAAGCCCGCGTCAGGGAAGAGACCGGCAAACGCAAGGACCGACGCACAGATGATAAGAAGACCCGAGGTCGTGAGAACTTCAAGGGTCGGCCGTCCGAAGCCCGCATACAGACCAACCGCTATGAGCGCAAGAGGGAGCAGAAATGCCCCAATCCCGACAATCGCATAGCTCACCTCAAAGACCGTGGTGCCGACAGGGCCGGCTGCGCCGAAGAGCGCAAGGATAAGAAGGATACCTGAAGCGATAAGGACAATCGCCGAGGCGTAGCGAATGAGCATATCGTATTCCTCCACCTCCTCGTCGCGGGTCCTGCGACCCCGCCGCACCCCACCATTTCTGCGACTCATATACAGAGCATTGTACCATTCTCGTCTTGCGATAGTTGAGGAAATGAGGGGAAAGACTTGCATACTCTCCTAGAAGGCCTATACTGCTCCAGTATCGTATGGGACATAACCAATTAGATATAGGACATACCGCCGAAATCAAGCAAACCCAGATGAAGGGTAGGGAGGTGCGTACAGAAGATTTTGTCTTAGAAAAGAACATATTTAACAACATATTTGGAAAGGACATTCGGAGAGTATTTATCTACAAGAAGGCCGAGCGGCTCGCCAAAGTCATCCACCTCATCACCCCCGCCTTTACAGAATCGGCCTCACTAGGGGGTCGTATTGACGCGATTGTTACCGGCCTTGTTGATGCGGCAATCCTGCCGTCAGGAGAGACCCGTACGGCACTCTCCCGCGAATTGCTTGCCCTCTCAAGCGTCCTTTCTATCGCGCGGACGGGCGGCTTACTGTCGGCGATGAATGCGGACCTTATTACCCGTGAAGCCCATATGCTGCTTCAAGAAGTGGCTGCTTATGAAGAGCCACGACTCTCCCTTGAAGAGTCGCCAACGCTCTCCGGCATCGCTAAAAAGATCTCCCAAGCATCTCCATCGCATCCAACTCCTGCACTTTCGAAACGCGCAATTTCCGTACATTCCGCCAGAGGCGGAAAGGGACATATAAAGGACACCGAATCCAATAGCGGTATAAAGGACAGACGGGATGCGATTCTTTCGGTCATAAAGGACAAGGGGAGGGCGAGCATAAAAGACATTTCCACACATATACGCACCGTTTCTGAAAAAACCATTCAGCGTGAGCTCCTCGCGCTGATTACGCTCGGCATCGTGTCTAAACAGGGCGAGCGCCGGTGGAGCACCTACTCCCTTGCGTAGCGGGGAGGTTTTGACTCCGGGAAGGGTCTTTGCTAGTATGACTCTTGTGATAGCGATTGGGGCATAGGAACGGAAAAAGGCCGTGAATCGGTCTCTTTTTGCTGTCCTGTCCTCGGCAGTTATCCACATACCGCCTCTTCGTAATAGCCGGAGCCCCAATTTCGGCTATATACTGGAGGGCAGTCCTTGGAGGGTGTTTCTCATTCTCCTCGGGCGTACTTTGATAACTGAATAGTCCGACCACACTTACTAGAGTGTGACGGGCATCAACCCTTGCCAACTAACCCATGGCGCACTGGTCGATACCGTGCGGTGTGGGGTAGTGTGAAAGTGAAAGTGCTCCAAACAACCTTGATTATTATTGTGCTCCCTAAAATTCTTAACAATTGTTTATGAAAATGGTAACTACAAAAGCAATGGCGAAAGTTGCAGCAGTGGCGACCGGACTCGCGATGGCGACGTCAATGCTTTCATTTGCTTCAGTTGCAAATGCGGCGCTTACGTCCAGCCAAGTCTCGGCCATCATCTCGCTTCTTCAATCGTTCGGTGCTGACAGTTCTACTATCGCAAATGTGCAGGCCTCCCTCACGGGCGGCACCCCAGTGTCAACTGGCGGCGGAAGCTCATCGTGCTCCTTCTCGAGGGATCTCACGAGCGGTTCAACTGGCGCTGATGTCACCTGCCTTCAGCAGGCGCTCATCGGTATGGGATATTCAATCCCAGCCGGCGCAACGGGCTACTTCGGTAGTCAGACGGTCGCGGCAGTAAAGGCCTGGCAGACAGCTAAGGGCGTCTCGCCTGTGGCTGGCTACTTCGGCGCAATCTCCCGCGCAGCCTTCGGCGGAACTGTAACGACTCCAGGCACACCGGCTCCGGCTGGCAACGGCCTCGGTATCAGACTTTCGGCAACTTCGCCGAACGGTACCGTCCTCGTTCAGGCTCAGGCAATCGGTAATCTTGGAGACTTCGTCTTCTCGAACCCGACTTCAGCTCCGATTAGTGTGACGGCACTTTCGTTCAAGCGTATCGGCGTCAGCAATGACTCCACGATGACGAATGTGTACCTCTATAACGGTGCAACGCGCATCACGGACTCCGCAGGAGTTTCGTCTTCCGCGTTCTCGTATAGTGATCCAAACGGTATCTTCACGGTTCCAGCAGGCATGACCTACATGGTCTCGGTCCGCTCGGATATCTTGACGGGCACCTCTGGTCAGCAGATTGGCGTACAGCTCGTCTCGGTATCTTCGTCAGGCACGCTCGATTCGTCAGTGGTCTTCCCAATCAACGGGGGACTCCAGACGATTTCGGCAGCAAGTCTCGCGGATGTTGTCTTCCAGGCAGCCGCATCGACACTTCCGACAACGAACACGAGCTTGAGCCCGGCAAACGACATCCTGGTCTGGCAGAACACGGTCGCCGTGTCTACCAACCCGGTTAAGCTCTCGTCTATCCATCTCACGAACCTCGGTTCTATTGATTCGGCAAATGTCATCAACCTCCGCCTCTATGTAGACGGCACGATGGTTGGCTCGGCAGTGCCAGTGATGAACGCGGACCGTACGGTCACCTTTGACCTAACGGCGAATCCGACTCTTCTCTCAACGCAGAGCCACATCATCAAAGTGCTTGCAAACATTACGGGCGGTTCCAGTCGCACACTTCAGCTCTCGGTCCAGCGCTCTTCGGACGCAATGTTCGTAGACAATCAGCTCGGCCAGCCGGTGACGCTGAGCACGACCGCCGCGGGTACCGCCTTCTCTGCAGCATCATCTGGTCTCCAGACGATTGCGGCAGTGACGGCATCCTCGGGCGTCTCGGTCTCACTCGCCCCGGATTCTCCGACAGCAAGCGTTGCAGTCGGTGCTTCCAGCGTGAAGTGGGCATCCTTCAACATGCTTGCCTCGGGTGAGAATGTGAAGGTCAACAACCTCTACGTCTACGCGAGCTCCACAACCAGTGGCGGCGCGCTTGACGGCGTTGGCGGCTTGAACAACGGTAAGGTTATGGTCAACGGCGTGCAGATCGGTTCCACCAAGGATCTCGGTTCGCTCGTCGCTGGTGTAACTGACTTCTCGCTCGGTTCCTCGCTCATCCTCCCGGCAGGTGTGACCACCAAGGTTGACATCTACGCGGATGCGCAGACCACGGTGGGTACGAATCTCGCGAACGGTTCAACGGTTATCGTGTCGCTGAAGGCGGGTTCAAGCAACGCGCAAGGCCAGTCCTCGCTCGTTTCAACGAATGTCCCGTCATCGGCGGTCTCTACGAATTCCATCACGGTTACCTCCTCGTCTCTCTCGGCGACGAAGTACACCGGCTATGGTGACCAGACCGTTATCGCGGGCTCGAACAATGCCAAGCTCGGCGCGTTCACGCTCTCAACCGGTTCTACCGAAGGAGTGAATGTCAACACGATTGCGATTACGATGTCTGCGGCTAACGCGGCATCCATCACAAACTTGACGCTCAAGGATAACGCGACGGGCAGTACGCTCGGCACGATTATCACGACTCCGTCAGGAACCAACTCGTTCTCGGTCAGCTACGCGGTCCCAGCATCCTCAACCAAGGTCATTGATATCTACGGCAACATCCTCTCGGGTGTAAACGTCGGTCCAATTGTCGCCACGGTTGGTATAACGACTGCGGGCACGGGTATGATTACCAGCATCTCCGCCTCACCAAGCGCAACAGCCCTCCAGACCATCACGGTCGGTGCCGGTTCGCTCTCGGTAACGCGCGGTGCGGGTGACCCGGTAAGCAACAATGTTCTCGCGGGTGCTGGATCGGTTACGGTCGGTCAGTTCAACTTCGCGGCAAGCAATTCCGCGTACACGGTGAACAACCTTGCCATCCTCATTCCAAACGGTGCCGCCACTTCGGTAACGAATGTAACGGTCTCGTACAAAAATCAGGGCGGTGCACCACTGACGGCAACGCAGGCACTCTCGGTGAGCGCAGCGATGCCGTACGCAACGGCGACCTTCACCGGTCTCGGTATGTATGTCCCGATGAACGACTCGGCTAACCTTGATGTTATGGTCGGCACGCCGACGGTAGCATCAGGCGCAACCTCGGGCGCGGCGGTCAATGTGTCGCTCAACACCGGTAACGCAAGTTCCGCAATTGACAACACATTCAACGCAACGGACAGCGCCGGCTCGGCGCTCATAGTCGTGAACTCGGGCACGGATATCGCCTCAAATGGAACATTCTATGTGAGGAAGTCCATCCCGACCTTCGCGATGATCCCAACAGGCGTTACGATTCCTGTTACAGGCACGCCAATCTACCAGTTCAGCATCACGGCTGACGCGGCGGGTGCCATTGAGTGGTCGAAGCTCGTCTTCAATGTCTCAACCTCGTCTGCGTCTGCAAGCACGATGCTTACCGGCGTGTATCTTGCTGATAGCAACGGTATAAACCTGCTTGACAACACGACCTCGTCCGCTTCTACGACAGCGACAACCATCACGGTTGACCTGACGAAGAACGCGACACAGGCGAAGTATCAGCAGGTCGCTACATCAAAGACATATAGCCTCTACGCTACAGTCGCTGGTTTCGGTGTCACTGGCTCGACGCTCACTGTCTCGCTCGCTCCTGACACTTCTCCTGTCGCGAACGGCGCTGCTTCTGCTTCGGGCAACACCAGCTGGTCTGATCGCTCGGCGACAACCCACACGATCAGCACCTCTGACTGGACGAACGGATACCTCCTCAAGAACTTCACTGGGAACACAACGAGCTACTCTCGGTAGTTAATCGTCTCTCGTGAGTTCTTCCGGAAGGTCTGACCTTCCGCCAGTTCGGAGAATCGGTCCGAACACCAAACCAGCTAGGATATTGGCCTAGCAACGAACCAGCTAGAGAATCGGTCTAGCAACAAAAAGTCCCCTCTCCGAGGGGGCTTTTTGTATTTACAGCCGAGAGGTGCTCATGCCCCCACCCCCACCCCGTGTGGCCTCCTCCGGAAGGTCTGACCTTCCAGACTCTCCCCGAGACTTCCAAAACTCACAATGTTATACACATACGCCGGAAGGTCTGACCTTCCGGCGTGTAATTGGGAGGTATGTTTAGATGATGAGGAAAGATGCGTATACAGTTGATTCCATTATTCATGTGACAAAACGCGGTACTCGTGGGATGGATATCGTACGAGATGACGCTGACCGTCGGAGGTTCGTGAAGTCACTGTTCTTTCTTAATGATGTTCATTCGGATCCGCATTGGCACGAATCAACCGCAGAAACGGGAATGTTTGAACGCCCAGCGCATTGGCCGGAGCAAGAACCGCTCGTGCGTGTTCTCGCGTGGACGCTCCTCTCCAATCATTTTCATCTGCTTTTGCAAGAAATCCGAGAAGGCGGGACGGCAAAGTTTATGCAGAAGCTCGGCGGGAGCATGTCTATGTGTTTCAATCTGAAGTACAAAGAAAAGGGAAGTATTTTCCAGAGTGCGTACCATGCGCGCGCGGTGACGGAGGACGCGCACATACAGTACCTTATGTTCTACATCCTCATAAAGAATGTACTCGAGATGTACCCTGGAGGACTCGCCAAGGCATATTTGCGTTTCGACGATGCATGGGAATGGACGAAAAGGTATCACTTTTCAAGTTTGCCGGGATTCATTTCGGGCGAGCATTCGCCGATTGTAGATATGGCTGACGGACTTATCGCAGACATGTTAGGACAACGGGATTCATTTAAGGAGGAAGCGAGGGAATTGCTCTCGGCACATATGAGTTCTCACGGCAAAGAGTTCCAAGGTCTTATGCTCGAATCCTGGTGACTCCCGGAAGGTCAGACCTTCCGATATTTGCGGCCTGCCGCTCGTAGACGGCTATCTCGCCGGGGTGGTATCCTGTTGTGCATATGCAGATTACTGTCAGATACTGGATAGTTGTGGGCATTGGGTTCGTGGTAGTGGCGCTAGCGTTCTTCGGGTGGTCATACCGCGCACAGGCGCCTTCTCCCGCCATCACAGCTTCCTCTACCGAAAACAGCACGCCAATTGCGACCACTACCGTCGTAGTCGGTCCATTCCCGATAAATTCGGCAGACACCATTGCCTCGTGGAGCTTCAAGGGTGCCTATGCAGGGAATGAGACTCTTATTGCGCAGGCGAATGCCGACATCACACATCTCACGGGGCTCATTGGGAAAGGCGAGTACGATGATTACGACCTCTATCTCGGGATAGGGAATGATAAGGGGTTACTCGGCGACGGGAAGAGTGCGTACGATAACTATAATCGTGCAATCCGGATTCACCCCCAAAAGGGACTCGCCTTCGTGAATCTCGGCCACCTGTTTGATCAGTTCGGCGCGTACCGTACTGCCGCAGACGCGTATGCGAAGGCGACCGCGGTGGAGCCGGGCGTACTTGAATACCATATTCAGCGATTGAATTATCTCACACGACAATTCCCGAATGACTCCGCGCGCATCGCCTCCGCCCTCACAGCTGTGTATAAAGTATTCGGCGATACCGCGCAGATTCTCTCCATAAAGGCGCAGTGGCTCACCGAACTCAAACGCTATACGGACGCCATTTCCGCATGGGAGACGGTGAAGATGCTCTCACCGGGGAAGGATACGACCGCTATTGATGCCGAGATAGCACGGCTCCAAGCCAAGCAATGAATTACTTAGAGCGCGCGTACCCCTGGCTCCTTCTCGCTCCCGTATTCTTACCGGTCATCATCTGGGGAGGGCTTATCTACCCGTACCTCGTCCCGAAGACGCTTCTCTTCTACGCGATTAGCTCGCTAAGCGTTGGAGTGTTCGTTATTCTCGCGGCGAACGGGCGTGCATTCTACTACGCACGGCTCTCTTACTGGGAAACATGGATTCCCGCCCTGCTTATCCTGCTTGCCTACGGGACAAGCTTCATCGGGATTGATTTCTATAAGAGCTTCTGGAGCATGTTCGTGCGCGGTGACGGACTCCTAATGCTCACTTGTGCGGTCGCCAGCTTCTATCTGATTCTCGTCTATACCGACCGCGCATTCTTCGCGCGGTTACTACGCGCGGTCGCAGTAGTGGGGAGCGCAGTCGCGCTCTACGGTATTGGCGAGTGGCTCCTCGGCGGTGGCCGCATCGGGAGCTTGCTCGGGAATGCCGCGTTCTTCGCCGGCTACCTCGGTATCTCACTCTTTGCGACGCTCGCCGTCGTGGAGGAACTTCCTGTACTATGGCGTCGCATTGCGTATGTGGGTGTGGGAGTTCAGATTCTCGCTATCATCTTGACGGCGACCCGCGGTACGATGCTCGCGCTCCTCGCCGCAGGTCTCGTGTACGGTGCATACGGCGTGTTCTATGGAAAAGGGAAGGCACGGACGATTTCTACCTCTGTCCTCGTCGGGCTTGTTTTGGTGGGCGGCCTCTTCTTTGCCTTTCGGACTACTCTCGCGCAGATTCCTTTTGAACCGATTGCGCGCATCGCGTCCATCTCGCTTTCCGACGGGACGGTCAGCAGCCGCCTCTTCATCTGGGAGCATATGCTCACCGAGATACAAAAGAGTCCGTGGAGCGGCGTCGGTGCCGAACATATTGATGTACTCTTCAACCGTTTCTACGATCCGACACAGATAGTGGAGCAATGGTTTGACCGCTCGCACAACGCCTTTCTGGACTACACCGCGCAGTACGGTATTGGCGGACTCCTGCTCTATCTCGCGCTCATCGCGGCATTCTTCACCTCCGCCCTGCGCCTTGTGCGCAAGAATGAGGCGTGGATTGGAGGTATTGCCGCACTGCTTGCGCTGACCTATGCGGTGCAGAATTTCTTTGTCTTTGACACCGTTTCTTCCTTCTGGCTCATCCTCGCGCTTCTTGCGGGCTTTCTCGCTTGGTCGCTTACCGATGTTCCGCGCGAGACAATATTCTTCTCTCTTTGGATGCGCAGGACCTCGTGGCTCGTCGCGGCAGTGGTAATACTATCCGGCGTTCCCGCCGCAGGACGCTCGGCACTTGCCGCGTACGACCTCTCGCAGGCATACAAGTATCAGCTCACGGATGTGGCGGAAGAATCGTGGTATCTCTCGCACGGCTTTGCGCTCAATACATACGGCAATCTGGAATACGGTTATCAGGCGTACGATATGTACGCGCTTATGCAGGCGTTCGCGCTCTCCGGACAGGCGCGCGTAG
>Ga0209541_10003537_pt1 | contig 28636 bp, 29 predicted proteins | sample RifCSPlowO2_01_FD_184027 | JGI IMG/M metagenome (GOLD analysis project Ga0209541, IMG submission 184027) | Groundwater microbial communities from Rifle, Colorado - Rifle CSP2_plank lowO2_0.1 (SPAdes) (version 2) | ecosystem: Environmental > Aquatic > Deep subsurface > Groundwater | place... | reverse complement strand
ACGGAAAAACGCCGGCTGAAGCTGCGGAGATAAAATTGAATTTAGGAAGAAATAAATTGCTGGGACTAATCAAATATATGGCTAGAGAACTTATCTGACGATAAGGTAACTGTATCAGTTTTATATAATAAAATGGAAAGCAATAAACCGGGAGATATTGTTGCTTTTAAATATGGGGGGATTTTTGGTGTAATATTCTTAATTTTTATTCTAATATTAGGTTACATATTTTCACTTTTTATGGAAGATAACATCGCAAGTATAATTAAAACAAATATTATATTAAATTTTGTGGGGTTTATTATATTTGGAGTCCTACTAGTTACTGCATTAAGAATGGCAAAAAAAACAGGGATTCATTTTAAGAAATATGATCTTGCATTTGTTTTTTTTGGCGTATATATTATTTTTTCTAGTATATTTCTGTCGGTTATTGATAGAGGATTCACTTTTTCCAGAGTTGGATTATTGTCGCTTATCTTAATGATTGTTATACCGGCATTAATGAAAGACATTTAAGTAAATATTTGAAAAATGCTAAATGTCAATATTGGTTGGGGAAAGATTTAAACATTTTTTTAAGTAGCGGTGCTAAAATAATTGTGAAACAGGTAAGAAAAGTCTGATTGTATCTGTTTAAATGATTAGAATCTTCTCCGCTTCCAAATATCTACTAACAAATATTTGATTTAAATAAGAAAGAGATTTGCCCTTGATAATTTAATAGAGCTATTGACCTTTTTAGTCATAGCATCGTATAAGATTTAGTTATTCGTTTTAATATAGTGACCAAAAAAGGCCGACATATTTATAATATCTGAGAACAAAAGTTCCCACATAGTGTTTTTAGGTTAAGTTTAAATAACAAAATATTTCAAGAATTAGATGGGAGAAGCTGAATTAGAGAGAATACAAAAGAAGATTTCTGGCATAGAGGCTGGTTTGGTTGCACTTCACAGTGAATTTATAGATAAAATGTATCCGGAATTTGGATTACCTATAAGGCCTGCATCTACACAAGTTTATGTATATCCTTATGGAAAGAACAGAGGAGAGATAACGATTAACAATGAAATTATAGTTTATTTGGACAACAATGAATCACAAGAAGATGCCAATGCAACTCTATTGCATGAATCTGGACACTATCTTCATGCTTTAGGAAACCCTAAGATAAAAGAGAAAGACCTTGCTGAAGGAGGAAATGGTTTATCTCATCTTTTAGTTGAATTAGTAGCAGAGTTATCCGCAATTCAGTTTTTAGAAAGAACTGCCAGAACCTATCCTTCTACTCAAGTAAATTATTTTAAGGCCGCATTTGATATGCATAATATTGGAAAACTTCTCCCTTTGAGAGATTTAAGTAGCAAATGTGCTGAAGAAGTAGCTGAAATAATTAGAGAATATCAAAGAAGACTTCTGTAAATCAGTATGTGAGAACTTTCTTTCCGACATATTTATAATAGATTCAACTACATGTTTGGGAGATGGATGTTAATGAGTTGGAAAAATATAATGGTGGATTTGTTAGAGCGTTTTATAGATATGGTGGGAATGAAAGAGGTTTTGTTCATCAAAATATTTTTTTTGTTCCAGATGTTAGATTAGAAGAAGGACATTTAATTGCTATCGCACGAAGAGTTGATATTAATAGAATAGATACCGTTAAAAAATCAACACCCACCGATTATGAAGATGTTGTCCGTTCTGCTTATGTTAGCGATAAAGGTGTAGTTAGAATTGAAATGGCTGTTCCATTGAGATTCATAGACGAGATTGATTATAATGGTAATGTGGATGCAGAAGAAGATGGTGATGACGATTTAGATTAATTTGTAACTCTCCATCGTTTTATAACTCGGTCCAAGCTGGCTTAATTCAGAGGACATCAATTTGAATTCTGTTACAGGGAACTTCAAGGGTTTTACCGGAAGCTGTTTTATGAAATAGGCGAAAGCTTGCTTGTCTCTGACATATTTTATTCTCGCAATTGTAAGGTGAGACATAAAACGATTTTCTTCCGGGAATAATGGTGAAAGTCCTCTGTCAATTTCCTTTTGCAATTCTGCTATTTTTCCAAAGAGTTTTACCCAGACAATTCTTGGCATTCCACGATATGAGAAAGTTCCTGATTTACCAAGAGTTGCCTGAAAAGACGGAAATTCTATTTTTGATAATGTTTTTTTTACATTATCTAATTTATTTTCATCTATTTCTCCGAGGAATTTCAAAGTCAGGTGCAGGTTTTCTGGTTCTGTTAGTTTGCCTGTGAATTTTTTTTTCGGGATTAAAGACTGTAATTTTATAATTTCTTTTATGACTTCAGAAGGAAATTCGATGCAGATGAATGTTCTTGCTGTTTTCATATTACGGATAAAACCGTTGATTATAACACCGAGCGAAAGGTTTTATCCGTTAGAGAAAACCGAACCAAATGTATTATAATTATCGGTTTTCTCTATATAGCAAGGAATAAAAATAGGTTTTCTTTTTATTTGTATGGGTTTTCTGATTAAAAAACAAAAAGGAGTGATATTTACGGGAATCGCCAAACTTTCTGTTGTGACATTGATCAGCTCTTTGGCTTTTGCTTTTACCGACACTATTTGGGCGGTTTATTTGAAAGATTTTCTGGTTAGTGATTCTAAAGTTGGGTTTTTCTCTGCGTTTCTTACTTTAATTTCGTTTATATCTTTTTTCCTGATTATTCCGTTGATAGAAAGAAGCAATAAGTCGAAACTTTATTCATCATCGCTTTTGTTAATCGCTATTTCGTTCTTTCTTTTCTCGATAAATAAGAAATTTTTGTTCTTTGTTTTTTTGGCGATTTTCGTTAGTGTTTTACAAACTATCAGGATAACGAGCTTTGGAATCATAGTCGAGGACAAATCCTCAAAAAAACGACTTTCGCGAAATGAAGGCATTATGTATTCGTTCACGAATTTTGCGTGGGTTATAGGGCCGTTGATCGCAGGAACAATTTCTTCTTTCTATGGAATCAATTCAGTTTTTATCTTATCTTCTGTTGTGCTTATTTTTTCTTATGTGTTTTTTAGGAAAACACATATAATAGATAATAAAAAATCTAAGAAGATAGATTCCAATTTGCTAAAAAACTTCAAGGATTTTTTTAAAAGTAAGGATCGGTTAATTGCTTATGTTTTGGGGGGTGGAGTTAATTATTGGTGGTCTTTGATTTATCTTTTTATACCTCTTTTTATTATTGAAAATGGATTAGGCATTGAGTGGATCGGCTACTTCTTTTTTGCGATTGCTATTCCTACGACGATACTTCCTTATAAATTTGGCAAGCTCGCTGGCAGGATAGGATTTAAGAAAATGTTCAGAATCGGTTTTTTTATACCATTTTTATTAGCCCTTATTTGTTTTTTTGTCGGCAATGTTTATATTGTCCTCGCTTTGCTTATATTGGCGAGTGTTGGATTAGCGATGCTGGAATCTACGACAGAAGCGTATTTTTTTGATATACTGAAAGGAAAAGAGGACCTGAGATTTTATGGGCCTTATAATACAACTATTGATGCTAATCATTTTGTCGGCAGAGCTATTTCAGCCGTTATTCTTTTATTTTTGCCTTTTAAGTTTCTCTTCTTATTCTTTAGTCTGTCAATGTTTATTTTCTTTGTAATTTCTTCTAAAACGCGCAATATAGTTGAAATGAGAAGGTAATTAAACCAGTAAGATTTTAAATCCCCCAACATTATTTTGCTGATGAAAAAGAAAGAGGTTTTTCCTGAGGAGGATTCAAAAAGAACTTTGCAAGAAGACTCAATTATGCAAAGTTCTCTGAAGCAAAAAGCTTTGAATGTGAGTATCAAAGAGGGAGAGGCCAGTTCTTTCTCTGGAGCCGTTGGAGAGACTTACATAACTCCTTTCATTTTGGCTCTAAAGGCTGATTCTTTATATGTCGGGATTTTCAGCGCTATTTCTGGCTTGATTGCTCCGTTGTCACAGCTCTTTGGAGATAAGCTCATGGAAAAGCATTCTCGTAAAAAAATTGTCCGTGCTTTTATTCTGGCACAAGCTCTAATCTGGATTTGCATCGTATCGTTGGCTTACTTATTATGGCAAGGAGTCAGCGGAGAGGTTCTTGTAATTTATCTGCTTGTCTTTTATGTTTTGTTTGCCGCCTTTGGAGGTATTATTCATCCGACGTGGTTTTCATGGATGGGCGATCTTGTTCCTGATAAAGAAAGAGGAAGATATTTCAGTAAACGTAATCGCATTACCGGATTCCTCGCTTTAATCGGCGCATTGGCGGGGGCGTTTGTTTTAGATATTTTCGAAACTAAGGGATATGCATCGCTTGGTTTTTTAGTTCTTTTTTCGTTTGCTCTAATTTTCCGTTTTATTTCTTTTCTCTATATTAATAAACAGTATGAGCCAGTGTTTAAGCTTGAAAAAGATTATTACTTCTCAATCTGGAGTTTTTTAAAAAGACTAGATAATTACGGCAAGTTCGCAGTTTTTCACGCATTCTTTAACTTTGCACTCATGATCGCGAGTCCCTTCTTTGCAGTCTACATGCTCGAAGAATTGGAATTTAGCTACATTACATTTATGATTGTGACGATGAGCTCTTCTGCCTTCTATTTGGTTTTCACTCCGATTGTTGGAAAATTTTCTGATAAATATGGAAACAGAAAATTATTTATTTTTGGATGCATCCTATTTGGCTTGAATCCGCTCTTGTGGATATTTATTAAGAATCCTGTCGCTTTGGTTTTTGTGCCGCAGGTTATTGTTGGGCTCGCGAACGCCGCATTTGTTCTCGCAGTAAGTAACTTCACATATGACTCTGCTAATCAGCAGCATAGGGCGTTGTGCACAACATATACAAATATTCTCGCAGGTTTCGGAATATTTTTCGGCTCTTTAATCGGAGGATATTTGCTTAAATATTTTCCAGAAACAATAGCAAACTCTTTTGTAATTGTTTTTGCTTTGTCTGCAGTTTTAAGATTAGGAGTTTCAATCTTTTTTGCTTCTAAGATCCATGAGGTCAAGAAAGTTAAAAAATTACCGCCGATGCATATTAAATTTATTCATCCTTTCAAAACTTTGCATGCAGAAATAGGATGGATTAAGAAAGTTATGAAAGAAGATTAATTTTTCTGCAAATGATTACTAAGAACCTATCCTTATAGACAGGCTCTCCAAGTAATTATTCCGCAAGCGAAATGAAGCATCGCGAGATAGTTCTCTGTTTTTTTGCACCAGCGAATTAGAATTCCTCTGAAACGATTCAGCCAGCTATGTGTTCGTTCGACTACCCAGCGCCGAGCTTTTTTCCAGAAGTATTTTTTTGATTCGTCTTTTCTTGAACGCAGATGTATAGAGAAAACCGATAATTATAATACATTTGGTTCGGTTTTCTCTAACGGATAAAACCTTTCACTCGGTGTTATAATCAACGGTTTTATCCGTACTGCTATCTTGATAAAACTTATATATCCTTTGGTTTTTGATTGTTTTGATGAAGGTCTCATAGTCTAGTGGTTAAGACGCGCCCTTGACGTGGGCGAGTCCGCAGTTCGATTCTGCGTGGGACCATAGTCCTGCTGATATTCGTTTCTTACGAAACTTCATACTAAGCCGGACCACTTATTACATTCGCGTCCCTGTCGGTGTTCACTTCTCACGATTATTCCGCTACTATAATTTATAATAAGGCGAGAAACTTTCGTATAGAATTTGTACCTTCTTCTCTTTTCTTATTTTTTTCGCTTTCACTATTAGTATTATTAAAATTGCAACGAATAGAACAAACAAGATTTTTAGTTTTGTTTTTGTATCCGGTTCTTCTATCTTGAAAATAGGGAGTCCTGTTATTGTTGTTTTGCCGCCTTCTACTTCGACACCCATCGAATTTAACAACGAAGAAGTGTCGTCTCGGACAGCTTCTGACAGGACTTCATTTATCTGATTATTTAGTTCTGCATGATTAGAACTGAATTTTATTTTTTCTTCTCCAGCTATTTTGTAAAAGTTAGATATGACGTTTTCGCCGTATGTCGAGATAATTATTGAGATAATATTATAACTTTGCGCATAACCTGTTTGTATCGGAGAGTATTGTATGCCTGAGCATTTGATGTGCTCTTCGGAATTTAGATATGAATTTGGGCGCCAATTTGAAATGTAGCTTTGATCTGAGTTTTCGCATTTGCCGATTATTTCCGAATTTAATTTTTTCAAACTTGAAGTGTCGTGACCAAGTTGTTCAAGAATTTTTTCTGAATAGTAAACTGCAGTTCCTTCTTTGAACCAGTGATTTATTCCTGTGTTTTCAAAATATTTTGAATTGAAAACGTGGACTGTTTCATGCAGGATTATATCGAGGTTTTCTATCTCTGGTTTTAGCAGGTTTGTTATTTTCATTCTTATTCTGCCTTCTCCAAGATGGGACGCACCGATTTTTTCTTCGAAGTCCAGAGATTCCGGATTAATCATTTCTATGCTTATTGTTTCATATTCTGGAGAAAAGCCGTAGATTTCTTCTAAAATTTCATACCCTTCATCAGCTTCTTCTAATAGAGATTTATAATACGATGCGTATCTTGTGGGAAGCGTCGCCTGATAATGATCTGAGGATATTGTGGTGATCTCTGGTTTTTTATACGGAATTTTAAAATTGATTTCCAGATTCGTCGTCTCGTTTTTTTCTATACGGAATGATAGTGTGTTTTCTTCATTTGAAACAGGTGTTTTTTTTGTTGAGATTATTTCTGCTTTTTTTGGAAGAGAAATTGAAAGATCGAATGTTTCATCTGTATCCAAACGTGTTATTGTGCGTTCATAGAAATAGAAGGGATTGTAGACGACAGGATTTCTTTCTACTTCATAAGAGACTTCGAAGAAGAAATCTGAATTTTTTTTAATTGGCTTCGTGTTTGCAAATTTTAGTAAGCTATATCTATCTGAATATTTTTCTATTTTAAAGTTGATCTCGTTTTCTTTCTCTTTTACTATGATTCCTTTTGAGTTGATTGGGATCAGGATTCCCCATTCTCCTTCCGGAAAGTAGGAAAGAATATCCTGAACAATAATTTTCCAGATTATATGCTCATACGAACTTCCGTCCTCATCAAGATTTATTTTTATTGTCTTTTCATGTTGGGCATATACTGATAAACCGTTTAAATCAGGACTGTAAGATGCAGGAGTCGAGATATAATTGTAAATCAAGACGATTATAATTAGAGATACAAAGACGAGTAAGATTATTATTCCGCTTTTCATTGTTGAGAAAAGGCAAAGAGTAGAGCAGATCCTTATTTGATACAATAAGTTAGACATCTATTTAAAACCTCCTGCTCAAATTTTTCTTGTGTTTGCATTAACCACAAAGTTTAAAACCTCTCGATAATCCTATCTTCCATACCTTGGAGGAAACTCTAAAATCGTAAATCATAAAATTATGTATCATATTCACACTAGTGAAAATCTTGGCGTTTTACCGAAGGTAAAATGTCATGTTGAGATTATATTCAATGACGCGAGCAGGAAAGACAATAACTGTAGTTGAAGAAGTATAATTCTTCAATTGAGAAACGCAAGTTTCTCATCCCACTACAGTTCAGAAGGCTTGTAATATAATTACAAGTAAATTTGATCTACTTAATTTATTTAAGCTACTAGATGGATAGCTTGGTTTGGATTATGATGAAAGACGCGGCAAGCTGCGATAAGCTCTGGGTAGGCGCATGCGGCCTTTGAACCAGAGATTTCTGAATGCGATCATACGTGATTCTTATGAATAATGCCGAGAGGCAGATACACGCCGGGAATTGAAACATCTTAGTACCGGTAGGAAAAGAAATCAATTGAGATTCCCTTACTAGCAGCGAGCGAAAAGGGATCAGGGCAAACCGAATCTTCTCTCGAAAGAGGGACAGAGATGTGGTGGAGATTAAGCCTAAGTTGTCGAGGAGAAGTGCTCTGGAAAGAGTTACCTTAGAGGGTGATAGTCCCGTACTCGAAGACAATATGGTATGCTTCGACAGAGTAGGGCTTCCTAGATAGGAGGTCTGAATACAGGAGGATTAACTCCTAACCCTAAATATAAATCCAAGTCCGATAGCGAACTTAGTACCGCGAGGGAAAGCTGAAAAGTACCCATAATAGGGGGTTAAAAGACTTGAAATCTAGTAGTTACAGCTGGTTACGGCATTACGGTAAACCAAAAATACGCCGTAGTAAAATCTGGCTATATGCTGAAACATCCGAGAATATCTAAATACTCATCGAGAAATCGGTAGTGAAAATTTTAGATTGCGGACAATCAGCAGGAAAGACGAGAAAAGTTTATAAACTGTTAAAGAATGAAAAGAATATGGCAAAACAACCATACCATATGAGAAGATCTGATTTAATACCAGTTATCGGAATAAAGTATTTTGCAAGAACTCTTAAATTTGCAGATACTCAAACAGAACAGGAAAAACAACAAATATTCTTAACGGAGAGAGTTTTGTATATGGGCTTTTATCAAGCTACAACATCACTTGTCTCGGGTTTTGTAATTGGTAGCATAATTAAAGGTCTTGAAAGTTTTATTAATTAATTTCTCGAATCCTCAGAGACTATACGCCAGACACAATTTAATTTACAACAAAAATAGCTTAATCAATACAAGTTCTGTGGCTGTTCAATTAATATAATAATTATCACAACGAGGTTGTTAGTTATTAATTAAACGAGCGAAGCGAGCAAGTAAACAATTAGGCAATATTTAGAGTTGTAAAGATAAAAATTAGTGATGATATAGTCCGATCCTTGCAGCGATGTAAGGAGATTAGCAGAAATGCTAATCCGCTGTTAGTAGAAAAATTTAAATAATCTAAATGCTAATGGATAGCATTAGATGGACCAGCCGGTCCTAAAAATTCTTTCAGAATTTTGGGAACTTCAACTCTTACGAGATTGAAGTGAATCAAACCCGGATTATCCACGTGACGCGCGGTTGTCTTAATCATTAGACGACTGGTCCATCTGATTTTTTTAATATTATAAATTATTTAAATTTTTTCTAAACATAGCAGTTAGTAACTTCTTTTATCAAGAAGTGAAGTAACAGAATGGTTGTAACGTGCGTTTTGAAAAATGAACCAAGGAGTTCATCTTCGTGGCAAGGTTAAACAGAAGCCGAAGCGAAAGCAAGTATGAAAATGCGTTAGTCACGAGGATGAGACCCGAAGCCGGACGATCTATTCCTGAGCAGGGGGAAGTTCTTCGAAAGGAGAATGGACGCCCGAACTGGTGTTATGTGCATGTACTCAAATGACTTGGGAATAGGGGTGAAAAGCCAATCTAGTTCGGCCATGGCTGGTTCCTGTCGAAATATGCCTCAGTATAGTCTTTCTAAGTTTGTGAGCGGGGTAAAGTACGGATAAGGTCCGCAGGACCGCAAGGTTACGGGAACTATTCCAACTCAGAACCTGTTCTCTACTTATAGAAGGAATGGGGGGCAGGGCGTAAGGTCCTGTTCCGAGACGCGAACAAGCGAGACTGAAGTTAAGGTCCTAAAAGATATGTTAAGTGTAACAAACCCGGTCTTAAACCTGAGACACTAGGGATGTAGGCTCAGAAGCAGCCATCATTCAAAGAAAGCGTAACAGCTCACCTATCGAGGTTTGAGGCGGGGAAAATGGACGGGGCTAAACATATTACCGATACTTCAGAGGCACTCGACGATATTGTGGTATTTTGAAAAAAATTAAAGCACAGAGAATTTATTCGCTGTGTTTTGATATTTAATTACTGGGGGCGAAAGCCCCCGGTTTAATTTTATTTTCAAGAAACTAAAATGAAACAGTATCTCCGAAATGAATTTCTAGACTGACAAGTAATACCGATAAGCTTAAATACTAAACCTATCTATTAGATAGGTATGAAAAAAGTAAACATCATAAACAAATCGACTCTTACTCTAAAAGGAATTAGATGTTTTCTTGAAAGAATGGTTAAGCCATTTGGTACCAGCGGAAGAATAGATTTTCCAAAAGAGTTCATAGGCAAAAAAGTCTACGTAATAATTGCAGATGAATGAAACAAAACTAATGTTTAATCTTGGAATATTAAAGCACTTCATAAACAATGCTCTAAAACTTTCCTACGATAAAAAAAGCGTAACAGGATTTGAGATGATTGTGCCTCTTTTAGAAGCATCATCTCATAACACCTATGTTGAAACTATCAGCGACAAAGCAGATATTTTACATTTGAGATGCAAAGAGTCTTTAACAATCAAAATGACTTATGCTTATCTCGACTATATAAAAAGAATTTCAAATAAGTTTGAACTGAATGAAAAAAATGTTGTTCTCGCTTTCGATTACACCGACGAAGATTTCTATGGAAATGTGCAAGGGTTTGACATTCATGGCTGGACAGGCAAAGATGGCATAACGGGACATTTTAAATTTCTTACTTGTAGTATAGTTTCCGACGACATTCCAGAAAAAATACCGATAGTTTCTCTTCCGATAAGGATGGGCTGTTACAAAAGCAGTGTAATCCTGCACTGCTTATCTTTAATAAAAAATTATATTGGTAAAATTAAGTTAATATTATTTGATCGGGGATTTTATGATAAAGATTTGATGTATGAATTGACAAAATTAAATTATCCTTATTTGATTTTCGTGCCAAAGCACGAAGATAAAAAATCAATACTGTATCCATTGGACGATGGCGCGCAAGTTGCAATTTATAACGAATTTGAAGTTAACAAAAATCAGAGCACTTATACTGGAGAAAATATTTTGGTGTTCCTCAAGCAGATATATGATAAAAAAAGCGAGAAAAATTATGATTGGGTTTTTGCAACAAATGTAGAAAAGTTATTGCTTGATAAATTGATTAGAATTTACAAAAAAAGATGGAGAATTGAAACTCAATTCAGAGTTCAGGATGAAGCGAGGATAAAATGCAAATCTTCGGATATGCAGATACGCTATTTTCTTTTTCTTTTTGAGCAAATGCTCCAAGTTCAGTGGATGTGTTTCTTCAAAGAAGAAGCGTCATTTAAGGAATTTATAATTGCCATGGCAAATATGTCCCACAAGTGGACGAAATCTTAAGCGGAGATGCCCTGCCTAAAAAGTTTGATTTATGCAGGGAGCATGCCTCGAATGCGGCGGAATTGTTAGGTGTAACTTTCTAAAAATAAATATTCTTCGGTTATACTGTAACATGGGTCGATTATAAAAAGATTATTAATCTGCAATTACCTTTCCTTACATATGAAAATAAAAGATCTTCCTGAACAAAACAGACCAAGAGAAAGATTTCTCAAACATGACCCAGAAGCTCTCAGTGATTCAGAACTCTTTGCAATAATATTAAGGACAGGCTCTCCAAATGAAAATGTTATTGATATGTCTAATCGTTTAATCAAAGAGTATGGATTAAACAACTTATTCAACTGCTCTGTAACAGAATTACAAAAAATAAAAGGCATTGGTCCATTAAAGGCAATGCAACTTCTTGCTATGGCAGAATTAGGAAAAAGATATTCCCAATCCAAAAATCCAATTAATAAGATTTCTCACTCTAAAGATGTTTTTGATTTATTCCATGAAAGATTAAAAGACAAAATGCAAGAGGAATTCTACGTTTTAATGCTGAATAGTAAAAATAATGTAATTAAAGAACAGCTCATCTATAAAGGAACTTTAGATGCTGCAATTATTGAGCCAAGAGAAGTTTTCAAAGAAGCACTAAAAAACTCTGCAGCAAAAATAATCCTTATCCACAATCATCCATCAGGAGATCCTAAACCTTCAGACGAAGATGTAGAAGTAACAAGAAAAATCAATAATCTTGGAAAAGATTTAAACATAAATCTTATAGATCACATAATAATTGGAAATGGAAATTATTTTAGCTTGAAAGAAAGACTCCCCGAATTTCATTAATACTTCTTTTCAGCCCAATCTTTAGCCACAACTTGTGCCTGGGCTAATACCAACTCTGTTGCACTCTCTTGTTCATCAGGAGGATAATGGTATCTTTTCAATACAAGTTTAACTTTAAGTTTTAATCCTGCTTGCACACTTTCTCTAACTGTCCAATCAACTTTAACACTACTCTTGACTAAATTAACAATTTCCAAAGCTAATTTTCTTAGGGTATCATTCCCTAAAACATCCACCGCACTCTGATTGCTAGCAAGAGCATCATAAAACGCTTTTTCATCTTCAGAAAGATTAAGTTCTTCTCCCTTCTCTTGATCCTCTTTTATTTTCTTTGCAACTCTTATTAATTCATCAATAGCTTCTGCTGCATCGATACTTCTATTGGTATATTTCTTTATTGTCTTTTCTAACATTTCCATAAAAGATTTAGAAGTAACAATATTCTTTCCCATTCTCAATCTAATTTCATCATTTAATAATTTCTTTAAAGCCTCAAACGCAAGATTCTTTTCTTTCATACCCTTAACTTCTAATAAAAACTTTTCAGACAAAACAGAGATGTTTGGCTTTTCAATTCCAGCAGCTTCGAATAAATCAATTATCCTATCCGATATAACTGCTTTTGAAATGATCTGCTTAATAGCAGAATCAAACTCTTCTCCAAACTTAGCTTTTGTAGATGTAGTTTTTACAATAGCTGCTTTTATTGATTGAAAAAATCCAACCTCTTCTTTAATCTTCATTGCCTCATCACTTGGCACAGATAAAGAAAACGCTTTTACTAACAATCCAGCTTCTCTTGCAAATCTCTCCTTCTTTCCTTTTTCTTTTAAAATATGTTCAATAGCCTGAGGAATTAATTTTACTCTTTCTTTTGGTTCTAACTTAAAAAATATTTTATAATTAAATCCGTGAAACATTTCTTTGACTACATCATATTTCTCTTGCATTTTTCTAATTGCCTCTTTTTGTTCAAAAACAGGTTTTCCCTCGCCCCCACTTTCAGTGTATTGAGTTAATGCTTTCTTCAGCTCTGTTCCCAATCCCAAATAGTCTACAATTAGCCCGGCTTCTTTATCCTTGTATTTTCTATTTGCCCTTGCAATAGCCTGCATTAAATTATGCCCTTGCATTGGTTTATCAATATACATAGTATGCAAACTTGGAGCATCAAATCCAGTAAGCCACATATCTCTCACGATAACCAATTTCAATTCATCTTCTGGATCTTTGAATCTATCGCCTATTTCTGTTCTTCTTTTTTTATTCCTGACATGTTGTTGCCAACTTGCATCATCTGTAGCAGAACCAGTCATAATTACTTTGATAATTCCTTCACCATCGTTTTCATTATTCCATTCAGGTCTCAATCTTATTATTTCATCATATAAGTCCACACAAATTCTTCTTGACATGCAAACAATCATTCCTTTGCCTTCTAATATCCTTGTTCTTTCTTCAAAATGTTCAACAATATCTTTTGCAACTTTAGCTACTCTCTCTGGACTTCCGACTAACTTTTCCATCCGTGCCCATTTTGATTTCAGCCTATTCTTAACTTCTTCATCCTCTGTTATTTCTTCAACTTTCGGATCTATCTTTCTTCTCTCTTCAGGTTTTATTCCTAATTTAGCAAGCCTGCTTTCATAATATAATTTAACAGTAGCCCCATCATCTACCGCTTGCTTTATATCGTAAGTATCAACATAATTCCCAAAAACAGCTTTAGTATTTCTATCAGATTTTTCAACAGGAGTTCCAGTAAATCCTATAAAAGAAGCATTAGGCAAAGCATCTCTAACATACTTGGCAAATCCGTAAGTAATTCTTCCTTTAGCTTTGTCTACTTTGGCCTTAAACCCATATTGTGTTCTATGAGCTTCGTCAGCAATAATAACAATATTGTCTCTTTCCGAAAGCATCGGATACTCTTCTTTATCTTCTTCTGGAAAGAATTTCTGCATTGTAGCGAACACAATTCCACCAGAAGCGACCTTTAATTTTTCTTTCAAATCATTTCTATTTTCTACTTGTTTAGGTTCTTGTCTCAATAGTCCTTCACACTTTCCAAAAGTATCAAATAACTGTCCATCCAAATCATTTCTATCTGTTAAAACTACAATCGTCGGATTTCCCATTTCTTTTGATGCAACTAACTTTCCTGCATAAAATACCATCGATAAGCTTTTTCCACTTCCTTGTGTATGCCAAACAACTCCTGCCTTATGACTTCCATCTTTTGCCTTAATAGTAGAATCAAATGCTTTGTTAACAGCATTATACTGATGATATGCCGCTATCTTTTTGATTATCTTTGTTGTGTTATTCTTAACATCTCTTTCTTTTTCATAAACAATAAAACTTTTAATAAGATCTAATAAAGTTTCCTTATTTAACATGCCTTTAAGTAAAACTTCTAATTCCAATTTTCCTTTTTCAACTTTCTTTCCATTAATTGATTTCCAAGGCATGAACCTATCAAAGTTCGAGCTTAAAGTTCCTGCTCTTGCTTCTTGACCATCACTTATAACACAGATTTCATTAAACCTAAAAATAGAAGGTATCTGCTCTTTGTATGTTTGAATTTGCTTAAACGCTTCATAAACATCTGCCTTTTCATCTGCGATATTTTTCAATTCTATTGAGACGAGTGGGAGTCCATTTACAAACAACATAACATCTGGCCTTCTATCACTTTTCTCAATTATTGTAAACTGATTAACAGTCAAAAACTCATTTTTACCAATATTCTCAAAATCAATAAGTTTTACAGAGTCATGTTCAATTTTTCCATCTTTTCTAAAAGAAACCGGGACACCTTCAACAAGAAGTTTATGGGAAGCTTGATTATCTTCAATCATCTTAGGATTATCAATATTCAAGGTCTTTTTTACTGCCTCATCCAAAGCATCTTCTGGAATCTTAGGATTTATTTTCCTCAAAACCCTTCTTAATCTCTCAATCAAAACAACTTCTTTGTAATCTTTTCTTTCTTTTTTATTTCCATCAACAGATATATCTGGACCGTATTCATAATCATAACCCAAGTCATCTTTCAATATGTCAATTGCGTGTTCTTCTACGTGCGATTCTGTTATTATTTTTTTCATTTTAGTAATATCTCCTCGGTTTTGTTGACAAATTCTAAAACCTTAGTCTCATAATCTTCTATTGTTTCTCGGCTGAACTTTATATTTGTCGTATAACTTGCATCATGCCTGTCCCCCTTGAGGTTTGTGTAGAGTTCTGCATCTTCCTTGCTTATGGAAAGTTCATTTAACAGTTTTACTTCGTCTTTCGTTATTGAGTATTCTTTGATTAAGATAAGGATTGTTGCATAGTGATTCTTTGATGAATAATTTCTGTTTGTGATTAACGCTAATGCCGAGTGATATAAGGAATAATATAATGCTACGATAAGCCAGTCATTAAATTTATGATAATCTTTATTTAACTTGTAAAACTCAATATTGTGCCTTGCTTTTTTGATATGGGAATCAGTTAATTCTTTATTTTCTTGGATTACTTTAATTTGTTTTTTTGTTATGAAAAAATCTATTTCTCTTTCTAAATATTTTCTATCTGAAAATAATCTATCAATATCCATCTAAAGCTGCCTCATAAAAATTTTGTTCTTTGTATATCGGAAAACCTGTTTTTCTTGCCTGAATAATAACATCATCTTTATTCTCCATGAATTGATTTATTGTTGCCTGAAATATTGAGATTGGGCGTTTTGAGGTTATTTCTGCTTCTTTTTTATTTTTTTTTAAATCTGCTTTTTTGTTAGAGATTACTAAAAGGTCTATATCGCTTTCTTTTTGCTCTTCTTTTATTGATGATGAACCGAATAAGACTATCATATGAATTTCTTTAGGAATATTTTTTAAGAAATTTCTTAACGGAACCTTTACCCCTATATTCAGGCTATTGAACTTATGGACGGCTATTTCAGAGAATTTTAATGAAAATAATTTCTTGTTTTTAATTTGGTAGAAAGTATTAGACTTTGTTTTGTTTAATTCCAGAGTGCTATCTTTTACGAGTTTATCTAAAACATTTTGCAATGAACTATTTGATAATTTAGTAAATTCTTTTAATTGGTTAAAATACAGTTTGTCCTGTTTCAACTCTAAATATGATTCATAAATTTTTTCATCTGCTTTCATAATTTTCATAAAATATCCACAAAAAGAAATTATTTAAACTTTGCCATTTTTTGGCAAGATGTTGCCATTTTTTGGCATGCTGGTAAATTTAGCTTAATACTCGCTTTACCCCCATGTTTTGGTTTATTACTTTTTACCATAGTATTATGGTATTTTTGCAATATCTCAGAGTTTTCGGTTGTTCGATATTAATGATAGTAATTGATGGGAAATGATAGTAATTGGGTAGCACTTTTTGCATGGCAAAAAGTAGTTAATGAAATATATAAATTTGCCATAGGCGATGAGGATTTATTACAAAAGACAGGTTTTTTATATTCCTCTCCTTTAATTCCCTTATGTTTAATGAAACAAAAATTAAGAAAAGAGTTGAAATTGAAGAGTTCATTGGTTTTATCAAAGAGTATAAATCTGAACAGATAGAATGCACACCTCACACATTTTTTAGACTAAGTGAAAAACAAAGGAAAATCTATACTTGTGATGAATTAAGAAAGATTTTAACCCAAGAAAAGCCATTTTTAGTTGGTTTCCAGCATAACGAAAATTATGCTGTATTTTATAAGTATAAAGGAAAGAATCTTAAAACAATAATTGCTCTTGATGATAGAAAGGTTAAAATAGTTACTTTCTATTTTATAGAAGAATGGCAAATACCAAAGATATGAAACCAAGACATTTGGAAGCGGAAGGCGAAATGGACTATGATTATGTAAATGATATTCTCTTTTTTAAGATTAAAGACAGAGAATATGACTTTTCAATAGAATTTCAAAACATGGTTATAGATATTGATGAAGAAAAGTTTATAGTTGGAATACAGATTTTTGAGGCTTCTAAATTTTTAAGGATGTCTAAAATAAGTTTAAGAGAAATTCCTAATTGGAGATTTAATGCGAAGTTAGAGGATAATACTATAGAAATTCGTTTAGATTATCAGTTAAAAGTTAGAAACAAAATCTTTGAGAAAAATCCAATAATTATTCAGGAAAATAAGTCGGAGAGTTTAAGACCTCAGGTTGTGACGACGGTTTAGAAGTTTATTTATTTTTAAACAATTTTTAATCTCTTAGCCTTTTTGGTAAACTTTTTTTGTTTCTCTAAAACTAAAGAGGGATTTTGCTTGTATCTTTCATTAATTCTATTTACCTGTTCCTCTCCAACTACTGCATTACACTGTGAACAAATATAATCCATAGTTCCAACGGGCGATACAAAAAATGATTCAAATGTTACTTTGCCGTCATCAGTAATACTAACAATCCTTCCATGCGGACAAATATTCTTTAACTGATCAATTTTTATCTTTCTTCTGTTTTCTAAATATTTGTTTAAATCAAATTTGAAAGTAAACCTTATTGCGATTGCTCCAGCAATAATTAAGATTAATATTTGATAAAATTCCATATTATTTTACTCTAATTTCTCCGTTCATTAGTTTAGGTAAGAGAGTGTCTCGGATTTGTGAGAGTTTTTTATTTTGCTGATTATTTTTATGAATCGTTTCTAATAACTTATAAGTTACCTCATAAAATTTCTCTATTTCCTCTTTGTCTGGAATTGAAATTATGAGATTATGAACATCTCTCCTTGATAAATTCGGAACAGAAGATCCAGTATTAACAACATCAAGATTTTTAAGTAGAAAATAGATAAATGGAATATTCTTCTTATTCTCTGTTTTGACATAAAAGGTCGTTTCTATTGGACAGAAATTTACATGTGAATAATAAACTGAATTTGGACCTATTTTTCCTGCACGCCCAATAATTATTCCAGGTCCTTCTACAAAAAATTCATCATGAGTTCCAGTTAATCCTCCCGAACCAAAAACAGGATATTCTCCATGTTTTCTATCCCATTCTGGCAAATGCCAGCCATATTCTAATTTAAATAAATTCTCGATAGGTTTTTCTTCCCACTCTTTTTTTCTTTCATCTACAAACCATTTCTTAAACAAAATTTGTCCAATTGATTCAAGTATTTGATTAATCTTTTTATTAAGTTCTATTTTTGCATCTAAATCTGATAACATCTTTGCAATATTTTTTTGTTCATGTATTGGTGGAATCGCAATTAATTCGTTTTTTGACCAATTATCAACATCCAATGCCCAAATAACAGAGCCAGTATGATAGATAACTGCATTTTTTTGATTATAAATTAAATAATAATATAAATAATTCTTAACAATATTTGTAGTCGCCATTACTTTTGTGATATGGTGAGAAAAAACCCCTTTAGTTTTTTTGTATTCGGGTGGAAATTCAACAAGGGCTGGACAACCCAGCAAAGTTCCAGTTTTTGTTTGCTCGGTATTTGCAATAACAATATCTTTTTCAATTACAAAATATCTTTCTTTAAGTCTATTACTTGTAAGATAACTAAACTCTTTCTTAAATCCACCCCCTTCTTTAACACTGTTTAATGTTACAAATACATATTCCCCACTTATTTTACTTTTTTCAGAGCCACTATAAGAAAAACCCCTAGTGAAATCTGCAACTTGGTTCAAAGCTTCAACTTCCCAATCTTCAGGAATCTTTCCTATTTCAGTTTGTTTGAATTTAGTTTTTTGTTTCATTGAATAGAAGTACTTCATTATGTTTATCAGAAATATACTCATCTATATCTTCTGGCTCTCCATATAACTTGCTTTCTACTAAATTTTGCAGATCCTTATCTTCTAAAACAATTATATGCTCTCCTTTATCTAATTTCGATTTACATTGCCTCAACACTTTCTTTTTATCTTTTACTCCTCTACAAACTAATATCCCAAATAGACCCCTTTTATCTTTTAATCTTGCAGACAACTGATCAAAATCTGGATTTTCTATTTCTTTTTGGTAATTTTTACATTCAACAGAAATTAAAGGGCAATTAATCTGATTTTGTAATCTTTTAAAGAAACCTTCTTCCATCTTGTTTTCAAAAACAATATCTATTCTACCAATCCCTTCTTCTACTTCTTGCTCTATTTTTAAGTTTCCAAGTTGGTTGTCAAAGACCCTAGAAAGAATTCTTGCTGAGAGCCTATGAAATCTTTTGGCGTCTCCTTTCCCTCTTCCAGCATCTACTTTTTCTAATTCTTCAAAGTATAATTTCAACAGAAAATTTTCTTTTTCTTCCTTAATAATTTTTTTAAAATCATGCTTTCTTCCACCTTTCATGACTTCATTTAAGCCCAGAGAATTTTCAATTAATATAATATCATCTGGATTAAAAATATAAGAATAATTATTTCCAGAGATTCCACTTAATTTAAAATCTTTATTGTGACTGAATCCTGTAGATTTGGCCATTTCAAAGATTTCATCCCTATTTGGTTCAGTATAGAAATGTTTATGTTTTTGGTTCATCGAAGTCATCCAACCATCATTTAAATTATTCTTATTAGAATATTTATCAGGATTTGCTGACACAATTCTCATGTGATATATTAACAGCAATCCGTTATTTTTTATCACGTTTCTACATAAAGATAATGCACATAATCTTTCTTTGAATAATGGAATAACGTTTAATACATTTATCATAAGGATAATATCAAATTTATCTTTCATTTTATAAAAATCGTCTGGAAAAGTTATTTTATGGAAGTTTTTATACTTCTCACATTTTTTCAAAATTTTTTTCCCTTGAGGACGATCATAAACTGATTTAAATTCTACAGAATAAACTTGAAATCCCTTTTTTAAAAGGTATAATGTATTTCTTAATTTAGCGGCTCCAAAATCTAAAATATGAATCTTATCGGGTTTTTTGCCTTCACTAATTTTTTTGAATACTGCTTCTAATTGTCCGCCGGGAACACCCATAGTTGGAGCAGATCCAGTTACATCTATAGTAAACACTTCTTTTTTTATTTTTCCGTTATTTTCATCTTCCCTTTCTCTTTCAAAATTATAAATTGGACTTTCCCACATCCTAAATCCCCCATCCAATCGTCTTCAGATTTTGTTTAATTCTCTTATCTGATGTCATCTCTGAAGGCATAACCGAAAGATTTATAAAATTCATAGACATGTGATAATCATATAGGGGAACAGGACCTGACGAAACCCATATACGCTCTGCGTTGGTATGGCGAGTAGGATTGACGGACCTACTTACCCTGTATACTTTTTTTAATTCTTCATATATCATTTATTTTTTAACATCTCGATATTTAGTAGAGTGTCTAAAACAAGACTTGTTCTGTATTCAGGAGTATTCTTGACCAACTTACTCTCAGGCTTAATCACTGTTTTAGTCCCATCAACTATTTTAACAAATTTCTTAAAATTAGAATATTCATGATCATCTACTGAAATAAAAATAATGCAGTTATCATGTTTTTTAATAAAATCAAACACATCCATATAGATTTCCATATTTTGCCTCATTTCTTTAATCTTATGCTTAACAAAGAAATCCAAGATATTATTTTTACTAATTATCTTCTTGATTGAATGAATGTAAGTGTTCTTATGTTTTAAGTCCTTATAATGAGAAAATTTAGAGATTAAAGGGACTAATTCAAAAAGTTTTTTTTCGTCAATAATCACATACCCAATAATATTTACTGAATAATCTATAAAAATATAGTAATCAAATTCTTTCATTCTAAATCTCCCATCCGATGCTCTTCAGATTTTGTTTAATCTCTCCTTCCAACTTCTTCCCCTCGACAAACTGCTCCTTCAACTCTGAAGTCAACTTTTTCATCTTATCTTCAAATGGCTCACCATCATCCTCTTCTTCAGGAACTCCGACATATCTTCCAGGAGTTAAAATAAAGTTGTGTTTTTCAATTTCTTCGAGTTTTACGCTTTTACAAAATCCCGGAACATCCTCATATTTTATAGAGTCTTTTTCTCCTCTCCAAGCATGATAAACACTAACAATTTTGTCAACATCTTCAGGAGTTAATTCTTTATGTCTTCTGTCTATCATAACTCCGAGATTTCGAGCATCAATAAATAAAACCTCATTAGTCCTCTTTCTTTTCCCATGATCATTCTTATCTCTTGTTACAAACCACAAGCAAGCAGGAATAGCAGTGTTATAGAACAATTGTCCTGGCAGTGCAACCATACAATCAACTAAATCTGTTTTCAAAATATTTTTTCTTATCTCGCTTTCTCCAGAAGTATTAGAAGACATAGAACCGTTAGCCAAAACAAATCCAGCAATTCCGTGAGGTGTAAGATGATGAATAAAGTTCTGAACCCATGCAAAATTAGCATTTCCTTTTGGAGGCACGCCGTACTTCCATCGAACATCATCTCTTAATAACTCTCCACCCCAATCACTCATATTAAAAGGAGGATTTGCTAAAATAAAATCAGACCTTAAATCTTTATGTTGATCCTCATGAAAACTATCTCCTAATTGAACATCATTATCAATTCCCCTAATAGCCAAATTCATTTTACATAATTTCCAAGTTGTATGATTTAACTCTTGGCCGTAAACAAAAATATCTCCTTTCCTGCCACCATGGCTTTCTACAAATTTTTCAGACTGTACAAACATCCCCCCGCTTCCGCAACAAGGATCAAACACCCTTCCTTCATAAGGCTCAATCATTTTAACAAGCAATTGAACAATACAGGCAGGAGTATAGAACTCCCCGCCTTTCTTGCCTTCAGCATTTGCAAACTGTCCGAGAAAATATTCATAGACTTTTCCTAAAACATCTTTTTTTCTGCTCTCTCTATCTCCAAGCCCAATAGTTCCAATCAAATCTATTAGCTCTCCAAGTCTTCTTTTATCCAGACTTGCTTTCGCATAATCTTTTGGCAGAACTCCCTTGAGAACGTCATTGTCTTTTTCTACAGAATCCATAGCTTCATCAATTATCTTTCCAATCTCAGGACTCTTTGCGTTTTGTTCTATTCTCTTCCATCTAGCTTTTTCCGGCACCCAGAAAACATTGTCTTTAGTATATGCTTCCTTTTCTTCTTTTATATAATATCTTTCAGAAGGCTCTTTAACATACCACTCACTTTTAGGATTTGATGCCTCTTCTTCTAACTCTTTTTGATGTTCTTCAAAAGCATCTGAAATATATTTCAAGAAGATAACTCCTAGAACAACATGTTTGTATTCCGCAGCATCCATATTGCCTCTAAGCTTATCTGCTGCCTGCCACATCTTCTGCTCAAATCCTAAGTTCGCTCCATTGTTGCTTGTCATATTAATTCGCCTTTTTCCACCTTTTTATCCTTTTCTTTTAGGATTTCTTTAATCAAATTCTTAGCTTCCTGGACATCCTTCTCATTGAAAGAAAAAGGTCCGAATATGCCTTTAAAGCTATCATCAAATTGCGGCTTGTTTAGGAAAGAAGCTTGCTTATTCATTGAATCTTTAAGCTTCTTGATGTCTCCATTTAGCAAATGCTTCCTAAGCTTATCCTTGTCACAAGGCATTAAAGCAACAATGTCTCTGATATCTGATAGTCTTCCGCTATGAAATTTCATTGCAATAAGCAGTTCTTTTTCTGGAGTTAAAAATTCAGAATTATTTAATTTTCTTTTTACAGAATTCTTCTTAATGTAATCTAATCTCCAAGTTGCATCTGTTGTTCGCGAGACAAGACCATTAATTAACATGTCTATATCAACAGGTAAGTTTTTTATCTTCTTCATAAATCGCTTGAAATTCTCGCCATACATTAAAGCGATTTCTTTTTCATAATGCAGGGCATATCCTTCTTTTTCTAATATTTTCTCAAACTTATCTAACTCTTCTTCTTCAACTATAACATCCAAATCTATTGAAAATCTTTTCTTATATGTTGAAATTGCATATCCGCCAACGACAACAAAGTCTAATTTTTTATCCGAGAATAGATTAAGTATTTTCATAACTTCTTGTTCTCTTTCAAGCAATCCTGCTCGTGAATCTATCTTAGACATTTGTTGAAACCTCTGAATATTTAACGTTCAATTTTAAATTGTATAATATATCCAATTGTTCTAAAATATTCTCTAAATGTAACTCTTTTCCCCATTCCACTAATTCATTTAAAGGCATAATTGGCAAGCCATCTTTTTTCTTTACCTTAAATTTATCTCTCTGAACAATCCATACTAAAGGTCTTCGGTTATTAGCTTCGCCTTCAGTATAAGCAATCCCTTCTTCTTTTAAAGTTTCCTTCAAAGCATTTGCATCTTTCCTATCAACTTCTAAAAAATAAATTCTATCATAGAAATCTCCGGTTATGAAACTTCCTTTAGTCCATATTGTCGCAGCTGTTCCCTTTACAAATCTTATTCTTAATTTTAAAGTTTTGACCAATTCCCAGAAATTACAATCCTTTTCAATAACAGAAACAGCATCGTCTAATTCTTTGAATTTCTTATAAATTAAATTCTTGTTAATCTTGATAACATTTCTATTTCCTTTTCTAATTAAACTGATAACTCCATATCTTTCTAATTCAGATATCCATTTATAAACCGATGAGTAAGCAAAACCAATATTAGTGGCTAAGCTATAAATGCTCTCTCCATCTTCAGCATTCTTCACTATATTCATTGTTATTTCATTCACTATTACCATTATCTTTCTAAAGATAATGGATTTAAATACCTTTCTATTCTTCTAATTGCTTATTATTCACTTTTTATAGGGAATTTACAGAGATTTCCGATAATCTTTTTATAATTAAGTTCGGGAATCTCCAATACATCTTTCCCAAAAAATCTAACGCAATCAAGGGAAAGATGTATATGTAATGCAAAAAAACTGCAATGATTTTTATGGCTGTGCGGAGATACTGTTGGTAACAATTAGCTTTAAAAGTATTTAATTTATTATACTCTTACAAGAAACGGCTCCATAGTCTAGTGGCAAAACAGCTCGTTTACAAGTGTGGCGATTAAACTCGAAAACACTAAAAGCCGAGCGGTCCGCAGTTCGATTCTGCGTGGAGCCATGGTTAAATGTCAAGGGTCCTGTAAGAATAGGGGATTTAATCACATTAAGAGAAACTGAAATCGAAGCGAGAAGGATAAGGGGGAGCAGAGAAAGGGGTATACGATGATTTGTAAAAAAAGTTGTGCAAGAGGATTTTAATAATGACAAAATGTTTTTTTTGCGGCAAAGAAGAATACGCTCATAAAGGAGTTCATCTTATTAGAAATACGGGTGTTGTTCAATTTTTCTGTTCGTCAAAATGCAGAAAAAATTCAATAAAGTTAAAGAGAGACAAAAGAAAAATCCGTTGGACAAATGCTTTCCATGAGACGAGAGAGAAAGCGAGAGAAAGAGCGAAGGCAGTAGTAGAAAAAACTTCTTTACCGAGAACTGAACATGTGCCGAGCGCAGAACGCGAAGAAAAAACAGCTGCTCCTAAAAAATCAAAGAAGAAGAATTAGAAAGTCAACTACCGCCAGTCATCGCTCACAATTCTGCGGCGTTCGCTATAACTGGTGGAAATCTTTAGAGAACTTTGCATAATGGAGTTTTCTTGCAAAGTTCTCTTAGAGAATTTTGAAAAAATCCGATAATTCAAAATTCTCTTTAGAATTAAAAAAGTCTGAGGAGACAATATTTATAAAAGCTTGATGGCTATACAAATCACAAAGAAAGGGCTATTTTACTCTTGGTAAAATTGATTCAGAGCAAAATGTTGATTGAGATTATTCTCGCTTTATTGCTCGGATGTACAATAGGTACGTTTACAGGCATCTTCCCAGGAATACATATCAATTTGGTTTCTGCTTTTCTGCTTGCCGGAATAGGATATTTTTCAGGAGTCGAGGGAATTGTTCTTGTTGTTTTTATTGTTGCGATGGCAATTACGCATACATTTATTGATTTTATTCCCTCTATATATTTAGGTGCGCCGGAAGAAGATTCTTTTTTAGCTGTTTTGCCAGGGCATCAGCTTTTGAGAGAAGGGAAAGGACATGAGGCAGTTGTTCTCACTTTATTTGGTTCGATAACTGCGTTGCCGATTACCCTAATTTTTAGTTTTGTTTTTGTTTTGGCTTTATCGAGTGTTTATGATTATTTTGGGATCATAATGCCATTTGTCTTAATTTTTGTTTCTTCATATCTTATTTTAAGAGAGGAAGAGTTTTTGATTTCTTTTGTTGTTTTTCTTATGGCTGGATTTTTAGGACTTTTTACTTTCGATTTGCCTGTTAAAGAACCTCTGCTTCCCTTGCTGACAGGATTGTTTGGAATCTCTGGGATTATTGTTAGTTTGAAATCTAAAGTTATTATTCCCAAACAGAAGATTAAAAAAATGAGTAAAATTAAGCTGGAGAGAAAGAGTATTTGGAGGAACATATTCACTGCTTGTTTTGCTGCACCCTTATGTTCGTTTTTGCCGGGGATCGGGAGCGGACACGCAGCAGTTATAGGAAGCGAGATTTTAGGAAAGAAGAATGATAAAAGAAGTTTTTTGTTTTTAGTCGGGGCGATAAATACTATTGTGATGACCCTAAGTTTTGTTACGGCTTATACGATTGGGAGAACAAGAACAGGGGCGGCTGTTGCTGTTCAAGAAATTTTAGGAAAGATAAGTTTTTGGAATTTGATTACGATTATTTTTGTTGTTATGATTGCGGGGATTTTAGCGTTTTTTACAGGTGTTAATCTGTCTAAGTTTTTTTCTAAGTACGTTATGACTTTTAATTATAGAAAGATTTCATTTGTTGTGCTTGGAATTTTATTGGCAGTTAATTTAGTCTTGAGTAATTCTTTAGGATTAGTTGTTTTGATAACTGGGAGCGCTATTGGAATTTTCTGTGTGATGTCTGGGACGAGAAGAATTAATTTAATGGGCTGTTTGTTATTGCCAACGATTGTGTTTTATTTGTTTGGATAGTTTTTGGATAAATTATACATCTTTCCCCTGATTGCGTTAGATTTTTTGGGAAAGATGTATTAGAGATTTCCGAACTAAATTCTAACCTAACTATCGGGAATCTCTATATTTTCTTTGTTCTATCTCTTTTCATACAATATCGCGATTATCTGAAGTTTCACGGAGTGAAATTTGGGATTTTTCGCAGGAAAATTCCAGATAAGCGCAGTTATGTCTCCCGAGCTTGCGAGAGTGCAACGTGGCAAAAATTCGCAGAATTTTTGAGTTAAAATCACTTTTCAGGGTGGGCATCGTATAAGAGAAGTTGTTGCGATATTTTTGCTTCTTTTTTCCCAAAAAAGAAGATTTTTATCTCAAAAATTCAGACTTGCGAAAGACTTATATATAACCACAGATTAGGATTATTAAGGTATCAAGGAATGCCTTAAGTCTTCGGACATCCTGCAAGCGTGTCCCCGGCTATTACTTTCGGTAATACCGGATTTTATTAAAATGGTAAAGAGAATTTCTATTTATATTGATGGTGCTAATTTTGTTTATGGGATGAAATCACTAAATCCAAAATATTCAGATTATCATTTTGATTTTGAAAATTATATTAAAGCGATTATTGGTAAGGACGAGTTAATAGATATTTTCTATTATAATGCTTCACTAAAACAAGACATTAATCCAAGAAGATTCAAAGAACAGCAAAAACTATTGGCAAGATTAAGGAAAATTCCAAAATGCAAAGTCATTTTATGCAAAAGGCAAAAAAGATTTACAAAAGAAGATGAAGAATATTACACAATAAAGGGTGATGACATTTACTTGGCATTAGATATGTTAAATCATGCTTGGGAAAACAAATATGATAAAGCGATTTTATTTTCCGGTGATGGAGATTTTTTCCAGCTAGTAAAATATGTAAAAGATAAAAAGAAAGAAGTAGAAATTATTTCATTTGAAGAACTCGCTTCAAAAAACTTGATTAATGAAGCTGATAGATGTATTTTTATTAATAAGAAAATTGCGAATAGGTTCTTTTGGAGAGAAAAGAAGAAATAAACATTTGAGAGATTATTATTTCAATTACTCTTAAACTTAAAATAAATAAAAACACCAACTAAGCCAACAATGAATAATACTCCCCCTATCCAATTAGAATAAACATTATTTATTCCAACGACGTTACCAGTTATATTTGGCGATAAAAAATATAACACTCCTAAAAAACTCACGATGGTTATTGCAACAACGACAGAGAATAATCTTTCTAACAAACTTTTTTTCGACCTAACTTTTTGTCTGGCTGCTTCGTGACGCATTGCGTGCGCGTATTCGTTCATGGCTTGGGCTCGCTCACGGTACCCCATATGAAACTTGGGGTGCGGGCTGGTACTTTTACGCCAAAGCTTTTCCGACACAGTCGCTACTCTTGCAGCAAGTCTATAATCTCCTAAATGTGCTACTATTTTAGCTGCTTCCTCATAATCTTCAGCCGCTTGATCAGTAGCTTCATTTTTTAGATGATATTCGGCTTTTCTAATGAGTCCCTTGTACTGTTCAATTTGTTCTTCCTCGTAAATTCTTGAAGGACGTTTTTCATCTTTAGATAGAGCATCGAGATCTTTTTCTAGCTCAAAACGACCATATTCACGAAAATTAGGTTTTTGTTTTCTAAAATCTTCCCTCTTCTTTTTCTGAACCTCTTTTTTCGTAGGCATGTTTATCATAAGAAAGTTTAACTATAAATAGTTTTCTAAAAATCTTTGCTCTGCAAAGATAAATTGTCCGCAGGACAGAGCAACAACTTCTCCTATTGGGTGAGCAATTTTGCGAGAGTAATTAAAATTAGAAATAACGAGCGAAGTTGCGAATTGGGCAAGAAAAGTGATTTTAATTAGACATAACGTTAGGATTATGAGAAGTTCGCCGTAGGCGAATTTGGATGGAAGAGTCTGCAAGACTTCGTAACCTTATAATCCTTGTTAAATGAGTGCATTAGCACCGAGCCAGAGTGCAACGTCCCGAAGGGCTGGCGAGAGTAAATATTAGTGGCCGTTACTTCGATAAAGTGCATAGATGAGCAATATTTACTTTTGTTATGTCGTCTATCTTTAAATTTGCCCGAGAAAAAATATCTTCCAATTGTTCTTTAGAAAATTGTTCGGAAATGTTGTCGCCTAAACTTTTATCAAAGACAACTTTTCCATTTTCTATATTTTTGATTTTAACTCCTGATGCCTTATAAACTTTCATTCTTTCTTCTAAAGCATCTTCGGAAAATACGCTGATGATAATTTTTCCAGAGTTTTTTAGAACTCTTTTCATTTCTTCAAGAATGATGAATTTTTTATCAGCAAAATTCGCAAAAGTAGTCATACAAACAACAAAATCAAATGATTTATCTTCAAAAGATAGTTTTGTTGCATCCGCTTTAAGAATTTTAATTGTAGGATAACTGGAAAAATTATCTTTTGCATCAGTGATTGCTTTTTCATCATGGTCTATTCCAGTAACATTTTTAGTTACTGGCAAAATGTCGAAGATGCTTCTTCCGTCTCCACAGCCAACTTCAAGAACTTGTAACTATAAAGCCCAGACGATAAACCGAAAAATCTAACAACTCTTATTTCCTTGAAGATCTTAAGAGGGGTGTTAAATGAAAAGAACAAATATATTTGACGAGCTTGCTCGTCAAAGGAAGGAGA
>Ga0209541_10003536_pt1 | contig 28644 bp, 41 predicted proteins | sample RifCSPlowO2_01_FD_184027 | JGI IMG/M metagenome (GOLD analysis project Ga0209541, IMG submission 184027) | Groundwater microbial communities from Rifle, Colorado - Rifle CSP2_plank lowO2_0.1 (SPAdes) (version 2) | ecosystem: Environmental > Aquatic > Deep subsurface > Groundwater | place... | reverse complement strand
ATAATGAGCTGTTATCAGTTATAAAAAATTAGTTGTCGAGGGCGCTTTATACTTACTGAATAGATTTATTAATTGAAGTATTTTACTCTATTTATGTATAAGAAAAAGATTTTAATAGCTACTATAATAGTTATTATTGCAATTGTTGCATTTAATCTGATGGGTTCAAAACATACAAAGGTAGCTTTAGAAACTAATAAGGGGACTATAGTCTTAGAATTATATACTGGGGAGATGCCAATTACTGCTGGTAATTTTGTTGAACTCTCAAAGAAAGGATTTTATGATGGAGTCATATTTCATAGAGTGATTAGTGGATTTATGATTCAAGGTGGAGATCCTACTGGAACTGGAACTGGGGGACCTGGATATAACATAAAAGATGAGTTTAGTGGAACTGACCTAGATAAAAATGATAGGGGAACTATCTCTATGGCTAATGCTGGACCAAATACTGGTGGAAGCCAGTTTTTCATAAACTTGGCAGATAATAAATTCCTTGATGGAAAACATCCTGTGTTTGGGAAAGTCATTGAAGGAATGGAAATTGTTGATGCTATCGCGCAGGTTAAAATAGATTCTCAAGATAAACCTCTTGAGGAAGTTAAGATAATTAGCGCGCGAGTAATATGAAAATAAAAGAATTGATGAAAAAACCTTTTGTTATTGAAAAAGATTTATCTCTTTTTGATGCTGCTAAATTGATGGTAAAGTATTCTACAAATAATTTATTGATGGTTAGTGGTGAAAAGATTAGAGGGATTTTAACCTACCATGATTTAGTAAACCATTTTGGCGAATCTGTTAATGTATCTAGAGTTATGACTAAACAAGTAGTTTCTGTAAAGGAAGAAGATAAAGTACAGGAAGCTATTGATATTTGTCATGAAAAGGGAATAAGTATTTTCCCAGTTCTCTCTTCCAAAGGGAAACTTGTAGGAATATTAGATACTAAAGATATTCTTAAGACAATAGACAATGAGGATTTTTTAATAGAATAACATGTTTTTGAATTTTATCGTCTTGCTTGCGAGTATTCCAATTGGACTTCTGATTTCCTGGCTTGCGCGTGATGAACTTATAGATGGTTTTATCTACATAAAATTGCTCTATTTGATTTCATTTATTTTAATGATTATTTTTTCGTTTTATGATGAGGTGGTTATGCTTAGCCTTGGATTTATTTGTATTGTTAGTTATATTAGTGTTTTAAAAAGATTTGATGCTAGATGGGCTGTAAAGAGGAAACGTTGAGACCACAGAATTTAAAAAAGACTTCGAAGACAATATAGTAAGGATGTTATTAAAGGATAATGTATGATTTTAAAGATATTGAAAAAAAAGCGCATAAAGTACTGAAGAAAAAAGATATAGAGAAAGCTGTATCAAATGACCCAAAGAGAAAAAAGTTGTTTAGTTTTTTAGAGGGGCCTCCTACTGCAAATGCTCCTCCAGCATTACATCATTTAGAAGTCAGAACTCATAAGGATATTATTAATAAATTTAGGTACATGCAAGGATTTAATGTCCCAAGAAAAGCTGGATGGGACTGCCACGGACTTCCTGTCGAGGTTCAGATAGAAAAAAAGCTTAAACTTAACAGCAAAAAAGACATTTTAACTTATGGTGAAAGAAAGTTTATAGATGAATGTAGAAAAAGTGTATTTTCTTACATAGATGCATGGAATAAATCTACAGAAAGGCTAAATTATCATGTTGACTTAAAGAACCCTTATATCACCTTAGATAATAATTACATAGAAAGTGTTTGGTGGTCTCTTAAGGAATTGTATAATAAAAAAGTATTATATGAATCTCATAAAGTTGTTCCTTTTTGTCCAAGATGTCAAACTTCTTTATCAAGCCATGAAGTTGCTCAGGGTTACAAGACTATAAAAGAAGACTCAATAATCGTCAAGTTTAAGGTTAAGGGTAAAGATAATGAATATTTTCTTGTTTTTACGACTACTCCTTGGACCCTGCCTGCAAATGTTGCTCTTGCCATTAATGCAAAAATTAATTATAATTATGTTATGGATAAAGAATGCGGAGATATATATGTGATTGCTAAAGAATTAACTGAAACATATTTTCCTAATGCAAAAATAATAAAAACTGTGAAGGGTGATAAGTTAATTGGAATTAAGTATGAACCTCTTTTCCCTTACTTTAATAAATTAGATACTTTCAGAGTTATTAATGGGGATTTTGTCACAGAAACTGACGGAACAGGAATTGTTCATATGGCTCCTGCTTTTGGAGAAGTAGATTATGATGCCTGTAAGACTGAAGGTTTACCATTTATTCAACCTGTAGATGAAAATGGGAAATTCACTTATGAAGTTTTTGATTATAAAGACATATTCATAAAAGATGCCGATTTGCCAATAATTATTAGACTAAAAACGGAAGGAAAATTATTTAAGAAAATAAAATATGAACACGAATATCCTTTCTGCTGGAGATGTGATACTCCTCTGATGTATTATGCAATAAAATCATGGTTTATTAGAGTAACTAAATATAAAGACAGACTTGTAAAATTAAATGAAAAAATAAACTGGACTCCAAAGCATATCAAAGATGGAAGATTCGGTGAATGGCTTAAAAATGTAAAAGATTGGGCATTATCAAGGAAAAAATTCTGGGGAACTCCTCTTCCTATATGGAGATGCTCCTGTGGGTATGAAGAAATAATAGGTAGCATTGAAGAACTTAAAAATAAGTCAACTAAAAAAATAATTGATTCTGAAATTGATTTACATAAACCTTGGATTGATAATATAACGCTTGAATGCAATAAATGCAAGAAGGAAGTTAAAAGAGTTCCAGATGTAATTGATTGCTGGTATGATTCTGGTTCTGCAAGTTTTGCTCAATTTCATTATCCTTTTGAGAATAAAAATGAATTTGAGGAGAGATTCCCTTATGATTTCATAGCTGAAGCAATTGATCAAACAAGAGGATGGTTTTATACTCTTCATGTAATTGCTACAATATTATTTGATGATATTGCATACAAGAATGTTATTTGTGCGGGTCATATTTTAGACGAAAATGGCGAAAAAATGTCTAAATCAAAGGGTAATATAATTGACCCTGATATTGTTCTCAATACTGTTGGAGTGGATGCTACAAGATTGCAATTCTGCACTGTAGAAATAGGAAACTCGAAAAAATTTGGAATTGAGACTGTAAAAAAAGAGATTATGCCTTTCATGAATACCTTATTGAATCTTTATCAGTTTTATAATGAATTAAATAATTCTAAGAAGGCAGAAAATAAAATAGAAGATAAGTGGATTCTGTCTAGATTAAATTCTATCATTGAAATTGTAACAACCAATTTGGAAAATTATCAAATTGAAAGAGCCCTTAATCCATTAATGGATTTTGTTGTAAATGATTTTTCAAAGACTTATATTAAAATTGTTAGAGAAAGAGAAGACAAAGCTGTAAAAGAAGTTATTGCAGAAATTTTAGAAAAAGTAGCCAAGATGCTTGCGCCTTATGCTCCTAATATATCTGAGTTAGTTTATTCTGAATTTGAAAAAGAATCTGTACATTTGTCTTCTTGGCCTGAACAAAATAAAAACAAGATAAATAAGGAATTAGAGGATTCATTCAGTTCTGCTCTTAAGTTTATAGAAAAAGGACTGGCTGAGAGAGATAAGGCAAAAATAGGGCTTAGATGGCCATTAGCTTCTGCTACAATAAAAACAAAAACAAAACTGAATAAAGAACTTGAGAATTTAGTCCTTCAGCAACTTAATGTTAAAGAGATAAATTTAGTTGAAGGAGAAGATAGTGTTGTTTTAGATACAGAAATCACTCCAGAACTTGAAGCCGAGGGGTTTGCTCGTGAAATAGCTAGAAAAATACAATCTGAACGCAAATTGAGAAATATGAAGAAGGAAGATAGGATTACTCTCGAGTTGCATTTAAATCCTCGAATGAAAGCCTCATTATCTGAATATATTGACTTTATTTCTAAAAGAGTTGGTGCCATTAAAGTAAGTTTCTCCGACGACAAGAACAATAAAAATTGGGTTCTTTTTGAAGTCAAAAATGAAAAAATCGAATTTAACTTTAAAAGAGTAAATTCTTAAAAAGATTTAAATAGTCTTGTGGTTTGTTCTATCTAATGATAATTAATGGTGAGTTTTTGAGTAGACTTCGTAAAATATTTGACCTTAATTTATATGAAGTTAAGGTTTGGACTTCTTTGCTTTCTCGAGGAGTTTCGACTGCTGGAGAGTTAAGTACAATATCTGATGTTCCCCGCAGTAGAACTTATGATATCCTTGAATCTTTGGAAAAGAAAGGTTTTGTAGTCATGAAGCTTGGTAAGCCAATCAAATTTTTAGCACTTAAACCTGATGAAGTTGTTGAGAGAGTTAAAAAGCATATGTTAAATGTTGCGCAAGAAAAAACAAAGTATCTTGAGCAGATTAAGGGGGGAGAAGTTTTGAATGAACTTGCCGCCTTATATGATAATGGGATAAAATATGTTGAGCCTTCTGATTTATCGGGAAGTTTGAAGGGTAGGCAAAATGTCTATAACCATATGGAGATGATGATAAGAAATGCTAAGAAACAAGCAGTTATTGTGACTTCTGCTGAAGGGCTTAATAGGAAATTTGAAGCATTGATGCCGAGTATGGAGAAAGCTAAAAAGAGAGGCGTTATTCTTAAGATTGCTGCTCCAATAAATTCTGAAAATATTAAAATTGCTCGTGAGTTTTCTAAGATTGCTGATGTTAGACATTTAAGTAAAGCTCATGGAAGATTTGCTATTCTAGATGATGAGCAAGTGATGCTTTTGTTGCTTGATGATAAAACAGTGCATCCTAATTATGATTTTGGAGTTTGGTTATCTAGTGATTATTTTGCAAAATCAATGAGTCAAATGATTGAACATACTTGGAAAGACCTTACGCCTGTTTCTAAATTGAAACTTTAATTTTAATGAAAAGAGAAGTATTAGTTGGGTTGGTTATTGGGATTCTTGTTTCTCTTATAAGTACTATAGGATTATTTGTTTGTAATTGGAATCCTGTAGAAGGAAGTGTGGTTCCAGACGGTTTATGTAGATCTCCTCTTCAGGTATTTTATGTTCCAGTTATTCCTCAAAGTCTTATTCTATATTCATTTAATTCCCCATTATATAATCTTGTTCTTGCAACTATTGCTATGAACCTTATCACTATAGTTGAATTTGTTTTATTATCTATTATTGCTTTAAAGATTTATAGATGGGTTAAAAGATAAAGTTATTTTTTTAGAACTATTCTAATATCTACTGCTTTTCCTTCATTGTTGTTTAAAATATATGGATTAATATCTAGCTCTTGGATGTTTTTATGTTTTTTAGGTATTTTTGAGACAGATACTAAATCTTTTTTTAATAAATCTAAATTTAATTTTATATTTCTAAATCCTTCAAATAGTTTTCTTGATTTTAACTCCTTAATCATATCTTCTGCTTCGTTTAAAGTTATAGGGCATTTTCTTATTGAAACGTCATCTAATAACTCTGTAAATATTCCTCCAAGACCAAATAAAATAACATGGTCAAAAACAGCATCTTTTTTTAGACCTATAATCAACTGCTGACCTTCTATGAATTTCTGCACAAGAATTCCTTTTGATTTTAACTTGTTTTTCTTAGTTATAGAAATTATCTCATTGAACGCGCCTTCTATTTCTTCACTTCTATGAACTATGATTACACCATTTATTTCTGTTTTGTGGACTACATCTTGTGAAAGAATTTTCATCACAAGAGGAGCCTCAATTTTTAATTCTTTAATAGAATTTATAATTTGAGATTCTGGGACTTCTACGTATTTCCTTATTAAACTCTGAGATTTATATGCATCTAGGATTTCGAGCTTCATTGTATTATATAGAGGGTTTAGGTTAAATATATATTGGTCATATCACTTAATCTCTAAATATAGATTTGGTTGATATTTCTTGCATGTCTCTGCAAGAAGCCTTCTGTGACAATGCTCTGGAGATTCCTCTATGCATAAAAAAGTGACTACTGCAGTAAGCCCATTTTTGGCTAACTCTTTAACTTTTGATTGGGGCTCTTTAGTTGCAAGATACCATAAATATCTCTCTCTAAATTTCTCCCAAGGCAAGTCTTTTTCATTATAATCTCTAGCCAACATTGGAGGTGGTGCTAAAACAGGAAACCAGAAATCATAAGATGAGGCTCTAATTCGCCTATGAGTTTCTCCATCATTTAATATATGCTTAGACATCACAGATATTCTTGTGCCATCATTATACTCAATAGGGTGCAGGATGCATTTGGTTTTAATCATTTTATTTGTATTAATTATTAGGTGATGTTATATTTTAAGAGTTATGTTTATTTGATTACAATAATCATTATAAGGCTGTTTTGATTGTAATTTATATGAAAATAGAAGATGTAGGTTATATCCCGTTTGCTAGTATTTTTGATCAACAAAAACCTGTTGTTGATTTATTAGAACGATTAAAATCTGGAGATGTATTAATTAATCCTTTAGATTGTGAAAAAGATATTGAATACACTTGTTTAAGACAACTTAGAGAATCAAGGGTGCCTTTAATGTTGCAATTAGAGAAACTTGCAAGAGTCAAGAGTTTTCTCTTACGAAATGAATCTCTTGAAGTTGAATTATCTGATTATACTACAATCAAAAAATCGATGCACCACCACGACTTAAAAGTCGTGGTTTGAAAAGGTGCTCGATTTTTGGATGCAAGAAATTTCTTCTTGAAGAGAAATTTCTGCACAGAAGTTTGTCATTGCAAACAAACTTCTTGTGCTCAAAGTGTTGACCACATTCTAAAGAATGTGGTTTTAGGGAAACACTTTGACATAATAAGCTCTGGAATACCTGGGTTGATTGGGTCTCGTATGGGTGGAAGAGGTGTTAAATATAATCTTTCTTTTGATGGCCATAGAGGGCGAGAAGGAATATTTGAGAATGCTAGAAGAATTTTAACTGAATTTTATAATCCTCTTGGAGAGACATTCACCGGTTGAATAAATTAAATATTAAGATTTAAATATCAATTATATCTTAATAAAATATGACGTTATATATGTTTTTTGGAACTGAATGTGTGCATTGTCACGAAATGGACCCTCTTGTTGATAGACTTGAAAAAGAAGAAAGGGTTAAAGTTGAAAGACTTGAAACATGGCACGATGCTGCAAACGCTAAAAAATTGCAAGATTTTGACAAGGGACGCTGTGGAGGTGTTCCATTCTTTTATAATGATGAGACTGGAAAGTTTATTTGCGGTGCTAGTTCTTATGAAGACTTGAAAACTTGGGCTTTAGAGAAATAGTTAATTTTATAAATGACTAATTTTGATGGTTTTTATGGAATTTCCCAATACTGTAAGAGTCAATGGAAAAGAACTAGACCCTTTAGCTAAATTAACCACATTACCTCCACTATTAGGGCTTACTATAGAAGACTTAAGAAGAGTTGAAAGAGAGATTCAAGGAAAATATGATTTAGGAGAGATTAATTCCGGATTTATAAATGTGGACGAAACCCATTACCCTATTAGTATATTTGAAACATTTATTTGGCATGGGAGAACTACCCACTCTAGACCAAGAGCTGAATTTCCTGTATTTGAAGAGGTTCATGCTGTAAAGGGAAGCGGCTTACTTGGATGGCCTAAAGCTCTTGAGGCCACTAACGGAGCAGGAATAAAAAGAAGATATCCGATTGTAGTAAGAGAAGATAGGGATCTTGACTCCCATAGATTTTGGGGAGGGGAATCTATAACTTTTGCAGAACATCAATATGTTAATGCTTTAATATTGAATGCTTTAATAAAAAGACATAGTCTTCCTCAATCAACTTATTTTCCATTAAGAGTAATCGGATTTGAACAACTACCTGTTATGGAAAATGAAGAAATGAAAATTTGTCATTTGGAAGATTACTGCGATCAAGGTTTTTCATTTTCGAAAGATCATGTTAAAGTTCCTACTCTTGATCAAGCACAAAAATTTGCCCAACTGCACTATGTTGGAGATACGCTAGACTTTAGAGTTCTTACTGGTTCAATGAAAGATGATGGAGGTCATAGATATTATGCACCAGGTGCATTATCTAAATTAGGAAACACTGAAGAAAAAAGACAAAGAGTTGTGGATTTTACTAGAAAAGTCGCTTCCTTAACAAAAATTGTTCATGAACACGGAGGATCTTTTGCAGCATATACAAGTAATAGGCCTCTTACAAGCCTCTCTGCAAATAATGTTTCCTTACAAGGAAATGTGTGTGATTTAGACACATTAGAATTCTCTGCAGTTGGAGACATTAAAAGACTTCAAGCCATGGATTATGAATTTGCCCTTAGAACTTGTATAGGCTTTGCTGAAATGCTTGATATAATTTCACTTAATGACTCTCTTACCCCAGGGGCTTACAAAATTGAAAGATTTGGTACTTTATATGCTACTCTTGGACTAGGCACTGATTCAAAAAAAGCTTTCTCTGAAATATATCACAAACCAAATCTTCCTAATTGGATTGAAGATTAAATCGTTTCATTTATATACTTCTTTGAATAATTCATCATGAGAGATGATGGAGAAAGTTATTGCTAAATTTGAGGTAGATTATGTGCAGATTCTTGATTCTGAAGGTAATTGTGATGAGAAAAATAAACCCAATATATCTGATGATATGTTGAGGGAAATGTATAAATTTTTGATTTTAACTCGAGCTTTTGATGATAAAGCTATTAAATTACAAAGGCAAGGAAGACTTGGAACTTATGCGCCAATGCTTGGGCAAGAAGCCTGTCAAATAGGAAGCGCATTTGCTTTAGAAAAAGGAGATTGGATTTTTCCAGCATTTAGAGAAAATGGAATTTATATGATTAAAGGAGTTCCTGCTGAAATGCTTTATAGTTATTGGAGAGGTGATGAAAGAGGTATGCAGATTCCTAAAGATATTAACATTCTTCCTGTTTCAATTACTGTGGGAGCTCATTTACCTCATGCTGTTGGAGCAGCAATGGCTTTCAATTATCTAAAACAGAAAAATGTTGCAGTGGTTTATTTTGGAGATGGAGCAACATCTGAAGGAGATTTCCATGAATCTCTTAATTTTGCAGGTGTTTTTAAGGCTCCTTGTATTTTCATATGCCAGAATAATCAATGGTCTATTTCTGTTCCTGTAAATGAACAGACAGCTTCTCAGACTATTGCTCAAAAGGCAATTGCTTATGGGATTCATGGCATACAAGTAGATGGAAATGATGTTTTTGCAGTGTATAAGGCTACAAGTGAAGCTGTAGAGCGTGCTCGTAACGGACTTGGACCTACATTGATTGAATGTTTTACATATAGGCTTGGAGATCATACTACTTCTGATGATTCAAAGAAATACCGTAGTGAAGAAGAGTTACGTTCATGGATATTAAAAGACCCAATAACTCGGTTTGAAAATTATCTTGCCCAGAAAAAAATAATTAACCCAGTAATAATTGGAAAAGTGAAATCTGAATCTGATCAACAAATTGAAAGGGCTGTAAAGAATTCTGAGTCTGTTAAACCTCAACCGCCAACAGAAATGTTTGATTGGTTATATGATGAAATGACTGATGAAATGAAAGAGCAACGTGAAAAGTCTAAAAGAGAAAACAAAATAGTTTCATTAAATACTGAAAATAATGGTTCGGGAGACCGTTCAAGTAATGCTGGTGTTGTTGGAGAGTTGGAGGAAGTGTGAACTTGGAAAATAAAATTGCTAGTTGGATAGAGTTAGGAATTAAGCCTTATGATGAGGTAATGGAAATTCAAAAGAAACTTGTTGAACTTAGGACTAACAGACTAATTTCAGATACAATAATCTCAGTACAGCATCCACTCACCGTTAGTTTTGGGGCTTCTAAACAACATAACCAGTTTAGCGACTTACTTTTATTTGTGGTAAAAAAACAATATGGGAATGTTGAAATGGAGAGCATTTTAGATTATTTATCCAGGCAAAAAACTTCCTTTTCTTTATCGGATAGAGGAGGAGGCGCTACTGTTTTTGCACCTGGACAATTTGTATTCTATCCTGTTGTAAATCATTGTGATATAACTGGTTCTCACCCGTTAGACGTTGGCGCTTACAAGTCTGTAATTTATCGCACTTTATTTCAGTCTCTTAGGAATATGGGTGTTGAAGGAATTAAAGTTAGCAGTTCCTTAGATTATTCTACTAGAAATGAAAGAAAAGATGCTTGGATCGAAAGAGAAGGATTTACTTTAAAGATGGGCTCTAAAGGAATTGGAATGAAAGGAAATGTGGCATATCATGGTTTTGCGTTGAATGCTACTATTGATGGAATATCTAGAAGTTGGATGGTTAATCAATGTGGATATAGACCTGAAGAAGTAAAATTGTGGAGTGTTGAAAATGAGTTAAATAAGAAGGTTGAACCTAAGGATGTTTATGATTCTGTACAGAAAGCGATTGCTTTAAATTTTGGATATACTGACTTTCAAAACATTAATTTAGAAAAATTAAGGGGGAAAAATGCCTGTTAAAAAGATAATACAAACCTCTTTTTTCTAAAATCGAGTTTAATCAAAAAATCGATGCACCACCACGACTTAAATTTTTTATAAATAGACAACATTTTATAAAGTTGAATTATGGTTATTAATTAGGTGATTGATGTGGCTTTGAAGAACATGGTTGAGGCGCTAAATGATGCGCTTAAACTTGAAATGAAACGTGATAAGAATATTGTTCTTATTGGAGAAGATATTGGTGAGGATGGTGGTGTTTTCCGTGTGACCGAGGGTCTTGCTAAAGAGTTTGGAAATTCAAGAGTTATTGATTCTCCTCTTGCTGAATCTGGAATAGTGGGAACAGCTATAGGAATGGCCCTTGTTGGGTTAAAACCAGTCTGCGAAATACAATTTGAAGGATTTATTTTTCCAGCTATTGATCAATTAGTTAGCCATGCTTCGAGATATAGAAATAGAAGCAGAGGAAGATTTACCTCTCCAATTTTAGTTAGGTGTCCTATTGGTGGAGGTATTAAGGCTCTAGAACACCATTCTGATTCCCCTGAAACTTATCTTATTCACACTCCTGGATTAAAAGTAGTTATGCCTTCTGGACCTTATGATGCTAAAGGGCTTATGATTTCTGCCTTGCGTGAAAAAGATCCTGTTATTTTCTTTGAATCGAAGAAAATCTATCGTGCCATTAAAGAAGAAGTTCCAAGTGAGGCTTATGCAATTCCCTTGGGAAAAGCAAATATAATCAAAAAAGGAAAGGATGTGACTTTGATTGCTTATGGTGCATGGGTTAAAACTGCTAAAGAAGCAATAGAAGAATTGAAGGAAGTCGACATTGAGTTGATAGACTTACGAACTTTATCCCCACTTGATACTGAAACAATAATTAATTCTGTTAAAAAAACAGGGAAATGTGTTATTGTTCAGGAAGCTCCAAAAACACTTGGTCTTGCTTGTGAAATAATTGCTCGTATTAATGAAAAGGCATTTTATTCTCTTGAGGCACCAGTTGAACGAGTTACAGGATTTGATACAATTGTCCCATTAAGATTGCATGAAGATTATTATTTACCTTCTGTTTCTAAAATTAGTTCTGCTATTAAAAGAGTTATGAATAATGCTAAAGGAAACTAACTAAAAATTCCTTTTATCCAATCAATTACTCTGCTGAAAAAAGATTTTTTTGAACAAATATTTTCTTTACAATAATTGGTGCTACATTCATAATTCTCTGCGCATGAGTCCTTTGTACTCAATTGATAAGCATATTGACCTTGAGAATTGCAATATTCTGTGCCATTACGATAACCCGTCTCTAAACATTCCGGTTGAATTTGAGTAGTTTGATTTTCTATAATTATTGTATCATTGCTAGTTACATTTGTTTGATTTAATGTAGTGTTATTCTCTATATTTACAATTTCTACTATTTGAGTTAGAGTTGCATTTTTACAACTGCTTACCCTTAATAAAATACTATTTGATGATCCTCCAAGCAAGTCAATTCCATATTGTTTTGAATCCATTGTAAAGATGTATGAATTATTTTGTACAGATTTTAATGTTTTTTTGGTGTGACCTACTAATAAATCTACTGTTGCTGCTCCGCCACTACCCTCTATCTTTTTAACCATTACATTAAACCCTCCTAATGGAGAACAATCTCCTAATTCTATTTCTTCTGTTGAACCTCCTAATGTGATAATTACTGACTTACTAGTTGCATTTGTATATTTTATTGTGCTGTTGCCTTGATTAAGTTCTATCCCTAGTATCTCTGTATCGTTTGCTAAAGTAATAGTATTGGCATCAAGAAGAAGTGTAGTTTCAATATAACTGTAAATGTTACTTTCATAATAGTTACAGAGTCCTATTTTTAATCCTAGAATAGACTCCATTTCTCCTTCTCTGATTTCTTCAGAATCTGCTCTGGGTGTTCTATTATCTGAACATTCATAAGAGGTGGCACTTGTTAATGAAAGTTGTATTAATATTATAAATAGGATAAAGATTACCTTTTTTTTCATAATATTATATGTCTTTAATACTTAAAAAACCTTATATATCTTAAAGAACTTTATGATTTGAGAGATGATGGCAACTGTATTTAATAATCAAAGATTATTTGCACAATCAACTTGTGAACGTTCACCTTCGTTCGCATTAGGAGTGCAAATTGATTGAATTTAAACTACCAGATATTGGAGAAGGTATAGTCGAAGCGGAAATTGTTGAATGGCTTGTTTCTGAAGGGGATAGTGTAAAAGCAGACCAAGTTATTGTTAAAATTGAAACTGATAAAGCCGTTGCTGATTTGCCATCTATTGTTTCTGGAACTGTTTTAAAGATTAATTTTTTGAAGGGCTCAACTGCGAATGTAGGTGCTGTTCTTTGTGTTATTGGAGAAAAAGGTGAGGAAGTTAAATCTGTTGTTAAAACTGAAAAGGTAGTAAGAGAACCAGAAAAAGTTGTTGAAAAAAAATCTGAACAGGTTAAAGTTGAAGGAAAGGTTCTTGCATCCCCTGCTGTTCGAAAAGTAGCTATTGAGAAGAAGATTAATTTGAGTTCTATTAAAGGATCTGGAAAAGATGGCCAGATATTAATGAATGATATTGATAAAAATGGTTTTTCTAAAGTTACTGAAATTGTTGAAACTCTCCCTCCTGTAGGTGTTGTTGTACAACGTAAGTATGATCAGTTTGGATATGTCGAACGTGTTCCACTAAAAGGGGTAAGAAAAATAATTGCTCAAAATATGATTTCTTCTTTAACTAAAAGTGCGCAAGTAACCTCAATGGATGACATTGATGTAAGTGAGCTTTGGAAAATGAGGCAGAGAGAGAAAGAACATTTTGCTCTTGAAGGTGTTAAACTTACATTCATGCCATTTGTGATAAAAGCTTTGATAAAATCTTTCCAAAAACATCCTATCTTGAACTCATCGCTTGAAGGAGATAATATAGTTATAAAGAAATATTATAATATTGGAGTTGCTGTTCAAACAGATGTTGGTTTAATGGTGCCTGTTATTAAGATTGCTGAACGCAAAAGTATCTCTGACATTGCAAAGGAGATTGAAAAACTTGCAGATAGTGCTAGAAAGAGAACAATTAATATAATGGACCTGAAGGGTTCTACATTTACAATTACTAATTATGGGAGTGTGGGTGGAACTTATGGAACGCCTATAATTAATCCTGGGGAAGCGGCTATTTTGGGACTTGGAAGGATTTTTGACCGTGCTGTAGTTGATGAGGAAACTGGCAAAGTTAAAAATGTTAAGATTTTGCCTATCTCTCTTACATTTGACCATCAGATTCTTGATGGTGCTACAGCAAGCCAGTTTGTAGAGACTTTGAAGGGTTTTCTTGAAGAGCCTGAAGAAATCATTTAAATTTTTCTTCGTATCTTTTTGCCAGCACTTCCTTTACTTCGTGCAATTCTTCATCTGTTGTTTTTCTTTTTGATGAACCTGCAATTCTTTCTACTGCTTTTAACATGTCAAAGTGTGTCTGAAGAACACTTTGAACATCCAAAAAACACCTATAAAAGCAATGTTTTTTTGATTTCTTCTTTTTCCATTTGTTGAATCTTATCTCTGATTGCTTGTCTGATGAACTCTGCTTTTGATATTGGGAAAATTAATTCTGTCTTAGTTTTTTAAGCAAGTCCGAACTTAACCCTTCAAGTCTCATATCTCTAAGAGCTTGTTTAATTGTTTCAGGAGTATAAAGTTCGCTTTGCGGGGGTAAAATTTTTTGCGCTACGTTCGCATCTACGGTGCTCACTAACTAACGCACCCCACGAACACTGCAGGCGGAGATAAAATCGAGGCCGTGGTTGTCACCTCTGAGGCTAGAATTATTGACGAGTCCGCTGAGCCACTGAAACTGCCTAAACTGCCTACTACAGAGCCCGCTGAAACACAACTGTGTTGGCACTGTTCCTGAATATCCTTTTAGAGTTTCTTGACTAATTGGAAAGAAAGATAAAGAAATTTGTTTAACAAAGTCTAAATATGCTTGGTTAAGTCTTAATAATTCAAAGATTTCTAGATTTTGTGTTTGTGAGACTTCAAATTGATTATCTGAAGGCATGAAAACTGCCCTGCGTTCTCTTGGATCTTTTGAAGCATCTTCTTGAGCTTGCTGAAAGAACTTTTCATATAATCTTTTATTTGGGGTGCTAAAATATCTTCCTCGTCTGTTTTCTTCAATAGCACTTTGCAACATTTTAGAGTTTGTTAAAAATGGAGAATCTGGAACAAGAATTCCCTCTTCTCCTTGATGATAAATGCATCCTTCTCTAACATAATTGCCATTTTGAGATACATATGCTTCTGGTCCTTCTTGTATTCTTAATTGAGCATTTTGTCTGAGAGGTATTATTTTTTGCCTTATTTTTTTGATTTTAATTCTTTTAATGCTTCGCTAAAATTTACACCGCTAGTTACCCCCGATTCAATTCCGTCTTGTCTAACATCTATGTTAACTGCCATGCAAAATAAGGAATTATTGATTTTATAAATGTTTTTGTTGTTGTTATTTTGTAAAGGTAATAATGACTTTATGTTTGGTGCTTATTTTGCCTCGGATTTTAAGAAACTATTAAATACGAACTATACTTGTGTTGTTTATGGTGCTACAATTAGATAATTTCTTTAATCCTAAGACTGTAGCAGTTATTGGGGCCTCTCGAAATCCTGTGAAAATAGGGCATGTTATTTTAAAGAATATTATAGATGGAGGCTTCAAAGGGCATGTTTTCCCTGTAAATCCTGAAACTAAGGAGATTTTGGGATATAGGTCTTACAAATCAGTTGGATTAATTACTGAAGATGTTGGCCTTGCGGTAATTGCAGTCCCTGCCCACCTTGTTTTAAAGGTTGTTGATGATTGTGCCCGGAAAAAAATAAAGGATGTGCTAATTGTTACTGCTGGTTTTGGTGAAATTGGAAATCATAAATTAGAAGCACAACTTAAATCTAATCTTAATAAATATAAAATGAGATGTATTGGTGTTAATTGTTTAGGGGTTTTTGATGCATATCATAAATTTGATACCTTGTTCTTGCCCAGATATAGATTAACTAGGCCTAAACCAGGAGGGATTAGTTTTGTGTGTCAAAGTGGTGCTATTGGCTCTGCAATACTTGATATCTCTGCCTATAGCGGATATACTTTCTCCAAATTTGTCAGTTATGGGAACGCTACACAGATAGATGAATCTGATTTACTAGATTATTTGTGTGAAGACTCAAATACAAAGGTAATATGTCTTTATGTTGAAGGTGTTAAAAATGGAAATAAGTTTTTTGAAACATTGAAAAAAGTCACTAAACATAAACCAGTTATTGTGCTAAAAGGGGGGCTAACTGATAAGGGTATGCTTGCAACGGTTTCTCATACCGGAGCTCTGGCTGGGGATAAAGATGTATTTTTTGGAATATTAAATCAAACAAACGCCATTCATGCTGATTCTCTTGAAGAAATGTTTCACATTGCAGCATTATTTGAGAAAAAAATATCTTTTGATTCAAATAGAATACAGATTATTACTAATGGTGGAGGTTATGGCATTCTATCTACTGACTGTATTGAATCTGCAAAAAATCTTACACTTGCTAATCTTTCTTCCGTAACTATTTCAGAACTCTGTAAAAAGGCTCCTTCCCATATGAATATAGGAAATCCTTTAGATTTATTAGGTGATGCTACAACCGAACGCTATAGACTTGCTTTGAACCATACTCTTGCGGACAAAAATGTGGATGGAGTTTTATTGATTGTTTTGTATCAAACTCCTTTAATTACTACAGAAATAGTTGAAGTAATCTCAGATGCACATCGCAATTATGATAAACCAATTATTGTAATCTCTACAGGGGGAGAATTTACAGAAATCCTATCTAAATCTTTAATGGATAGAGGTATTCCAGTTTTCAAATTTCCTGCTGAAACGATAGCCGCATTGGATAAAGTTGTTGGTTATGAATTGAGGCATAAACATGTTAAGCCAATTGCAATAGTTAAGGAAGAAACTGTAAAGGCAAGGAAAATTAACAAATCTAAAACGAGAAAGAAGAGAAAGTGAAATAAATGAATATAAGGGTAAGAAAAGATAAGATTATTAGTTATCTAATACCTTAATGTATCTAAAACTTGTATGTCTTGGTCCATCTAACTCACCAATCGTAGCAAATATACCTCCATTAGCTTGAGATCTTCCTCTAATCACTTCAATTTCATAAGTCTTTTTCATTACTCCATTGCCTGTATTGATTTGAGCATATCGCGTTCTAATTTCTGCTCCATCAATTAAGGAAGGATCTAATCTCATAGGGATTACTGCTCTTTTCATACGTGCTTCTAAATCTTTTTGTGCTTTTTCTCTTTTAGGTTCTGAAATTAAATCTAAAAAATTGATATTAATAGCTTTTTCTTGATCAATAGTCAAATAATCTACTACTGTAAAAACTTTACCATTTACATCTTCCATAATCGCAGATACTGATGCCCTTCCATTAAATATAGGATATTCATTCATAAAAATTGTTAATCTCGAACAATAGCTGTTAATACTATATTTTTTTATGGTTAAATTCGCGATTTTTATTATAAATTGTACTACGATGACCAACATCAAAAACTATTATTATATTATTAACAATTCTATAAATTGCCCTGTAATTTCCATCCTTTAAACTGCTAAATCCATTAAGTTGTGCTGTAAGTGGTTTTCCACTAATTTCCCCGCGTGCTAATTTCTTTAGAGATGATTTAATTGAGCGTTGAATGTCTATATGTAATGCTTGTAATGCTTCTTTACAAGTTACTGTGAACTTTATTTGCTGTTCCATTTAGACATCATCAAATTCGACTAATTTATTATGGCGAAAATCATTTATGCTTTTAGCAAGTCGCGCCATAGTCTCAGGGTCAGAAAGTATATCTACTGTCTCTTGGAGAGATTCTATATCTTGGTTTGTAGTTATGTTTGGTAGAATGCGAATTAATACATCATTATAAGACTCTCTACGTGCGCGCTTTAACATGTCAAGAATCTTCTTGACTTTGAAGGTAATTGTAATTGTAGTTGTATTCATGATATCTCATGAGTACTCATGGTATTTAAATATTTCTAGTATTAAGTTCTATATATTAACATAGTATCTTTCTTTGGTTTAGATTTACCAAGATATATAAAATAACATTATCTTAAAGTAATGAAGAAAGATGGTCCATATTTCTGAAAAACAAATATTTATATACTTGGTAAGGTATGGCTTACTATGGTCGAAATAGAAACGGCAACAATAAGTTCTAAAGGGCAAATAGTAATCCCTGCTAGTATGAGAGATGGTATAAAAGAGGGAGATAGATTTTTGATTATTAAAGATAATTCTAACTTTTTACTTAAAAAAGCCGATGATTTAGATGAAAAGTTCAAGGAAGATATAGAGTTTTCTAGAAGAACTGAAGAAGCTTGGAAGAGGCACGATAAAGGCGAATTTAAAACAATGGAATTTGATGATTTTATTAAAGAAATAAAAAAATGGTGAGTGTAGATTTTGATGAGCCTTTCAAAAAAAGTATATCAAAATAAAGGATGTGTCAATAAGGGAAAGAATACAGAAACTCATTATCAAAATAAGGGAAAACCCTGAAATTGGAAAACCTATGAAACATGATAGAAAGGGTTCTAGAGAACTTTATTTACCTCCTTTTAGGCTTTCATATGCGTATAATAAAATAATAAATAGAATAATTATTCTAGATTTTTACCATAAAGATAAGCAATAAATTTTACCAAAGTATATAAAACAAAGTAATGTGAGACTTTTATGGTGGTGATTTAATGATACATATCTCTGAACGTGATTTACAGCTCCCTGATGTAGAATTTCCTGAGATATTTAGAAGAGTTTCATCTGATAAAAAAATTATCTCTCTTGGGCCAGGGGAACCTGATTTTTTAACTCCTGCACCATTACTCGCCTATGCAAAGAAAGTAATTCATAAGGCAACACATTATTCTGAGCCACAGGGACTTATGGAGTTACGTGAAGCAATTGTTAAAAAACTTGAACGTGAGAATAAGATTAAAACAGATCCTGAAAACATAATTGCAACTTGTGGTAGTCAAGAAGGCATCTTTTGTGCTTTACTTACTGCTGTGGACCCCACTGAACAAGTTCTTGTCCCAAGTCCAGGATATGTAGGTTATATTCCTGCAATAGATTTAGTTAGTGCTACCCCTGTTTTTGTACCTTTATCTGAAGAGGATAACTTTGAATTAGATACAGATGTTTTGAGGAGACATATTGATAAACATAAATCTAAAGTAATTATTCTAAATAGTCCTAGTAACCCTACGGGAAATGTTATGTCTCGCAAAGTCCTTGAAGAAGTTGCAGACATAGCGGTTGAATATGATTTATTAATATTTTCAGATGAAGCTTATGAAAATATCTTATTTGAAGATGCAAGACATATTTCAATTGGAAGTTTTAATGGTATGCATGATAGAGTATTGACTTTTCAAACATTTTCTAAGAGTTATGCTATGTGTGGATTTAGATTAGGATATTGTGCTGGGCCTAAAAATTTTATTGCTGAAATGAATAAAGACCATCATTATGTTACACTTGGAGCACCAAGAATTTCCCAGCTTATGGGGATTAAGGCACTTTCATTACCTAAGACCCATATTCAAAAAATGGTTAAAGAATATAAGAGAAGGCGTGACTTGATAGTTCCTAGATTGAATTCTATGGGATTGCCAACAAAAACACCAAAGGGAGCTTTTTATGCATTTTCAAATATTTCTAATTATTCTAAAAACTCTTCTGAATTTTCCCGTGATCTTATAAATAAAGCAAATGTTGCTGTAATTCCTGGGAAAGAGTTCGGTCCATTTGGAGAAGGATATATACGTTGCAGTTTTGCTACAGAATATCATAAAATAGAAGAAGCTTTGGATAGAATGGAGAAATTTCTAAAAAATAAAGGGAAATCAAAAATCTCAATATAAATTAATTTTTAAAAAGAATTAAAAATTACTTATTCTGTTTAATATTATGGACAGATATACTATACTTTACTTTCTTACTGGTACTCGTGGTGGTTTAAACCGTATTGAGATTTTGAGATTATTAAAAAAATCATCTTTGAATGCTAATCAGATTAAAAATAAGATAAAATTAGATTACAAAACAGTCCAGCATCATCTAAGACTTCTTGGTAAACATAGATTTATTAGAATTTCTGGAAGAGAATATGGGGCAATATATTCTCATACAGATGAATTTAAGTCGCAAACCTCTGTATTTGAAGAGATTTTGGCAAAACTTAATAAATCCAGGGAAAGTGGATAATTCATGATATCTCTCTCTCAAGTGACATTTTGGTTTGCAATTGTTAATGTAATTTTACTTTTGTATCTAGCTGTTGTTCATGTTCGTATGGCTCATTCTATTAAATCGAGTTTTACTATTGGACTACTCTTATTTGTGTTTGTTTTTTTAATCCATAATGTTCTTGTAGCTTACTTTTATTTAAAAATGATGAATTTATATTCACCAGGGACTGAAATTCCAGTTTTAGTTATTACTTTAATTGAAACTTTTGCATTTAGCATTTTTTCTTGGATCACTAGGCAATAAACTCTATAGAACAATCTTTTTTTTAATTAGTAATTTGGGCATAACCTTTTAAATAAATTATATTGATTTTATAAATGAAAGTGGTGGAAGGAGAGTTGAGTAATATTTCTAGTGGTAATCGCTGGACCATCTTTTTGAGTAGCGTATTTTTTGTTTTAGGATTTTCTGTCGTATTTGCTGTTTTAGGGGTTTTGCTTCAAACTGTTTTAAGTGGTAGTTCATATGTTGTTGGAAAATGGCTTGGAAGAATTGGAGGGGCTGTAATTATATTATTCGGATTATATCTTGTTGGATTGATTAGACCAAGATTTTTAGAAAGAGACTATAAAATACAAGTTAAGAGAAAATTTAATTCTAGATATTTAACTGCTTTTGTTTTTGGAGCAGCTTTTGCTGTTGGTTGGACCCCATGTGTTGGTGCGATTTTAGGAGCGATTCTTACCTTAGCTATAACTTCTCCTGGAAGCTCATTCTTGCTTTTAATGTCTTACTCTTTGGGACTGGGAGTACCATTCCTTATTGTTGGAGCATTTACAAATAAGGCTCAAAATTGGATATCTAAATCTGGAAAATGGTTGAGATATCTTAATTATTTATTTGGAGCATTCTTAATAATCTTAGGAATTTTAGTGTTCACTTCTCAACTGAGTAAGGTTGCAAACTTTTCCCTTGCAATACAACTATTAAACTCCCTTGGGATAAGTAGTTTTGGTGTAGGGCAGAGCTTGAATATATTTATTGCATTTATTGCTGGAATAGTTTCATTCCTAAGTCCTTGTGTTTTACCATTAATACCTGCATTTATTGCATATTTGGGAAGCACAATTACTGGAGAGGTTAAAAGATGAATAAAAGACTAGTTATTTTAATTATTATAACTATATGTATAATTGCTTTGATAATTTATTTTGAGCCTAGAAAAGCAGTTATCTCAAATGATGAAGGCGATTCTCTTTTTGTTAGTGAGAAACCAGCTGTTAAGGAAATTGAGGGGGTTGAATATCCTTTATCTCCTGAACTTGCAGGAATATCTGGATATTTGAATACTGAAGATAATGAAATAAAAATATCAGATTATTCTGGAAAAGTTGTTCTTATTGATTTCTGGACATATACTTGTATTAACTGTATCAGAACATTGCCTTATTTGACTGAATGGGACTCGAAATACCGTGATAAAGGCTTAGTAATCATAGGAGTGCATTCACCAGAGTTTGAGTTTGAAAAAGAAAAGAGTAATGTGCAAGAGGCAAATGATAGATATGGAATAAAGTATCCTGTCGTACAAGATAATGACCATGTTACTTGGAATGCATTTAATAATCGTTATTGGCCTGCAAAATACTTGATTGATGCGCAAGGATATATTAGATACACTCATTTTGGCGAAGGAAATTATGAAGAAACTGAAAAGAAAATTCAAGAATTACTTGAAGATGTAAGTGGAGAAACTTTAGGAATTGAGTTGACTGGAGAAACTAACGCTCCAAGATATAGAACAACTCCTGAACTTTATGCAGGGGCTGTTTTTGCACTTCCTCGCGGACAATATGTTGGAAATAAAAAAACTGTAGATAGATTAGAAGATTATACCTTACCTAGTGAACTTGATAAGAGAGATGTAATCTACCTTGATGGACTGTGGGTACATAATGCAGATAATTTGCAATTTAATGGAACTGCTGGAACTATTGCTCTTGAATTTACTGCTTCTGAAGTAAATATTGTTGCTGCTCCAAATGAGGGTGCAAAAAACGTTGAACTTGAATTGTTTATTGATGGAAAATCTGCTACCTCTTCTAATGCGGGGGAAGACGTGCAATTTTTAGGAAATAAAGCATTTGTACCTATTGACCAAGAAAGATTATATAAATTATTTAAAGGAGACTATGGAGAACATAGACTTGACTTGAAAGTTTCTGAAAGATTTAGTTTTAATGCATTTACTTTTGGCTAAAATTGAAACTATATTTTTCTAAGTTGATTTTTCCATTGACTATTTCTATTCCTTCTGACTTTAATCTGGATATCTTTGCTTTTGTGCCTTTGGCATATCCACCTATTTCTCCTGAAGATTTTATAACTCTGTGACAAGGATAGACTTTTGTATCATAGGGATTTTTGTTCATTGCATTTCCCACTGCGCGATACGCCTTTGTGCCTAATCTTTGCGCAATTGATTTATAAGTTGTTATTTTTCCTTTGGGGACTTGTTTTAGGATTTTGTAACAACGAGTATTAAATGAATCCATTATTTGTAAATTGCTAATATGCACAAGTTAATAATTGCGCGAAATTTATTTGTTTTGACTTCTTAGAGGGGTTTGTATGTTTTCTGTAGTTTTTTACCAATTTTGTTATATCAAAAAATTATTTTTTAGCTCTTACAAACTCTTTTGCTTTATCAGATGCTTTTCCAATTGCTCTATTGACTCCTTTCTTTTCTTTTTCCACGAACCTTTTTGCCCTATTTGCAACCCTTCCAATTACTTTCTTGGCAACCTTTTTTTCATCTTCTAAAAACTCTTTTGTTAAAGGATCCTTCATTACTTTATTAGCAATTCTCCTTATTTGTTTTTTTATTTTTTTTATCTTCATTTTAGTTTTAAATAAATCCACCCTATAATAAAAGTTATAATCCCTAAAGAAAGAAAGATGATCCAAAGCCCTATTGCTGGAAAGTAAGTGTTAATTAATAATCCTAACCCGTATAAAATCATTATAATGGCAACAGTAGAGAACATCATAAAGATCATATATTTTTTAAAAGTAGTCTTTAAAAATGCAAAGTTTGAAACTTTTTTTAATACGCTTTCAGCATTCTCTTCAACAGACTCAAAAAAAGATCCTAATAGCCTATAAAAAAAACCTTCATATTTTCCCTTCTTTTTTTCACTAGCCTTTGGCATAAAGAATTATAGTTTTTTTAGTATATAAGTATTTGTAATCACTTGAAAAAATCTACTTAAATCTCTCTCGAAAAGCCTGAAAATATGTTATTAGCAAAGGCAATAATATCGGTCCGATAAATATACCCATAATTCCAAACAGACTAGCCCCGCCTATAACCCCTATAATTGTAATTATTGGACTTATTTTAGCTTTTGTATGCACTATTTTTGCAAGCAGAATATTGTCAATTGTGCTGATTATAAAAAGACCGTATAAAAATAGACCTATTCCTTTACCTAATATCAAATAATTATTAGAAAAGTAACCACTTAAAATTAAAAATATGGAAGAAGGAAACCATATAATAGCTGTCCCAATAGCAGGAATCAAAGCACTAAAAGCTAGCAGCAATCCTAATAATATAGGAAAAGGAACACCAAAGAGGTAAAACCCTATGGCTCCAACAATCCCCTGGACTAACGCAACAAATAATTGTGCATAAAGTATAGTGTGAGTTATATTTCCGAATTTATCAATAATAGTTTTTATTGTCTTTTTTCTCGTTGGAAGCAAGTCAGTTATGCCCTTTAATATGCTCTTCCACTCTTTTAGAATAAAGAAAGTTATAATTAATGTAAGGAAAATTTGTGCGACTATGAGAGGTATACCTTGAATAAAATCTATTATTTTTGATTTCAAGAAAGGCAAGAATTTCTGAAGTTGTCCCTCAATTCCAAGAGCTGATGATTGTTCTAAGCTGAATTTTTCTATATGATTTATAATCGAGCATAATTTTGAATCTACACTAATGCATCCGAAACCAAACACTGCTCCTTGCTCAATACTGTTTGATAACGAATCATGAAAATAAATGCCCTGCTGTATAACTAATGAAGCTAAAATAAAGAAAGGAATTAGCACAATGAGAATAACAGTTAATAAAGATAAAATAATTGAAATAGATTTATTAGGTATCTTTTTATTTATTCGCTTGTATAATGGAAAAGAAGTGTAGGCTAAAAGGATGCTACTCAGTAGAATAACTATCATCGGCCTGACAAGCATAAACAATAGAACTAATGCCAGCGTGAAAAAAATAAATGGAACAATCTTTCCACATTAGTGGTGAATTTCCATATTCTAAAAAAGTATGCTATATTTAAATAGATTCAGTTTCACCATGAGATGCTAAACTAGAATTTTCTTTATTTTCAGAATCTCCTTCAGCAAATCTATTGCCTTGTTATTTTTATCTTGGCAGTATCTTCAATAACATTACCTATCTTACTTGGCAACAATTATAATTTACATTTTTAATTTCTATTAATCTTTTTATTAGGATAGTTCTCATTTACCTTGCAGCTCGCAATATACATAAGTTAATAAATACTATTTAAACAGATTTTATATAATATGAGAACCGGACAGGACATAAGAAAGGAAATTATGAGAAATGCGGCTTCTGGTCAGAAGCTGAGCTCTGAAGAGTTACTACTATTGAAATCTAGATCTTTTTCTGTTCCAATTGGGCTTTTGGAAACATTTGCAGGACCGAATGAACATAATAAAAGACCTCATGTTAGAAATGCCTATAATTGGTTAAGGTTTGCAGATGAAATTGAGGATGGCACATTACCAATTGGTGAAAAAAGAGCAACTCTTGATAAAACTCATTTATTAGTGACTGAGATATGTAGAGATTATTCACAGGAACATCTTGACGATTTGATACAAAACAAATTAGAACGAATAGTTAAAACAGGAGTTTTGGGAGCTGTTGATAAAGAAACTAGAGTTTTTATTAAACAATTTGGAAATGGACCTGTGGTATATGAACTTGGAGATATTTTGAGAAGAGAAGGAAGAAATAGTGAGAAAATTGCTGGATCGTTTAGAGATTGTTTTGGAACAATGGTGGTTGGAATGAAAGACTCATTAGATAAAGAATTTGTTAAAGAAGAAGATCTTTTGAATTATTGTTATTATGTTGCGGGAATTGTTGGAGATTGGTTAACAAATTTAACGAATACTGTGGATGGAACTAATCTTGATGTTAAGCTAGGGCGTAGATTAGGAAGATTTCTGCAATTGACTAATGTAGCAAAAAATATTCGTGAAGACCAGACAATGCGCGAGCGTTACTCTGAATCTCGAACGTTGTTTTTACCTAGTGATTTTTATAGAAATTCAGATTCTAAGAAAGGATTTGATGCTGAAGATCTGTTTAAGGCTAATGGGGCTAATCCAGATGCTAAATATGTGAGGGAAAATGTTTTTGATAATTTATCTAGACTAGCATTTGAGGAACAGGAAGTGGCGCGTGACTATCTTGAGTCAATACCTCCAAGAGTTAGTGGATATAGAGCGTTCTGTCTTGTACCTTATCTTGCCGCAGTTGCTACATGGGAGACTATGAGAAATGCAGGTGCTGAGAAAGTCTTTAAAGGAAGCCGCGACGCAATAACAATTCCTAAAACAAAACTGGCAGATATAGTTCAATTTGTTGCTGAAAACGCCGGTGCTTACAATTTAAAAAAGGTTTTAAAAATTGTTTCCTGATTTTATAGATTTTTGGATGTCAAGAAAACTTATGTTTTCTGGATGATCGACACAAGCAAATTCTTCATTAAGAGAATTTGCTGCACAGAAATTTGTTCATAATTACAAATTTCTTGCTTCAAAAATTGATATTTTTGACATAGTCTAATACTTTTGCAGCATGACCCAAAGGTTTCACATTTTCAAAAACTTCTATGATTTTATTATCTTTATTTAGTATGAATGTTGTTCTTTTTATTCCTAGAAATTTTCTTCCCATAAACGATTTTTCTCCATAAACTTTATATGATTTTGATACAGAAAAATCTGTATCTGATAGCAAGAGTAATTTTAAATTATGTTGTGAGCAAAACTTCTCCTTAGACTTTTTATCCCCTCCAGAGATTCCTATTATTTCTGCGTCTAATTTTTTAAAACTACTTATTAAATCTGAGAATTCTTTGGATTCTATCGTGCATCCAGGAGTGTTATCGCTGGGGTAGAAATAAATCACTTTATATTTTGATTTTATATTTGATAACTTATTGATATTTCCAAATTTATCATCTAATGAAAAATCAATAGCAGTTCTATTTTTCACTTTAACACTTCTCCAGTTTTCATATACCAAAGAAATAAATCTAATTTTGCAGGAGACATTCTTAAAATACTTGCAAGATCAGTAAACTTCTTTTCTATCTCTTTATAGACTGGAGGTGTTAATGTTTTTGGTTTAATTATTATTCCTTCCTCTGAAAGTAATGTCATTATGTGGCGGTCTAAAATTGCAAGATTCTGCCCACCAGTATTTCTTAAAAAGTGAGATGCTTCTTTCATACCAATGCCTTTAACATTTTCTACAAGCCAATTTCTTGCTTCTGTCTCAGTCATATTTTGAATAATAGATTTTATGTTTGAGAAGTTTCTTGCTTTAACAATATATTTTGCTTTTGTGTTATGAAATCTATGTTTATTGATTTTTATCAAATCTGCTAATGTTTTCTCTGAAATTGTTTTGAACCCTTCAAAACTTATTTGACTCTGGATTGCTGCGCCCGTTTTTTGTTTAGCATTTGCAGTTAATATGCAAAAACATAATTCTGAAAACCATTCATCTTCTGATTTTGTCCTGAAAGATTCAAATTCTGTAAGACGTTGATTTACTAAACTGTTTATTGATGATTGTTCAAGTTGGTGGATTTTTTCTATAAGCTTATTCATATTATGAATATGAGGTTGAAGAATTTATAGCTTTCTATTCTAATAATTAGTCAAGAAATAGTAATAAGGCCATTACTGCAATCCCTAATATAAATGCTATTATCTGAATTATTGATTTTTTTGTCTCGAAGTCTTTGTGTAGTTCTGGAATGAGATCTGAACCTGCAATATAGATGAACCCTCCTATTGCAATTGGAATTAGATATTCTGTTATAGACGATACTATGCTGGAAGCAAGTACTGCAATCAGTCCTCCTGCTACTGCTGTTAATGATAGAACGAAGTTGAAAAGCAATGCCTTTTTCCTAGAAAATCCTCCTTGTAGCAAAACTCCAAAATCTCCTATTTCTTGAGGGATTTCATGGAATATTACTGCAACGGTTGTGGCTAGACCTATAGGTATGCTGACTAGATAACTTGCACCTATTATTATTCCATCTAAGAAATTGTGTACTCCGTCACCTACTAGATTGTTTATTGCGAAGGGATGTATATGTTCTCCACTTTGAGGAATGTGGCAATGTTGCCAATGTACTATTTTTTCTATTATAAAGAATAATAAAATACCGCCTAGTGTAAAAAATGAAGTTTTTAAAGTAAAACTGTTATCTTTAATTAATTCAGGTATTAAATGGATAAATACATCTCCTAGAAGAGCTCCTGCAGCAAAACTTACTAAATAGAGAAGAATTTTATTAAGTTTCTTTGTATTTATAGATAGTGTGAAAATTCCTATTACTGAAATTAAACTTACAACTATAACACTCAAAAGTGTGTAGATTAATGCCTCTTTCATTGTCAATAAAGATTTGTGAAAAAGGTATTTAAAAGTTGTTTATCTTAAAATTTGCGTTTTATAGTCTAATAAACGGAAGGTATATAAATTAAAATAATCTTTAAGATATATGTTTAGTGATATTGTTAATCTTTGGTCTGTTCTTTGTGTTGCAATAGTTTCTTTTATTTTAGGTTTTTTATGGTATGGTCCTTTGTTTGGAAAACAGTGGATTAAACTATCAAAGGTTTCTGCTCAGAGCATATCTAAGAGTAAAAAGAAAGGAATGTTTAAGCCGGCACTCTTGAATTTTATTGGAACTTTGATTATGGTTTATGTTTTTGCAGGTTTCATTTCTTTGTTTGAAGTTATTAATCCTCTCCAAGGTGCTGTTCTTGGATTCTGGATATGGCTAGCATTCTTTGCTTCTACGACTTTACTTGGAGATGTTTTATGGGGTGGTAAACCTTGGGAATTATTTGTATTGAATGGTTTTTATTGGTTAGTTAACCTTATGCTATCTGGATTACTTCTTGTTGTTTTAAGTTAGTAAGATATTCCGTTTGAGAAGATTTATATTGTAGGTTTCTTTTTAATTTAAATGAGAAGATTTAATACAAAGACAGAATCTTTTGATTACATAAAAAATAAATTTATTTCTAAAGATGTTGTAGGCATTGCAGTTGTTGGTTCTACTGCTAAAGGTAGAATCAAAAAATTTTCAGATATAGATGTTGTAGTTTTTAATAAAAAAAGATTAAAGCCCTATTATGAATTATTTTTGATTGAAGATCAAAAAATCGATGCACCACCACGACTTAAAAGTCGTGGTTTGAAAAGGTGCTCGATTTTGTAAATATAAAGCATAGACGATAAACCAAAATACTTATATACTTAATACATATTATATATGTATGAAGAAAATACCTATAAGACCACAAAAAGAGTTAAGAATAAAAAATATTGCAGGATTCTTTAAAAAAATTGTTAATTCTTACG
>Ga0209541_10003534_pt1 | contig 28645 bp, 27 predicted proteins | sample RifCSPlowO2_01_FD_184027 | JGI IMG/M metagenome (GOLD analysis project Ga0209541, IMG submission 184027) | Groundwater microbial communities from Rifle, Colorado - Rifle CSP2_plank lowO2_0.1 (SPAdes) (version 2) | ecosystem: Environmental > Aquatic > Deep subsurface > Groundwater | place... | reverse complement strand
GATGTGTCTGCTCTAAACTGATAATTTTTCTTTGCGAATCCTTCGCCGTCCCCATCTTCTTCATCTAATTGGAACAAATCGTTGTTGTCTATTTCAAGTTCTGCAGATTTAACTTCAAGCCCTACAAATTCATCGTCTGATCCTGTGTTGTAAACTTCTGCTGTTGCAGTGAATAATTCGCCGCATTGCACAGTGCCAGGGTTGAGCAATAATCTGTCAACCACAATACCATGCGCAGGCTTATTTACACTGAATGTTACTGTAAATTTGTAAAGATAGTCTACTGCCCTTCCATCTTCATCTCCTTTAATGGTAAATTGAAGCTTTTGTTCATCTTCGTCTTCAGCATCTAAAGGCATTGTAAATGAGAATTCACATGAGAATTCCTTGTCTCCTTCTACGCGTTCATCGCAGTCTTCGTTAAAGTCTCCTTCATCTGCAAATTCGTCCATTTCAACATCCATCTTTACATCAATTTCATCATCGTCATCATCCCATAGATTTTCCACTTCAACTTCAAATGTTACTTTAGTACCAGGGGTTACTTCTATTGTGCCGAAATCACCGTTATTAAGCACTTTTGCCCTGTCTGCATCATCATTAAAGTCAAAATCTATGTCTTCATCTTCACAGCCGTCTTTTGGACTGCATTCAAATTTAAGCTTACTTACTTCAAGGAACAATTCAAAGTCTAATGTAACTTCATTTGACACTGTTCCGCCATTTCCATCTGAAACAGTTACTGTGAAAGTTAATGTTTCCTTATTAAAGTCTTCATTAACATCTCCAAGCCATGATACTACTCCGCTATTATATGTCGTCACACCTGCATCCAAAGCATTTTGGCTGAGCGCAACTGTCAAACTATCAGAGTCTGCATCATTTGCTGTTACTGTTAAAGTAAAGTCTTCTCCCCTTAATTTTTCAGTGTCTCCGCTTACACTTAATGTAGGCACTCTGTTTTCCACTGTAAGATCGCTGGAAACTGGAGTACCAGAATTAATAGTCACTTCACAAGTTAAAACATCACTTGGACTTGCGTCGCCTGCAGCTAATTTATACACCAATTCTCCACTAGCTGTGTTAAGATCGCCTTCAGCTAGCAAATCATCGTTAAGTAATTCTACATGTACATTGTATGGTTCTTCGCCACCCGTTACAGTATATTCACAAGTTGCAGTTCCATCATTGTACAATTTTCCATTTGCACCATCACCAGTTAATGTTACAGCTACTTGCGGTAAAGCAAAGGCTGATGCTATGGTCAATACACTAAACAATAGAACCAAAAACCCTATTAATATATTTCTCATGCTTAGTTTTTTCATATGTCTAACCCCCTATTATTATAAAACAAATAATGTTGTTATTTTAAAGGAGTTAACTGCTAATGTTTTATAAATGTTATGATATTTGTTTATAAATTCGGCAAAAACGAGAAGTTATTAGTTAATAGAATTAATTAGATAGTTGTTACATATGAACAAAAGGATTATTAAATTATAACAACCAATGAAAAAATATGAAAATTAAGAAGAAAAGCTTCACTTCGCCCCATAGTAGAAGAACTTTTCTATTGACACATCTGAAGGTGAAATCCCTGAATTTGTTGGATGAAGCGCTCTTTTTTCTTCTTTGCGCTCTTCATTTACAAGCTGCTGTTGAGCTTGCTCTTTTTTAAACTCAGCAGAAGATTGAGATGCTTGAGATACCTGAAGTTTTACATTATCCTGTTCTCTTTTTTGCTGCTCAAACTCCTGGACTTTGGAAGCAAAGTTATCCAGTTTCTTATTTAAACTGTTTATTTCACTGCAAAATGCATCTGCAAATTTCTGCAATAGGCTTTCTGCCTGTTCTTTTGTCATCCATTTCCTCTCATCAAACCTGAATTCTGGTGATTCTTGAGCTAAAGTATATGACTTTGATTCTGATCTTGATGGTTTTGATTCGCTTTCTGCATCATTTATTACAACGAATCTCTGGTGATCGTCAATGTCAAGCCTTCCCAATGATTGTTCGCTGCTTCTGCCTGCGATATCTGAAGCCAATTCTGCCGCTTCCATTCTATTTGAAACCAGCCTATGCCTGGTTAATGTGCTTGCCAGCTGATTCATCTTTTGCAGTCTTGTAACATCAAGTACTTCCATTTTTAATCACCTCAAAGTTTAACAACATTAATTTTCCTAGTTTTATTTTCTCGTTTTAAACACGTTTTATACTGTTTGTTGATACTATTATATTTTTTGTATCTTTTTGTATACTAGTGTATTACTTTATTATATTCTAATATATAAAGCTTTATATTGTACAATAGATATGTCAATAATTAGTAGAATTAGTAAAGTTAGAATTGGTAAGGTGGGAAGTATTGTAAGATTGATACATTCAAAGAGTCAGCAAATTTTCTCCAATGCAACGGCAAGGAGAACATTATATTGGATAACACAGCAAAAGTATAATTTGAGAGAATATCATCAAGATACATCTAATCATTGTATTCGAGTTGGTTTGGGAGCTGTTGATTTAGGGTATACTAATGAACTTTCTGAAGAAGAATTAAGGTTATTAGGCGTTTCTGGACTATTTCACGATATAGGAAAAATAAGAGTTCCTTTAGATATTTTGAATAACACGGGAGAGTTAAGCGATGATCAGTGGAGAATAGTTGAAAGGCACACTATTGACGGCTTCAGGATACTTGAAGGATTTGATTACAATATAAGATTGGTAGCATTATTGCATCATACATACAAAACACAAAATTCCTATCCTGCAGCGGAAGAAATCCAAAGCGAAGTGATGTCTTCTCCACCGCAAAGTATTTCAGAAATAAGAGGAAATTTGCTTGAATTAGTGCAGATTATTTCAGTTGTCGACATGTTTGATGTGCTTGTGCATGGCAGACCATACAGCCCACCAAAAAGGCCTGAAGAAGTTGAAAGAATTTTAAGAACTGCATATGGTGGAGATGAAAGATACATAGATCAGGTGCTTCAGAAATTATGATCTGTTTATCTTAATTTGAACTAAGCAAACTAATCAGATTCAATTATTTTCATTCTCTGTGCAAGTGTGTAAAAATTACTAGCAGAATCGAGATTTAATTGAAATTTAATATTATCAATTCAAGAAAAAATTGTTCTAATCATGAAAAGCCTAAGATATCTTTAATAGTTTTAATAAAAAATCGGTTTTCCTCTTTCGAGCCTACTGCCACTCTTATGTATTTGTTATCATGTATTTTAAAGAAACTTGCATCAGTTACCATGACTCCCTTTTGTTGTAGGTTTATTATTACGTTCTTAACATGACCAATTTGCTCGATGTTAACAAGAAAATTAGTAGTTGTTGACTTAGTGCACTGCAATCCCATTTTTTCTAATTCAGAAATGAGATATCCTCTTTCTTCATTTAGAAATTTTATAGATTCCTTGATATGTTCTTTATCTTGCAGTGCTTCAATAGCAAGCTCCTGAGCAATCCCATTGACCTTGAATGGTGATGAAACTTTTCTGATAAAACTTATTAAATTTTGATCAGCTACAATATATCCTATCCTTAATGATGCCAATCCAAATGATTTTGAAAAAGATCTAACCACAATCAAATTCTTATTTTCTTTAATCAGACGAGAACTGTTTATTGATGTAATATCTGCTAATGCTTCATCAACAACAACTATTCCTGGAAAATTTTCAATCAGCTTTAATTTTTCTTCTTTGCCTATTTCCAACCCCGTAGGGTTGTTTGGATCACAGAGAAAGATCATTTTAGCATTTTTCTTTGCTGCTTCTTTCAGTATCAAGTCTGCATCAAATAAAAAATCTTTCATCTGAACAAATATGCAATTTCCGCCCATCACTTTTGTATGAAATTCATATCTGTGAAATGTTGGAATTGGAATAACAACATTATCATTTTTTGCTATAAAAGTTTTCGCTATCATTTCTAAACATCCATCGCATCCATCTCCTATAAGAATATTCTCTGATTCCATTTTCACATATTCTGCAATTAACTTTATGAGTTTTTTATTTTCAGGATAATAACAGCATATCTTTGCAGAATCTAGCTCTTTCAGTCTTTTCATCACTTTTTTAGAAACGCCAAAAGGATTTATATTTAGGCTAAGATTTGCTTTAATATTATCTGGTTTGCTATCTATAGCATACTCTTCAATTGGAACTGTCTTAATTTCCTCCCGTACATTTTGTAAAGCATTTTTATTTTGCGCATTTTCATTTTGTAAAGTGTTTTTTATCATTTTGTGTAATCCTCCATAAAAATTTTAGATTATAAATTTAGATCATATAAATATAGATTATAAAATTAGAGTAAAATGAAAGTGGACCTACCACCAAGTCCATGCAAAAAAGGTATTAAGAATTATATTAAGATTATTACTAAAATCATTAGTATAACTAAAAACGGCAAAATTACAAACATTTCTATTTTTCGATTCCTGTTCTGCTTGAATAATCATGTTAACTAGATTTATAGAAAAGTATATAAAGTTTTCCATAAGTCTTGATTTAAAATGACGGGTTGGATGATTGATACAAAGCAGACTTTAGATGATTTAAGTATTGGACAATGTAGATATGAATTTGGAGTTTTTGCACAAGGTAAATTAGACAAAGTATTCAGAACAGATGTTGAAGATACTGCTCCTCTTGCTGAACTAGAAGCTAGAAAGTATATTGAAATACAAAGACAACGGAATACAACAATAGATTATGAATTAAAAATGCTTCAATGGGTTGATTGTTGAACTTCTGGATTTTTTATTTGAAGATAGATGTTTTATGATAGATGTTTCATATTTGCCGAGATTATTGGAAAATTTATAAATAAGAGTATATTCCCCAAACAGTAAAGACATTTTATTGGTGGTGGAATCTAAATGGAAGTTATGACTAGCCGATACAAAATAATAATTGAAGAGTTATCTGAGGGCGGCCCTGGAGGATACGAATCAACTTATCTAACATCTGAAGGAAGCCCTGCAAGCGAAGAGTTATACGAAATTCTTGATGGTTTTAAAGGAGGATTACTCCCTGCATCAGCTCGAGTCATTAGACAAAGAAATGGCGAAGCTTTAGTGAAAGCCTTGCAAGATGGAAAACCAGTTGGTATTGCGTCTGGCTTTAAACCTAGCGGTGCATATCACTTCGGACATCGGTTGGCCTCTTCAGCAGTTGCATTTTTCCAAAAGAACGGCGCACAAATTTTTATGCCTGTTGCAGATATCGAATGTGATATGGATACAAAAATTTCAAGAGAGCAATACCGTTTTTGGGCAGCGGATAATCTTTTGGATTGGGGAGCTAACGGCGTAAATCTCGATGCAACACATGTCTATTTACAATCAGAAGAAATACGAGTAAATACACTTGCATATTTTGTCGCAAGAAGCTTGAAACTCGAATTAGCTATAGATATTTATGGAATTGAAAAGATGGTTAAAGATTTTCCATTTCTTTTTGCTGGGGTTACTCAAGTAGGAGATATAATCTTGCCACAACATAATGATTTTGGAAATTATCATTCATTTATGGTCAGCGGACAGGATCAGGACGGACATATGAAAATGACTGTAGCTCTAACAGAAGATTCTCTTAAAAATGGAATTGCCCAGCTTGGTGTAAAAACTATCCCTTCTGGATTTTATATTCCACATATTAGAGGAATAAGCGGCGATAAGGCTAGTTCAAGCAAAGCAGAAGGAACTCTATATTTGGGCTCCGGTCCACAACAGGAGGATTTAGACGACAGAATTAAATCAACACTTAGTAAATTTGATGCTGCCGATAGAGAACAACTTGAAAGATGCGCATTGGATATGGTCAGATTCATTGATGTTTTTAACAGAGAAAGCCGTGTTGATTTTACAGAAGCTGCGCAAACACAAAAATACAAAGAGTTAGTAAAACGATTAGATGATGCTTCAAGACAAGAACAACAAGAAGTTCAAGCTGAACTCGACGGTTTTTTGATATCATTCTGCCAAGATAAAGGACAGAACAACATAGAAATTGTCAGAGATTCATTGCCTGAAGCTTTACGAGAACATCAGAAGAGAAGGAAAACTATTTTAGAATACGCAAATGAGAGAGAATTATATTTTGATAGATTAGAGAATGGACTTAATCTTCTCTGCGATACTGAAAAGCCAATTCAGCCTGAATTTTGGAAAGTTCCAGAATGCGCAGTTGTGGATCAAGACAAGAGAAACCAAACTAGATGGTTTGACATAGTCCATTCTGCTGCAGATAGAATAATCCCATAGGTGAAAAAATGATGCGCGAATATTTATCTCAAAAGGCACTTGTGCAAAACATTGCTGCAATAGAAGAATTAGAAGAAATGGTAAAGTCAGGAATGAATATTCGTATCATGATGGGGCAGACTTTTGACGCTGGACAGCCAGTCGATATGATAAAGTATGCTTTGTTTATGATGAATCTTTCGGATATGTTACAAGATGCAGGTGCTGATGTAACATGCAATTGGTTGATTGCTGATCATTTTATTGTGGATATTAACAGAGACAAAGCTGCTGAAGAAGCAAGAAAACAAGTGGAACGGAGAATTGATTACTTGCGCAGACTTAATGAAGTGTATGGTGGCAATATTGGGGTGGTTTTATCATCAGATTTAAGTCGCCGTGATGATTACAAAAAAAATCTTTGTGTATTACTTGCAGAAGCGGAAAGAAATCCTGAATTTAGAGAATCAGTCTTAAATTCAGTCCCGCCTGACAGGAGAAATGATCAAAATGCATTGAGATATCCATTTGAAGAATTGACAACGATTCAGACTATGGATACTGATGTGAAAGTCGGCCCGCCATACGAAATTCTTTATGACGTACCTGCACGGGGATTTGCTCTTGCTGTAGGATTTAACAGGTATGTATCAATACAATTAACAAATGCTTTCCCATTTGGAAACCCTAAGATGTCTGCAAGAACATCTGAAAGTATAGAGCAATTTGGTGTACTTCCATACAAAATCGGAAGTAAAGGATTAAAAGGAAATAGGATAGATCCAATGAATGATGATTTAGATAGGGTGCAAGAACTTGTCGGCTCAACAAGAGATATTCGAGCAGTCATTGATCTTCTTGTGATAGCGGAACAGGCGCAACAAAGATTAGAAAAAGATAAAGGAGTTTCTCCTTTTGCCAGCAATGGCATGAGATTATATGAACCGCGTAATCAATTTGAATACGACGACGCTGAAATCCCCCAAGGTATGCATAATAAACAATTTCAAGATTTAGCAATTGGAGCTTATAAAGAATTTATTTATAAGCCATTAAGAGGCTAAACTAGCTAAAGTTGTTAATACGAGCGCATACGCGCATACTAGCAATATAATACTAAGAATTAATCCAAGATGAAAGAAATGTATATTTAATGAGCAATACAAACAAAAGAGCAAATACTAACGAGATAATAAGACCGAAAAATAAAGATTTGTTAACTCCAAACTTGGGTATGAAGTATAACAATGATGCCATATATATCGGCCAAACAAGAAGAGTTCCAAGTAAAGAAGTTTTTATGGTAATCAGCGTTGAAGATGCGCCTGAAACTTGATTGATAAAATATAAACCAACTAAGCTTATGTTTGGAAGAACCATTAAAATACCTCCTAAAAATGGATGGCCTAACTCTGCTAAAAGAGCTGCAGAAGCAACTACACCACCGCCGACCAAAAAATATAGTAAATATTTAATCATAAATAAATAGAATAGCGTTATAATTTAAGAATATTGCTAAAATGATACCAACACCAGAAGAGATATTGCTAAAATTGACTTCTTTTGATAGACAGAACTATGACGATGCCTCGAAAATATCTGATACGACCCCTGCATTAGAATATGTAGCTGATTTATTAGATTCACAAGGAATCAAAGTCAAATTTCAAGAATACGAACGCAGAGGTAAAGATGATTTAGGCAATGATGTTGTTAAACCACGAAAAAATCTTGTAGCTAATGTTCATGATAGAGAGGGTCTCCCTGCTGTTTGTTTTGAAGGTCATATCGATACTGTCCCATTTGGCGACTACAAAGGCAACCCACTGGGAGAAGAAAGAGAAGGTCGTATTTATGGAAGAGGGGTTGTCGATATGAGCGGCTCTCTTTCAGGTATGATTTATGCAGCATTACAGGCAAGAGGAATACATCAACCTACAACTAATGTTCAGCTGGTTATAACTTCTGATGAGGAAGCGTATAAGTTTGAAGGGATAAAACGATTTTTGCAAGATAATCCGATATCAGATCTAGCAGTCTGCGGTGAACCAACTTCAATGGCAATTAAAGACAGATTTAAAGGAGCGTTATATTACATTCTCAATGTAAAAGGAAGATCAGGCCATGGATCACGCCAGCATGAAGGTGAAAATGCTATTGCAAAAGGATTGCCTATTCTTAATGCGCTTATTAGGTTATATGAAGCTGTTCCTGAAATTGTGAATCCTGTATTCGCTTCAGATGATGAATATTCTAAAAGATCGTCTATGAATATTGGAATTATAAGGGCAGGCACAAAAGTGAACACGATTCCAGATAGCATGAAAATTGAGTTTGAAATGAGGTTAGTTTACCCTGCTGAAAAGTATCATCGATTGATTGCAGAAGCTCTCGCACCATATCAAGATATTATGGACGAACCACATATTGTTTTTGCTGAAAATCCTGTCGTTCCAGATATAAGCGCATCAAATCCTTTCTACGACAAGCTGCACCGTCTTTCTGACAAAAGAATTGTTTCTCTTGGTTTCTCAGAAGCAAACTTTTTGAACAATGCTGGCATTCCTACAGTTGAATGGGGTGTTGGTGATAATTCAATGTCTCACACAGATGAAGAATATGTTGGCAAAAAAGATTTAATGGGATATATAACTAGATTATTGGAGCTTGTAAGATGAGATTAGAACAATTACTTTCAACAAGAGGATTAGTGCAACAGACACCCAATGCATATGAGATTAGAGATCGCGCTAGACTTGTTTCTCCTCAGCCAATAAAATTATTTTATGGAGAGACTTACGACGAAAAAGGGGATACTATAGATAGCATAAAATATTATCTTTTTGTGGCTGAACTTGCTGATGCATTAAGAGAAGAGGGATTTAAAGTAGATCCAGTTATCCTCGTAGCTGATATTGCTGCATGCAGAAATGTAACAATTGAACTGCACAATAGGTATATGGTCTTGGGAAATGACCGAGTCAGGTTTGTAGAGCAAGTAAATGAAGTGTATGGAACAGACTTGCGTGTTGTTAGAATGAGTGAATATATTGATTCTTCATGGTTTGTTCAGAAGAGAGAAGAAATCATGCAGATCTGTGAAGCGGACTCTATACTCATGGAATGTATTGAAAAAACTGTCCCTGAATCCAAGGTAGATATTGAACGGAAAAATGGTTTTTTATATTCTTTTGACGAGATTGCAACGATTATTGATTTGGATGTAAAAGTTGGTCCTCCAAGGGAAGATCTTTATGATACTATCGCGCGTCTAATAGCAGAAAAAATAGTTACTAACGGGATTAGATCATTATTTTTAACTCCAACATTCCCATTAGGAATGAACTGGGCATATTTTTTTGCAAATGAAGGGATTGAAGAACATGGGATTACTGCATATAAAGCTGGAAGTAAACAACTTCATCGACATAGGGTAATAATTGGAAGATCAAACCCTGATTATATTAAACAACTTATAACTGATTCATTTATATCAATAGATTCATCTCTGCCTAATCCTGTGCTAGATGTTGGAATAATTTCAGAGATGGCACGCAAAAGGCTTGAACATGATCCTTCACCAATTATTTTAGCAGATGATTTCTACAGTGGAAAAATAACGCCAGATGAACTAAAAGACACTGTAGGAGAAAATGTAGAGAAGTATGTTCTCTTAAAATTTTAAAGAGTATGATCACATATAATAAGGTATAAAAACAAAGAATTAAAAGAAAATGGCAGATGAAGAACGTAGAAAGGAACTTGAACAAATAGCCAATGAACAGCATGATGTTAAGAGATCTGCAAGAGTGAAAGAACTTGCTTATTACCCTGAAAAAATAAAAGAGTTTGGCGCAAAACCAACAGAACGTTTTGTTAGATATCATCCTAATCCAAGCAGATTAATGAGGATGGGCATTACATTTGCTCACAAAGACTTAGAAAGTATCGCTGATGCAATGGCTAGCAACAAGCCATGGGCAGTTGTTTCTGGATTGAATCCGTCAGGTTCATTGCATTTTGGTCATAAGCAAGTATTTGATGATTTACTATGGCTGCAAGAGCAGGGAGCAGATATTTATATTCCAATTACAAATGATGAAACTTATGTTGTCGGCAAGGCTCAAAGTTTAGCGGAATCAAGAAGGATTGCATATGAATTAGTTATTCCTAGCATTATTGCTATGGGATTTAAGCCAGAAAAAACACATATTTTTGTAGACTCTGATTATCCTGATATTTATAATATTGCGATGGACGTTTCTAAATATTTAAATTTGAACCGCATATTAGGAGTGTTTGGATTCGGAAAAGATGAAGAAGGAGAAAACCCAGGAACGATTTTTTATCGTGGAGGGGTGCAACTCGCCCAGATTTTACTGCCACAATATGAAGAGTTTGGCGGTCCAAAACCAACTTTGGTTTCGGTTGGCATTGATCAATATCCATACATTCTTTTAGCAAGGGATGTTGCACGAAGAAAAGATTTCGTTAATCCGTCTGCAATTTTTACAAAGTTTGCATTGGGCCTTGATGGAAAAGGAAAGATGACATCCAGCAGACCTGAATCAGCTATTTTCTTAACCGATGATATTAAAACAGCAGAGAAAAAGTTGAAAACTGCTTATACTGGAGGGGGTGTTATTGCAAGTTTTCAAAAAGAGCATGGCGGTGTTCCGGAAATCTGTCCAGTTTACACTATTAGGACTTATCATTTTGAGGAGGATAATGGAGTTGCAGAAGATTGCTCTTCTGGCAGAGCGTTATGCGGCAGCTGCAAGAAAGATGGGATTGCTCAGGTTTTAGCGTATCTTGAAGACCATCAGGCAAAATTGCCTGAAGCGAGAAAGAGGATTAATGAATATCTGTTGAATACTCAAGTAAGATCAATTTTGAGGTAACAAAAATAACAGATTATTAAGAACATAAATTAAGAGGATAACTTATGACAAAAATAAATGATATCTTTCTCCTCTTCCAAAACATCATCAACAATAAATATCTCTCCAACTAATTTTTCTATCTGCGTACTTTTGGACGATCTTTTTAGAAATGAAATAACAAATTTACTTCCGACTCTTTTCATCTCATTTAATCCTTTTTCAATGTCTTCAAAATTCTGTACTGCTGTCAATGAAATAACCCAGTCAAATGAATCATTATCAAATGACATATTCTCTGCCTTTCCATTTATAGTTTCTATTCCTTTTTCTTTTGCTTTTTTCAAGAGTTTCTTAGATGGATCTAAACCAGTAACAATCCCATTCCAATCTCCATAATAATGTCCGCAGCCGACGTCTAATACTTTTTCATTTCTTTTTATTGAAATTCTCTGCTTAATTAATTCAATCTTATTTAACTGCTCTTCTTTATGCAGTTCATCATAACCTTCAGCAATTGAATCGTAGTATGTCATGCAAATTAGAAGTAAAAGAGTTTTATTAAATTTATTGGTTGAGTAAAGGAATAATAAAAAATAATTATGTGCTTTGAATGTCATAAGTTTCAAAACGATATTGTGTAAGTAAACTAAAGTTAATAGTAAAATGATCAAGAATTTGTCCTAGCAAACTCTAAAAGAGTTTGCGTCGTCCTATACAAATGGAATGAATATTTCAACAATTTATATAGGACGACGCGAAGGTTTGAAAAACCTGAGCTAGGACAAAGACTTGAATTATAATATATTAAATTTCAACATTTATTTACTAACTTAACTTATTACATACCTTATTATATACATACCTTACTATAAATAATATAACAAAACATTTATAAAAGCAATCATTATGCGGATTTTTATGGACTACAAACAAAAATGCATAGAAAAGTTAGGAGAATTAACTAATTGCAGTAATGCAAGGCTGACAACAAGAGGCAATAGAGCAATTCTTCTTGCATTAGAAATAGCAAAAGGCATAGGATACAGAAAAGTTCTTGTGCCAGACCAAGGAGGGTGGCTTACTTATCGCCAATATCCAAAAAGACTAAAATTAGAGTATCATGAATTAAAAACAGAATATGGGCTGATTGATCTCGAAGAATTGAAAAAACAAAAAGATTCCATATTATTGATATCTACATTTGCAGGATATGCTGCAGAACAGCCGATTAAAGAGATAAGCGAAGTATGCAAGAGAAATAATCTTTTTTTGATAGAAGACGCTTCAGGCGCATTAGGTATGAAAAGATTAAAAGAAGAAAAATGCCTTGGAATAATCGTAGCCAGCTTTGGAAAATGGAAAGCAGTCGATTTAGGGTATGGAGGCTGCATTGCAAGCGATCTTACCTTGCCAGAAGAAAAATTTGAAGGTGTCTGGAATTTTAGCAAATTACACCAGAAGCTATGCGATTCAACAAGAAGAGTAGAAACATTAATAAGAATAACTGATGAAGTAAAGAAACAGCTAGGCAATAGAAAGATTTTTATTTATCACATGAACAAAAAAGGCATTGTTGCATTAACTGAAAAATCAGATGAAGTTGTAAAGTATTGCAAAGAGAAAGGATATGAATATACTTTATGCCCAAGGTACGTACGCATAAATGAAGAAGCAATAAGCATCGAAATAAAGAGGCTTGATGTGTAAAAAAGAGAATAATGGAGATTTATATTATTAATATCATTAAAAAGGTTATAGAAAAAACTATATAATATATAATAAATAAAATCACATTCTATTAAATAATAATAGAGAGCTTGTACAAAGAGGAACAAAAGAGGTGTAAACAATATGGTAACAGAACCTGAAGATATGGAACAATTGGTTTATTTTACAAGAAGGACATTAGGCGATAAAGGAAAAGTAATGGCATGGGTGTATAGAAAGGAATGCCCTAAATGCAAGAAAGGCGTTATGGGAAAGCCATTAAAACCTAATGGCACCCCGAAGATTAGAGCAGATGAATATGAATGCCCTGAATGCAATTATAATGTCCAAAAGAAAGAATATGAAGAAACACTTGAGCTCGAAGCAACTTATGTTTGTCCGCATTGCAAGAAAGACGGAGAAGCATCCGTTCCATTTAAGCGCAAGAAAATAGAAGGGGTAGATACCATAAGATTAACTTGCACGCACTGCAAGGGAAACATTGACGTAACCAAGAAGATGAAAGAGAAGTGAAGAGTAAGAAAAAGTAAAAACTTTTAAAATATGGCAGACATAAATTGATTCATGATAAGCAAATTTGCAATAAAGCTTACAACATTTGTCTTAAGCGTCATGCTTTACCTTCTTTTATTCAGCACATTTTCTGAAGAAATAAATTCTGAAAATCTATCCAAAGGGGTATACAACTATGCATCATCAGACAGCAAGTTAAAAGTTGAAGAAGCATTTATTAGGATATGCGAACCGAAAAGGGTCGAAGATATGCTGCTTGCAGGAAATGATGACATCAAAGTATATTGTTATGGAAACAGCAAGGATTTTTTTGTGACTATAATCAACAAAAAGATAAATTTAGACAAAATAAAAGGAGGCTTTGACAGGCTTGAAGAAGAATTGATTAAGGGTGACAGCCTGGCAGCAAAATTAATAAGAGGATTTAAAACTGCATGGAAAATACTTTCATTCTCTCTTGTCGCTTCAATAATATTATTATTTGTATTGCTGTACTTCCTCAATAAAGGGGATATGAAAGAATATATTATTTCAATTTCCGACATATTATATGAATTATCCCTTTGGCTGATAATACCCTACTTATTGCTTAAGCTCTATCTGCACTATGGCTCTATCGACTCATCCACCATAGTTAATTCTATTTTCAGTTCTGGATTCCATAATCCATTTTCCATATTCTTCTCATTGCTTCTGATAATAATGGCGATGAAATATACTGCGTTAATATTCTCAATTGGAGTTGTACTGTTCATAATTACTTTAGCTCTTAAATTTACAAGGAATTTACTGTGATTACTAGAGAAAACAGTTTCAATTTGATAACATCATTAAGTTGATATTTAAATTATATTTAGGTTTATATTTTTCAATTTATAGTTTTAAGTATGTAACTATACACACTAATTAACTATACGCAATATGCGTTATTGAAAACTTCGCTACGCTCAGCCGCTACCAGCTTCTCGCCACTAGCTTCTTTACTCGAAAACCGACATTTCCCGGATGGAGCAACCCCTTTGTCGGTTCGCTACTGAATTGGAAATGGCTCGACCTTATGCAGGTAGCGGAATTTTTCAATAACGCCACGCAATAAAAACTCTTTTAAATAAGAAAAGATTCTGTACATTTATGAAGAAGATGCTTGTCACGAGCGCATTGCCGTATGCAAATGGTCCAATACATCTTGGACACATGGTGGAGTATATTCAGACAGATATATTTGTAAGATTCTTAAGATTAAACGGGAAGAATGTTATTTATGTATGCGCAGATGACACGCATGGAACACCGATAGAACTTAAAGCAAGAGAATTAAACATACCCCCAGAAGAACTAATAAAGAAGATTGGGGCGGAGCATAGGAAAGATTTCAATGAATTTGGCATCTCTTTTGACAATTATTATTCAACAAATTCTCCTGAAAATAAGAAATGGAGCGAATATATATTCAACAAATTAAAAAGCAAAAATCTAATCTATCAAAAAGAGATAGGCCAATATTATTCTCCTTCATTAAAACGATTTCTTCCAGACAGATACATTAAAGGGAAATGCCCTAAATGCAGAGCAGATGACCAATACGGAGATGTCTGCGAGAAATGCGGAGCAACATATAAACCGACAGATTTAATCAAGCCATACTGCGCAATTGACAAGTCAAATATAGAACTAAGAAAGTCAACCCATTACTTTTTCAAGCTTTCAACAATGGAAAATGAGCTTAAGAAGTTCATTGAGAAAGGAGATTTTCAGGAAGAGATGAAGCATTTCATCCTTAACTGGATAAACAATGGCTTGGAAGACTGGTGTATATCAAGAGACGGCCCTTACTTCGGGTTTAAAATACCTGGTGAGAAAGACAAATATTTCTATGTATGGCTTGACGCCCCTGTTGGATATATTGCATCAACTGCTGATTACTGCAAAAGAAATAAATGCACAGAAAATGATTACTGGCAGTCAAAAGATGCTGAGATAATTCATTTTATAGGAAAGGACATAAGTTATTTTCACTTTTTATTCTGGCCTGCAATGCTTATGAACTCAGGACTAAAAACACCAAATAAGATACATGTGCATGGATTTCTGACAGTAAATAAAGAGAAGATGAGCAAGAGCAGAGGGACATTCATCACTGCAAGAGAATATCTCAATAATTTAAATCCATCTTTCTTAAGGTTTTATTTTGCATCTCATTTGTCTGAAAATGTGGAGGATATAGATTTGAATCTGGCGCATTTCAAGGAAATAATCAACAATGAGCTGATTGCAAACTTTGCAAACTTTGCATATAGAGTGGCAAGCTTCACAGAGAAAAATTTTGGCGGAAAGACAGTTAAATACAGAAAACCTGCTTTCACAAAAGAAATAGAACAGAAATTTAAGCAGATAGAGAAGAATTATGAGATATGCAACTTAAAGGAAGTTGTAAAAGACGCACTTTACATAAGCTCGCTTGGAAACAAATATTTTCAGGAAAATGAGCCATGGAAGTTAATCAATGAAGACAAGAAAAAAACACATGAAATTGTGAGCTTCTGCATTGAACTGCTCAAAAATTTAAGCATAATATTTTCTCCTATTATTCCAAATACTGCACATGAAATTAATGAGCAATTGAAGTACAGTGATTTAAGCTGGAAAGATCTTAAGTTTGAATGTGCGCCTCACAAGATAGGAAAAGCAAAACCATTGCTAAAAAAAATAGAAGATGAAATTAACCACTTAATTCAAAAAAAAGTTGAAAAAAATGCTCAAAATAAAACACAGGATACTACAGGAAAATCGAAAATAGATATAGACGACATACTTTATATGCGCACTGGAGAGATAGTTGATGTGAAACAGCATCCCAATGCAGATAAATTATACATAGAACAGATTGATTTTGGAGATGAAAAAAGACAAGTGATATCAGGATTAAGAGAATGGTATGAATTGAATGAATTAAAAGGAAAAAGAGTGATTGTCTTGTGCAACCTAAAGCCTGCAAATATCAGAGGAGAAAAAAGCGAAGGCATGGTGCTGGTGGCAGAAAAAGGGGATAAAGTAATGGTTTTGGAAGGAAAGAAGAAAGGAGAACAGGCTTACTTCTCTGAAAGGAAAAAAAGCCGTAAAGAGGTAACTTTTGATGAATTTAAAAAATTAGAAATATATGTCGAAAATGGAAAAGTGGTTTATAATGGATTAACATTAAAAACAGATTCTAAAGAAATAAAATCTGATTTGGAAGGAGGAAAAGTCTGTTAGAATGAGTATAATACTTATGTTTAATTGACATGAAATAGAAATTATATTGAATATCTTAAACCCTAATCTGCACTAATCTCTCTTTGCATTTCTTAATTATTTCTTTCTTATGCTCTTCTGTAAGATATATCCAGTTTGCAACTTCATTCTTAGTCCTGCCGCAACCTATGCAGATATCATCCTCATTGCATGCGCATATTCCTATACATGGTGACTTAACCTGTTCCATAACAGGAGTATGGTAGATAGATATTAAAAGGTTGTTATAGTAAATCTCTTTAATTATATAACATTTATAATCTTTTTGTAATTCCTAGCTAAACTTCTCAATGCTTAACTGCCCTTTTCTTGTTCCTTTAGGTATTTCTTTTATTTCCTGATCGACTTGTTTTTTAATATCTGCAGCGATGCTGTGCCCAAGCAGAGTAGACAGGTTAGATAAATCAGCCATTTTTACATCGCCGAGATCCTTTATCCCATTGTCGAATAGCTTTCTTGCTCTTATTCTTCCAATGCTTTTTAGTTTTAACAATGGGAGAAGCTCTTCCTTGACGCCGTATTTTAACCTCAGCCTTAATTTGTTTAATATGTTCACTTTATCTTTTATTTGAGAGATATTACATAAATCAATCAATGAATATAAAAGCCAATCAATTATTTCAAGCTTGACTCTTATCAGCCCAGGTTCTATCCCATATTCGTCAAGCATTTTGTCTTCTTTAGTTTCATTAATCCATGTATGAAAGAAAAATGCAGTCTTGCAGGAATCCAAGTATTCATCGTATTCGTAATCGTAAACTTTTGGAGGATCTTCAAGCAATGCATCTTCATATTTTATCAACAATCCTTGTATAAATTCTTCATCGCTTTTTCTCATCCTTAACAAAGGCCTCATTTCCAGTGTTGAAGAGAACATCTGCAGATGTGAGAATAGTGGGGTGTTTGAATCTGATTTTGCAATTCCTTCCAATAATTTATTGGCAGTTAATGGATCAAGATAAAGCTGAGACACTCTTCTTCCTATAAGAGTTGCTGTGTATTTTATCTGCTTAATTTTTTTGTCCTCTGTATTTTTAAGATTACCATTTTTAAGAGTGTCAGTCTTAAGAACATCTGCGCTTGTAAATAAATCATCGCTATTTTCGCAGCTGATTTTACTGCAATCTGTGCAATCAGACACATTGCTTTTATTGCTTGCCACAAACTTATACTCTTCAAGCAGATTGAGCATTTTATCTATTATCCTTGACAAACTGTCAATGTCTCCAAACTGATGCCCCCAAAATGTTTTTCCAAAGAACACAAGCAAATCTTCTCTTGTTCTTGCAATATCACCAGAAATAAGAGAAAGCACATACATCCTCAGCACAGGCTCAACTGCCAACTTGGAATAAATTTCTTCGGGTTTTCCAAGAATAAACTTATCTATTATTTTATCTTTCTCTGCTTCAGTCTTTGCAATGCATATGGCTTCCCCTTTTGTTTCCTTTCCAGGCCTTCCAGCCCTTCCTGCCATCTGCATATATTCAAGAACGGGGATATAATCCATTCCTCTCTTGCCATACCTTTTTAAGTCTCTTATTATCACTCTAAATGCAGGCAAATCCATTCCATATGAAAGCGTTGGCGTCGAACATATGACGCTTATCTCACCTGACCTGAAATTTTCTTCTATTAATTTTCTTTGCTCTTCAACCAAACCTGAATGATGAAAAGCAACTCCTTTTAGCATGCATTTATGCAGCCTATTGCATTGTTTTGTTGGCGACTGCAATGCATTTAATGCTTTTTCCGCTATGTCTTTTTTTGAAATGTCTTTTATATTATCAGCAATATCTTCAGCAAGCTTTTCAGCTGATTTTTTAGTGTTTAGAAAAACAAGGCACTGCTTTTTATGTTGTATGGTATCTAAGACTATATCAATAGACTCTTCCCCATCTCTTTCATTTATATTAATTATCATATATACGCCCTTTACAAAAAGAATAATGTACAAAATTATATAAATATATACATTCCCATAACAACACTAAAACAATAAAATAGGAGGGAGATTGTATGAAATGCGATTGGAAACTTAGTTGTTTCGACAAATACAAAGCATATGGGCCTTTATTATTAAGGCTTGCATTAGGCATTGCATTTATTGTGCATGGATATGCAAAGCTGGTAGATATGCCAGGAACCATCGGAGCTTTTACAAGCATGGGATTTGGAGGAGGAGCGATGCTTGCCGCATGGGTCACTGCATTGGCTGAATTTTTAGGAGGCATAGGCGTCTTGGTTGGATTTTTAACAAGAGCATCTGCAGTATTAATATCTGTAGTTATGCTTGTAGCTTTATTAAAAGTAAAGCTGTCCATGGGATACCTTGGAGGATATGAATTGGACCTTGCGTATTTGAGCATGGCATTGAGCCTGCTTTTAATGGGCCCAAGCAAAGTCTCTGTAGAACAAGACATGATGAAGAAGAAATAATGAAAAAAAATACTTTTGGAATTTTTTTATTGACTTTATTTCTATTTTTTTTACTATCTGGATGCGCAAGAAACTCATCAGATTTAGACATAGCAGTTTTTTCTGATGTACATGGAAAAGATGTCAGTGGATTTATTGACAAACTTCCTGAAAGTATTGACATAATAATTGTTCCAGGCGATATTTCTGAGCACTTTAGAAATGATATTGACGATAAACATGAGATTAAATCAATTTTGGAAGGTTTGACAGAAACTGGAAAAGATATGTATCTTATTCCAGGGAATCATGACAGACTAAATGATATCAAAAAAGCAATTAATGAAATTAATTCGCCATTAATACATGATATGATTGATAATAATGTTCTTGAATTAGATGATTATAGATTTTTATTTATCCCAGGATATCATCTAAGAGAACTTTCTGCAGACGGCGCATATATTTATGACAAGAATGATTTAGACAATTTAGAAGATAAAATTGACAACACTAAAATAAATATTATAGTATCGCATGGTTCACCTAGAATCGGTAATATCGACTTAACACTGTCAGGAGAGAATGTTGGTGATATAATGTTGACAGATTTCATCAAGAAGAATAACATCAACTTTGGAATATTTGGACATATTCATGAAGCGGTTGGAGGAGTGAATATTGACGACAAGGAGATAATTGAAAAGATATTTTCAGACAGCTTATTTGTAAATTCAGGTTCTGTTTTAGAATGGGAAAGAAATGATGGAAAAACAAATAGCAATATCGTGATTATCAGATTTGATGGAAAAAAGGCAAGTTATGAGATTGTAGAATAATTTCTTGACTACTAATGATGTTATGTTGTTTATAAATTAAATATGGTTACATTAAATATAAATCAACATAATATAAAAACATTTATATAATAGTTATAGCTAGATTAAACTATGGAAAGGAACGAACTTCTTCAAAAATTAGCAGGAATTCAAACTATAGAATCTGTCATGGATATACTTAAAGTAGATAAAATAATTGCGATTTATTATCTACATCGTCTTAGAAAGTGGGGTTATGTTAAAACTATGAAACAGAGCAATAATCGAAGAGTTTACAATATCTCGCTTGATAATAAATTAGGAGGTAAGAGTTACTACGAGATTATTAATCAACATTCTCCCATTAAAATATCAACGCCGGTGATTTATAGGATATACGGTAAAGAACCAAGCTTAGAAGAAACCTTAATCTACGCAATTAAAACTAAAAGTCTTAGAACTATTCTCGCCTCATTAGCTTTATTCAAAAAAATTAGTAATTGGGTAGAATTATATAATCTTGCCAAAGAGAATCATATTGAAAGACAAGTCGGTGCATTGTATGATCTCGCTCGCCAAATTATGAAAGTAAGAAGAATGACAGATAAATTCAGAAGCTGCGCTCTTCCTAAAGAAGAATATAAATTTGAATATGTTATTCCAAAATTAAAATCTAGAGATTTTATGGAAATAGAAAAAGTATGGAAAATTTATCTCCCGTTTAACAAGAAAGATTTGGAGGAGTACAAATGATTACCATAGATCAACAGCAAAGATTATTATTAAACGTCACCAGAAGACTTACCAAAAAGATAACGGTTTATGCAATCGGCGGAACTGCTATGATGTTCTTGGGTTTCAAAGATGCGACGTTAGATATCGATCTTGTCTTTGAGAATGAGAAAGACCGCACCGTTTTCAAAGAAGCAGTAAAATCCCTTGGTTACTTAGAAATGGACGCCATTAAAGTTTATGGAGTAAAAAGGAATGCTCCTGATATGTTTAAGCTTAACGATGAACGCTTTGATTTATTTGTTGTAGAAGTAATAGATTTCATCTTTTCTGATAGTATGAGAAAAAGAGCAGAACAAATTCACCAATTTGAGGAAAACTTAATCTTAAAAATAGCCAATCCACATGATATTATATTGATGAAATGTGCTACTGACAGAATAAAAGACAAAGATGATGCCCGAAGAATTATCAATTCAACAAAAATTGATTGGGATATCATTGTAGAAGAAGCTGAACATCAAATTGAGTTGGGAAAAGAAAGAGCAGTATTTGATTTAACTTGTTTTTTAGAAGATCTTAGAAAAATGATGAGCGTGAATATTCCTTCAGAAATCATGGAAAAATTCTTTAAGCTAGTTGAAAGACAGATAAAAGAAAAAAAGAAAAAGTCTAGAGAAAATTAATTTCTGATTCCTCACACCAAGAAAGTTTGTGTAATCTCAAAATTGATATTAAAGAGTGAGCCCGAGTTGATTCTCACCAGCCTTTTAACAAAAAGGTTGACGAAAAAAGTCGTGTAATCTTTAGATTACACTCAAAATTGCAAAAAAAATATGGGCCCGAGCGGATTTGAACCGCCGACCACTCGATTATCAGTCGAGCACTCCATTGTCCTCTTATTCCTTAGATATAAACTAAGGGAGTGGATCCAGACTAAGCTACGGGCCCGCAACGCCCCCAGCCGGACTCGAACCGGCGACCTTGCGGTTTCTTCCTTAAAAAAGTTAACAGCCGCACGCTCTACCTGCTAAGCTATGGGGGCATTATTTTGTAATCCTTATTCGTGATGGATTGCAATACATTTATAAATATTGCGATGAGATTTAAACATTATATTATATACACATAATGAATTATAAATAACAAAAATTGCATTTATACCCTTACTAAAAGATTTTTTCATATAATTTTTAATAATTTATTCTAAAGTTTCACTTCATAATCTCAGCGGTAATACTTCTCAGCATATGTTTTGTAACTTTAACTGTATAAAATTTATTTAACTCTACTCTTCCTTCGACACCAACGACCAATGGATAAGTTCCAATTTGCCTTCCAAATGTGGTTTTCCCATCATAAATCTCCATCCTGACATCTTTTAATATGGTTCCAACAGGAAGAATTCTTTTAAGCATCTCGTAATCAATTTTCTGCCTTATTTCATTCCTCCATTTCCAGTATAATCTTTTATTTTTCTTAAGGTACTTGTCTCCGCATTCCTCTTCTAATTTAGTGCCTGGAAGTATGGCAACTTGCCTTATATTAATTCTTCTTAACAGAAGAGCTTCATCTAAAAATTGATTGAACATTCTCATGTTTTCTTCATGAGTCTTTTTCGACTCGCCTTTTAACCCGAAGATTATGTTTATTCCAGGGAGATACCAATGCATTCCATTTGGACCACGACGGCTTCCATACTCATTTATCTTCTTGACTGCCATATGAGCAATCTTTGGCATTGTATTAAGAATGTTTTCCTTGACAACCACTGGATCAAAACTTTCAACTCCAAATGCTGCAATATTGCCTTCAGTGCAATATTTTACTATTGCTTTTGTTATTTCGTCGCCATTTTTAGCTACAACAGAATTAGGGTTGACATTATCAATATGCAACACTTTCAAATCCGAACATGATTCTCTTATTTCTTTTAACAATCTTATCGGATCTGTATAAGAATAGAAATCTGCCTGCTTTCCTATCCTGAAATATCTTACACCCAAATCATACAAAGCTTTAATCTCATTAATTATGTCGTCATGATCCCTGTTGATAAATTTGCTTTTCAATGGTTCTGTGCAAAAACTGCATTTTCCAACATTACATCCCCTTCCTGTTTCTATCTCGACTATTCGTATATCTGGAATCTCCTTTAATACTTGCGCTCCTTTAACAGCAATTATCGGAAGGTCCTTAAAGGCAAAATTAAAATCCATTGTCTCATCAAATATTTCTGTAGGCTGCCTCTCGTAAAATTTCCCTCCTTCTAACCTTGTCCCAATAACACATGGACCTGTCAGAATTTTTTTGCATTTTAGATCTTTAATTAAAGGTATTAATTCTCTTAATGTGCCTGGGACAGCAGAAAGATATTTTCCAGGGACATGCACTCCTAAATTAACAACTAATTGGTCAGCATCATTTAGAATTCTTTCTGCGTCTTTTCCAGTGGTATTGAAAATCCTAATATTTGTCTTGTCTTTTTCTGTGACTTTTTTTCTTTGCTTGTTATAAATTTTCCATAATCTTAAATCATCAATAGTGATATAATTGACCTCATCTCCTCTATTCAAGAAATAGCCGTATAAATACCTTGGATAAGTCCCTAAATAAGGAGGAACCCCCAGTCCAGCTGCTTCATCAGTATAGCAATCTAATATAGTTACTTTCATAATTGGATGGTATATGATTATTTATTATAAAGTTTATTTTAAATACTGCATAAATTGCAACTCGGCTCTGTGAAAAATGTAGTTTTTGGCACCATGCTTGTGATTATCCTACCTATAAACCAGCGAGAAAAAAGGAAATTCCAATAGGAATTTTTTCCTTAAATTTACTTATGAGCGATAATCACGGTGCCAAAACCGTGGTGATAGCCGAGATTTTCTACAGAGCCTTGCAACTCAAAAACTTCATAAATACCAAAATGAAGAATGAGTTATGCATATATTAAGACAGATTAAGCTTGCAGACTTAGTCACAATCCTTGCATTAGTTTCAGGTATGATAAGTATTTTCTTTATGTTTAAAGAGATGTTTTTTTATGCAGTTGTATTTTTAATAATTGCAATTATATTAGATGGGATTGATGGAAGAATTGCAAGAATGCTAAAATCAAAAAAAGGATTTGTATTTGGAAGACAGCTTGATTCCCTGGCAGATATGGTGAATTTTGGGGTAGCCATCCCTCTGCTTGGATATTCCATCGGTTTTAGCTCTTCTGTCTCAATCGCTGTATTTATCTTTTATTCAATTTGCACAATGCTTAGATTGGCAAAGTTCAACATTCAGACAGAAAAAGGTTTTAGAGGGCTTCCCACAACTGCCTCTGCTATAATCATTTTATTATTTTTTGCTTTTGGGATTCATCAATATACAGGACAATGGTTTTTGTTGATTTTTTTCATATTAGGCATATTAATGGTGTCTGATTTTAAATTTCCTAAATTATAACATAAGGTGCAACTATGGATTACATAAATGAGATATCGTTTTATGGAATATTGTTTTTTATTCTGCAATCACTTTATCTTATCCTGCCTATTGCAGTGGCAAATATGATGCCTGTATTTGTCAAAAAAGTAAATTTTCTAAACTATCCTTTGGATTTCAACAAAAAATGGAACCAAAAAAGGATTTTAGGAAGCCATAAGACATGGAGAGGGCTTATATTCGGGATTTTAGGAGCAATTGCCGCAGCTTACATTCAATCCGTATTATATGCACATCCATCAATACAAAAAATTTCATTGATAAATTTCACAGATTACAATTGGCTGGCAGTCGGTTTTCTAATGGGATTTGGAGCGTTAATAGGAGATGCGGTAAAAAGTTTTTTCAAGAGAAGAAAAAATATCAAACCAGGAAGCTCATGGATCCCATTTGACCAATTGGATTTTTTAATTGGCGGGCTTTTATTTCTGTCAATTTTATACATACCGCCAATTGTAGTGATAATCTTCCTTTTGATTGCCGTTCCATTTCTGCATATTGGATTTAATTTGCTTGGATTTTATTTGAAGCTAAAAAAGAACAAGCTTTAAACATAAGATTTCTTAGAAAATTGTCAAAAACTACTTGTCATGGGATTTTGTTGTTCTAAATATAAATGAATAAAAATCCAAACCACAGCAAGCTGAGGGATATGTACTCATTTTGAGAAATCAAATCATAAATAAAATAGAAATAAAACCTAAACAACTTGTTTAATAACCAACTTCACTTAACATCATCGGCTGAGATTGTTTTTTGGTGAGCGATTTATGCATATCTTCCCTCATATGCTCAATTTCCTTATACAGATGAGATAATTTTTTCTCAAAAACAACCATCTGTGAAACGAAGTCATCCTTCACGACTGCGTTTATAAGCGCATTATGCATTTTTGAAATCTGCTCTTTTGCAATATTGAATTCATCAACTTCAATTGAAATTTTGCTTATTTTTTGGAGTACATCTTCAATATTTTTATCTAATCTGGAAACATCTTCAATATCTGCTTTTTGTTTAGACATTTTTGCAAATTCCTTTAAATCTGCATTGCGCTTTAATCTTTTATCAACATCGCTTAATCTCAAAGAAGCATTATCAAGCTCTTCTTTCATGAAAGATGTCTTTTCATCAATTGCTTTTGACAGTGAATTTATTTGTGTTGATAGAACTCTATAAGAATGTGCCTGTGGTATTTTTTTGTTGAATTCTTTTTTTGTCAGATATACATTTTCTGTATTCTTTTTTACATTTGACAATGAGTTTTTTAATTCTGAAACAGATTCATTTACCTGTTTGTTTAAGCTGCTCATTTTTTTGTCTAAATGCTCTTTTGTAAAGATCAAATGCTCTTCTTTTGCATAGTCATGCTTTACTTGGTCTAATTTTTGTGAAACTGCATCCAGAATTTTTTTTTGAACATCTTCTATATGTTCTATCTTTTGAAATAGATTTTTTAGATTTTTTTCTGTTTCACAGAATTTATTTTCGAAGTTATTTTCATTAGAAACAATTCTTTTAACAACATTGTTTATGTCATTCTTCACTGACTGAAAAGCTCTTTTTAGTCTTTCATTATTTTTCTGATAATTTGACTCTTCTTCTCGCCTATCACTTCTTTTCACTTTTATCACTTCTCTTCATTCCCCTGCCGCTTTATTCAATATGTAAAGATAGTTATTAAGATGATAGGAGAATATTTGGTTTATTTTTAAAACTTTCTATACCTTTCAAAAATACGTGTAATATATTGTTAAGAGATTATAATATATTGTTAAGAACCATTTATATCAATTTATATCAGTTTGGAATCTGCTTCAGATGCTCCAATACCTCTTTCATCCACTAATTTTTTGACTGCTTCGTATTTTTCGTGGTCTTCCAAAAGCTCAGCAGCTTCAAGGGCTGAAAGAATAAATTCATCTGGAAGGTATTCTATTTCGCTCATAGCAAAATCATATCCTCTAAGCGCTGTCCTAAATGCATTTAAAGCCTGTTCTTTACATTCTACGGGTACATGTTCTTTACCGTCTCCAGATTTTAGCAGCAGTTTGCCGTAAGCAACATAAACACAAGGATTGTATGAACCGCAATCGTATATTAATCTTGCTAAATGCTCCTCTGCCGATGCATCTCCACGCTGATACTCCTCAAACGCAATTTTTTCTTCAATTGCTAAGTTATTAGGATGTGAAATATGAGCTAGATAATTATATTTCTGCGCTAAATCATCTCTACTTATATTATTAAATCTAAATGCAAGATTTCTTGCAATCAAAAAACGATGAGGGGAAAACAAATCTTGAAAATAATCAATAAAATGCGTACCATTGTTAAGTTCATGCACAAACATATGATCTTCTATAAGATTTCTTCTCTTAATTCCTGCATTTAATACAGCAGAAAGTAATGCTTCTGCATAAGAAACTTTTTCACAAGTTATTAAGCTGTCTGCATAAACTCTTGTCAAAAATTCAACTTCCCCTTGGTTAAATACCCTTTCTGAAACAGATTTAGTTAAATATTTCAAAGCTATATTCATTTCAGCACTTTCAGCATCACCCCTGCAAACCTTGTCAATGCTTTCAGTTATCAGCTCAAAATATGATGGATCTGATTCTGGTTTAATTGCACGCATTAAGTTCATAGCTGACGTAAACATTTCAAAAAATGGAGTATCTGAGGAAAAATGAATTGGTTCTTGCGGGAACATTAATGCATCCTCTACGCTGAGTACTTTTGCACCAACAGAAGTTAATACAAACTGAGGAATATACTGCATACATTCGTTATCCTTCATCAATTGTAAAACTGCTGCAATGTATTTTATTATATTTTTTGTATTGTTATAATCTGTTATACCTTTATTTTCTTCACCTCCTTCATTTTCTGCATCTTTTTTATATTTCAATCCTTTTATTTCATTTACTGCACCATCAAAATCCTCTTTCAATACACAGCCGAACGCTTCAGAAAAAGTACTGACTAATTCGTCTAATTCCATATCAATTAGGTAATCATCCGTTATATTAAAACTTTCTCTTATTTTTATATGGTATTTATAAATCATATACTTATTTATCAACTTAAAGCAATAGTAAATGTAAAAGATTTAATAATCTTGTTTATAATATAGAATAAATTATCTTAACGCTTCCAATGCGACCAATTTTTCTCCGGCAAACAGCTTCAATGACGCCCCTCCACCTGTTGATACATGGCTGAATTTATCGCTTAAATTCAATTTTTCCAATGCTCCAGAACTATCGCCTCCTCCGACTATCGTGACAGCATCTGAATTTGCCACAAATTCAGCAACTTTCTTTGTGCCATTTATAAAATTGTCATACTCGTATGCGCCCAATGGACCATTCCATATAATTGTTTTTGCGCTTTTTAGTATTTCAATGTATTTTTGTATGGTCTTTGCACCAATGTCAAGAGCCATGTGATCTTTTGGTATTTTATCCGCATCAACAACCTTTATTTCTTTTGATTTAATATCTTTTGCAGTAACTAAATCCAAAGGAAGAATAAGCTTTTTATTATTAAGCATATTGCATATTACAACATTAGACTGATTAAATCCTTCCATGTCTATCTTTGACTTTCCTATATCATAGCCTTTAGCTTTTAAGAACAACAAAGCTAATGCTCCGCCTAATAATACATTATTACATTTCTTCAGAAGATTGTCAATTACATTTAATTTATCCGCTTTTACTCCGCCGATTATAGAAACAAATGGAATTTTAGGAGAGTTCATTGCATTTGTTATCGTTTTGTATTCTTTTTCAACAAGAGATCCGATACAGCCGTCTAAGAATTTAGGAAGTCCTGTCATGCTTGCATGATCCCTGTGGCAGTTCCCAAAAGCATCGTTTACATACAAATTAAAATATGACGCCATATCTTTTGCAAATTTTTCTCTTTCTGACTTATTTTTGCTTTCTTCTTCGGCATAGAACCTCACATTTTCAAGCATAAGTATTTCTCCTGATTTAAGCGATTCCACTTTTTTCTTTACTTTTTCACCTACACAGCTGTCAACATAAAAAACGTCTCTATGCAATAAGCTGCCCAATCTTCTCGCTATTTTTTCAGTAGTTAATCCTAAATCTCTTTTCCCATCAGGCCTTCCAAAATGCGTAAGAAGCGCTATCTTTGCACCATAATTTATGAGATAATTTATTGTTTCCAGAGATTCCCTTATCCTAAGATCTTCAAGTATTTCCCCATCGTCTGTTAATGGAACATTATAATCTACTCTTACTATTACTTTTTTTCCATTAAAATTAAAATCTTTGAGGGTTTTCATAACATCAAAACTTTAAATCAAAGAAAACCGACCACCACCAGTCACCGCTCGCTTCGCTCCCTGTAGATGGGTGGTATGCTCGCCATGCTGGGCTCGGGTCGGTTTTCTTGTTCTCATTTGTTTATGATACCCAGTCACTTGCGACGATTGGATTATGCCTATATCTTGTTATTTGGCGGGG
>Ga0209541_10003533_pt1 | contig 28646 bp, 34 predicted proteins | sample RifCSPlowO2_01_FD_184027 | JGI IMG/M metagenome (GOLD analysis project Ga0209541, IMG submission 184027) | Groundwater microbial communities from Rifle, Colorado - Rifle CSP2_plank lowO2_0.1 (SPAdes) (version 2) | ecosystem: Environmental > Aquatic > Deep subsurface > Groundwater | place... | reverse complement strand
TGACCTTTCCGGACAGGGGATAATAAATACTGGCTACATTGCTTCAGCTAATTGGAAAATTAAAGAGGATGGAACGATTGAAGCGAAGAAAGTGGTGGCGGACAGAATTGAGGTTAAAAAACCATTTGGCATCACGATTTACGATACAGTGACGAACTTGCCGGTCTGCCTTATTTCAGAAGCCGGTGTTTTAAGAAGTTTACAGGGAAATTGTGAATCAAACGACAGCGATTAGACGATTTCAGAATTTTTAAGGTGCCTTATACAATACATTGACTTTCTAAAATTTTTTTATTAAGCTGATTTTATGCTAAAAATCAGGCTTCAGCGCGCGGGTAAGAAAAATCAGCCTTATTTCAAGATCGTGGTGACCGAATCTAAAAATGCTCCAAAAAGCGGCCGTTTTTTGGAAATTGTCGGTTCTCATAATAAACAAAACGGCGATATCAAATTAAAAGAAGATAGAATAAAATACTGGCTCTCTCAAGGCGTTCAGCTGTCAGGCACGGCACATAATATTCTTGTTAACGCCAAAATCATCAAAGGCCCGAAAATAAACGTTTCTCCTTTCGCAAAGAAAGATAAAGAAAATAAAAAAGGAGAAGAAAAATCGAAAGAAAAATCCGAAGAAAAAATAAAAAAAGAAAAAACCGAAAGTAAGGGATAAATTTTGCCAAAAACTTGACTTTTAAACTATTTATAGTATCATTTATATATGACTGTTCAAACTTTTAAAAAAAATAAAACAATAAAGCCATTATTGGAAGAACTTAAAGAAATTAAAACTTATCTTAGGAAGATTTTATTGATAATTCCAGAAGAAAATCTTAAAGAATATAAAAATATTCTACAAATTAAAAAGGATTATTTAAAAGCGCTTAAATTATTTCCTCCTTCTTTTGAAAAATGATTATTCAAACCAAGCGAATTAAAGAAATGCCCGGTGTTTATTCTCTTAGAATTACTCGTCGTTATAGAGCGCTTTTTTATTTTAAAGATGTTGATGAAGTAGTATTTTTTAGCATTGGACATAGAAAAGATATTTATAAATAGTAAGAGTTAAAAAAGAAAAAATAGAAAGTAAATAAATTACTGCAATAAAAAACTCGCTAAACGGCGAGTTTTTTGCTATCATAGAATTATGACGACAATTATAATAATTATCGGCGCGATAATTTTGGCGGCAATCGGGATCGCTTTTTTTTATTTTTATTTTAAAAGCCGGCGACCGGATGACAGCGCGCTTCTTTTGCTCCAAAATCAGCTGAATGAAATTACCAGAACTCTTGACGCCAAATTAGGCGAATCAACCAAAGCGATCCAAACGCAGTTCGGAGTCTCTACCCGTATTATTCGGGACGTGACCGACCGACTGGCTAAACTGGATGAAACCAATCGGCAAGTGGTGGGATTTGCCGATCAGCTCCAATCGCTTCAGGATATTCTGAAAAATCCAAAACAGCGCGGGGTTTTGGGAGAATATTATCTGGAAACGGTCCTGAAAAATGTTCTGCCGCCGAGCGGATATCAAATGCAGTATAAATTTAAAGACGGAGAAATAGTTGATGCCGTGATTTTTCTTGATAAAAATAAGTTTTTACCGATTGATTCTAAATTTTCTTTGGAGAATTATAACCGGATATTGGAAACAAACAATAAAGAGGATCGGGAACGTTTAGAAAAAGTTTTCAAACAAGATTTAAAAACAAGGATTGATGAAACATCAAAATACATCCGGCCGCAAGAAGGAACAATGGATTTTGCTTTTATGTTTATCCCTTCCGAAGCCATTTATTATGATCTCTTGATAAATCAAGTTGGAGCGGTCAAAACTTCAACCCGCGATTTGATAGAATACGCTTTTAAAGACAAGCATGTTATTATCGTTTCGCCGACTTCTTTTATGGCTTATCTTCAGACCGTTCTTCAGGGATTAAGGGCGTTAAAAATTGAAGAATCGGCCAAAGAAATCAGAAAAAGAGTGGAAGAATTGGGCCGGCATTTGGGAAATTATGAGCAATTTATGGCGCGGCTGGGCGGCCATTTAAACACAACGGTCAACGCTTATAACGCTTCTTACAAAGAACTGGCTAAAATAGACAAAGATGTTTTAAAAATTACGGGCGAAAAAATCGGCATTGAACCGCAAAAAGTGGACAAACCGTCGGAAATTGATTAAAATATAATTATGGATAATACTACTAAACAAATTTTAGAAATAGTAACAGGCATTCAAGAACAAATGGCGACCAAAGATGATATCAAGTTTATGGCGACCAAAGATGATATCAAGTTTATGGCAACCAAAGATGATATCAAGTTTATGGCGACCAAAGATGATATCAAGTTTATGGCGACCAAAGATGATATCAAGTTTATGGCGACCAAAGATGATATCAAGTTTATGGCAACCAAAGATGATATCAACTCTGTAAAGAATGAAATAGAAGAAATGCGCATGGAATTTCAGAAACAGATATCAGAAAATACCAAGGCCATAGTGGAACTATCTGAACAAATTCGCAATGTGCTTGGTTATGCAAAAGAAATTGATATGCTTATGGTTCGCGTATCTGTTATTGAAAAACACATCGGCATTAAATAAGTAAAAAAAATGATAGTTATCGCAAAAAAAATAAAAACCGCTAAAAAAACAGCCGGTGCACCAAGCTCTTTCGCTGTCATAGAAACTGGCGGCAAGCAGTATCTGGTGGAGCCAAGAATGAAATTAAAAATAGAAAAACTTCCTGAACCGGCAAAAAACAAGGAAATAAAATTTGATAAAATTCTTTTGGTTAGCGACGGCCAAAACGTAAAAATCGGCGCGCCTTATTTAAAAGAGGCGGTGGTCACAGCCGAACTGAAAAAAGAAGGGCGCTCCAAAAAAGTGACGATTTTTCGTTATCATTCCAAGACCCGCTATCGCAAGAAAAAAGGCCATCGCCAGCCGTACAGCGAAATAGAAATCAAAGAAATTAAAATAAATAAATAAAATTTATTTATTTTCTGTTATTTAGAGCATTTTTAAGAGTGTCGCGGTCGGAAAATTCCAGATATGAACCGGTGGAAAGCCCGCGGCCCAGCCGGCTAATTTTAACTTTTCCTGTTTTTGTGAATTCCTCCAGGATTTTCTCCAAATAAGAAGCGGTGGCGTCGCCTTCGCTGGTCGCGGAAAAGGCAAAAATTATTTCTTTCAAAGAAGACGAGTTTTTGATCAAACGATAAAGCGTCTGAAGACGGATTTTATCAATTCCGCCGTTAAAAGGAGAAATAACCCCGCCTAAAACGTAAAATCGGCCGTCATAAATTCCCAATTTTCCTATATTTTCAAGATCAACATCTTTTTCCACGATCAGCATAGAAACCGAGGAGCGGTGAATCAAACAAGTCCGGCAAACATTTTCTTCTTTGAGTTTGCTTTTGGCAATATCAAAAGCTTGGAAACATTCCGCGCATCGTTTTACCTCTGATTTTAAAGTCGAAAGCGCGGCGGACATTTCTTCCAAAACTTCTTTTTTTTCATCCAAAAGCGAGTAAGCAAAACGCGCGGCTTGGCGCGGCCCGATGCCGGGAAGCTGTTCAAAAAGCGCGGCTATTTTTTTTAAGTAATCGCTCATTTAAAAATTTTCAGAATAATTAGCGGTGTTTTCCAGATCGGAAAAACTGGCAATATTTTGATTGAAATAAAGCTGAATTTTTCCCAAAGGGCCGTTCCGGTGTTTGGCCACGGTAATATCGGCCTGATTTTTTCTTTCACTGTCTTCTTTATAACGATCTTCCCGATAGATAAACATTACGACATCGGCATCCTGTTCAATGGAACCGGAATCGCGAAGATCAGCCAAACGGGGAATCGGCGGGTGGCGCATTTCAACGGCCCGCGAAAGCTGGGATAAAGCTAAAACCGGCACGTTTAATTCGCGCGCCAGAGCTTTTAAAGAACGGGAAACTTCGGTAATATGCTGGACCATATTGTCTATGACTCCGCGCTGGGGATGGATCATTTGAAGATAATCAACGATTAAAAGCCCGAGGCCGTGCTCGGCTTGAAGCCGCCTGGCCATTGCCCTCATTTGTAAAACGGTATTTGATCCTTCATCGTCAACGTAAATCGGCGCGTCGGAAAGTTTTCCCAAAGCGTGCTGGATATTGGTGAAATCGTTGTTTTCTTCGGAAAGCCGGCCGGTGCGAAGCTTATGAAGATTCACGCGCGCTTCGGCGGAGATAAAACGGTCCGTCAGCTGTTCAATGGACATTTCCAGGCTGAAAAGGCCGACCGGCAATTTCTCATTGATCGCCACGCTGCGGGCGATATCCAGAGCCAGCGACGTTTTTCCCACTGAGGGGCGCGCCGCCAAAATAATCAAATCTGATTTTTGAAGCCCCGAAAGAATATTATCCAGTTCTTTAAAACCGGTGCGGATGCCGCGCAGTTTCCCTTTATTTTTATGCAAATCTTCAATCCGTTCCCAGGCCTGCGCCAAAGCGGATTTCACGGCGAAGAAATTTTGCCGCAGAGATCGCTGGGAAATGCTGAAAATCTTTTTTTCGGCGCTGTCTAAAACGGTGTCCACATCTTCTTCTTCCTGATAACCGAGCTGGGAAATATGGGAAGAAGCCTCAATCAAATTTCGGAGAACGGATTTTTTCCTGACAATATCGGCGTAATGCTCAATATTGGAAGCAGTTGGGACGGAATTAATTAATTCGGCAAGATAAGAATTTCCGCCGATTTCTTTCAGATTATTTTTTTCCTTAAGGCGCGCGGAAACGGAAAGCAAATCCACAGGGTCATTTTTCTTAAAAAGATCGAGTACTGCCCCGAAAATTTTCTGATGGGAAGGATGATAAAAATCTTCCACTATTAAAACATCAACGATCCTGATAATCGCTTTTTGGCCGAGCATCAAAGCGCCCAAAACGGACATTTCCGCTTCCAGATTTTGAGGTGGCATTTTAAGAGAATATTGAGAAGATTTTTTCGCGGCCATATTATTGAAATAATAACAAAATAAAAAAAAATTCTCAAATAATCCGTTTTTTCAAGCGCGGACCGGCCGGCAAATCCTCCGTTAACCAGCCCAAAGAAGCCAATTCTTGCCGCAATTTGTCCGCTTCTTTCCATTTTTCTTTTTGTCTGAATTCTTCGCGTTTTTCGGCTAAGGCCGCGATTTCAGAGGGAATTTTGATTTTTTTTATCTTATCTAAACCTAAGCCCAAAATACGGTCCGCCCAGAGAAAATCGCCTAAATTAAGAAAATTTATATTTTTCCATAAAACAGCCAGCGCCCGCGGCGTGTTTAAATCGTCGTTAACCGCGTTAGAAAACGCTTCTCTAAATTTAAAACTTTGTTTTTTAAGCGGTTTGCGAGCCGGATTTCCGAATAAATTATTTAACCGTTGGCGGGCGATTTTAGCGGCTTTTAACGCATTCAAACTAAAAAGCAGGGGAGAACGGTAATGCGCGGTTAGAGCCAGATAACGAAAATCCAGAGGATGAAACCCTTTTTTCTTAATTTCCGCCAAATTTAAAAAATTGCCTTTTGATTTTCCCATGCGCGCTCCTTTTAAAGTCAGAAAATTTCCATGCAGCCAGTAATTGACGAATTTTTTTCCGGTCGCGGCTTCGGCTTGGGCAATCTCGTTGGTGTGATGAACGGGAATATGATCAATGCCGCCGCAATGAATGTCAAAACTTTCGCCCAGATATTTCATCGCCATCGCCGAACATTCAATATGCCAGCCGGGAAAACCCTTGCCCCAGGGGCTTTTCCAGCCAAGTTTTTTGTTGAATTTCCACAACGCGAAATCGCGCGGATTTTTCTTTTCCGGATTAACGACGCGCGGCTGGTTTTGATCGTCTAACCGCCGAAGCCGGGCCAATTTGCCGTAATTCTTGAATTTAACGACATTAAAATAAACGCCGTCGCTTGTTGAATAGGCATAACCGCCGTTTTCCAGACGTTTTATAAGATTTATCTGCGCTTTAACGTGTTTAGAAGCGGAACACCAGATATCGGGCGGCAAGATGTTCAATTCGGCGATATCTTTTTTGAATTTTTTGGCGTAAAAATCAGCCAGTTCTTTCATCGCTTCCATGGTCAAAGGTTTTCCTTCGCGGCGGAGAGCTTTGGTCATTTTATCTTCTCCTTCATCGGCATCGGAAGTCAGATGCCCGACATCGGTGATATTCATCACGTGCTTTATCCGGTAATTATTAAAGATAAGCGCGCGTTTCAAAACATCTTCAAAAATATAAGTGCGCAAATTACCGAGATGGGCGGAATCGTAAACCGTAGGCCCGCAAGTATAAAAGCCCGCGAACTTTTTTTTAAGCGGCTTAAACTCTTCTTTTTTTCCGGTCAAGGTGTTGTAGAATTTCATCAATTTATTATATAATAGTCTGAATGATTCGGACAACTTCCAATAAGATTATTCTGAAAAAAACGGCTTTTTTCGCGGCGGGTTTTTTATTACTGGCCTTGATTTTTTTAAGCGGCGCTTATTTCGGCTATAATCAAAGACCGGCAATGGAAAAAATATTAACGGTTGTGAATAAAAATTCTCAAATTCGTTCTCCGGCCGCGGCCCAAACAGATTTTGAACCGTTCTGGAAAACTTGGAACGCGATTGAAGAAAAATATGTTTCAAACGACGGACTTTCCGGACAAGAAATGGTCTGGGGCGCGATTAAAGGAATGACAAAATCACTGGACGACCCTTATACGGTTTTTTTTCCGCCGAAAGAAAAAGAAATGTTTGAAAGCCAAATTCGGGGGGATTTTGAAGGAGTGGGGATGGAAATAGGAATCAGAAACAATGCTTTAACGGTTATCGCGCCTTTAAAGGGAACGCCGGCGCACCGGGCGGGAATAAAAACAGGGGATGTGATTTTAAAAGTGGATGAAAAATCAACGATGGATATGACTATTGATGAAGCGGTTCGCTTGATTCGGGGCCCGAAAGGCACGAAAGTAATTCTAACCATTATCAGAAAAGGGGAGGAAAAAACCCAAGAAATAAGCGTTATCAGGGATCGCATAGAAATTCCGGCCATTGAAACAAACGGAATTTCGCAAAAAGACAGCGGAGACAGCGAAGAAAAATCCTCGGCCGCGAAAGCCGCGGAAAAAGAAATTTTTGTCATCCGACTTTTTAATTTCAATGAAAACGCGCTGGCCGCTTTCCGCGGCGCGCTGAGAGAGATGGCGCTTTCCGGAAAAAACAAACTGATTTTAGATCTTCGCTCTAATCCGGGCGGTTATCTTGAAGTGGCGGTGGATATTGCCAGCTGGTGGCTGCCAATGGGAAAAATAGTGGCAAAAGAAAAATTCAGCGACGGCCAAGAAATACTTTACCGAAGCAAAGGATACGGCGCGCTTCAGGATATTTCCACGGTGATTCTTTTAAACGAAGGTTCAGCTTCGGCTTCGGAAATTTTAGCCGGCGCTTTAAACGAACACGGCAAAGCCACGCTGGTGGGCGAAAAAACTTTCGGTAAAGGCTCGGTTCAAGAGATTGTTCCAATTACCGGAGAGACATTTTTAAAAGTTACCATCGCGCGCTGGCTGACGCCGAACGGCCGTTCAATTTCTGAAAAAGGTTTGGAACCGGATGTGGCCGTGGCGATAACGGCTGAAGACGAAGCCGCGAACCGCGATCCGCAAATGGAAAAAGCAATTGAATTATTAACGCAGAGATTATAAATAATGAAAATAATTTTACTTCAAGACATTCCGAAAATCGGCCGGAAAGGCGATATTAAAGACGTCAACGACGGCTACGCGCGGAATTTTCTTTTGCCGAAAAATTTAGCGGGCCTTGCGACGCCGGAAATCGTAAAAAACGCTCAAATCAAAAAATTAAAAATAGGAATCAATCTGGAAAAACAAAAACAATCCGTTAAAACGACTCTGGAAAAAATAAAAGGGCAAAAAATAATCATTGAAGAAAAAGCCGATGAAGGGGGCCGGCTTTTCGCTGGCGTCAATAAAAATAGGATTAAAAAAGAATTAGCCGATAAATTCGGGCAAACCGCTAAATTCGGGCAAATTGAAGAAAAAGACCTTAAATTTGACGCGCCGATCAAACAAACAGGGGAATATAAAATATCCGTTGAAAGAGAAGGATTAAAAGCAGAATTTATTTTAATTATTAAACCGCGTTAGACCGAGATAACATCGACTATTTTAGTTTTTCTTTTAAAACCGTCAAATCTGATTTTTGAAATTTTGCGAAATTTGATTACGCCGTCAGCTGACGCATAAATAGTGTGATCGCGGCCGAGACGCGTGTTTCGGCCGGCAAGAATGCGCGTGCCTCGCTGGCGCACAATAATAGAGCCTCTTTGCGCTTTTTGTCCGTCGGAAAGTTTTATGCCCAGATATTTAGGCTGTGAATCTCTTAAATTTTTAGCCGAACCGCCCGCTTTTTTATGAGCCATAAAAATATGTTATCAGAAACCGTTAATATAATCAAGATTAAATTAGAATCGCGTAAAAACGATATTTTTACGGCCGGAATTATCATTTTAACGGCGGTCGCGGGTTTTGGCTTGGGAAGATTATCGGCGATTTATGAACAAAAAAAACCGATTGAAATAGAATATCCGGGAATAAGCCAAGCCGCCGCTGTTGTTGATTTTACCGATTCAAAAGCCCGGCTTTTGAACGTGGAAAAAATGTATGTCGTGAGCAAAAACAGCGACAAATATCATTTGCCGTGGTGTTCCGGCGCTCAACGGATTAAAGAAGAAAATAAAATCTGGTTCGCGAGTAAAGAAGACGCGGAAAAAGCGGGTTATAAGCCGTCCGCCAATTGCAAGGGAATTTAAAAATTACACGATATTTCATCTTATAATTAAGCGAGATTATATCAATTAGTTATCCCCAGAAGCTTATTTTTACTCCATTTGATTTTAATAATTGTGTTAAAATAAATAAATGGCTTGTGTTGAAGAAACCCAAGAATTAAAAATTAAAATCGCCGGACTCAAAACTGATTCTATTGACCCCTGGGATCGCGCTCTTCTTGGAGAAGACCATCTTCCGCTTAAAAAACCTTCCAAACTCGCCAGTCTTCTTCACCCTGTTAAATTTGCTTCACAACTATTTAACAGGGTAAATCTTAAATTCTCGGCTGTCAAAGTCCTGGCTGTTTTTTTGATTTTTGCCTTAGCCGGATTTTTTCTTTTCAAAAACCCCACGATGGTGATGGCTAGTTTAGATGGAATTAAAAGAATTGTGGAGCAAACTAGCCAAGAAGCCGTCAATTTATCAAAGTTATTCAGGAGCTTGATTTGAAGGTTGAAAATTTACAAAACAATTCTCAATCAATTTCAAATGTTTCAATTTTAAATGATTCAATTTTTAATTCTATTTTGGCTTGGCTTGAAGATAAAATCGTTAAAGCCAAAGAATTTGTTGCGGAGAAAATGAGCAGCGAAATAGTTTACGTGAAAACCGAGGTGAAAATTGGCAGTCCGGAAAAGCCGATTGGAATAACCATTTTTGACCAAATTACCGGGGAGCCGTATTGTGTTGGAATTAAAAATGGCGAATGGGTGAAAGAGAAAGGAGAATGCAACACGCAAACAAATCAGGTTAATCAGACGGATCAAACAAATCAAGATCAAATAGACATCGACATAATCCTTAATTGATATTTCTTCGTCTAATATCGGCTTAATTCATCTAAATTTTTCTTCATATTATAATATTATATGTATACAAACTTAGCCGATCGGATGTATTTGTATACATTTGTTAAAATATCAAATGGTGATTTTTTTACGGGAGGCGATAAGGATTTCGGAAGTTTTTATCGTTGATGCAGCTTTAATTTTTTGCTGAATATCGGCCGGTAGGAAAGAGAAAAGGACAGTTATTTTTTTTTCATCGGCTTCTAAAATTTCAGGCCATTTGCCGAGCGGCTCCAAAATTTCCCGGACTTTTTCCAAATCGTATTTAACGCTAGTTTTAATTGTTTTGCTAACATAACCTTCGCCGCAAAAAAGGCGAAGCGCATTTTTTTGGCGCATATAATCGGAAAGAATAATTTGAATTTCTTTTATCCGGCTTGCATTTTCCAGAGTTTTTTCTTTAAGTTCAAAATATTCCTTCAATGTTTCCTGAATTTTCGCTTCGTTTGGTTCGGTTTCGTCTTTTTTGTAAAGATGCATCCAAATGGGACAGGTCGGCTTATAGCCGCACCAATCGCAAAGAGGGCCGGAGGTAGGAGAAAAATCGCTGTTTTTGCTTCGTTTTTCTATTTCTTTAATAATGCTCAAAACAGAACGTTTTGTTTCTTGGAGAGATTGTTCGTCGCGGATCGTGGATATTTTTTCTCCGTGTTTCAAAAAATAAAGGCTTAATTTAATTTTTCTATTTTCAAGATGCGGCCAGCGGCGGATCAGCCCCAAATGATAAATGGACATCTGAAGATCGCGGTCAAGCGTTTCCTGCGAAGGCATCCGGCGCGCCGTCTTATAGTCAATAATTTCATAGGTATCTTCATTGGGTTTGTCAATTCTGTCTATAATGCCGGTTAAAATATGATTTTCCAGCGGCGTTTCAAAACGAGATTCTAAATCAACGACATTGAAATTCCAAGGCTGATTTTTAGCGTAAAATTTTTTAAGCAAATCCAGACCGTCGTTATAATAAACATCCTGTTCTTCTTCAGACCATTCAATTTTTTCTTTTTTTTGTTCTTGCCATTTTTCGCTGAAAAAATTAATAACTTCATTAAAAGCGGGGTAGAGGGGATCTCTTTTGAACATAAATTTAAGGGCGCTGTGGATAACCGTGCCGAAAATCGCTTCCTTATTTTTAGGAGTTTTAATTTTGTCTATTTGCTGATATTTATATTTAAGCGGACAAGTTTTGTAAGTATCTAAAGCGGAATAAGAAGTGCGCATAGCAAAAGGGAACGATAATAAATATACTTAATAAACGACGCACAATATACATTTTACGACAATTATATATCTAAAATCTAAAAAGCTTTTTCCCCTTCTTTTATTTTATCCATTGCTCCCACAAACGGTTCCCATAAAAGTTTCACCCAAAGCCGCCAAGCGATTTTCACCGGACTCTGAAGATAATTATCCCAGAGCCAATTGCTAAAATTCCAGACAAAAGAGAAATTATCCCTGACTAATTTATCATTGATAATATCCAAAAGACTGACTCCCATTAAACTGATTATCACCAAAAGTAGCAATAATATGATTATAAATTGAATAAATCCTTGGTTCATATTTTTTATTATACCATATTGGCGCAGGGCTACAAATAATCCAATGGATCAAGATAAGCTTCAAGCGGCGCGATTGGAATGCGCGCTTCCGCGCATTTAGTGATTTTTTTAATGTCTCCCAGCCGCTTTATTTCCACTCCTTGGCTGGCGTAAACCGTAAAATGCAGATGCGGCCCCGTTGAATAGCCGGAATTTCCCGAGTAGCCGACTAAATCTCCCGTATTTATTTCCTGTCCGGCTGACGCCTTTATCCGCGAAAGATGGGCGTAAAGCGAAGAAAGTCCGTTTTGATGTTCAATTAAAACCCATTTTCCGTAAGAATAACATTTAGGAATAACATCCGTGTCCCCGACTCCTTTCACGATTCCGCCGAGAGCCGCGTAAATTTTTGTGCCGACCGCCGCTTTAAAATCAACGCCGTTGTGCCCTTGGCCGCCGTAAGCTCCGACTCGGGCGAATTCCGTATTGCCGAAATATTGAGTAAGGCAAAAAATATTTTTAAGCAAATCGCCGTAAGAACGGCATTGCTTCATATACTCTCCGCCCAGGGGCCATTTTAAAATTCCGGCGCGCGCCGGCGGAATGCTTTCCGGATCAATCGTTATGAGAAGATAAGATTCAAGATCCATTAATTCTCTTTCAAATTGTTCTTTCTGATTTCTTTTTTCTTCTAAAATTTTTTGGTAATTGGTTTCTTTATTTTTAGTCGCGTTTAAAATGCCGTTCTTTTCCCGCCGCGTCGTTTCTTCAATGGCTTTTCGGTCATCCAATTCATCCTTCAGCTCCGCCAGACGAAGTTTTTCACCAAGATATTCTTTATTTTTCTCTTCCAAAAGATTCTTTATTTCGCGAAGGGACGCGAGTTTATCGCCGATGCCCGCTTCTAAATCTTCCAGATATTTTAAATCCCCGAAAAAATCGGACATTTTTTCGTTTTTAAGGAGAATTTCCACCAATGATTCGGATTCCGTCTTGTGTATTTCCCTTAAAGTTCCGGCTAAATTTTTCTTATTTTCTTCCGTCTCTTTTTCTTTGGCGCCAATCTCCAAAAGAGTTTTTTCTATTTCCAGCTGAGTTTTATTCATCGCGGATTCAGCCCGTTTTATATCCGCTTTTGTTTTTGATAAAGAAAGGTTTATTTTTGATATTTGAGCCTGAAGAGTGCGCGATTCTTCTTCAATCGCCGCGAGTTCGGATTCATATTTCGCTATCTCTTCGTCTATTTCTTCAATTTCCCGGGAACGTTCGTTGATTTGTGCTTTAAGTTCGTCTATTTTTGACGCGAAAACATTGCCAGCGTTATTATTGACATAAAACAAAAAGCCAAACGCCAATAAAAGACCGGCCGCCAATTTAAATTTTGATTTTTCCGACAGCATTTTTAAGCCGTTTTAAAACTTCTTTTTTCCCAAGAACCGCCGCGATTTCAAAAGGCCCGGGAGAATATTTTTTTCCGCAAAGCGCGATCCGGAGAGGCCATAAAACATCGCCTTTCCCCTCTTTTTCAGCGTAAGGCAGTATTATTTTTTCCAATTTTTTTTCAGAAAAAGCCAAAACCGGCATTTTTTCAAATAATTTTAAAATATAAATTAAATGTCGCGCAATATCCTGATGAATCTGCTTTCCTTTCCAGGATAAAATTTCTTTTGGATAAACCGGCTCTTTAAAAAAATAATCAACTTTTTCCGCCAACTCTGAAAACTTTACAATTCTTTCTTTTTCAAGTTTAACGATGCCGCGCCAGAATTTTTTATTTTTAGCGCAAATTTTTTGCCATTCTTCCGGCAAAAAATTTAAACCGTAATCAGCCGCTTCCCCAATGGCCAGCGATTTAAGATAGGTTTTATTCATCCAATTTAATTTTTCAAGATCAAAAATCGCTCCTCCTTTCTGCGCGCGGCTGAAAGAAAATTCTTTCAGCAGATATTCGCGGGAAAAAACTTCCCGATCTTCTTTCGGATGCCAGCCCAAAAGAGCGATAAAATTAAACACCGCTTGCGGCAGATAACCTTCCTTCCGGTAATCGTTTATTGAGGTTGCGCCGTCTCTTTTGGAAAGTTTAGCCCGATTTTTATTTAAAATAAGAGGCAAATGGATATATTGGGGCGAAGGAAAATCAAGAGCTTTTTGAATTAAAATTTGCTTGGGCGTATTGGAAATATGATCCTCCCCCCTGATGACATGCGAAATTTCCATTTCAAAATCATCAACCACCACCGCAAAATTATAAAGAGGAGCGCGCTGATTCTTGGCTAAAGAAAAATCTCCCAAAGTTTCCGGGGAAAAAGCGATTTCGCCGCGGATAAGATCGTTGAATTTTATATCTTCTTTGGCGTTATTTTTAAAACGGATTATTCCGAAATCGGATTTTTTTTGATTTTGAGGAAGACTATCCCTGAATTTACAGAAATGGCGCGACACTTCATTTTTCTTTATCTGCCCCGCCCGCTCTTCGGCTAATTCTTCCTCGCTGTGAAAACACCAAAAAGCGCCGCCCTCTTTTAAAAGGCGGGTGAGATATTTTTCATAAATATCCAGCCGCTCGGACTGGCGGTATATTTCGCCGTCCCAGTCAATTCCAAGCCATTTTAAACCGTCAATAATGTCTTTTTCAAAGCGCGAATCGGAACGTTCTAAATCCGTATCTTCAACGCGTAAAATAAATTTTCCCTTATTTTGGCGGGCAAAAATCCAGGAAAAAAGCGCGGTCCGGACCGTGCCGATATGCAAAAATCCGGTGGGTGATGGAGCAATGCGGGTCTTAATCATTTTATTATTGAGCGTGTTTTAATGCCATATTCATTAATTCCCTGGCGATTTTTTCAGCCGCGCCGATTTTGGCGAAATTTCGGGCCGCAATCTTCATTTCTTCCATTTTTTTCTCATCGCGCAGAAGTTTTTCTATTTCAAATAAAAAAATGTGTGGTTTTAAATTTTTTTCCTCAATAATCGCGGCTGCTCCCCTTTTCACGTAAATATAAGCGTTTTTTCTCTGGTGGTTGGCGGCGGAATTATTCAAAGGAATCAAAATACTGGGGAGCCCCCAAGCGGCGATTTCAAAAATAGCGCCGGCGCCGGCCCGGGACACCGCTAAATCCGCCGCTTTGGAAAGATTGCCTAAATCGCCTTCGGCTAAAAAAGGCGCGGAATGATACCGTTTAGCGAAAGAAGAATCATTTAAAATAACTCGCGCCCGCCGGCTTGTTTCTTCGTAATTAAATTTTCCGCACTGATGAATCACATTATAATTTTCAACCAAAGAAGGAAGGATCGCTAAAACCGTATCGTTTATTTTTTGGGAACCCTGCGAACCGCCGAGAATTAAAATTGTTTTAATATTTTTTTCCAGATCAAAAACGCGGTGCGCTTCGTCCGCGTTGCCGTTGATTACTCTTTTTCTTATCGGATTTCCCAGAAGAGCGGTTTTTTCTTTGGGAAAATATAACGCGCTTTCTTGAAAAGACACGGCGATTTTTTCGGCGAATTTTCCCGCCCAGCGATTGACCAGACCGGGAATCGCGTCCGATTCATGTAAAAATACCGGAATCCTGAAAATTCTTGCCGCAACCAAGGCAGGAAAACTGGCATACCCTCCTTTGGCAAAAACCGCGTCGGGCATATCCAAAAATATTTTTCCCAAAGTCCACAAAATGCCAAAAAAAGTTTTAAAAATATCGCTGAAATTTTTAAAAGAAAAATAACGCCGCAATTTTCCGGCGGGAGATTTTTCAAAAATAATTTCTTCTTGTTTTAAAATACTTTCATCGTAAGGAGCGTCGGACATCAAAATCAAATCAAGGCGCGCGATCCGTTCTTTTTCCGCCAATTCGCGCAAAGCGCGGGCCACGGCCACGATCGGATAAAAATGTCCGCCGGATCCCCCTCCGGCCATCAAAATTTTCATAAAATATTTTCAATATCTGCTATATTTTGAAATATTTAAAATTATTCCCGCCATCAAAAACGAAACGGCAAGCGATGAACCCCCCTGGCTTATAAATACCAAAGGCAAACCGGTCAAAGGCAAGAGTCCGGTTAATCCTCCGATATGGATAAAACTCTGTAATGTTATAAGTATAACAAATCCGGAAGCTAAAAGTCTACCAAAAATATCCGGCGCGTTTTTAGCGATAAAAAGCCCCCGCCAGAAAAAAAACAAGAAAGCCGCGATCAGAAGAAATCCGCCTAAAAATCCGAATTCTTCCGCAATTACCGCGAAAATTGAATCTCCCGCCGCCTCCGGCAAATAATCGAATTTTTGAATACCCCGGCCAAAACCTTTTCCAAAAATACTTCCCGAACCGATCGCGATCAAAGACTGGTGAACCTGCCAACCGGCGCCTTTTAAATCGTTATCCGGATTAATGAAGGTCATAAACCGGGAAGCGCGGTAGGGTTCGAACGCCACCAATAAAATCGCCGCAATTAAACCTAAAATTATTATTGCCGCCAAATGCGATTTTTTTGCTCCGCCAACAAAAAATAAAACCAAGGCCGTAAGACCGATTACCCCGAAACTTCCCATATCCGGCTGGAGAAGAAGCAAAATGCCGATCAACCCCAAAAATACGAAAAAGGGCGCCAAACCAAATCCAAAAGAAGTTAATTCTTCCCTGCGGGAAGCCATCCAGGAAGACAAATAAACGATAAAGCCGAACTTTAAAAATTCCGCCGGTTGAAAAAAAAAGTATCCGAAACTAAGCCAGCGCTGGGCTCCGCCGTGGCTGAACCCAAAGCGCGGCACGTAAACTAAAAACATCAATCCCAATCCCGTTAAAAAAATAATCAGCGCCAACCGGCGCCAAAGTTTATAAGGCAAGCGCAACCCCAGATAAAATAAAATGCCGCCCAATCCAAAACCGAGAATAATTTGACGGGAAAGATAATGGAAGAAAGATACTCCTTCTTTCGCGGCTTGGCCGAATAAAGCCGAGGCCAGAGCCAAAAAGCCGAAAAAAAACAAAGCCGTAAAAATTATCGCGAACGGCTTGTCATAAGTTTTTAAAAACGGCATTTTAAGATTTTTTAAGAATTTTTCCGTTCAGCGCGCCCGTAAAAATACCTCCTTCTATAACGGGCCGGCCGCTGATTATCACCCATTCCATTCCTTTCGCGAATTGAAAAGGATTTTCATAAGTCGCTTGATCTTTGATATTTTCCGGATCAAAAATCGTTACGTCGGCGACCGCTCCTTTTTCCAAAATCCCCCTGTCTTTTAATCCTAAAATTGAAGCCGGAAAACCGCTCATTTTATAAACCGCGTCTTCCCAACCGAATAATTTTTTTTCCTTGACAAAATCAGCAAAAACTTTGGGAAAAGCGCCGAAAGAACGCGGATGAGGCAAGTCTTTTTCAGAAAAGTCCGCCGGCGCGTAACCAACGCCGTCGGAAGCAACCATCGCGTGTTCTTGAACGATAAATTTTTCAATATCTTCTTCCCTTGTCGCTTCATTAAAAATACTCACGCGAAGTTCGTTGATATCCAAAAGATCAAGCATCGCTTCTTCGGGCGCTTTGCCGGCGTCTTCGGCGATTTTTAAAAGCGTTTTTCCCGCAACGCTTAAAGCGCCGCGCGTCACGGAAGCGATAATAATCCGTTCATAATGCAAAGTTAATTCTTTTAAAGAGGATATCAGAAATTTTCTTTTTTCCGGATTTCGAATTTGTTCCAAGACCGCGGCCTCGCCTCCTTCCAAAACCCAGGCGGGAAGAAGCATAAAAAGATTGGAACCCGTGCCGGTGTAAGGAAAAACATCGCTGGTTATTTCAAAACCCTCTTCTTTTGCCTGGTCAATCAGATTTAAAACATCCTGAACGCGCTCCCAGGCGCGGCGGCCAACCGCTTTTAGATGAGAAATTTGGCAGCGTACTCCGCTCTCTCTGGCAAAGCCGATAATTTCAGAAACTGCCGGCAAAATATTCACCCCCTCATCCCTTAAATGATGTTTTGAAAAAGCATTGTGTTCGGCCGCGATTTTTAAAAGTTCTATTATTTCTTCTTTGGAGAAAAATTTTCCGGAAATTGCGCTTAAGCTGGTGGAAAGCCCGAAAGCGCCGGCTTTAATGGAACGATCCAAAAAAAGCCGCATTTGATTAATTTCCGCCGGATTAACCGGATGTTCATCTTTGATTACGCCGCGGCGAAGCGTGTCATGTCCGACTAAAGTGGCAAAATTTACTCCTAATTTTTGTTTTTCCATTTCTGCTAAAAATTCATCCATTGTTTGCCAGTTAATATTTATCTCGGAAACATTTGTCCATTTCTCCAACCCTTCTATATCCCTGCCGCTGATCAGCGGCGCCAAAGAAACGCCGCAATTACCGCCTAAAATGGTCGTTATGCCCTGATAAAGCATACTTTCCTGCCCCGGACTTGAAAAAATACGCCAATGGGTGTCGGAATGATTAGTAAGGTCAATGAAGCCGGGAGCCACATATTTTCCGTTCGCGTCAATCTCCAATCCTGCTGAAGAGCCGCCGGCCAAATCCCCGATAAATTTTATTTTATCGCCGTTGATGCCGATATCTTCCCGCCTCATCCGGCCGCGCTTTCCGTCAATCACCATTCCATCCCTGATTAAAATATCATAATGAGCCATAATTTTAATTATACTTTAAAAATTAAGAATTTCATATATAATTTTAATATAATAAAAGAACGGCCCTATCGTCTAGCTTGGTCCAGGACGCAAGGTTCTCAACCTTGAAACACGGGTTCAAATCCCGTTGGGGTCATAAGCGAAGCGCAATGATCACAAAGCGAGACAACTGCTTGTCTCGCGTCGGGGTTCGGAATGAATTGCTTCATTCCGAACGGGAAATTCAGCGAGGAGTCCCCGACGAGCGTTAAGAATTTCCCGTTTGAAAGCCGGAGCAATGTTCCGCGAAGCGGAACAAGCGAGGCGGGATCGCGAGAAATTTTCGTCAGGAAATTTATTTGTGATAAAATCCCGTGTATACAAATACATCCGGTCGGTTAAGTTTGTATACATATACATATGGGGTCATATAAGAACTACTTAAATTTATAGAATATTTTATCGCCGAATCTAAGATCAATGTAATCAAGTTTTTTGCCGAGGCCGCCTATTTCCGCCAAAGCCAGGAATAAATTTTTTATCGCTGTTTCTTTTTTTATTTCAAAATCCAAAATTATTCTCCAATCCTCCAAATAAAATTCCTGCTGGTTATCCTTAAAAATTATTTTGAAGGCGCGCTTTCCGGCTTTTTCCAGCTCATTTTGAAATTCAAACATCAAGGAAAAATTTTCTTTGTTTAAGAAAACATCGCCAAGAATAAATTGTCCGGCTGACGATCTTTCATCATTCAGTTTAAGCAAAAGATTTCCTTCAAATTCCGGAGCCGAAGCGAATAAAAATCCTTCATTATCAATCAGATAACACTCGTCTTTTTGGCAATAAACACCCCAAGTAGAGCGTTCTAAAACATCCATCTCCAAAATATCCGGCCAGCGGCGGCTGACCCCTATTTCTTTTATCCTTAAAAATCTTGATTTTAATTCTGTCTTTATTTTTTCGGTTGGCGTCAATAAAATATTGTCGGCCGGCAAAAAGCCGGCGATTTTTTCGGCCAAAATTTCTTCCGAGACTCCTTTTAATTCATCTTTAGACAGCGTTTTTAATTTTTGGACGTCAATATTTTTAATTCTGAATTTCGGAAGATAAAGGGCATAAACCGCGCCGCTTAAAATTATTCCCGCTCCGAAAATAAATAATAACAGGCGCTGAATCGCGCGCCAACGGCGCGCTTTACGGAAGTTTAATAAAGTTTCTGCCAACATATTTTTGTAAAATTTCCGGAATTTTTATTGAACCGTCTTTCTGCTGATAATTTTCCAAAATAGAAATTAAAATCCGCGGCGTGGCGACAGCGGTATTATTAAGCGAATGGGTAAAACGGATTTTTCCGTCCGCGCCGCGATATTTGATATTCAGGCGCCGAGTTTGAAAATCATGAAAATATGAAGAAGAATGCGATTCGCGATATTTTTTCTCCGACGGCACCCAAACTTCCAAATCATATTTTTTAACCTGACCTTGCCCCAGATCGCCCCCGCAATTTAACACGACGCGATAAGGCAACTTCAGCATTTGAACCAATTCTTCGGAATTTTTAGTGATCGCTTCATGCCATTTGACGGATTCTTGATGATCGGCCCGGCAAAGCACGACTTGTTCCACTTTCATAAACTCGTGAAGCCGATAAATGCCCCGGGTATCTTTGCCGTAACTGCCGGCTTCGCGCCTATAACAAGTGGAAAAAGCCGCGTATTTAACCGGCAAATCTTCTTCTTTTAAAATTTCATCGCCGTGATAACCCATCATCGGCACTTCGGCGGTGCCGGCCAGATAAAGTTCATCCTGGGTTTTATAAATTTCTTCTTTACCTTGAGGCAGCCAGCCGGTGCCGATAAAATTTTTTTCCCTGACCAAAGCGGGAGCAAGAACTGCCATAAATCCTTTTTCTTCAAGCATTTTTAAAGCTAATTGCCACAAAGCCAGCGAAAGAAGCGCCCCTCCCCCTTTTAAAAAATAACCGCGAAATCCGGAAACTTTCGCTCCGCGTTCCAAATCCAGCAAATTCAAATCCCGCATCAAAGCAATATGATCTTTAACCGGAAAATCAAATCGCGGCGTTTCTCCCCATTTCCTTATTTCCTTATTTTGCGCGTCGCTCTCCCCTTCCGGCACTTCCGGATCAGGAATGTTCGGAACCGCCAGCATTAAATCTTGCCATTTTTCGTTTAATTTTCTGAACTCATTTTCGCGCGCGAAAAGATCATTTTTAAGCGCTCGCGAAATTTCTATTGCCGCTTGTTTTTCAGTTTCATTTTTTATTTGAACAATTCCTTCTGAAACTTTATTCTGCTTGGCCCGTGATTCTTCAATTTTTGTCAGCAAATTTCTCCTTTCCTCGTCTATTTTTAAAAGTTCGTTCACGTCAAAATCAACGCGTTTTTTTCTGGTCGCGGCTTTAATTAAATCGGGATTTTCGCGAATAAATTTTATGTCCAACATTTTATTTATAATTTAAACTTGCTTTATTTTATGATAATATCAAATCTGGGCCGTTAGCATAGTGGCAGTGCACCCGGTTTGCATCCGGGAGGCGCGAGTTCAATTCTCGCACGGTCCACAATTCTGAATTTTAAAAAAGATGGTCTGCCTTATTAGTCAAGAACGATAATCAACTCATAAAAATTGGGACAAAAAATTCTCTATTAAAAAACTAAATGTCGTTTGATTTTTAGAGCCAAAGAAAAATCAGTCGCTTTCGTGGGTTTATGCAATAATACATCAAATCCTTTCTCGTTGTAACGTGGAACCAACTGCCAATGCACATGTCGCGCCTCGTCCATGTAAATGAGATACACCTTTTTTATTTTGAGCGCCTTGAGCATAGCAGTGCGCACAGAATTAACAGTGTCCATAAGATAATCGTAATCGCGCTCCGCTAATTGATGAAGATCAGGCACATCTCTTTTCCACACAATCACAACATGACCCCGAGTAATTGGATGTGTTGCTAAACATACATACAAAATTTGATCTTCGTAGATTATCGCTTTCGGTAACGGTTTTGGTAACTTCAAATGCATATATAAATGTTATCACAACAATCTGAATATAAAAAAAATCTCTCACGAAATCAAAACTTTACAGTCTAAGCGCCATTTTCTCTGTACGCCAGCTGAATTAAATGATCCAATAATTGGGGAAATTCCAATCCGATTGAAGCCGCGGCTTTTGGAAAAAGAGATTCCGCGGTCAATCCCGGAAGAGTGTTTGTCTCCAAAATATAAACGCCGTCGCGAGCAACTATAAAATCAGAACGCGAATAATGCCGGCAGCCTAAAATTTGATGCGCTTTTCGCGCCATTTCCTGAATTTCCTGCTTTTGTTTTACGGAAAAACGGCCCGGGCAAATTTCCTGCGCGGCGCCGCCGTATTTCGCGCTATAATCAAAAAACCGGCTGGTTTCCGGCGGCATAATTTCCACAACCGGAAAAGCGTATAATTTCTCTCCCCTGAAATTTTCCAGGACCGCGCAAGTGGTTTCTCTTCCTTTAATATATTTTTCAACCAGCGCCGTTTTATCGTATGAAAAAGATTTTTTTAAAGAATCCGTCAACTCTTCGGCATTCTTGGCGATTGAAACTCCGACCGAAGACCCGCGCGAAACCGGTTTTATTACCCAAGGCGGAGCCATTTTCCTGATCGCGCCAAAAACAGCTTTATTCAAATTATCTTCTTGCTTAAACGCCATTGCCTCCGCTATTTTTAAGCCGGTGTTTTTAAAAGATTCACGCGCCATTATTTTATTCATCGCCAAAAAAGAAGGCCAGCTCGCGGAACCGGTATAAGAAATATTGTAAATTTCAAAAAGGCGCTGGACTTTGCCGTCTTCCCCGAATTCTCCGTGTAAAGCGTTAAAAATAACGTCAATTGCCCGAAAAATTTTATCCGGAACGGCGACCATACCATTAACATACCATTCCCCTTTTTTAGTCAAAAGAATATCCAATGGTTTGTATTTATCCCGCGCCAAATATTTCAAGACATTCTGTCCCGTGCGAAGAGAAATTTCGTATTCCGATGAAGGCCCTCCCCGTAAAACTCCGACCGTTATTTTGCTCACAATTTTATTTTACAGCTAAATTTTGGAAAGCGCTTGCTTTAAATCATAAATCAAATCCCGCGAATCTTCCCGACCGATGGAAAGCCGCAGCGTGCCTTGAGAAATGCCGGCTTTTTTCAATTCATTTTCAGTCATCTGGCCGTGAGTGGTGGTGGCCGGATGAATCACCAATGATCTTGATTCGCCGATATTCGGGGCGTGCCAAAAAAGCTTAAGACCCTCCAAAACTTTCTTGGCCGCGCTTCTTCCTCCTTTGACTTCAAAAGCCACCAATCCGCCGAACCCCTTGGGCATAATTTTTTTGTTTGCCGCGCTTTGCCGCGGCGGAGCAAAAGATGGATATAAAACTTTGGTAACTTTCGGATGTTTTGAAAGAAATTCAGCGACCCTCTCCGTATTTTTACAATGTTCCTCCATTCGCCCGAAAAGCGATTCAATATGCGAACATAAAATTGCCGCGTTATCCGGCGAAAGGCACGGTCCCGTATCACGAAACCATCCCTGACGCACCGCGTCAATCAAACGTTTTTTTCCTAAAATAACGCCACCAATGACTTCGCCGTCACCTATATACTTTGACAAAGAATGGATAACGACATCAGCTCCCTGTTTTATTGGATTTAAAAGCGCCGGAGTCGCTAAAGTGCTGTCTATTACCAAAGGAATTTTACGCGTTTTAGCGAGAATCGCGAAAGATTTTACATTAAAAACATCAATAACTGGATTGGAGGGAGTTTCAACATATAAAAATTTCGTGTTCGGTTTAATCGCTTTTTCCCATTCTTTCCGATTAAAAGGGTTCTCCACAAAAGTTACCGGAATGCCGAGAGCCGGCAAACGATCCCTGAATAAATGGAATACTCCGCCGTAAAGCCGATTGGAAGAAACGATGTGTCCGGCCGGACTGGCCAGATGCAAAGCCAGAAGCGTTACCGCGGCCATGCCTGAAGAAACCGCTAAAGCGGCTTCCGCCCCTTCCAGCGCCGCCAAACGTTTTTCCAATTTATCAACGGTCGGATTATTGATTCGGGTATAAATAAAACCTTCTTCTTTCCCTTCAAAAAGCCGGCGGGCGCGCTCAAAAGATTTCATCGGAAAAGCCACGGCGCGATGAAGACCCGGCCGGATCTCAATATCTTTTTCTGAACCGCCGCCGTGAATCTCAAGCGTCTTCGGCCTAAGGCCGCGATTTAATTTCGGCTTTTTTCTTGGCATATCAATTTTTATTCTAACGCCGCGCGGATAAAATAACAAGAAAACAAAAATTTGCTTTTTTTTGCCAAAAAGCGATAATAACGTTATTAACGGCTAATATTAAATAATATGGCGCATCATTCTGAAGAAAAATTTTCAAAATTGGAAACAAGCTCTTCAAAAGAAAAACGCCGTTTGTGGCAGGTAAAAATCGGAGAAAAAGGCGAAATTAGCGGCTTGCCGGAAGAAGTATCCGCTGAAAACGTGATTTTTTTTCTTGGACCTGACAAAAAATGGTGGGCGGAAAACCCCTCGCCGGAAATTTTGGAAGAAATGCGCCTTTGGCGCAGTGATTGGAAGAATTTGTAAAAATTTGGCGGATTTTTTTTCCAGCACCTTAAAAATTTATTTTTTTCAGAAAAGGAGGTTAAATGAAACGAAATTTAACGGCTGTTTTCTTTTTAGTTATAGCGGCAATGTCATTTTTTGCCTTAAACCTGAATCATATTCCTCAACAATTTAAAATTATTGCGTCGTTTCAAAATCAAAATTTTGAAACAGCTGAAATGCTGCAAAAAGCAAATCAAGCCGTGATTATGATTGAAACAAAAAGGATTATCAATGATGTTATTCATAATTTTACTCTCGGCAGCGGCGTAATTATCAGCGAAGACGGGTATATTCTCACCAACTATCACGTGGTAAAAGAATTTCAGGAAGACAATTTAGCCATCCATTATCTTCCGGCTTCGGAAGATTATCAAAGCCGTTATATCGGCGATCTGAACGCAATGCGCCAGCGCTCGCGCGCCAGCGTCAAAATTGTCAATTATGATCAAAAAAGGGATATTGCTCTGCTAAAAATAGAAGGCCGCGGATTTTCAACAATTAAATTCGGGAGTGATCCTAAAACAGGCGATCAGGTTTTCGCCATCGGCAGCCCCTTGGGATTAACTTGGACCATTACGCAGGGAATAATTTCCAGAGAATTTGCCGTCATTAACTTTTTTGAAGAATACGATTATTTTATTCAGACCGATGCGGCGATCAATTCCGGCAATTCCGGCGGCCCTTTGCTGAATATGAAAGGAGAATTAGTCGGTTTAAATACTTTTTTAATTACTCAAATTGAATATCCCGCTAATATCGGATTAAATATGGCGGTGCCGATAGGCGACATCCGCGTGCTTCTTCCCCGCCTTTTGAAAGAAAAAAACCAAAATGGAAATTTGGAAAGAAGTTATCTCGGCGTTAAATTTATTGCTCCTTATCAGAAAATGCCGGAAAAATTTAAAAATTTTGCTCTTGAAATCAGGAACGGCATTTTTATCACTGATATTGAAAAAGAAAGCCCGGCTGAATTGACTGGCCTGCAAATCGGAGACATTATCCAAACTATTGACGGCCGGCAAATAATAAGCCCGATTGATCTCAACCGAGCCATAACTTTACAAAAGCCAGAGAAAGTCATTCTGGCTGAAATCCAACGCCAAGAAAAAATAATAAAACTTGGTATTATTTTAAGAAAAAAACCGGATCTGCCGGCGGATACAGATTTAAACATATAAACATAGTCGCCCTGTTTTAAAACTGGGCGATTTTTTTTGTTGGCGCGTTTATTTAATCAAATCCGAACTTGTTTAGAGTAGATGGTTTTTGTCAGTAATTCTTGCTAAAATGAGTTTAAGCCGCGTTGTAAAAACACATAATATAATAAAATGGACGATTTGATTCAAAATCAAAACTTAACCGAAAAAGAAAAAAAAATATTATTTGACTTTTTTTTGCGTCTTCCGTACAACATAAGACAAAGCGTAAAAAACATTATTTCCACCCATCCAGAACATCTGCAAGACCTTTTCCCGATCCTTGACAAAAAAAAAGAATTTATGAATAATCCAACGCCAGCATTAGCTGAAGAGATTCTTCGGATGGAAAAAAGCGTTATAGATAAACTGTTGCTATGAGTAATAAATTTGAAAAACCCGAATCAGCGACAACGGAAAGGAGCCCGGAACAAATGGAAATCATCCAAAAATTTGAAGAACAAGAAAACGCATTAATTGGAAACGCCCTGCAGCGCGCCAAAGAAAATAGCCGCAAAAAAACTAGCTTCAAAACTCTTGCCGCGTTTCTGACATTATTCATTGCCTCCACTATTTCCGAGCGAGCTTTTGCTGAATTCGCGCCCGCGGAAAAACTGATTTCCGAAACTAAAGTGGAAGAAGTTTATCAGCCGGAAAAAACCTCCGCACAATCATCATGGGATAAGCTGATAGACAATATAAATATCACCTTCTCCCAAAAACAAGAAACCATAAAAACTCCGGTCTTGGGGGAAAATGCTTTTTACCAACAATTATCGCATGAAGATCGGAGCGAAACTGTAATGGAATTAGATAAAATAATACGAGGATCCGCGAATTCCGGAGATTTTTTTCAAAAATTGTCCGCGGCGGAAAATTTAAACGATACCCAAAAAATACTCATCCTGCAAAATATAGGAAAATGGCTTAGCCAAACTTATAATTTTGATATGCTTGACCGCAACGAATATGTAGTCATTTCCGATGACATAATGTTTGAAAACATGAAATTGTACTATGAAACCAGAGAAATAAAATCTACCGGCATTTGCGGCAACATCCACGCTTTTATGGTAAAAGCCGCGCAACAAATGGGGACGGAAGCATGGCTGCAAAGCGGAGTTGTGGGAAAAGATCAACCCGAAGGCCATACATGGATGGGAGCGCTGGCAAACGATTCTTCAGGCAACAAGCAAATCGTATTTTTGGATTATGCCAATCTGATCCCGACAGGAACGCGGAATTACAGCGATGCCTTGGGAATTGCCGAAAGATTCCATAACCGCCTCAATACATTTAGTTCTTTTGTGGGAACACCAGAAGAAACGCTTTTCCCCGTGGAAAGCCGAGCTGAAAAAACCGTGAAAGAGGTCGCCGGATTCAAAGGAGCGGAAAAAGGATTGTCCGAACGTCTGGAAGCCGGCAAAATTATCCGCCCGGAAGAAATGAATATTGAAGTCAGCCCAGAAACCAAAAAAATAGAGTTTTCCAAAAATCATCTGGCGCTCGCCTATATTTATTACAAAGATATTGGAAATCCCTATCAATCTCTGGAATCGCTGCAAGCATTACGCGAATCAGCGCGTTTAGAAAATAAAAAATTCGGATTGGATTGGGATGTCACCATACTTAATCTGAATATAAAAGATCTTGGCAACGGCATTTTAACGCAAAACGAAATCATAAACCGGCTTAACGCCGAATTCATAAATTCGCAAGAATTAAGCAAATCTGAATACGGAAAATTCGCGTTAAATTACGGATTAACCATAGAAAACGGCATGCGATTTATAAACGCCCAATTTAATCGGGAATCGCTTATAGCGGCAAAATTAGAAGGGTCCGCCGGAATGCGCCTCATATATATCAATCCGCAAGAAACCGGAAAATTTTTCATAGAAACCACGGAAAGCGGCAGATTACAAAATTCCGATCCGCAAAAACAACGCGAAGTATTAAAAGAAATCGGCAATAAATTAAAAATCGGCGGAAGCGTGGAGGTGCGGACAGGCGCTATTGTTAATCTGGAATCCGCCCTGCATAATCTGGAATACGGCGATAAAAAAGAATTCACCGCCGGCATAGAAAAAGACAAGCTAAAAGTCCGATTTGGTGGAGAATTAACTGCCTCAAAATTCGAAAAATTCATACCGTCTTCGGAAAAAATCAGCGCTGAAATTGGATATAAGCTTGGTATGGAAAATCGGCCAAAAGGAGAAATCTTAATATTCGGTTCACAGCTAAAAGAACACTATGGGGAACAAGACGAACCGAATAAATATGAAACAGGCGTAAAAATGCGCATATTCCTTTGGTAACAATCGTTAAAAAATCCCGTCATTTATAAATGACGGGGTTTTTATTTACGAGGCGATTTTTTTAATGGAGTATTCTGACAAGCATTTGGGGCAGATGCTATAATCATTCTTCTTGGCTATCCAACCTTCCGCCCACTTTTTATCATCAGAATCATGTCGCGTAGTTTCCCCTCCACATTTATTACAAACTAATTGTACGGGAAGTCCGCAAAGGAAATATACTGGCATAAAATTCACCTCCTTTTCAATTTTTGAGTTATTAATTTTTTGTTAAGGTGCAAAAATCGCACCATTACAGCCTAAAACCATCGTTTCTGAATCTTATAAAGAGTATAGCTTATAACAATATAAATGTCAATAGTTTCCTATAAGTTGTGCTTGATTTTAATTTTGTATTATCTCAGCGCTCTGAAGCAAATTTTTAATCATTTCTTTGTTTACACAAACCTCTTCCCAACAAAATTCTTCTGCCACCACTTTCTTCGCTTCAATCGTTCCATCCTCTTTAATTTTCCAATTAGCTGAAGCAATGTAGCCAGTATTTATTATCCCCTGTCCGGAAAGGTCAAGAATATTATTCGTAGTTATAATTCCGGCAGAATTTGAAAACCAAAATCCTCCTGAAATTGCGCCAGCAGAAATTTTTGCGGGCTTTGGCAGTGACGCATTAGCGACGCGGCGGAGCCGCTGGGCGAACCATACGGCTTAGTAAAATCAGAGCGTACGATTCTTGTTATTTCTTCTTCCGTTCTCGTTTAAACTTGATTGGAAGAAAAACGGAAACATCGCTTTGCGAGTAACCGCGCTTCTTGAAAAAATCCAGAACTTTGGTGGTTGCCGCTTTGCTCACCTGCACAACGGAAAACCATGATTTTATTTTATCCCAGAATAACATTCTAAAACCAAAAAATTCCAGACCAACAAAAATCAGCCACGAGCCCGGCGTCAAAGACATAACCAAAGCCAACAGACCAATAACAATTAAGAGAATACCGATTATTTTTTTGGCGAAAGATTTTTATATTTACCCCATTAGAAACTTTAAGATTTTTCTCTTTATTTTGAGTTTCTAACGGGGTTCATACTGCTGCTTTCCTCCGATAAAAGAATTTTCTTATTTCCTCAACAAGAACGATAGAGGCGGCAATCGGAATAATAATGAGCCACTCCGAGAGCTCAAGCGGCGTGGTGCGCAAAAACTTCTGCATAAGCGGGTTATAGATTACTAAAAGTTGCAAGGAAATGATGATAAGTGTTGCCCCCACCAAGAATTTATTGGAAAAGGGATTCATCTGGAAAATAGATTTTGATTCGTGCCGACAATTCCAAGCATTGAACCACTGGAATACCGCAAGCGTCGTGAGTGAAATTGTCCAAGCTTTGGCAATATCATTTTCAAAATATCCTTTGAAAAGAAACAGTGTTCCAATCATCATAGGGATAGCCATGACAAACATTCTTTGCGCCATAAGTTTATCAACAAGATATTTTTTCGGCCGTTCAAAATTACCGCGCAACAATCCTTCTTCTTTTGGCTCCATAGCCAGCGCCACATCAAGAAAACCATCCGTAACAAAGTTGAGCCAAATAATCTGCGCCGGCAAAAGCGGCAAAGGATACCCCAACAGAA
>Ga0209541_10003532_pt1 | contig 28646 bp, 27 predicted proteins | sample RifCSPlowO2_01_FD_184027 | JGI IMG/M metagenome (GOLD analysis project Ga0209541, IMG submission 184027) | Groundwater microbial communities from Rifle, Colorado - Rifle CSP2_plank lowO2_0.1 (SPAdes) (version 2) | ecosystem: Environmental > Aquatic > Deep subsurface > Groundwater | place... | reverse complement strand
CCCGAACACGCGATTTTATTGATCTCTATCTCATACTGCAAAAAGAACAATGGTTATTTGCAGACATGGTCAAACAAGCTCGGGTAAAATTTGATACCGATGTTGATGTACTACATATTGCTCAACAACTCTTAACAGTATCGGAATTAAAAGATTATCCCCGTATGCTCATTGCATTTGATTTTGATAAATGCGAGGATTTTTGGATTAAAGAAGCACAAAAATTAAAAAAATACATACTTAAGTAGATCTAAAATACCCCAACAATTTCCTCTTCGTTAAAAACGGGGACAACAACACTTAGCATACGCTCAATTTTACCATTTCCCAAGTTTAAAGCCAATTAAAACAACCAAAACTGTTCCAAGCGTTATTCCGCTTATTACAAGACCGATATTAACCCAATCCTGAGGAGTATAATAAATAGTCAGCAAATAATCTCCGTTCTTGGGAAGAATAAAGCTGTTAAACCGTCCGTTAAATTCTGAACTCTGAATTTTGAACTCTGAATTCTTTGCTATCCAACCTTTATCAAAACTTTCTGAAAAAATCAAAATATCACCCTTTTTAGCATTTTCGACATTAAGAATATATTTTGTTGGATTAACATACCTATATTGCACCCTGAGGTTTTCCTGCGGACTCCAAAAATGATCTTTGGGATTTGGTACTTCGAATACGGCAATTTTTCCAAAACCGTCTATTCTTTTTAACCACGGAATGTTTTGTATTTCTTCTATTGCTTGTTCGTATTGCTTCTCATCATACTTTCTATCCTCTAAAAATATTTCTCCCTCACTGTCGTATGGAATAATTACATACTTCACAGACGACTCCTGCAGTATCTTTTCTGTCTCTGACATTCTCAATTTCTTAAGAATTTGAGAATAGTTAGTTTCTTTTATGAAAGCTTGTGCTGAAATTGCAGGATGAGTATTGGAATAAAACCCAAACCTCTGAAGTGCTGGAACCCAAAGATTTCTTGAAAAATTATTTTGGGAAGATAAAAACTTTTCAAGCTTTATATATTCACTAGGAATTGTTGTTGGCTTAAATGTTCCTGATAATTGTCCTAATACCGCAGGACGAATTAACAGTATTAAGAATAAAGATATAAGAATTAAGAATAGGTTTGGTATAAATTTTTGAATTTTGAATTGTAGTTTTGACTTTTGACTTTTGAACTTTGAACTCAGAATGCCGTAGATATTCCATATTGAAAAAGGAATAAGAATAGAATAGCTCACGGCGACGAGCGTGTACCATTTTGTAGGGTCTCGAAACATTATAAATCCCGGAATATAATTAAAGAGCCATAAATATATTTCACCAAACGGTTCATTTGCACCTTTTGCCAAAAATGCTCCCAATAATCCTAAAATTGCAAAAAATAATATATACTTTTTCTCTTTGGTTTCTTTCTTAATAAAGAACAATGAGCCAAAAGCTAAGATGGGAAGAAGTAAAAATTCTGGCCTCATGAAATATATCTTTCCAAAGATATTTTCCGGCCAATTGGGATGAAGCAAAGATAGAGAATTCTCAAAAGTTGCAAAACTGAAAAATTTCACAGCCCCAGTCGTGCTGTATGCTGATCCAAGTTGACTTACAGGATTTTGGTGAGCAAGAATGACAGGTAGTATCCAAAATGCATGAATTAAAAATGCTATTCCAATTGGAATTACAAAACTATAAATTAATAAATTTAAAAGAATCCGTACAATATATTTAAAATTAACCTGCAAGCCAGTTAACCCGTTAACCCGAAATTGAATAATTAAAAAATAGATTGACACGGCAATCATGGTTACGTAGGCAATTCTTATATCTAACATCATTTGCAGTGCAAGAAGTAATCCCGTTAATATTGAATATTTAATTTTTTTTAAACTCATTAACTTGTTAACTCGAAACAGACTGATATATGAATATAAAACTAACGGCACTAAGACATAGGAAAGTCCGATAAATATCTGCCCACCACCCATGAGCATTAGGATATAGGTATTAAAAATAAAAACTACCGGGGCAAAGAAATAAAACTTGTTATCCGGAAAAAGCTTTCTTACCAAAAATGCCGAAGAAAAAATAGAGGCAACAATAAAAGGGTATAAATAGGCGATTCTTTGAATAAAAAGCCAATTCAGATGTAATATTTTACCAAAGAAAAACCCAGGAAGATTTATAACATAGTGAAGCCAAATATAGGCAGTGGTTGAACCTCCTAAGCCGTTAATTTCCTTGCCCCATCCGAACGGAATTAAGCTAGCAGAATTTGAATCAAAATTAGTTAAAAAATCTCCTCCACTTATTAATCCGAAATTAAACCAATTTTTAAAAACAACTAATGTTAAAAAAAATATCATTAAAACGGGTGCGTATTTTTTGAAGTTCATATGTTTATTGGGAATTAAGCCTATCACTAACAATAATGTAGAGATATTTAATAAGCGATAGCCCCATAAAACCATACACAAAAGACATGTAGTGATTTGCCTCAACAGTCAAGTTCAACAAATAAGCAATAAGACCTATGATAAAAAAAATCAAAGCGCTTATTTCAAAAGAAATGCGTAAAAATATTAATGTTAGTACAAACGAGTAAATAACAAAATACTCAAGACCGAAAATTACTCTTAAAATAAGGTAATAAAGTATAAAAAATGGCCACCATAGGAGGATATTTCTTTGTTCTTTTGAAAAAATATCATATAAACTTTTCATATTTTTTTTCTTATTTTTATATATAAAAATATTAATACAATAAATCCAAAAAAAGTTGCAATTGCATTTTTAAATATCAACTTTTGTCTAGTAAACTCTACAATTATTTCTTTGTTTTCAACATTATCTATATACCAACCATTCGCATATGCGTTTGAAAAATGATCAAAAACATGCTTCTTTCCCTTTGCTTGAGTATATGCCTGCCAATCAGCTCCATAAGTTTGATTAAAGGTTAAAAATCCTCCTTTATAATCTTGCGGGAGCCGAACTTTATAAAAAGTCGGGTTTATTTTTTCAACCCTAATTTTATCGGCAAAACCATCTGTACCGGAAGATTTATTTAGGGAGCAGGAGAACTGAATATCATCATTTGAAATGGTATATTCTAAGGAAAAATTTTTATATTCAATTTTCGTATTATCAGAAAATTTAGATTCCAGCGGAAAAAAATACAAATAATAATTTTCATCGACAAAAGCATTTATACCAAAAGTTCTCTCAAAAATATTCTCATCTCTAAAATCATCAGAAGTACTTACGAAAACAAACCGATCGTTAGGGACCCCCAATAGTTCATCATTCTTAAACACATCTAATTTAAGCTTACCTTTTGAAATAACAATAGCGACTTTTGTTTTAGAGGTAGAATTTTTTTCAAAACGAATATGATAAGTTCCGTTCCTAAGTACTCCCAGTGCTATCTCTTTAAATCCGCCTGGTTTGTACTGTATGTTTGGAATATTTATAACTTGACTAACCGAGTAATCTAAAGAAACAGGATAGCTTCCTTTAGAAAACTTATATATTCCACTAAAGGTTGCAATTTTTATAGGTTGTGATAAATTATCAATTGATATACCTGCGATATTAAGCCCATTATTAGTGCTATACACACCGCAAGAGTATAAACCGTCTGCTGGAATATCTAATCTCATTTTATAAACTTTATTTTTAAAATCAGTCTCCCAGATGTTTTTGTTTAAAAATCCCAGCTCCTCATTTTGTGATGATAATAAAAAATAAAGTTGACCCCTGATTTGGCTATCCCTGAAATTTATATTTGCCTTAAGGTAGCTTGACAAACTGTTGTTTTGTGCGAGCAAAAAATTTCTTTCTTCAAGATACTTGTTATTTTTGCTAAAAAAGTCGTTATTATATTTCCTAATAAGATTTCTTATTTTTTCAAAAGAAGAAATATAATCGATAATGTATTTTCTTGCATTAGAAGAATCTTTAACCTTTAAAGCCGTCATTAAACTGGCAAAATCATTATTAGCGCCCACAATGTCATAGCTTATCTTTTCGTCTAATGATAGAACAGGAGCTTTTTTGAATCTTGCAATTAATGGTTTAAGCAGTTTTTTTAACTTACCTTTTAAACTGTTGTCAACTTCTGCTAAAAAGTCCGAGGGCGTAATTTTAACACATCCTACGCAATTGGCTTTAGAAACATAAAAATTGACTAAAGATTGGTACTTCATTAAATTATCTTTATTCATAATCACAGAACTTTTTTTTACACCCATCTGTTTGGATAAAACAGCATAGTCTATGCCGGAGCTTAAAGCTTGATTTGTGAACAGCATAGTTGAAGGTAATGCAAAACCGTAATTTTTTTCTATATTATTGAGTTTATAAAGTTTGAAAAAATCGTTCTCATATACTTCTTTAAAATCACTATCTTTATTAATCGTCCGCGCTGTTAAACTTGGATTTATCCGCGAGAAATTTAAATAATTTGTGTAATAATAAGGAACATTATCTTTTCTAATCAAAACCAAGCCGATCTGATTTTGCAGGAGAAAATTTTTAAAACCCGCAAAATCTCCATTTTCAAGCATTATGTATGGAGTAAAATTAGAAGAGTCGGGTCCGTTTTGCAGTAAAAGAGTATTAAGAAAATTACAAACAATAAGATGATTCAGAATATCCTGCCCAACATAAGAGTTGCCATATTCCCCCCAGACCGCGCTTGATATCATCGACCCTTTTGGAATAACAAGAACCGACGTTCCATTACAGCTTTTTTCAAGAACAGATTTTAACTGATAATATTCGGGCGGTATTTTTGTCTTTGCGCTGAATGTATATTTTTTTCCGTCATATAAAAAGTCTATTTTTTTAATATTGTCGTAAGAAAAAAGAAAAAATGGTGCGGTAACTGCAATACCCGCAATAATTAATGCGAAAAAAGATACCCCTAAGAATAACTTTTTTCTTTTTTCTTCCAACAAGACTTTAACAACTAAATAAAAGCCGATCGAAGAAAGGATAAAATAAGAAAATGTATAAAAGAGTCCGGCCTTATGCCACGCATCTCTAAAAGCACCGAAAAATGGCACGCTGTCATAGGCAAAACGAGTAAGCCATACAAATGGAGGATTCCCTAGTTTTACAATAAACAAGGAAAACAAAAAAATTGTCAAAAAATAAACAAGATAAATTTTATTCTTTATTTCTTTTATTCTTGCAAACGTAAAAATAATAAGAAAAGGGAACAAAAATAGCGTAAAAGGAAATAATAAGTTCGAGTTATAAAAAGAATCCCAGCTAAAGGGGTTATTATTCATCATCGGACTGCCAAAAAGCCTGACAGAATTTAATAAATTACTGCGAATACTGCTTATATCAAAATAAACAGATGTGCCAAGGGCGCTTTGACTTAAATATAGCTCTTTAAATCCTAAAAGCGATGGGAAAAACCACCACCATTGCGTAAGCAGAATAAGAACTAAAAACAAAAAAATTTGTAAAGTTTTATGGCTTAATAACTTGTATTTGCCGACAAACCAATAAAGCGAAAGGTAAAAAAATAGTAAAAGCAGATATTGCCCAAGAAAAACATAAGTGGTAAACCCCGGAGACATAAAGATAAGCGTAGTAAGAAATAAAAATAACCATTTATTTGGGGTATTTGACAATCCACCCTTTTTACCTAAGGGATATAACTTAAATAAGGCTAAAATATTCAGAGGTAAGAGGCTATAAATATATATTTGAGGATTAAACATAAAATAAGAATAGTAAAATGTATAAAGATTAAGGGCGTAAAAAATTGCAAAAAGAAAACTTATAATCTTATAAAAGATAGCGTTTTTCTCTATATCCAAACCTACTACGGTTATTAACAAATAATTGAGTAAAAGATAAAAATTGACTATCGATAAAAAAATAAAAGAAAAATAAAGAAGCGCTTGGGTCAATGAGAGATTTCCAAATAGTTTTAGAAGAGCTGCAACAGATAATGAGTATGGCAACCAGCTCCAGCCATTACCTGATCCGCCAGGAAAGACATTTGAATGCCAATAAAAAAAGAAGTCTTGAATCGAATTTTTTATGTCTAAGGGTAAATTTGTATCCCAATAATAAAGAATTGTTCCGCCTTCGAACCATTTATAAACAGCAACAAATGCAACAATTAAACTTAAAATAATTACCAAAACATTGCTCATTTTTAATTTTGTAGATTTTATTTTTTTAAAAAAGAGGCTAATCATTTTTGTTTTCTAGATTCTTAATTCTTTTTTTAATTTCAGCCGTATTCTTTACCTGAGAGTTATTAATCATACTTTTTAGAAAATATTGTTTAGATATACCAAGTATCCATTTAGGAGTCGAAAGAGAAAGAGAAACCCAAAACCAGAAAAACATTGAAAATTTATAAGAAGGAGACAGTTTTATAATCCTCATTGAACAGTTAATCATATTCTTATTGTCTGAGGAATATTTATTTGCCGGCAGAAGCTTGACTATTTCTCGCAGATGTTTATCTAAAAATTTGTCGTAATACGAATTAGTACATAAGTTTTTAATTTCTCTAAAATAATTCTCAAACGTAAATTCTCCGTTTAGAAGATTAAAGAAAGGATGTCCTGATTTTTCAGATCTTTTTTGCCATGATGAAATAAAAAAATGTTTAGAAATATAATAACCACCGAAATTACGTATGTTATAAAAAACAATTTTAAACCATGGAACTAATTCGGAGTCAAAAATATTGATATCTTTAGGAAAATTGTTTTTAAAAACAATTCCCGTTAAAAAAAAGGGGTCAACTTTTTCTATAAAATCAACTATTTTATCATTACTTTCTGTAGGATTAATTTTAATATCGCGATTCACGTGTTTACTTGTCCGAAAATCAAATACAGTATCCTCTCCAACTATTTTACTGAGATAATTCACCCTAACGAATCCATAACTCTTTATTCTCAAAAGATCATATATGATTTTTAAAGTATTTTCATACAATGCAAAATCATCGTCGCCCTGCAAAATTATATAGCTTCCCTCAGCAAGAGGTACAGCTTTTTTTAAATTTTTTATCCAGCCAATATTTGTTTTATTTTTGAAATATTTAATTCTTTTATCATTGAAGCTTTTTACGATTTTCTCTGTTCTATCTAATGAGTTGTTATCTAAGATTACAATTTCAAAATCTGTAAAATCTTGGTTTAATAATTGTCGAATTGCAAATCGTAGATCATCTACCCTGTTATATGTAGGAATAATTATTGAAAAGAAGGGTTTTTTAATCATTAGTTTCTAAATTTTTTATAATAGTCTTTGTAATCTGCTCTACTGAAAGGTTATTTGCTTTTCTCATGTATTCTTGATCACCGATTTCTTTTGTAAATCGATCAGGTACGCCAATTCTCTTAAAAGGGATGGAAATAGCATTTTCCGCAATTACTTCTGAAACAGCACTACCCAATCCTCCAATAATTGAATGCTCTTCTAAGGAAAAGACTGCTTTTGTTTTTATCGTGGATTCTAAAACTATTTCTTTATCTAATGGTTTTATTGTATGCATACTTATCAAACGGACGCTTATTCCTCTCTTATTAAGTTGTTTTGCGACCTCTTTTCCTGAATAAATCATTGTACTTGTTGCTATTATAGTGATATCTTTTCCTTCTCTGACAATTAAACCCTTACCAACTGTAAATTTAGGTTTTTTGCTGTAAACAATTGGTTCTCCTGCTCTGCCTAATCGTATATATACTGGTCCATTTATTTTAATTGCCTTTTTAACTGCCAGTTCTGCTTCAATTGGATCCCCCGGGCAAATAATCGTAAGATTCGCAAGAGTTCTTAAAATACCTATGTCTTCTAAACCATGATGGGTATGACCATATGGCCCATAAGAAAACCCAGCCCCTACTCCTATTATTTTTACATTCAAATTTTGATAACAAATGTCATTCCTTATTTGTTCAAAATTCCTCATTGTCACAAAAGGAACAATTGAATAGACAAAAGGAGTTTTTCCTTCCATTGCCATTCCAGCTGCCACCCCAGTCATATTCTGTTCTGCTACTCCCATGTTAAGATATTGCTTTGGTAACTCCTCAATATATTTTTCAAACACTGAAAAACCTAGATCATTAGTTAAAAGCATAATATCTTTATTTTTTTTAGCTAATTCCTGGAGCGTATTTACAAAAGCAATTCTCATAATTTTTCTAGCTCCGTTATTGCATCTTCTGCTTCTTCTTTTGTCGGCGGCCTATACTGCGAAGATACTTGGTTAATATGTTTGAGCACACCTCCCAATCCTTTTGTGGTATGAGCAATCACCACTGTTGGTCTCCCTTTTTTTAGCGGAACTTTTTTAAATGTTTTAATTAATTCCTCAAAGCCATGTCCATCAACCTCTATTGCTTCCCACCCAAAACTTTTCCATTTTTGAGAAAATGGCTCCAAATCCAAAACATTTTTTGTATACCCGAACCCTTGAAGTTTATTATAATCAACAACGGTAACTAAATTATCCAGCTTGTGATGCCCCGCAAACATTATCGCTTCCCAAGTTGACCCCTCATCACATTCACCATCCGAAAGAATGCAAAAAACTTTGTATGTTTTATCGTCTATTTTCCCGGCATAAGCCATTCCCGTTGCCATAGATAACCCATGCCCCAAAGATCCTGCTGAAATCTCCACTCCCGGAACACAATTTCTTGTTGAGTGCCCCGGCAATCTTCCACCATTTAATTCATATCCATCAAGAATTTTCTTGTCAAAAAATCCTTTTTCTGCCAATACCGCATATAGAGCTTTTGCGTCATGCGCTTTGCTAAAAACTAATCTATCCCTGTCATCCTTATAAGGATTTTTAGAATCAACATTCATTATTTCAAAATAAAGAGCGATCAAAATTTCAACACAAGAAAGTGCACCACCGGTGTGTGCACTTTTCGCTCTTGTACTCATTTGGATAATATTTTTCCTAACTTCTTTGGCGCTTTTATTTAAAAATTCAATTTTTTTACTATTCATTTGTATTGTTCTTAAAAATTAAATTATATAAGTTTTTCAATACCTATCGTAGATTTTTTTGACAAATACCAATTAGTCATAGATTTTATTGAGTCCTCAAAAGAAATAAACTGAAAATCATTGAGTTCTCTTAATAACCTTTTATTTCTGCAAGTATATTCATTGGCGAAACCGTCTTTTATAATCTCTATTTTATTTTTATTGTTCGTAATTTTCTTAATAATCTTTGCCAGAGACACCAAGTCTATTTTTTTTCCTCTTCCAACATTGTAGAATTTATATTCTACCTTATTATTAATAAAAAACTCTACAATTTTAGCTAAGTCGTCTATAAAAAGATAATCAAAAAAAACATTTTGCTTAATTGTGATTGGCAAACCCATTATTGATTGGCAAATAGCATTAGATATAAATCGCCTTGTATAATCTTCATACTTCCCATAAACGCCAAAAAGTCTAAGATCAATAATATCATCTGTATTTTCTATATATTTCGAAATTACATATTTGAGTATTCCATAATCGTCCTCTGGGATACTTTTTCCAAAATTCGTTTCATCAACATCGACAATTGGATTTGCTTTATTATATTCAGCCCCAGAACCAAAAATTATCATTTTTTTATAATACTTCCTGTTGTCTGTAAGGTTAAAAAACATTACCAAATTTTTTTTCAATATATCTTGAGCAAATTTAGTTTTTTCTGATCCTACATACAATGCTGCATGAATTATAACATCTACTTTATTATTTTTAAGAAAGGCTATTACGGAGTTTTTATCAAGAAGATTTAAATCTTTGCTTAAGGGTGCACAAATTTTATATCTATTTTCTAATTGTTCAACAAGGTTTCTTCCAATAAAACCTGACGATCCTGTTATAAGAATTTTATAATTATTGCTTTTATTATATTGCATAGCAAATTGTGTCAGGAAGCTCATTTGAGTAATGTCTAAAGTAGATCTTGTAATCCTTATTGATACTTTTAATAATAAGAGGTACATTCCAAAGATCTGTTGACCGATGATAGGAAGAAATAGCAAGTTTAGGTTTATGTTTTTTTATAGTTTTCTTTGCACCCAAAAGAGCTTCCATCTCTGCGCCTTCAATATCCATTTTAATTAGTGTGGGTGGCTCTTTGTCTTTAAAGTAGCTATCTATTGTTACAACATCTATCGTTGACTTGGATGATTCAACGCTTTCTTTTGTTGCAATCCTGGCATCAACAGTACCCGCTCCAAGAAAACCAACTTTACCATTTTTGTTGAAGACCCCTTTTTTAATTGTTACTACATTTTCCCATTTGTTTTTTTTAATTTTCTTATTAAGTTTTTTGAAATTTTCCCCATCAGGCTCAAAGGAATAAATCTTAGTAAATTTTCCAGAAACTGACTTTATAAAGTTCCCCACGGAATCCCCATCGTATGCTCCGCAATCAATAAAAACCTCATTATTTGATAGGGGCATTACATCTTTTTCAAAAAAAAGCTTTTTAGGAGATTCTGTTTTATTTATATAAATCTTTTCTGTTGTTAATCTAAATTTAAGCAAATCATAAAAAACTTTTTCAGATTTTTTATCATTAAGAAGAGCAAAAATAGTTAATATGTCTTTCTGATTTTTATTAACAAAAAGGGAGTTAAATGTATTATGATATTCAGGAGATACAAAAACGTCAGGATTAATAAGATTTAGATACACAAGGGGATAAATATTCTTGAAATTTGCTTTCTTAAGAAGATTGTAAATTTCTGTCTCGTAAAGAAGGCTTGCGATAAGAACTGGGCTTGAGTGATATTTTCTTTGTGCTTCTCTAAAAGAAATAACCCTAACTCCATCTACTTTTGATCCCTGAATTTTTTTATTGTTATCAATAAAACCTAATACAGGAACTCCTTTTCTTTTAAGATTGGACAGAAATACTCTGCCCATTCTGGCTGCTCCAAAAATAAGAACTGGGTTTTTTTTGCGAAATATCAGCGAGAGATCGGGATATTTTCTTTGAATTCTTTTCTTGTAATAGTTTTTTCTATTTTTAAATACTCCCTCGAGATCTGATCGTATCTTACTATTCATAGCTTAGAGATTTTATAATCATATTTTCCTTAAATTCTTCTCTTGACAAATAAGGGTACATGTCCTCCATTGGTTTTGAAACCATTCTCCCATCTGGCAGTATTTCAGAACCCATTTTTGGAATTATTTCGATCATCTCTGCCATATTAAGATTGCAAATTACAGGACCTTTTATGGAGTATACTTTTTTTATTTTTCGCTTCAATTCAATATGATTCTTTATTGAAACAAAAGGGATACCATAAGCTTTTGCTATTTTCTCCATATCAGGACAGATAACTCCTGTCTTATTGTCGGAAGCAACAAAATGACCCTTAAAGAAACCTTTTTGGGTGGCTCTTATAGACAAATAACCTTTGTTATCGTAAACAAAAATTTTAATAGGAAGGTTATAGTTAACTACAGTTTGTAATTCTTGAAGATTGAACTGCAAAGAGCCATCGCCCACCGTTAGTATCACCTCTTTTTCCCCACTTCCAATACATGCTCCTATAGCAGCAGGCAAATCATATCCTAGACCGCCACATCCTATGTTTGCTATTAATCTTTGATTTTTCTTAAGATCTGCCATAAGAAAAGTTGTTAAAGCCGTTGTACCGTTGCATGTTACTACTATGTCCCCTTCTTTAAAAAACGTTGACAACACTCTCATAAAGTAATAGGGATTTACAAACTTATCTCCGTCTATTTCGTACTGAGGCAAATTCTTGTCAAAGGTCTTAAGCCAAGTTTTACATTTATCAATCCACCAACTCCATTTTGGGAGTTTTTCCTTTTTCCCCTCATTTAACAATTCTTTAATAAAGTCCTTGGCATCTGCATTGATCTTTAATTGAGGGTTTATTGATTTCTTGTTTAATTCGTTTTCATCGATATCAACCGCAACTATTTTCGCTTCTCTAGCAAAAGCTTTATAATTAAAGCTAATTGTTTTAAAATTAAATCTTGCTCCTATTCCTATAACAAGATCGCAGTTCTGAATTATAAAGTTTGCTGCTCGATCGCCAATAAGGCCCGGATTCCCAAAATAAAAGGGGCTGGTTGCATACATAAGATCGTTCGCACATGACGCTGTAAGTACTGGTATCTGAAGCAAGTCGACAAGTTTAAGAAAATCATTATATGCTCCAGCAACTCTAATACCGTTTCCTGCTAATATGACAGGTCTTTTGGATTTTTTTATCAGCTCTATTGTCCTTTTTACATTTTTCCTAAGAATTTGTGGGTCCTTAGCCATTACGAGCTCAGAAGGATTAAACCCCTTCAATTCTTTCTCACCCACCAGAGAAGCCTGGATATCCAAGGGAATTTCGATCCATACAGGCCCAGGTCTTCCAGAAGTTGCCAAATACATAGCTTTCTCCAAATGGTATCTTATTGTTAATGGATCTTTAACACTTACCGCGTACTTGGTTATAGATTTTACTATCTCAACAATATTAAGCTCTTGCTCCCCATACTGCCTGAGTTTGGAATTCTCTGGAGTCAATATTTCGGTTCTTACCTGTCCTGATATGTAAAGCACCGGGACAGAATCCTGCCATTGTCCAACAACGCCTGTTATTGTATTGCTTGATCCAGGACCTGCTGTCACTATACAAACAGACATTTTCCCTGTAACTTTTACGTAACCTTCTGCGGCTATAGCCGCGGCTTGTTCGTGGTGAGTACAATAGTATTTAATTTTCCGACTATTGCCAAAAGAATCATTTAAATGCATAGCAAGACCACCCGATATCAAGAAAGCATCTTTTACGCCACTGTCTTCTAAAAATTTAACTATATAATCGCTAAGTTTCATAACTCAATGTATAGTCCATCCTCCGTCGACCAATAAATTATGTCCCGTTATGTACCTTGACCCTTCGGAAGCAAGAAATAAAGCAGGCATAATCAAGTCCTCAGGCTCTCCCATCCTTCCTAATGGAGTTAGTCTGTTATACTTCTCAACAAATTTCGGATCTTCATTTCTATACACCCCGCCTGGACTTATACAATTAACTCTAACATTATACTTACCAAAATAAGAAGCGAAGTACCTGGTCATTGCATTTACTCCTCCCTTAATAAGGGTATAAGCAGGAGGGGATGTCATTTTTGTTCCCTCGTATATAGAAAACGTAGGAGCTACCACTCCATAGATAGAGCTAAAATTAATTATACTTCCACCTTTCTGTTTTTTCATCTGCATGGCCATTTTTTGAGTGCAATTATAATAACTCCCTAGCTGATCGGTTAAGTTTTTCTTTACCGATTCATAACTTACTTCCTCAACGCTTGTTACCCAATCAGAAGTTCTTGGCCAAGTGCAATTAACAAAAACATCAACTGACCCTTCTTTTACAAGAACATTTATTGCTTCGTCTATGTCTCTTTCTTTAGTAATGTCAAATTTTAAATATTTCACCCTGGTTAAATTCTCAAGTTTTTTTAAAAAATCTCCGTCTCTCTCTCTACTACCAACAAAAAGATTTGATTTAACAGATGCAAAAGCTTCACATAATGCTCTTCCTATTAAACCAAAACCTCCTACTATTAGTACGTTTTTACCTTCAAGGTCTGAGAAATTAGAATATGGAATATTAAATGACATAAAAAAAATTATACATCAAGCTCTTTCAAACTAATAACTCTTTTCTCTTTTATAGATTTCTGAATTGCTAAAAGAATCTTTAAGTTCTCCACACCATTTTTAAGATTTGCATTTGGTGTTATGCCTTCTTTAATGTTTTTCAAAAAGTCTTTCAACTCTAGAATAAACATGTCATTTCGATCAAAATTTTCATAGTTAACACCTTCTTCTTTATATTTATCTTTCTTTTTTTTATATAGGGTCAATATATTTTCATAATAATTAAACTCAATTCTACCATTATCTCCTAGAATATCCCATACTCTCTTTGCGGGAAGCTCAATATAATCTAGATGAGATTCTGCAATAAATCCGTTCTTGTACTCTAACAAAATTTCAACGTTATCCTCCGCAGGTATATTAAGAGAGGATTTTTTTGCTTTTAAAGAAAACGTGTTTTTAACTTCTCCAAAAAACCAAGTTAAAAGATCTATGTCATGACTTAAGGTAAAAATAGGTCCTCCCCCAAGATCCTTTCGTGCAGAGTATCCTTTTTTATAGTCCTCCCAAGGATGCCATTGAGGTAAGTACTCACCCCACATAACCCTAGCAGATAATGGACTTCCTATAATTCCATCGTCTATCCATTTCTTAATCTGAAGAATTGCAGGATGATATCTCATCATAAAACCCATTTGAATAATAAGTTTTTTTCTTTTTGTTATTGTGTCAAGTGCTTTTACATCTTGAAGGGAATCTGATAATGGCTTTTCAATAAATAGATGGATTCCTGCTTCCGCTAGTCTTAAGGCCAAAGGGATATGTAAAGACGTAGGATTTGTGATAAAAGCGGCATCAGGCTTAGAATCTATAGCTTCCTGAAGATTTATAAAAGTACTAAATTGCTGATCGACTGTACGCAAAGGCTGCACCCTTCTTCGAAGAATATTTATGTCTTTTTCTCCGATTGCTAGAAGATTTCTTATGTGTCGTTCCCCGATGGATCCTGCTCCACAAATTAAAAACTTCATAGGTTTGTTGATTTCATATTTTAGTATCACTTGCTTCACTATGTCAAATTTACTTATTTTATTATAGAATAAATTAAGTCTATGGATGATTGTGTATTAATAACTAAGGAGGAAATTCAAAAAATTCTTAAGACAAAACCACTTAACGGAAAGAATTCCCTTGAACCTTTTAAATCATTCGCTTTAGAAAACCATCTGCCCTTAAGTATTTTAGAGGATAATCAAGTTTCCAATAAAGTGGACTTACATCGCAAGGATGGAGATCTTTGGCTGTGCTTAGAGGGAGACGTAGATTTTGTGTATGGAGGAAAGACGGTAAATGAGGAAGATTTAAAAAACCCTGATGGTTCAGTAAATAGCGACGAACTTCAAGCGCAATCAATTCGAGGTGGTAAAAAAGTAACACTTAAGCCAGGAGATTGGCTTTGGATCCCGCCCGGACAACCACATCAGCACTCATGTAGTGGAATTGCAAGACTTATTATAATTAAAATTCCTGCTCAAAACAGTTTATAATTAATTTATATGACACGATTTTAAAAATGCCTAATACATTTTAAAAGAACATATTAACTAAGATTATCTATTTCTATTAATTATGATAGACTATAGTATTAAAATTTTATTGTAATTATTAATCTCATGAATAAAACTATAACTATTGACGAGAGAATCGTTGGAGATAATTATCCTACATGGATAGTTGCGGAAATTGGGCTAAATCATAACGGCAGCTTGGAACTTGCTAAAAAGTTAATAATAAAAGCAAAAGAGTGTGGTGCAGATGCAGTAAAGTTCCAAAAAAGAGATTTAAAAGCAATATACAAAGAAGATATCCTTAAAGACCCTAACAAAGACAGTCAAGCTACTGTTTATCTTTTTGATATATTTAAAAGATTTGAGTTATCAAAAATCGATTTTAAAAAAATTAAAAAATACTGTGATACAATTGGAATAACCTTTTTTTGTACTCCTTTTGATTTAATAAGCGCAGAATTTCTAGAAGAACTTGACGTTCCCTTTTATAAGGTTGCTTCTGCAGACTTAACCAACATGGTATTAATATCAAAATTAGTAGGCTTTAAGAAACCAATGATCCTATCTACGGGCATGTCGGAGATTTCAGAAATAGATTTCACAGTTAACTTTTTAAAGAAAAAAAAAGCCACTTTCGCCTTGATGCATTGTATAAGCTCTTATCCTCCGTCATTTAAAGACATCAACCTTAAAATGATAGATACACTGAAGAGACGGTATGATGTACCTGTAGGATATTCTGGACATGAGAGAGGCATTACTATATCTGAGTGTGCAGTAGCGCTGGGAGCAAATATATTGGAAAGGCATTTTACACTAGATAGATCAATGGAAGGACCAGATCATAATATTTCCCTTGAGCCTGAAGGATTACTTAAGATGATAAACAGAATAAGAATTGTTGAACAAGCAATAGGAACCGGTGAGAAAATCATAACTCGTGGGGAACTTTTATCTAGAGAAGCATTTGCAAAAAGCCTGGTTGCCAAAAGAGACATTAAAAAAGGAGAAAAGATAATTGAAGAAATGATTGACTTTAAAGTCCCCGGCAAAGGCTTAAACGTACAGATGCTGAATAAAATTCTAAATAAAAGAGCTAAAAGAGAGATAAAAAAATTCGATTACTTTAATATCTCAGATATATAAATGAAGATTGGTTTAAAAGCAAGATTCTCAGATTTACATGGCGTACTCTCTTTAAAACCTGAACTTGTTGAGCTACATTTTTCCGATAAGGATCCATATTACGATTTTCACCCCCTCACCAAGCTTCCTATTCCGGGCATAATCCATTTACCAGAAATTTGGAACGGTTATCTAATTGATGTTTCAAGTATTAATAGAAAGAATCAAGTTTTATCACTAGAAGAGTCTAGAAGAGTTCTACAAGAAATAATAACAAAAAGTGAAAGATTTTTTCAATACTTCACGAACGATAAAAACTATTTTATTCTCCACCCGGGAGGGATGACTTTTGAAAGGGACTATCCGAAAAACAATCCTTTTAGAATCGAGGCGTTGATGGAAACTCTACCTAGGATAGAAATGTCAAATTCTGAAATTCTAGTTGAGAATCTTCCTCCATATCCTTGGTATTTTGGAGGACAATGGATTTCCAATTTTTTTATGGACGCAGAGGAAATAGATAAATTCTGTAAACAAACAGGAAGAAGAATTTGCTATGATACTTCTCATTCAAAGCTTTACTGCAATGATAATAAGAAAGATTTTTTTGAACAAGCAAAAATTTTTAAAAAAATTATGGACCATCTACAAATAGCTGATGCTGTCGGAATTGACGGTGAGGGAATTCAGATCGATGAAGGAGAAATAGATTTCAACAAGTTTTTCAAAATATTCAGGAATTATAATGGTTATGTGGTAAATGAGGTTTGGCAAGGGTTCCTAAATGATTTTGCAGGTTTTAAGATTGCAGTATCAAGAATCAAAAAATATCTAGAACAAACTTCCTAGGATTAGAAAGTAATTATTTTATTCTTTAAATTCATGCTTTTTATATTTGTAACTATATCCTCTTTAAACCTATAAGATGATATAAGTATAGGCTCTTTGTGATTTCTCACTTGTTGCGGAGATATTATAAGTATCCCTTCCAACTTCTTTCCTATTAAGTTTTTATCCCTATCTACTAATCTTACTGTTTTTGATTTAATGTTGGTTGTTTTTAATAATCTCTGAGTTAAAGACCCTGCTCCCCACACAATAATTTTGGACGGAGTCTTATCTACAACTTTTTTAAGATTTGATAATTTTTCTTTTGATTTATTTATGTAATCAACAATTGAGTAATTCAAATCATTTCCCTTTTTCCAAAGAGAATAAATTACCTTTCCATCTGAATGAACATGTATGGGGAAGTAATTTACCATGAGTCGGTACAGGTAACTTATAGAAAAAAAGTTAATATGCTCTATAGAAAATTCTCCGAAAGGTTCTTCAAAATTTAAATTAAAACTTCCGCCGTCAGGAACACTTATAAAAACATGTCCATTTTCTGACAAAAGTTTACTTGTTTTATCTACGGCTTTTTTAACTTGTTCTAAATGCTCAAAAACTGCAGCAAAGATTATCAGTCCAAACTTCTTCCTAGAAGAAAAAGAGAAAAAATCAGACGTTTCAATATTTATATTAAAATTTTGTAAAGCCAAATCTTTACATTTTGGCGAGGGATCAATGCCAAAGATATTCTTATATCCTTTTTTTCGAAGCTTATAAAGCAGATGTCCTGTAGAACAGCCTACATCCAAAATTTTTACAGATTTTTTACAGTATCTTTTTATGATATTTATATATATCTTATGGATCTCCTCGTCCCTTTCGTGCTCATACTTTGACATGGTTTTATAATACATGCTGTAATATTTCTGATCAGGGGAGTTACTGACAAAAATAAACCCGCAGTTTTGGCATGATGTTATTTTATGCACTAAATTGTTGGCGAACTTCTGTACGAAAAGAGCTTTATTTTTATCGTGGCCGCACAGAGGACATTTCCTTTTTCTCTTAACCATTGCTGTAAAATTTTCTATACCAATTTAAAACTTCTTCTAATGTATTTTCCAAATCATAGTTGTTCTTCCAGCCAAATTTTCTAATCTTTTTGTCATTTAAGTGTTGGTAAGGAATTTCATTTTTTGCAATATTTAATATCTTATAATTTATTTTAGTTTTTAATATTTTTTCAGCTTTTTTAACAAGATTTAAGACAGAAAGAGTATCTTTAGATGAAAAATTAAATGTCTCCCCCTTTACTTTTTTTAAATTTTTCAAATGAAATATATAACCATCAACTACGTCCTTTACATATAAATAGTCTCTTACATATGTTCCATCGCTTCGTATTCTAAGGACTTTCTTCTTAATTATTGCTTCGCAAATATCGGGTATAATTCTACCAAAATGCAAATCTCCCTCGCCATAAACATTTCCAAAACGAGTTATAACGATTGGCAAGCCGTACGTTTTAAAATATGCCTGGGAAATAAGATCAGCAGATGCTTTCGAGACATCGTAAGGATGATCCGCTCTAAGAGGAGACTCTTCGGTATATGCTTTCTTTGTTTTCCCATATGCCTTATCGGATGATGCAACTATAATTCCTTTTACTGAGCTCAGCACTCTGCATGCTTCAGCAATATTTACCGTTCCCATAATATTTGTTTCAAAAGCATCGTAGGGATTTTCATAGCTTCTCTCTACGATAGGCTCTGCCGCAAGATGCACTACGTAAGAGGGTTGGTATTTATTAAAGAATTCAAAAAGTTTTTTTTTGTTTCTAATGTCCAAAAACTCAAACTTTGTTTTTTTTGAAAGATTATCTTGAAAAAAAATAGATTTGGGATTTACTTCTACATCGACAACTATAACCCTTGCTCCAAGATTCACTAATTCTCTCACTAAATGGCTACCGATGAAACCTGCTCCTCCCGTCACCAATATTTTTGAATTTCTTACATCTTCCATCTATCAATCCCAAACTTTCCACTTTGGATCTTCCTTCCAGAGCTTATTAAGATTATCAACATCATTATAGGTATCCATAGAATGCCAAAACCCCTCATGAATATATATAGAAAGTTCTCCTTTTTTAACTAGTCTTTTTAATGCTTCATGCTCGAACTCACCTTCTTTGAAATAATCAAAAGCCTCTCGTCTAAATACCATAAATCCTCCATTAATCCACTCCCTGAGAACAGGTTTTTCAGTAAATTTTTTAGCTTTGTTATTCTTATCGATAGTTAAAAGACCATACTTGCTTCTTGGATGAACTCCGGTAACTGTACCAACAGTATTTTGTTTTTTATGAAAATTAACCAACTTCTTAATGTCTACATCTGCAACTCCATCTCCATATGTAACCATAAAATGTTCATCTTCCATGGGCACATAATCCTTTACTCTTAATATTCTTTCGCCCGGATTTGTTTCAAGACCAGTATCGACAAACGTAACCTTAAAGTCATCTATTTTTCTAGCGTCGTTGTTATTTTTGTGCAATTTAGCATATCCTGATTTTGTATGTAGAGTAAAATCGTGCAGTAAGTGTTTTTGATTAATAAAGTATTGCTTTATGTAATCACTTTTATATCCGAGGGCAATAATAAAGTCATTAAATCCATAATGTGCGTATAGCTTCATGATATGCCATAGGATGGGCTTATCTCCAACATTAACCATTGGCTTTGGTTTAAATTCCGTTTCCTCCTTAAGTCTGTACCCTAATCCCCCAGAAAGAATAATTGTTTTCATAGGTATTTATTGAGTTTCAACTTCAACACACTCAAACTTGTAAATCTCAGGTAGTATATCAAAAATAACCAGCACATAAAAGGATGAAGGAACCATGCAATATCCCTAATTTTTAAAAATCCTCTTATGCTTAAAAATAAAGGCTGGACAAAAGTAACTGTATGGAAAATATATTTTGTTAAATTCATTATATCTTTTGAAGAATTAAAATCAAAAACCGCATATCTTCTATGATTTAAATATTTTGACAATGAATATCTTTTAACATATAAAACTCTCCTTCTAATAAGATCAAAAATACCGTTTCCTATATCATGCTCGATACTTGTTGTTCTCACGACAGCAAATCTTTTATAACCCAATTCTAATAGATCTACATAAATATCTATATGTAAATAAGCCTCAGGCGAAATATCTGCTTTTAACAAAATTTTTCTCCGCGTCAAAAATCCATTATCACCAACTGTTGGAAGATTTTTTTTATTGAATTCCACAATATCATAATTTTTTCTTCTTTTAATAATCTTTCCCTTTTTATAATTTCCCTCTAACCAAGTTTCCCTATCTGTTTTTCCTAAATAATATGAGACTGGATCGCTGAAGCCAAAAAGAGCGCAATATCTATCGAGTACTTTCATATTTTTATTGATCCCGTAATGAAGTGTAAAAGTTGAAATTATTTTTTTATCATCGATAAAGGGTTGAACTAATTCGCGGAAAGAATTCTTATCGGGCAAAACATTGTCCGACTCAAGCCAAAAAACAATGTCATTTTTTGCCTCTTTTACAGCAAACGCTCTTCTTACCTCACTTTGGTCTTTAAGTTCTTTCCTAATTATTAACTTGCATCCATAATCTTTTAGGAAATTAATTGTGCTTTTTTTTGAACCTCCATCAATTATGATATGTTCTATCTTTTCCTTAGGGTAATCTTGATTTTTAATTGATTCTAAAACTTGTCTGAAAACTTGAGGATCGGGATTATAAGTGATAGTGAGAATAGATATGCTAGGAAGAGGAGAACTTTTTTTCATTATATTGATTCAGGAATTGTCCTATTATAGCATTTAGAAATATTTTAATAAAATGAGGAGAGATTTTGCTAAAAAATGAACTTTTATTTATAATGTAACATATGCCAAAAATTAAAAAGGCCTTAAGAATTCCATATGCTCTTGCTGTGCATGATGAAAAGGAGACCTCAAGAGTAGTCAGAGTACTAAAGGAGCATAGAACAAACATGGGCAAGGAAACCGCAGGGTTTGAAAAAAAAGTAGCAAAACTTTTTGGAAAGAAATATGGAATAATGGTCAACTCCGGATCATCGGCAAATTTTTTGGCGATAGAACTTCTTAATCTTCCTGAGGGGTCGGAAATCATAACACCTATTCTTACATTCTCAACCACCATCGCACCTATTGTCCAAAAAGGACTTATGCCTGTATTTATAGACGTCGAAGCTAGTAAATATACGGTAAATATTTCTCAAATTGAAAAACTTATAAGCAAAAAAACTAAAGCTATTATGATTCCCTTACTTTTGGGAAATATTCCAGATATGGAAAGGCTCTCAAAGATTACAAAAAAATATAATTTGTTTTTTATAGAAGACTCTTGCGATACGTTAGGGGCTACTTTCAATGGTCAACCAACAGGAGTTTATTCAGATATAAGTACTACTAGTTTTTTTGGCTCACATATTATTACAGCAGGGGGTAATGGAGGAATGATTATGGTAAATAATGCTAGGTGGCGTGATCGAGCAAAGATGTTAAGAGGCTGGGGAAGAAGCTCTTCTATTTTTAGTGAGTCTGAAAGCGTTGCAAAACGATTTAAAACAAAAATTGACGGCATATCCTATGATGCAAAATTTGTGTTCGATGAAATTGGGTATAATTTTTTACCAAATGAGATGGGCTCTGCGTTTGGAAATGCTCAACTTGATAAACTAGAAGCTTTTAGAAAAAAAAGGGAGGAAAATTTTAAAAACCTTCTTGAATTTTTTAAACAATATGAAGAATTTTTTATTCTACCCGAACAGGATGAAAGAGTAAAAACTCAATGGCTCGCGTTCCCTCTAACAATCAGACGAGAAACCCCTTTTTCTAGAATTCAAATTGTAAAATACCTTGAAAAAAACAATGTCCAAACCAGACCAATATTCACTGGGAACATCTTACGTCAACCTGGATTTAAAATTATACAATATAAAACACCGAAAGAAGATTATCCGGTAGCCGATTCAGTAATGGAACGGGGATTTGTAGTGGGGTGCCATCATGGACTGGAAAAAGGGCACATAGAACGACTAAAAGAAATATTTTCTGATTTCCTCGGGAAGTATCTTTAATCTCAAGTTTTCTTTGCCAAGATTGCGGTTCCTAACCCCTGTTTGTTTTTCATGAAAGGGTCTAAATTAGCAATTAAATACAGAAACGGATAGAAAACTCCTGCTACAATAAATCCTTTCAGAAGAGTTAGATGATTTAGCTCCCATGCAAGTTTTCCAAAAAAACCAAAAGTTTGTTTAATATCGATAATTTTAAAACCCAGCTTATTCAATTCTCTTTTCAGTTCCTGAGGGGTAAAACCTTCGTGAACATGATCTTCGTGATGCCACTCTTTAAGATTTTTAAAGATTCTTTTTTGATCAGGTTGCGGCGTATGAAGGTATAAATATCCTCGGGGCGTAAGAAGTTCATAGAAATTTTTCAACACTTTTTTATAGTTATCAACATGCTCTAAAACATCAATATTAATAATTAAATCATATTTATTCCTATTTTTAGTTGGATTCGTAATATCATAGTACTCAAACTCAACATTATCGGCATTAATTATTTTGGCAAATTTTTTAGTAAATATAATTTTATCTATATCAATTTCTCCACCCAACACTTTTGAATGAGGAAACTTTTTTGCCAGCCAAAAAGAGTAAACTCCTATTCCGCTACCTGCATCAAGAATACTTTTTATATTTTTTTTGATTAATTTACCTTCAACAATTTTTAAAAAATATAAACTTCTTAGCTGAAAACCTATCTCAGGAACACCAAAAATACTTATGTAAATTTTTTGAAGAAATATAATTAAATTGCCTTGTTTGATTTTTGCTTTTCTTTTATATTCATTTTTCATTCCTTTAAAAGAATCCATGAGTACTTCAGGATGATTTGAATATTCTTTGCCAAACATAATTTTTATTCAGGTTGATTCAATCAATTTTTGATAACGTTTTGGATAATTTTAAAAGCTTGTAAGGCTGAATTATCCCAACTAAAACTTTCAGCCCATTTTTTGGCATTTTTACTCATAAAACTTCTTTTTTTGCTATTTTTAAGTAAAAAGCAAATCTTACTAATCAGTCCCTCTTCATCCTTAACTAAGACTCCTGTCTTACCGTCTAATATAGACTCGGACAAACCTGAAACATCGAAAGAGATTGCAGGAGTACCACGAAGATTAGATTCAATAACAGCGATACTCCATCCTTCTCCTATAGATGGGTTAACGAATATCCATGATCGCGAAAGAAAATTTTCTTTTTCTCTTTCCGAAACAGGACCAAGTATGTCAATATGACGATGAACTTTTCCCTTCATAATACTGTCTATAATAAAAGGCGCTTCTGTTCCCCAACCGGCTATGATAAGTCTTGCAGTCTTTATCTGCTTTAATATCTTTGGCATTATCTTAATTAATAAGTCAATTCGTTTGTACTTTTTTATTCTTCCTAGGTATATCATGGTGGGCTTAGAAAATTTTTTACTTTTTAGCTTATTGAATTCAGTAACTCCGCTGTAAACAACATCGATGTTTTTAGCATTAAAGCCTATTGCTATTAATTCCTTTTTTGTGGTTTTTGAGATCGCAACTATTTTAGTTCTAAAGTAAACTACGGGAAATATAAATCTCTCGATTAAAAATCCTATTATGTTATACGGAAAAGGAAATTCATAAAACCACTGATTTTTATGAATGTGAAATACTATACACATCTTTGGTTTTCGGCAATATAATGGAGTAAAAAAGGGTATTCCGTTTTCTGTATCTATTACAAAATCCGTTTTCTTTCTGAATTTGGAAAAATAATAAATAACTGCCCAGAAGTAAACTGTAAATCTATTTCCTTTTCTGTATACTTTTATTCCATGAATCATCTCTGAGCTTGGAAGATCTTTTTCGATATTCTGGCCGCAGAAAAGAGTAACTTTATGCCCTTTATCAAGCCATTTTTTGCCAGTTCAAAAATATACACCTCACTTCCTCCTACCCAATCATGCTTTAAATCTCTCCAGTTATAAATTAAAATATTCATTTTAGAATACTGAGAAATTCTGAAACAGTTTTTTCCCATGTATGTTTTTTTCTTTCATTCATTGCCCCTTTTTGGAGAACTGTATATAGTTTTTGGTTATTTAACAACATTAATACATTTTTTGCAAGCTCTTTCGGATTATTTTTTTCGCAAATTATCCCGTTAACGCCATTTTTAACGGAATCTTTAAGCCCAGAAGAATTATAAACTACGCTGGGGGTTGCGCGTGCCCCAGCTTCGTCAATTGTAAGCCCCCATCCCTCTTTTATCGAAGGGGCTATAAGAATATCGGCCCTAGTTAACAAATTCTCTTTCTGTTTGTCCGAAATATAACCCCGAAAAAAAATATTTCTTCTCATCTTATGATTATCGACTATTTCCTGGAGTCTATTTATATAATCACCTGAACCTCTTCCTACTATCCACAACCTAATTGATGGTATTTGTTTTTTTAAAAGATACATTGCCTTGATCGCATCTTCGATCCCCTTGGATTTTGAAATTCTTGAAACAAAAATTAAAGTTTTTCTCTTTTCTTTTTTAGGGATAAACTTTATTAAATTAGAATTTGATCCCATCGGTAAAATCTTTATATTTGAGGATTTAACTCCTAATGCTATTAAGTCATTTTTGGATGAGGGAGAAATAGTTAAAACAGTATTTTCCATATAAAGATTGAAATAAATTTTTTCTAATATTTTTCCAAATATACTAAATGGAAATGTCACATATAAATCCCATAAATTCCCCGCAATCTCACATACCAAAGCAACCTTTTTTTCTTTAACATAAAGCGGCGTAAAAAAAGGAACGCCGTGTATTTCATCTATAACCAGATCTACTTTTCCTTTTAAGTTTTTTGAATAATATTTAAACGCTTTAAAATGTACTGAATTAAACAAATATCTTGCATCGGGATGCCCCTGTCTTATAATATTTATGCCATCTATTTTTTCTCTTTCTTTTGCTCTTTTAAAAAAAGAACAAAAAAGAGTCACTTTAAAACCTTTTTTTACTAATCTTTTTAATAGTTCGTGAGTAAAAATCTCAGCCCCACCCGACAAAGGGTTTTTTATATCACGCCAGTTTAAAATTAAAATATTCATTTTAATTAGTTCATAAAGTATTGAGTTATAAAGTTTATAAAGTTTTGATAAGACCAGATAAGAGTTTGGGTATTTCAATTGTTAAATTATGACTCTCTTTAAATTGAATTTCATTGATATATTTTAAATCCAAAGCAAGAATTAACATTGATCTAACTTCGGCACACGACCCTTTCGCAATAAAAAGAAAGTTCTTAAACTCTTTATTACCTCCTCTTTCAAATCCTTCAGCTATATTATTCATTATAGACACCGAAGCTCTTTGTATTTGATCCCTAAAGCTGAAGTCTCTACGGTTTCTAAAATTCCTGTAAATTAAAAGATTTAATTCTTTAGCTTTTTTCCAAGCAATTATATCCTCAAAGCTTTTAATAATCATACTTTAAAACTTTCAACTTTCTACTTTAGAAACTTGTTTTTTATCGTAGAATCGTAAGATTCTTAAACGATAGAAAACTGCAGCTGTGTCCCAAAGCATCCAAAAAATTATTTTCCAAAAACTTTTAGATGTAATCGTACTTGCGCCTTTAAAATTTAGTTTTATAGGAGCCTCATGAATGTTATGATACCCAAGTTTATAAGCAACTGCCAAAACCTCTATGTCAAACGAAAATTTTTTAACTACGATTGTAGAAAATACTTCTTTTGCGACTTTTCTTTTAAATATTTTAAGTCCTACCTGTGTATCTTTAATTTTAAATCCGAACAAGATGTGAGTAAGGGTTCTATATCCCCACGACAAAACTTTCCTTTGAAAAGGATAATTTACTTTTGAATCCGGATGAAGCTTACTGCCCACGACAATATCTGCTTTATTCCAATCCATAATATTAAGCATTATAGATATTTCTGCTGGATCTAAATCCATTCCCGCATCTATAAAACCTATAATATCTCCCTTAGCTTCTTCTACTCCGTATTTAATTGCAAACCCTTTACCCCTATTTTCTTTATATCCTAAAACTTTAATGTTTTCGTTTTTAACCGACTTTGCTTTTGTATATGTTTCATCTAAAAAACCGTCTACTACTACCATTAACTCGTGGGGAAAAGATAAGGAGGATAGAATTTTATCAATGTTTTTAATATCTTTGACAATAGTTTTTTCTTGCTTATAGGCGGGAATAATTAATGAGAGAAGTTTAATTTTATCCATTAGAGTTGAAGAGTTTTCGAACAATATCCCAATTAAAAATAGAGCCATCGGAGAACTTTACCTTAGCAACATCATAAGAAACTCTATTTTCCTCTTTAGGATCATATAATGACGTTGGAAAATTCAATAATACTGCAGGTGTTTTTGAAACCACCATAAACCCGTGCAATGTTCTTTTTGGTATCAATAAAATGTATGGATCGACATCTGATCGCATATAGAATAGATTTAATAATCCGTTTGTCGGTGAGTCCTCTCTGTTGTCTGCTACGGCCGTAACGACTTCTCCATATGCAACTATAAACCTATCTTCCTGGTTTGGATGGTAATGCCAGACATCCTCATCTCTTGCTATCAACGGATCAGTTACAGAAAAATACTGCATTGAAAATTCTCTCCCTGTTCCATAAATTAATGGCCAGTCTTTCCGAAGCGTCTCAACTAAAACGCCGGATTCGTCTTTATTGATCTTAAGAGGATACAGAAGAACATCCTTAATTATATTGCTTGTATCTTTATTTTTTAATGAGATAAATTCCATAACCTATTTATATTATATCAATGTTTTACGTAAAGAGAGCTGCCATTAATCATTTTTATATGCGGGGATTATCAAAGAAATTAAATGTTTTTGTGATTTTTCTGAGTGTCCCATGTTCTTTGGCATAATATAGCAAAAGAACGAATAGAAGTAAACTACATACAAAAATAGAAATACCAATTACCTGAGAAAAATTATTATGAATAAGTAGTATAAGAAATATTTGAAGTAACGCACCTGATACAACAAAAAAAGATATAAAGGTTTTCTTTAAAGAAAGAAAAAAATTGACAAATACATTCAAAATGCTAAATAAAGTAATAAATATGCCAAATAGACCAAGATAAGAACTCGCGTTAAGATATTCTCTCCCTCCCAAAAAGAGACTTATAATAAGCTTTGGAAATATAAAGTAAAAAACTGTTATCGCAATAGAACTAACACTTACCAAAACGATGGTTAAATAAAATAAATTATTAAAATTTTCACCTTTTGTATGCCGTTTTACCAAAAGCGGAAACATTACCATAGTTATAGGGCCGGTAAAATAAAAAATAGCCTTTCCAATAAGAGAGACTCCGGCATATAGTCCGGCTGAGCTTGAATTGAAAAAATGCTTAACCAAAATTATATCTATTGATGTTAAAGATGTAAGAGCAAATATGGTTACCCCTGTTGGTAATGCGTAAATAATTACCTCACGAATTGATATTGAAACATTCGTCTTAGTTTTTTTGAAAACGAACTTCAGCGGAATAAATCCTAGGAGAAGTGAAATAATATACATTGCAAAAACAGCAAAAAGTCCGCCAAAAACCTTAAATCCTAAAATAATTAGCAAAACTCCAACAGAAAGCTTAACTACTCCTCCAATTATTAATGTAATCGACATAAAAGTAAACTTGAAAAGACTTTGTAAAAATGCGGTATTAGCTATACCAAGATAACCAACAGCCACAATTACACCGGAAAATATCACAAGTAAAATATTATCAATATGTAGGAAATTTTTGATGGGTAGTGAAAAAACAGAAAAAATAAAAATAAGTAAAACAGCAATAACTAAAGTAAAACCAAAAGTTGTTTTATATAGCTTTACGGCTTTATCTGTTTGGCCTGAGGATAAATAGTTTGTTGCAAACCTTACAATAACTGTAACGACCGACTGTGTAGGAATTCCAACAAGGACAATCGCCGAAATCAAACTGGCATATGTTCCATAATCTACTGCAGAAAGATTTCTTGCCAGAAATAAATTAAATAAAAACGCTAAAATATTGCTGATGAGTGATCCTGCAAAAATATATAAACTTCCGCTTATAAGCTCGTGTCGAATGAATTTTTTACTAAAAAAGAGAATTTTATCTTTCATGTTCTAAAACTTTCTTATATACTTTTATTGTTTCCTCTGCTGTTTTTTTCCAAGAAAAATTACTTGACTGCCGAAGTCCTTTAATAGAAAGTTCTTTTCTTAACTTTTCATTCTTAAAAACTTCTCTCATGTCTTTTGCTATTTTCTCTGAATCATAT
>Ga0209541_10003525_pt1 | contig 28688 bp, 26 predicted proteins | sample RifCSPlowO2_01_FD_184027 | JGI IMG/M metagenome (GOLD analysis project Ga0209541, IMG submission 184027) | Groundwater microbial communities from Rifle, Colorado - Rifle CSP2_plank lowO2_0.1 (SPAdes) (version 2) | ecosystem: Environmental > Aquatic > Deep subsurface > Groundwater | place... | reverse complement strand
CTTTTGCCAGAAGTGAAACTAACTGACTACAGAAAAGTAGCTAGTAGCCAGCAGTTAGCATCTAGGGAAGAAATCCTGGTTACAGAAAAGGATGTAGAAGACGTTATTCAAGACATACGACAAAATCTGGCACATGAAAAAGCGAAGTCCCGTAGTGAGCTTGACTCTACTACTGGGGTTCATAGCGAAGCCGGTGGTGGTAAAGATCATAACCACAGAAAAGTGGAGGATTCGGACTTACCTGAAGTTAATGATAAATTTGCAAAAATGATTGGAAACTTTGAAAGTGTGGAACAAATGAAAGAAAAAATAAAAGAAAATATTTTGGTGGAAAAAAAATTGAAGGAAAAAGACAAGAAGCGAACTGCAATTTTGGAAGATATTATGCAAAAATCAACCATAAATTTGCCGAAAATTATTATTGAAGGCGAGCTGGAAAAAATGCTGGCACAGTTTAAGGATGATATTGCCAAAGCCGGTTTGACATACGAAGATTATTTAAAACACATAAAGAAAGGTGAGGAAGAAATAAAAAAAGAGTGGAAAGAAACCGCCGTAAAACGAGCAAAATCTCAAGTTATTCTAAACACAATCGCTAAAGAAGAAAATATTTTACCAAAGGAAGAAGATGTGAAAAGAGAAATGGAACACATTCTCGCAAACTACAAAGAAGCCGATCGTTTCCGTGTCCGAATGTATGTGGAAACTTTCCTAACTAACGAGCTAGTATTTCAGTTTCTAGAATCAGTCAAATAAAATCTCTTTCTCACCAAATCTTTTTCCAGACCGTTCGCTTTTCCAGCGAAAAGCTCACTTTGTCCTTGACAGCAATCCGTCAAGAGCCCTCGCTATGCTCGGGTCATTGATGGAACCATGCTTGCAGTCTGCGGAGTCTTCCAAAAGACTTGGTTCGACGAGATTTTTCACAGGTGACGAATCATAAGTTTTTTGAGACTTCGCAGGCGATTTAGAAAACAACGACGAGCACGTCAGTCTGGAGACGCTGTTTGACGAAGTTGTAATCGACGAGGAGTTCGTCGGGAAGACGAGTGCGAGGAAGATTGTTTTCTTAGAGAGCCGAGTCAAGCAAAACTCACCAGAGTTTATGCGGTCTCTAAAAAATTATGATGAGTAACTTCTACAAAAGTAACAAACTGGCGATAGCGATACTTGCTGTTTCAGCACGGAGGATTTGGGAACCGAGAGAAACATTCTGGATTTTGTGTTCAGTAAATTTTTGCAGTTCTCTTTCACTCCAACCCCCTTCAGGACCAATGAAAACAGCTAAATCTTTTCTTCCGCCAACTGGCGGATCGTTTTTTAAAACGTCGCCAATGTAGTCGCCTTCCAAATTAAGCAGTATTTTGTTCTTCGGCAAAATACCGCTTTCCAAAAGTTCGGGTAGTTCCAAGATTGCATGAATAACCGGAATATCTCCCCTGCCGGATTGCTCGGATGATTCAATGGCTATTTTTTCTAATCTTTCCATATTTATATTTTTCTTTTCGCTTCGTTCACAAAGCACAGGAATAATATGCGAGACACCAAGTTCTGTGGCTTTCTCCACCGCAAGTTCAAAATTGTCTTTTTTTATTATTCCAACACACAACCACAGATTTATTTTAGGTCCGCCAGCTGGCGGATTCTTTTTTTCTATCACTTCTACGGTCGCGCCAAGATTGCGCAGTGATGTAATCATACACAAATGGTCGGTGCCTCCTCCGTCAAAAAGAATAACTTGACTGCCGACGTTGTAACGAAAAACTGTCCGCCATTGATGAATTAAATCCCTATCGGAAATATCAAACCTTTCAAGAGTTATGGGGATTTTTACATAGAATCTATGTAACCTCATTCCCAAAATATAACATATTTTACAAAACGGCACTTTCTGCTATACTCTAGCCATGTTGATACCAACAGTCATAGAAAAATCGCAATTTGGAGAGAGAGCTTACGACATTTTCTCGCGCCTGTTAAAGGATAATATTATTTTTTTAGACGGACCGATAGACGATCATGTGGCAAACCTTATTATTGCCCAACTTTTGTTTTTACAATCGGAAGACTCAAAAAAAGATATATCTTTTTATATCAATTCCCCGGGAGGGTCTGTTACAGCTGGACTAGCAATCATAGACACAATGAATCATTTAAAAAATGATGTTTCAACCGTTTGTGTTGGGATAGCCGCTTCAATGGGAGCTCATATTCTTGCTTCAGGAAAAAGGGAAAAAAGATTTGCCTTACCAAATGCCGAAGTGATGATTCACCAACCGCTTGGAGGAGCAGAAGGTCAAGCCTCTGATATTGAAATTTCAGCCAGAAGAATTCTAAAAAACCGAGAGAATCTCAACAAAATTCTTGCTAAAAATACAGGCCAACCACTTTCAAAAATTGAAAAAGATATGGATCGCGATTTCTTCATGACCGCAGAGGAGGCGAAAAAATATGGTATAATTGATAAAGTTTTGAGCTAATTTTGACTTGTTTTGACCTTTCCTATATAGTGTAGATATTACTTATTTAATTTATTGGTAGTGGTTTTTGTTTTTCCTGTTCACTTCCCAATATTGCCGACCGACTGTAACCCGACAGATTTAAAATAAACAAATGATATTTTCTCAAAACAACTGCAAATACATATTGAGTAAAATTTTCGTTTAGAAAAACAAAAGCGGCTATTATCCGCAAAATATGTCATTAAAAATAGTAGCGCTTCTGCTATCCATCGCCTCGGTGGTATCTTTGGCGCTTGGGTATTATCTTAGACTTATCATTTCCCTTGGTAAAAAAGGCTCAATGGAGCTTGATTTGAAGCAAATGGAGCTCCAAGCAAAAGAAAAGGAGCAAAAAATCATTGACGATGCCGAAAAGAAAGCCGAGGAAATGTTACGAACGGCTCGAGTAGAAATAAAGCAAAAGGAAGAGGATAATAAGAAAAACGAAGAAAGACTGATTAAAAAAGATGAGCTTTTGGACAATAGACAAAAAGATATAGACAAAGAAGTTGAAGAAATCAAAAAAAGGATTGAGGAAATAAAATCAATAAGGGAAAAAGCTGATGAAATAGAAGCTCAAAAGAAAGAAAAGCTACAAAAAATAGCCAAACTTACCCCTGAGGAGGCAAGAGAAGAAATTATTAAAACTGTTGAGAAAGAGTCGGAGGAGGATATTTTGGTTAGAATGAAAAAACTGGAAACTGCCGGGCGAGAGGCGCTTGAGGAAAAGTCTCGAAGTATTTTAGCCACATCCATCCAGAGACTTTCCAACTCTGTCACGACAGATATGCTCACCACTCATGTGGCCATACCGAGCGACGAAATAAAAGGCAAAATTATTGGCAAAGAAGGCCGAAATATTAAAGCCTTTGAAAGATGTACAGGAGTTGAGGTTATTGTGGACGATACCCCGGGCTCAATTACCATTTCTTCTTTTGACCCCGTTCGTCGCCAGGTAGCCAGAATAGCTCTTGAAAAGCTGATCGCCGACGGACGAATCCAGCCAGCTAAAATAGAAGAAATGGTTAAGACGGCAGAACAGGAAATAGACAAAACTATAAAGGAAAAGGGTGAAGAAGCAGTTTATGAAACAGGTGTGCTAGGTTTAGATCCTCGAGTAGTCTCTATTTTGGGACGTCTTCACTTCCGCACAAGCTACGGCCAAAATGTTTTGGCCCACTCAATAGAGATGGCCCATATAGCCGGAATGATTGCCGAAGAAATCGAAGCAAATGTCCAAGTAGCCAAAGCCGGAGCCCTGGTTCACGATATTGGGAAGGCTTTAGATCATGAAGTGGTAGGAACCCATGTGGAAATCGGCAGGAGAATTTTGCAAAAATTCGGCACAGATGAAAATATTATAAAAGCAATGCAAGCCCATCACGAAGAGTATCCTTACGAAACAGTTGAATCAATGATAGTCCAGTCGGCAGACGCTATTTCCGGTGGCCGGCCAGGAGCCAGAAGAGACAGTATAGAAAACTATTTAAAACGCTTGAAAGATTTGGAAGCTATAGCTCTTTCTTTCAAGGGTGTTGAAAAGTCATACGCCTTGCAAGCCGGCCGTGAAATAAGGATTTTTGTCACACCAGCCGAAATATCCGACCTGGAAGCTAAAAAAATGGCTAGAGATATAGCTTTATGCATTGAATCAGAGCTAAAATACCCTGGGGAAATCAAGGTAACTATCATCCGCGAGACCCGTTCTATTGAATTTGCTAGGTAATAATCAATATGCCCCAGTACCAGAGCACAGCTCGGTACAGGGCTAGTCCAGTAGTGAAGTTGACATCTTTTTGGCAAGGTAATCCTTGCAATGTCAACTTCTACTACTGGGTTGTGCGAAAAAAGCCTTGTAGTATAATAGTTATACGATATATAGAGTGGTCGAACAAAATTTTAAAAATATTATTTGATTTTATAAATACCCAAAAATATGAATAAAGCAGGAATTGTGGATGCAGTACATACAAAACTAGGTGGTACTAAGGTTCAAGCGGAAGAAATCGTAGATTTGGTAATTGATTCCATTGTTGGAACATTAAAAAGTGGTGGTGAAGTTTCAGTTGCAGGACTTGGTATCTTTTCAACAAAGACCCGCGCCGCAAGACAGGCTAGAAACCCAAGAACTGGAGCGACTATTTCTGTGCCTTCTATGAGAGTGCCTAAGTTTAGAGCGGCTAAAGCCCTTAAGGAAGCCGTTAAATAATCGCTTGGTCTTAACCTTTTCTCCGGAGGAAATCAAAAAACACCTACTCTAGGCGTTTTTTGATTGGGAAAATTTACAAATTAAATACCCATCTGCCGTGGCCACGACAAATGGGTATAGATGCGATGCGGAATGGAGCCTGAAGCCAGGTCCCAATACGGGTGATGTTGGTTTTGGGCTGGATTTCAGCCCCCCAAAACTCCCTAGGAGACGGTGATGCTTCAGTTCCTACCGCAGGACCTCCATATATAATGCTATTCCTCTTTTAAGCATTTGTAAAGACCTGTCTAAAATAGTTGTGGATTAAGAAAATTGTGCGGGATAGGCGAATCGAACGCCTGCCAAGAGATTGGAAATCTCTTGTTCTACCACTAAACCAATCCCGCTAATTCCGTTTATCCTAACAGAAAAAAACTTCATCGGCAATTTGATATAATCATCCCATGTCATTTCTTAAAGCCGTCATTTCTTTTATCTGGGCTCATATCTTGCTTCTTGGAGGAGTGGATACCCAAGTGTATGTCGCGCCACCAGAGCCCGCACCAGTGTCTATTGTTGCAACTACGATCAAACCAACGGAAACAAATCAACCCATAGTCAAAACTTCCATAATCGCCACAACAACGAGACCGAAAGCTCAAGCTACTGCAACAAAACCGGCTATGAGACCAGTAGAAACACCCAAACAAATAACAATTACTCCCGAACCGCCTCCCAACTTTGAACTCATTAATACCTTCGCTCGTCAGGCCACGGTAAATATTTTATGTACAACAAAAACCGGCGCTCTTTCGCCTATTTCCGGCACGGGAGTGATTGTAAAACAAAACGGACTTATCTTAACCAACGCCCATATCGCCGAATATTTGCTTTTAAAAGATTACAAGGAAAAAGATTTTCTTGAGTGTAATATCCGCACAGGCAGTCCCGCTTATCCGAAATATAAAGTTGAATTAGTTTACATTTCCCCAACATGGGTTTTGAATAACAAAGCTCTGCTTAAAGAACAAAATCCTCAAGGCACAGGTGAAAACGATTTTGCTTTTCTGCGAATAACCGACATGATTGATGGGTCAAAACTGCCTGACTCGTTTCCATATATCCAAATGGATGTCAGAGAAAATTTGAGTATAAATGAGCCAGTTGTTCTTATTTCCTACCCTGCCGGATTTCTGGGTGGACTGTCGGTATTGCAAAACTTAAATCTGACAAGCGCCGTAATAAACATTCAGGATATTTTTACATTCGGTGACGGAAGCGTTGACGTCATTTCCGTAGGCGGCACTGTTGTCTCGCAAAAAGGCTCATCTGGCGGGCTGGTGGTGGATAAAAATGCAACACTTGTGGGTATTATTTCAACCAGCTCCGATGGCAACACAACAAGCCAAAGAAATCTCTACGCTATAACCCTGGCTTATATCAATCGAGCTTTGGAAACTGAACTTGGAATAAATCTGTCGACATTTGTCAATCAAGATAATGCCCAGTTTGCCAAAAAATTCCAAGAAATAAATGCACCGAACCTCTCCAAATTAATTACCGACGAGTTAAACAGAAACTGATTCAATACATATTTACGCCATGGCGTAGATATGAAGATGTAACAAAATCAATATTTTCAATCTACGCTATAGCGTAGATTGATTATTTAGAATAATTTTCGGCGGAGATTTGGATGATTAGATCAAAATTATCTTCTTTCTTTGCTTTATTCGGCTTTTCAACCCCACACTTAGTGCATTTGTGAATTATTGTATATTCCTTCCCCTTCTTTTCCACCCGAACTGGTTCCATCATCCCCCCGCATAACTCCGCTCTGTCCCCTGGTAAAACGTCCACGTGCTTAGACCAAAGACATTCTGGGCAATGGTTCGTATAACCGTTTCCTTCTACCTCCACCCCACACTTCTCGCAAATAAAATTTTCAGTTGTTTTTATAAATGACATTAAATCAATTTAAATCTAACCATTTTTACTTTTGTATCAAGTGTTACTTTATCTCCATAGTATTTTCTATAATTTTCTAGCATCACCTTCTGATCTTTATACCTCTCATGTCCCTCAAAATCCCTTCCTTCCAATTCCCCGAGTTTCTTTTCTGAAAGCGAACTTTAGTATTTTCATTTTGACATTTCTAAAATTGCCTCGAATGCTTCTGGAAGTTCTTTTATTCCAGCATCGTCGTCAAAATGACTTTTGTTTTCTAATATTATAACTTTTGCTCCGAGTTCCTTTTCCGCTTCATTCCAATTTTCTTTTGAAATAAATGGGTCATTTGTTGAAAAAATAGAAACAAATTGCTTGCAATGATTTTTTATTTTTTTGTAATCTTTTGGTGTATCAAACCAATCACGAATAACCTTCGTTTCTTCTTCACTTCTTCCATCCCACATTGGGTCATTTATCCAACCAGCAACAAAAACAGCTCCTCCTATCTTTTGACCCTGTGACAAATTTTCTAGATACCTTTGAATCGCCTGGCAACCCATGCTATGACCGACAAGGTAGGTGTCTTCGTCTGGATCAGGTATTAAATCTTGTATGGTTTTTAGCCATATAGATTTCACTGGTTTTTCTGTTCCCAGCATTGCAGGGGTAAAAACCTTAAATCCCTTCTTTTCCAAATTTTTTTTAAGCCAGGGAGCCCAATTGTTACCTGGATAGCCTTCCCAGCCGTGAATAATAAAAACTCTTTTCATAAAATTAGTCGGGGTGCCGAGAATCGAACTCGGGCCACATGATCCCAAATCATGTATACTACCGCTATACTACACCCCGAAAAGTCGCGAATACAAAAAGAAGTCTAGCATGAAAGGCAAAAATGACAAAAAAACTAAAGGACAATATCCTCCATAAGAAAAATTCTTGAAAGTCCTTTATGTTTATCAAGATAGACAGTTACTAGATCAAACTGCCAATCAATATCATCAGGAACATCCTTATCAAGTAAGTAAGACTGGATCGTTCTAGCCAATCGTTTGAGCTTCCACGGATGCATATTATCTTCAGGTCTATAACTATCGTTCTGATTATCCCTTAATGAAACTTGCTCTGTCGTGGGAGTTTCACGAATAACATTATTAGATGTTTCACGGGAAACACTTTTTACCTCAACAAAGTGGAGCTTCTTCCCCTTCCTGGCCACAATATCCAGCTCTCCCCACTTCTTTAGATAGTTTCTGTCTGTAATTGTATAACCGCTATTTTTTAGATATTGACAAGCAAAATCCTCGCCAATTTGGCCAATTTTCTGCTTTTCCGTTGGCTCCTTCTTAAAATTTTTATTAAACATAATTGAATTATATCATTTTAGTTACACATGTAACTCTAAAATCAGCTCTTATTCTTACTAATTAATATGTTACATGTGTAACATATATTATCATTTCACGTGAAACATTTAAAATAATCAACCAAAATGGACGCTAAATTTATTTTGTCCTATTAAAATAGTCTTTATTTAAGCCGTATAATAGATATTTTAGTAGAATTTTGTTCCAGATTTCACTTTTCTCAAGGACTTGTCCTTAACCACATGTCCACAGGGTTATCCACAATTTAGACCAATTTATCAAAAATTGTCAAAAACCATTATTATGATAGCATATAATCCTGCTTCTGTGGTGAAATGGATATCACGCGACGCTTCGGACGTCGTATTGCGGGTTCAAATCCTGCCAGGAGCACAAAGTTAAATTCTTCTTATAGTGTGGGCAGTGGTAATCGAAGTCACAGATAATTTATTCGCCGTCGCTCACAAATTTCTGCGAATCTTACAGATTCGGTACACCTTTCGCACTGAAAGTGCTCAAGGTCTTGCGAAGTAATAACATTACTTCTCACCCGCCTCGCGACCAGTCGTGGTCGACTGGTACCCGCTCCGGCCGTTTCGATTACGCACAAAAGTTTCACTTTTGTGCGGGCAGGGGTAATCGAAACCCCGACTGGTCCTTGGCAAGGACCTGTTATACCACTTAACCATGCCCGCAATTTTTCTAGCAGATTTCATAGTATAATAAATTGAGTAAAAAATCAAAATGAAAAATTTTCCCGTTCCAAAAGAAGTTTTATATGTAACTAAAAATCTAGAAAAAGCTGGGTTTGAGGCATATCTCGTGGGTGGATGTGTCAGGGATCTGGTTTTGAGTAGGGAACCGAAAGACTGGGATGTGACGACAAACGCTGTGCCAGAGCAGATTATAACCTTATTTCCCAAGACTTTTTACGAAAATACTTTCGGCACAGTAGGTGTGGTAAACGAGGAAGTATTAAATGAAGGTTTGAAAGTGATTGAAATTACACCATATCGTCTAGAATCGGATTATTCTGACAATAGGCATCCTGATAAGGTCACTTTTAGCCAGAAAATTGAAGATGATTTGCAAAGGCGTGACTTTACGATCAATTCTTTGGCTTATTCTCCATCAAAAAACGAGGTTGTTGATTTTTATGATGGCCAAAAAGACATTGGGCACAAAATTATCCGGACAGTAGGGGATCCAGTGGCTCGCTTTACTGAAGACGGGTTGCGTATGCTTCGCGCCGTCAGACTTTCGGCAGAACTTTTATTTGAAATTAGTCCTGAAACTGAAAAAGCTATATTTGAGAACTCACACTTACTTAAAAACATTTCCACGGAGCGAATCAGAGATGAATTCACTAAAATGATTATGTCTCCCGAGCCAATCTCGGCTCTACTTAGGCTTAAAAAGCTCGGATTGTTGCCATATATTGTGCCAGAACTTGAGGAAGGAGTTGGCATTGAGCAAACCAAAACTCACGCTTACGATGTTTTTGAACACCTCCTTCGCTCTGCGCAACATGCTGCGGATAAGGGCTATCCTCTGGAAATACGTTTGGCTGCTTTGTTTCACGACATTTCTAAACCGGAATCCAGGAGAAAGGGTAAGGGGGCTTGGACTTTCTACGGCCATGAAGTTCTTGGGGCTCATGTAACCAAAAAAATACTGGAAAGATTGAAATATCCTAGTAAAACAATTGAGAAAGTTGTGAAACTAGTCCGCTGGCACATGTTCTTCTCTGATACCGAGCAAATAACTCTCTCTGCGGTCCGTAGAATGATTGTAAATGTAGGGGGTGGAGAATCAATATGGGACCTGATGAATCTACGCATCTGCGACCGTATAGGCACTGGCAGACCCAAGGAGAACCCTTATAGACTTCGCAAATATCACGCCATGATAGATGAAGCTCTTCGGGACCCTATTTCTGTTGGAATGCTTAAAACCAACGGCAGTAGACTTATGGAGATCACCAAAACCCAGCCGGGCCCTAAAATAGGCTTTATTTTACATGCTCTTTTGGAAGAAGTGCTGGAAGATCCCAAGAAAAACACATCAGAATATCTAGAAAACAGAGCAAAAGAACTTTTTTCTCTGCCTGAAAAGGAACTAAAAGCCCTTGGAGAAAGTGGCAAGCAAACTAAGGAAGAAGCTGACATGGAGGAAGTCAAAAAAATACGCTCAAGCCACTGGGTGAAATAGCTCTGAAGAGAATTGCCAAATCTCCATTCGTATATTCGATATAATTCGTTATTATTCGTAATAAAAAACAGCCCGGACACCAGGGCAATCTTTCGATCACAAGCGTCAACGAGCTGTTGAGGGGAGAAGTGTGCCCCAGCAAGACGAGGTTGGATACAATATCACGAAACTCAAAGAAATAGAAATAAATTGAGGATATTTTGATCACCGCACCACAATCAAACCAGAACACCTTCCGGGTAGGAAGCCGCGCGACCTCCAAAAAGTACAAACATCAAAGAACAAGGCCCAGAAAATCCGTCCGGGGTTTATCGGACATTCAATCTGAACTCTGAATTAATTATATGTCCTTTAGAAAAGTATGTAAAGGACATTACAGACAAAACTGTGGAAAAGTTTAAATTAGATAGCAATTTCAAGCTCAATTGGACAGTGATCGGAGCCGAGGACTTGGGGAAGAATGTGAGATGATTTAACTTTTTCTTTCAGTTTTTTGCTTACAAAGAGATAGTCGATTCTCCAACCTATATTTCTTTCGCGAGCGTTGGCAAAGTGACTCCACCAAGAGTAGTGACCGTTGCCTTTGGTAAACATTCGGAATGTGTCAGTAAATCCTGCATCCACAAATTTTTGAATACCTTCACGCTCTTCTTTGGTAAATCCTTTTTTACCTTCGTTTTCTTTCGGTCGAGCTAAATCATCGGAGGCGTGTGCTACATTCAAATCCCCGCAAAAAATAACTGGCTTAGTTTTCTCTAGTTCTTCTACAAAAGCAAGAAAAGCTGGATCCCAGTGCTTGTAACGCAAGGATAGGCGAGAGAGGTCATCTTTGGCGTTGGGAGTATAAACACAAACTACGTAAAAATCATCAAACTCAAGGGTGGTAATACGGCCTTCAGTGTTGGGGTCGCCATAACCGTCGTCGGAAAGCTTGTATTTCTTGGCTATTTTTTCAGGCACGCCCAAGATAACACTTTTTGGTTTTATTTTAGTAAAAATCGCAGTACCACTGTAGCCAGGACGAGTAGCGGAGTTCCAATATTCTTCATACTCTGGCAAGTCCACCTCACTTTGATTTTGCTGTGCTTTGGTCTCTTGCAAACAAATAATATCCGGTTTGTATTTCTCCACAAACGGCACAAAAAGCCCTTTTTTGTGGACCGCGCGGATGCCATTTACGTTCCAAGAGACAATTTTCATACTTCAATAATATCATATCCAACACAATAAACACCTAGTAAAACTATTCTCGTATTCTCAAGAATATGAGAATAGTTTTATAAAAAGAAATCCGCCTCCGATAGGGAGACGGACCCTTGTCGAAAGCGGCTAGGCCATGTCACCACTTTTGGCCGACAAAATGAACTCGCGAATAAGATCCTGGCCGATGGGACCCGTTGCCCAAATTTGCCCTGGACTCTTTTCGTAAAATTCGGAATTCGGTGTATTCCACCAGACTGGGATCATTTCCAATCGAAGTGCACCTTTAGCCAGAGTCAGAATTTCATCTGGAACAACAAACGGCTCACTCGATCCACCACCACCACCTGTTCCTCCACCACCACCCATTTCACATCCTAAAGACACAGTCTATATAAAAAATGTTTAATGTCAATTATCTTTTATTGTGATATTTTTTGTGGGTATCGCGCAGATGCTTATCCGTCACGTGAGTATAAATCTGGGTGGTAATAATACTTGAGTGACCGAGGAGTGCTTGGACGGAGCGGAGGTCGGCGCCGTTGGAAAGTAAGTCGGTGGCAAAACAGTGTCTTATGGTATGGGGAGTTACCTTTTTGGAAATTCCGGCTTTAATTGCATGCTTTTTTACGATTCTTTCTACTGATCTTTTATTAAGAAAACCAAAATCTCTTGTGGTATTTTTTTTGAAATTTCTCTCATCTACGGGAGTAAATAAAGCATCACTTATATCCTTTCGTGCCTTGAGATATTCTCTTATACATTTTTTGGCCTGCTCTGAAATAAAAACGACTCTAACCTTCCCTCCTTTACCACGAATAGAAAGTTCGTCAGAATTTAAATTCAAATCCCTAGTCAAAGAGCAGAGTTCGGCCAAACGCAGTCCAGTAGAAAACAAAAGTTCTAGTATAGCCCTATCTCGCAAATCCCTCAAATCATTTCCTTTTGGGGAAGATAGTAGTCGAGAAAGTTCTTCAGGAGTTATTAGGTCAAGTGACCTTTCGGAGATTTTTGCAAGTTCAATACGCTCCGCCGGCAATGTTTTTATTTCTTGCCTTGCTAAATATTTTAGAAAAGCCCGCAAGGCGATGAGGTAGTAGTTTTGAGTTTTTCGCGACAAAGTTTCACTATTTTTTTTGTTATGCCCACTGGGTTGCCTGTTAAGCCACAGACGAAATTCGCGCACAGAATTATCAGTAATTTGAGCAGGATTGTCATTTTTTGAAAACTCTAAAAAACGAGTGAGGTAATGATCATAGTTTTCAACTGTTTTAAGTGACCTGCCACGTTCAATCTCAATGTATTCCAAAAACTGCTGTTTAAGTTTTTTTAAAGAATTCATGCACAAATTGTATCACAATGCTATGTCGCACAATATTTGTTATACAACATTTTAAGATGTCTCATAACAAGAAAACGGAACTGTCTTAACTCGTCAACCTGCGAGGTTAACAAGTTTAGGTTAAAAGAAGCTATTTCATAAATTAAATTTTTATTATAGTATAAAGACATTATGGGACTTGATGCACAAAATCAAGGAGCTGGTTTACCTCAAGACAAGGGAGTTGGTTTTATAGCTGAAGAAGTTTTGGTTGATATTTTGAGAAACAGATTGCCGGATATGAGTGTCCGATTATCAACCAGTGGAGAAGATTCGGGATTGACTTGGAAGCAAGGCTTCCAAGTAGTTGAAGGAAATGAAAAGACCGCCTCCAGAATTCATTGGGGACGGCCTGTGAAGTAGAGCGTCAAGATGACACCCAGAGCAAACCCGATGATTGCTTGGCGATAATTCCGCCAGGACCATCGGACGAAAGTGTTGACTTGCTGGCGGATGAAACGCACCGCTCGACCAAGCATCCGCCGGTAACCAGCGTGGGCGCGTGGCCCGAATGCTTGGGCAAGAAAATCAAACCCGACAATCAGCACCGCGAACACGAGCAGGAAGTTAAAGAACTGGTTCATTGGACCCTCCGTCCAAATGTGTGGGAATCATATCCCATCAGAAAATTCAACAAATTTAAATCCTCTGATGGAAGCCGAATCGGATGATTCGGCTTGGCTCTGACTTCTCCAGAGCTGATAAGAAGTGTTCGTATTTAGCCCAACACCTAAGGCACTTGGTGCTACGATGCCATCCGGTAATCCACCTCCGGGTATCGATCCATCAGCTCCTCGGCCTCCTCCACTCGTCCCTGACAGACGAGATAGTTGAAGCGGGCTTTGATGTCCTCCGGCGTCTCGCGCCGAAGGGGGTTGAGAGCGACTCGGCGAGAACCGAGGACAACGGAAATGTGTGTCTGTGGCATGAGCCACCTCCGATTATTATTGTATCATAGATGGAGTTATCTGTCAATCTAAAAATTAGTTTTGTTAAAAAATGGCTAGAAATAAGCCTTTTAGAATAGCTATTATTACTTGCGAACAAAAGAATTCTATGATACGATTAATTTGATGTTTACGAAAAACAAGAAATCAAGAATTATGAAAGAGGTTCAGACGCACGAAAAAGACACTGGTTCTCCCGAAGTTCAAATCGCTATTTTGACACATCGGATTGATGAATTGGCCAAACATTTAAAGAAAAATGCCAAAGATAACCACTCTCGAAGAGGATTACTCCAGATGGTGGCGACACGAAAAGCTCACATGAAATATTTGGAGAAGAAAAATCCAAAGAGATTTAATGCTTTGAATAAAAAGTTGGGTTTGAAGAAATAAAGTAGTCAAAAGTTCTTAAAGTCTATAAAGTCCGTAAAGTAATTCTTACTGTATGTATTCTGCTTTATAGACTTTATAAACTTTCCCCTTTATACTTAAGTTATGTCAGTAATTAAACACAAAAATCAGAGAGTGGGTATTTTTATAGATACCCAAAATTTGTATCATTCGGCCAAAAATATTTACAACGCCAAAGTCAATTTCGGACAAGTGGTTAAAGAAGCCTTGGATGGTAGACAGCTTATTCGAGCCGTAGCCTATGTTATAACCACGGAATCCGGCGAGGAAAAAAGTTTTTTTGAGGCCCTTGAGAAAGTCGGAATTGCTACTAAAACAAAAAATCTCCAGATTTTTTCTGGAGGATCAAAAAAAGCCGATTGGGATGTGGGATTGGCGGTTGATGCAATAAAACTTGCGCCGAAATTGGACGCTATTGTTTTAGTGACCGGTGATGGAGACTTCGTGCCTCTAGTTGAATATTTACAAGTTAACGAAGGCTGCCAAGTGGAAGTGGTCTCTTTTGGAAGATCATCTTCAAGCAAACTTATAGAAACTTGTGATGATTTTATTGACCTTGATCTGGCCCCGCAAAAATATCTTATTGGCTATCGGGATAGGAGAGGCTCTCGTAGAGGACCGAAACCGACTGAATAATAGTCGGACGGACAAGGCTGAAAGAGTCACTCTCGGTTTCCGGGATGTGGCTTTTTTGTTACAATTAATCGGATGCCGCCTGAAACTCCAAAAGAAAAAGAAGAACACGTGCCCATCAAAGCCCTGCGCACATATCAGGGAGATGTGGAGGAAGCTTTGCAGAAAAACAAGTATTCCGCTACTACAATTTTGGTGGCTGAACAGGAACGAAAAGAACGCGCTCCCAGAATGTTAGAACCGGTAAACACCGAGGGGTGGAACAAGCTTTTTATTATTTTAGGATTTATTCTTTTATTCGTCGGTGTAATAGCCGTGGCTGGAGTTTATTATTTTAAATCCAACCAGAAAGTGGTTATTGATAAAACAACCAGAGCCTTGATAGCCTTTAGTGTAGAGAAAACTTTTTCTGTGGCCAGTTCTACAAGAGAGCAATTGTTTTCAAAGATTGTTTCTGAAAAACAAACTCTAAAAAGTCCCGTTAATTCGGTTTTATATTTAAATACGACAGCCAGTGACAATACTCCAGAAAATATTGGAAAAATACTAGAACTTTTGGCTCCGAGGATGCCGGCATCCTTGTCCAGAGCTTTTGAAAACGAATATATGGTCGGCATTTATTCATATGACATAAACGCCCCGTTTATCATTTTAACCACGAAAGATTTTGGAAGCAGTTATAGTGGAATGTTGAAATGGGAAAAGGATATAGTGACGGATTTGGGCAAAATTTTTGAGATTCCGATAAATTTTGGAGGAGTGACAGGATTTACTGATAAGGCTTTGAGAAATAAAGACCTCCGAGTACTAGTTGACTCTAACAATAAGACGCTGTTATTGTATTCATTTATTGACAAGAATACTTTGGTTATAACTAAAAATGAGGATATATTTAACGCCATTTTGGCCAAATATTTAGTCAGTAAAAACATTCGTTAACATAGTTTGTAAAATTTTACAGGGAGATCATCGTCTGCTACAATTCTAACATGGTTAAAAACACTAAACATTTTAAAGAAATGCTACTGAAAGAACTTTCTGTATTGGAAAGCGAGCTGGCCACTATTGGACGAAAAAACCCCGATAACCCGGCAGACTGGGAAACGATCAGAAAAGTAGACGGAATAGATACAGCTGAAGAAGGAGAGGTGGCCGAGGGGATTGAAGAATATGAAAATAATAATGCTGTATTAGCCCAATTGGAAATTCGTTTAAACGATGTCAAAAATGCTTTGGCTAAAATTGAAAAAGGAACATATGGCATTTGTGAAGTTTGCGGAGGAGAGATAGAAAATGACCGATTGGAAGCCAACCCGTCGGCCAAAACCTGCAAGAAGCATATGAATGCATAAATTTTAAGTTTTAAATTTTAAATGAATGTTTAATTTGGAAAATTTTAAAATTTGGATTTGATTTAAAATTTATAAATTAAAATTTTAAAATGGCCGTCTCAAAAATCTACAGCGCTCAGGCCACTCTCCTTTCCGCACAAATTATAGACATTGAAGTGGATCTTTCGCGAGGGTTTCATTCGTTTTCTGTAGTCGGTCTTGCCGACAAATCGGTTGATGAGTCCAAGGATCGAGTTTCGGCGGCTATAAAAAATTCCGGCTGGAAATCTCCAAAAAATAAAAATCAGAAAATTATCGTTTCTTTGGCTCCGGCAGATATCAAAAAGGAGGGGCCTATTTTTGATCTGCCCATTGCCTTGGGCTATTTGCTTGCTAGTGAAGAAATTGATGCTGAAACGGAAAACAGGATTTTTTTGGGGGAGCTTTCGCTTGATGGAGATTTACGCCCGATAAAAGGAGCTTTACCCATAACCCAAAAAGCCAAGAAGGAGGGTTTCAAAGAAATTTTTTTGCCTTTAGAAAACGCCGAGGAAGCATCAAATATTTCCGGCATAAAAGTTTACGGAGCTAAAACTCTTTTGGATGTAGTTAGACATATAAATACAAAAAGGATGGACCTTGAAAAATGTATGGATGAGAAAAAAGTTTTTATCGCTCATGTTGAGATACCTATTTTCAAATCTAAAAAGAAAAAAGCTAAAGGCCGGGAAGTGGAAATTGATTTTGCTGATATAAAAGGACAGGAATCCGCTAAAAGAGGCCTTGAGATTGCCGCTTCTGGCGGGCACAACGTCATAATGTACGGGCCTCCCGGAACAGGCAAGACCATGCTGGCCCGAGCTTTTACCCATCTTCTGCCGGAACTTTCGTTTGATGAAAAGCTTGAAGTGACTTCTATTTACTCCATTGGTGGAATGCTTGCCAGCGGGTTGATTGAGCATCCGCCGTTTCGCTCTCCTCATCACACTGCTTCTTACGTTTCACTTGTTGGCGGAGGAGCAAACCTAAAACCCGGGGAAGTGACTTTGGCTCACAAGGGAGTGCTTTTTCTGGATGAATTTGCTGAATTTGATAAAAGAGTTTTGGAAAGTTTGAGACAACCTCTGGAAGATAGGGAGATAACAATTTCGCGGGCTAAAGGAAGTGTCAAATATCCGGCTCATTTTATTTTGATAGCCACCATGAATCCGTGTCCCTGCGGAAACTATGGGGTTAAAGGCAAGGAATGCATTTGCAGCGCCCAAAATATAGAGAGATATCGGAGAAAATTGTCGGGACCGATTGTTGATCGCATTGATATTTGGGTAGAAGTTTCAAAAGTGGAACACGAAAGACTGACTGATTCTCGGGATTTGCATGAAAAAACGGAAAAAATAAAACCCCGAGTAGGAAAAGCTAGAAAAATGCAAGAAAAAAGATATAAGGGTTTAAAAATAAAAACAAATGCACAGTTGGGACCAAAAGATTTAGTAAAGTATTTAAAACTTTCTCCGGTCGTCAAAGATATTTTAAATGCCTCGGCCAAACAACTTGACCTTTCGGCTCGTTCCTACCACCGCATCATAAAACTGGCTCGCACTATTGCCGATATGGAGAGTGAGCCGGAAATTTCCGAAAAACACATCCTTGAGGCCTTACAATACCGACCGAAGAGGTATCAGAGTTTTTAATTAACAACTAAAAATCTTTTACTCACCAATACCTTTTCAGAGACACTCGCCTTTCCAGCGAAAGGCTCTTTCTGTCCTCGGCCTTGATTCGTCAAGAGTCCCTCGCAAAGCTCGGGGTCATTGACGAAACCATGCTCAAGGCCTGCGGATGCTCTGAAAAGGTATTGGTTCGACAAGATTTTCTGGTTCTGGAACATTTTTGAGTTTTGTACTAGTATAAACCCAACGTCCGAACGCCAATGGAAAAGAAAATTTTTACAACAGAATTCGGGGGGAGAGAATTAACCGTTGAATTCAACAATATTGTGGACCAAGCTCATGGTTCGTGTCTGGTTAAATATGGAGACACTGTGGTTTTAGCTACAGCCGTCATGACAAAAGAGGCAAAAGAAGGAACTGGCTTTTTCCCGCTGATCGTTGATTTTGAGGAAAAGTTTTACGCTACAGGAAAAATTCTGGGCAGTCGTTTTCAAAAAAGGGAAGGCCGTCCGACCGACGAAGCCATTTTATCCGGCAGAATTGTTGACCGCACTATCAGACCATTTTTTGATAATTGGATAAGAAACGAGATTCAAGTGGTTCTGACTGTTCTTTCAATCGGTGAGGATGATCCGGATATTTTGGCGGTTTTAGCCGCGTCGGTGGCTTTGGGCACATCCCACATCCCGTGGAACGGGCCGGTTTCGGCAGTGCGAATTGGCCTAAACAGTTCTGAAGAAACTGTCGGCCAAACTTCTTCAGAAGTCTTAGGCAAAAACGGCAATTTTGAAATAAATCCAACATACACCCAAAGAAACACCGACAATTACCAGCTGGATCTTTTGATCTGTAGCAAGGATGACAAAATAAATATGATTGAGATTGGAAGCAATGAAATATCGGAAGAAGAAATACTAAAAGGTATGGGGTTGGGAAAAATTGAGCTCCAGAAACTTCAGAAGTTCCAGGAAAAAATATTCAAGGAAATTGCAAAGGAAAAAATAATAATTCCAAAACCGAAAATCAGCAAGAAGACGCTGAATTTATTCAAAGAAAAAATTGAGTCGATTTTTATGGAAAAATTATTTTCTGGGAACCCCGGGAAGGGAGACCTTTCACATTTGGTGACATTATGGAAAAAAGAAATTGATGTTTTAGAAGATCCGAACGAAAAAGCTTTGGCCGAAGACTATTTGCAAGAAGAAATTGACAAAGCCATCCACAAAGAAATTATTCACAACAAAAAAAGACCGGATCATAGGAAAATGGACGAGCTCCGACCTCTCTTGGCCAAAGTCGGCGGTATTTCAAAGATTCTTCACGGCTCCGGACTGTTTTACAGAGGAGGAACTCATGTCTTATCAGTTTTGACTTTGGGAGCGCCGGGAGATGCCCTGCATATTGACAGCATGGAAACCCAAATGGATAAAAGATTTATGCTTCACTACAACTTTCCTCCATATTCGGTGGGTGAAGTCGGGAGAATGGGAGGGACAAACAGAAGAATGATTGGTCACGGTGCCTTGGCTGAAAAAGCTCTTGTTCCGGTCCTGCCGAAAAAAGAAGATTTTCCTTACACTATTCGTTTGGTGGCAGAATCTTTGGCTTCAAACGGTTCAACTTCCATGGCTTCGGTTTGCGCCGGATCGCTGGCACTTATGGACGGCGGCGTGCCGATAAAAAGGCCAGTTGCCGGAATCGCTTCGGGACTGATGATGGAGAGTGAAAAAAAATATGTTATTTTGACAGACATTCAAGGACCGGAGGATCACCACGGGGACATGGATTTCAAGGTGGCTGGAACGGAAATCGGGGTTACGGCTGTACAGATGGACGTCAAAATCGCCGGGGTGTCAATTAATATTTTGAAGGAAGCTTTTGAAAAAGCCAGGACGGCCAGACTGCAGATTTTGAAAGTAATGAAAGAAGAAATTGCCTCGCCACGACCCAATATTTCAGAATACGCGCCGCATATTATTTCAATAAAAATAAAACCGGACCAAATCGGATTGGTTATCGGCACCGGCGGTAAAACCATAAAAGAAATAAAAGAAAAAACCGGCGCGATCATTGATATTGAGGACGACGGCACGGTTTATATCACCGGCAAAAAAGAAGCTTGTGAGGAAGCCAAAAAAATTATTGAGGAAATGACTCACGAATACAAAGTCGGCGACAGAATGCGGGCCGAGGTGGTCAAAGTGGCCGAGTTTGGAGTGTTTGTCAAAGTTTCCGGCGGGACAGAAGGTTTGGTTCACATTTCTGAAATCGTTCCACGAAGAATTCAGTCAGCTGGAGAACTCATAAAAGTGGGTGATATTGTTCCAGTTGTACTAAAGGAAATAGATGAGCGCGGACGATTAAAATTTTCAATTAAAGATATTTCTCCGGAGTGGTTTGATGTAAAAAAATCCTAAAATATTGCTTTTTTCTAAAAAATGTGGCAATATTACTGCGGAGGCAAAAATGAGAGAATCTGTTCGCTCTGCATTGCAAAGGGTAGATCGCCAGTTCGGGCCTTTGCTCAAGCCGGCAAACAGGGACCAGTATGCAGTGGCCGTTGAGCAACTGCAGAAAATGGTCAATGTTCAGGTTTCACTTTCTTCTGGACAGGTTAGCATGCTTGCATTTTTCCTGCAGAAATTCATACAGGAAAATAACGACAAATTACTGCTTCAGATCGCCACCTGGCTAAACACCTGCCACGAGTAACCAACACGCCGGATGCATACCACGCATCCGGTTGTTTTTTTACAAAAATTCAATATAAAAGATCAACTACATATTTACGCCATGGCGTAAATATGTAGTTTGTTGAATAGTAAATTTTAATGATGTGTTTGTAAAAATAGCTCGGAGAATTTATCTTTAAATTATATCTACGCTATAGCGTAGATTGGAAAACGAATTAAAGCTACGAGGATTTTTCACAAAGTTCAAGGCGCGAGTGAGTGAGAAGCATGCTTCGCAAGACCTTGAACGTTTTGTAGTCAAAATGTGAAAGGTGTACTGCTCCTGTAAGGAGGTGCGACCAAGCTGTAGTAACCTACTGCGCGTGGAGCAAACGCAAGCGAGCAACGCAGAAATTTGAAAAGACCGTAGCGACTAGAATGGATTACGAGCGCCTCGAACTTCAAAGTGTAAGTGAACCCCAGTACTCCTTCCAGTTGAGCCCATTTTCCCGATTACCTGCCCTTGGGTCACGCTGTCCCCGACACCCACTAAAACTTTGCTTAAGTGAGAATACAAAGTCTGTGTGCCATTTCCGTGTTTTATTACAATATATAATCCGTATCCGCCGTTCCAACCTGTTGTTTTAGCCACAATGACTTGACCGTCAGCCGAAGCTAAAATATTTGACCCATAGGAAGAAGCTAGGTCAACGCCGTTGTTTCCATGGATACCTTGAGTTTTCACTCCTCCGACAATCGGCCTCATATAATATCCGGCATAAGTTGGCTGGCTGGATTTTCCGGAGCCTCCCGCCGGCTTGGCGACAGATACAGATATTTCGCCATCAGGAATGACAATAACATCCCCAATTGAAAGTTTGGCGTCAATATTTAAATTGTTGTACTGCAAAATTTCGTCCAAATCGCCTTTGTATTGTTTGGCAATACTTGTTAATGTGTCTCCAGATTTTACTGTATGTTGTATTCCGGAAATTGGCAGGATGACCAGGGTTTGCCCGATGGTGATCGTGTTCCCACTTAAATTGTTAGCCCATCTTATAGTATTAACGGAAACACCGAACATCTTGGCAATGGCCGGCAAAGTATCTCCACTATGAACAACATAGACGCTAATTTGATCATCGCTTAAATTTTTTGTTTCTGGCGAAGTAACTGTTTCTGACGAAAGCGACGTTCCTCCGACTATGACTATTTCGTTTTTGGTGGAAGAGGCATCGAGATTTGGAGAAATGGTGGCTTGAAGCAAGGCCAGATTTTGAGAATTGGGTTGTTCTTTCTCCGCTTCAGCGCTAGCGCTGACAGACGAAAAAAGGCTTGATATGAATGAAAAAACACTGGCTTCAGACTTTACGGGCAACAAAACAGAGACCAGGAGAGCCGGCCCCAAAATGAAAAAAGTAGATATTTTCACCGCATTAAGACCAGATCCCATTCGACGACATTTTGAGATAAATGTGCGACTAATGATTTTAAGACCCGACCAGAAATGAGGATCTTGTAGTAGCCCCCAAATAAGCTAAAAGTTAAGCTATATTCTGAACGCTGGCTGTATAAAGTAGCTCTATAGAGCCATATTTATACGAAATCATGACGGTATCTATCTATTATATAGGGTTAGCTTGGTGGGTCAAGTTTAGTTATAAACACTTTATGAACATGTTATCCTGTCCAAAAAGTCTTGGGTTTACCATGTTATAATTTTTGGATGAATTTGCTTCGGAAAATACTTGAAAATCCTATTGGGATGATTGTCATTTCATGCTTTTTGATTGTTTTTAACTCTTACCCGGCTTTTGTTCTCTTTGGCGGGGAAGTTTTTTCCATAAGAGATAGCCTTCCGTTTCTGCTAACGGCAGATTTCAGCGCATTACTTATAATGTTTGGAATTCCGTTTTTAATCATAAAATTCGTTTTTAATAAAAGATTGGAGAATTTCGGCTTATGCAAGCCCTTGGATTTGACTAGGGCGGTAAAACTTTCTTCTTTTGTCGTTTTGTTATTGATTCCTTTTCTGTATTTTTTGGCCAACCAAGCTTCCTTTAGGGAATATTATGCCATCAAGCAGGGCTTCAGTCTTTTTTTTCTAGTGGCCACTCTGGGAAGCGGTCTTTACTATTTTGCCGAAGAATTCATCTTTCGAGGTTTTTTGTTTTTTGGCCTTTGGGAAAGATTGCGTTTTCACAGCTTTTGGGTGATAAATCTTATTTTCGCTTTATTTCATATAAGCAAACCTGTTCCTGAAGTATTTTTGGCTTTTTTCTCGGGCCTTTTGCTTACCTATTTATCTTATAAAACCAAATCTTTTATTCCTTCCGTGGCTGTTCATTTTACCATAGCTTTGATTTTAAATATCTTTGTTATAATCAGCCAATGAATTATCTCGATTCTCTTAATACCGAGCAAAAAAAGGCGGTTTTGGCAATAGATGGACCGGTCCTAATCGTGGCTGGAGCCGGAGCGGGCAAGACCAAAACCATTACCCACAGAATTTTGCATCTTATTTCCGAGGGAATTCGGCCTGAAAACATATTAGCCATCACCTTTACCAACAAAGCGGCCAAAGAAATGCGTGACAGGGTAATGGGTTTACTTACTCACCACAAAAACATACCATTTGTCAGCACATTTCATTCATTGGGTGTTTATATAATCAAAGAAAATGCTGAAATATTAAAACTGCCTAGACATTTCAATATTTTTGATAAAGTTGATTCAAAAAAAGCACTGAAAAACGCTTTGGTCTCCCTTGGTATTGACCCAAAAGACGAATTGGATAAAATCGGACACATAATATCAAAAGAAAAAGGTAGAGGAGTGAATATGAGTGAGTATTTAAGAGGTGGTGCATTTGATCGCACATCAGAATTAGTCAAAAAAGCTTGGGTAAAATATGAGGAAATATTAAAAAAAGAACACGCGCTAGACTTTGACGATTTACTACTTAAAACACTTGAGCTTTTACAAAAAAGAGAGATTCTGGAAAGATACCAAAATCAGTTTCTTTACGTACACGTGGACGAATACCAAGACACAAATAAAGTTCAAAATGAAATTGTGGAACTTTTAGTAGAGAAACATCAAAATATATGCGTGGTGGGAGATACAGACCAAAATATCTACAGCTGGCGGGGAGCGGAAATGAAAAATATGCTACATTTTGAAAAAAAATATCTAGAAACTCAAACTTTTTTCTTGGAACAAAACTATCGCTCCACAAAAAATATATTAAATGTCGCCAATGAAATAATAAAGAAAAATAATTTTCGTATTCCTAAAAAACTTTTCACAGAAAAACCAGAGGGAGAAAAAATCTCAATTTTTGAAGGCAGAAGCGCGGTGGATGAAGCTCATTTTATCGCCATGAAAGCCAGGGAGTTTATCGGGAAGGGAGTAAGGTCAGAGAGCATTGCGGTCTTATACAGAGCCAATTTTCAGTCTAGAGTTTTGGAGGATGCTTTTCTCTCTCACGGCATCCCGTACCAAATCTTGGGTATAAAATTTTTTGAAAGAAGAGAAGTAAAAGATATTATTAGTTTGGTTAAAACTTCTCTAAACGAGGGGAATGTAAGTGATTTTACTAGAATAATTAACATTCCTCCAAGAGGAATAGGCAAAGTTACGCTTCAGAAAATTATTTCTGGTAAAGAAAATGGATTAAATGAAAGTCTAAAAATTAAAATAAATAATTTTAGAAAAATGCTTGTAGATTTTAGAAATATTTTGAAAAATGATAAACCTTCAAAAGCTTTGAAGTATATTATTGAGAAATCTGGAATGGAAAATCATTATAAAACTGGACAAGAAGAGGATACGGATAGATTGGAAAATATTATGGAACTTGTAACACTTGCCACGAAGTACGACAGTTTGCCAAACGAGATTGGAATTGAAAATTTTTTAACGGATGTGGCTTTAGCTTCCGACCAGGATGTCCTTAACACAGAAAAAACTGGAGTTAAACTCATGACCGTCCACTCATCCAAAGGGCTCGAGTTTGATTATGTATTCATTTCCGGACTTGAAAACGACCTGTTTCCCCACAAGAAAATGTATGAGAGAAAAAAGTCTGGGGAAGAAGGGGAGGAGGAGAGAAGACTTTTTTATGTGGCTATTACAAGAGCGGGGGAAAAACTTTTATTGACCCATGCAAATACTCGTACTATATTTGGTAGAGTTGAAATAAATTCCAGATCAGAATTTATAGACGATATACCAGAGAAATATCTTGAGCATGAATCATATAGTTCAAATCACTCTTTAACTCCATTAATAAATATTGATTTCTGATATTCCTTAATTTTCAATTTCTAATTTTTAATTTTTAAATAAAAATTAGTGTATATTGGTGTATAAGTGTATTATCAAACACGTTATATACTTGCTATAGCAAAAGTATAACGTATAATAGAAGAATGAAAAAAAGTCTTGAGCGAGAAGTCGCGATTAAGAGTAGGCGAACTAATTTGAAAAAAATCATTTTACGAACGGTTGTTACTGCTGGAATAATTGGGGCTGGGATTGTTGCACCAAATGTATTAGGAGCAATGAAAAAATTGGGGCTGTTGCCAAAAAAACGTCAGAAAGAATTTATTAAGGCTTCTCGAGATAGATTGATTGCAAGCGGATTGCTGCAATACACAAACGGAACGCTGAATATAACCAAAAAAGGTGAATTATGTTTACTAAAAGAAACTGCTTATGAAAATTTAAATAATAAGAAGAGAAAAAAATGGGATGGTAAATGGCGTGTCTTGATTTTTGATATCCCAGAACAAAAGAAAAATGTCCGAGAACAGATACGATCCACTCTCATACATATTGGTTTTATGCGACTTCAAGATAGCGTATGGATTTACCCATTTGATTGCGAGGATTTAATAATTTTACTGAAGGCTGACTTAAAAATAGGTAAGGATATTTTATATATGATTGTGGAAGCCTTGGAGTACGACAAACCAGTCAGATCTTATTTCGGATTTAATGAAAAATAGTTTAATTTGGCATACGTTAATACATTGCTATAGCAAAGTATTAACGTATGGTGATTTATAGCGATACAGTGGTGGTGTTATTTTTGATAATTATACTGTATTATCAATACAAAATTAAACTACAAACCACACTATCGGCACAAAGCAGTATGTTATCTTTGTAAAATAGCACTATTTAATAATTTTATTTATTATGAAGGCAAAAAAATCACTGGGCCAACATTTTCTAAAATCACCAGGTATTATTAGCGATATTGTTAAAGCTGGAAATGTGCAAAAAGATGATTTAGTTTTAGAAATAGGACCCGGAAAAGGAGCTTTGACCGAGGCTCTTCTCTCCACCGGAGCCAAAGTTATCGCTGTTGAAAAAGATGATGAGCTCGTTCTGGAATTGCAGAGAAAATTTTCAAGAGAAATATCTTTAAAACAGCTCAATTTGGTTCATGCCGATATTTTGGATTTAGAATTGCCGCATTTAGCTATGTCAAGGATGCCCCTTGACACTGAGACTCCATACAAAATAGTGGCCAATATACCTTACTATATTACCGGACAGATTTTGAGAATGTTTTTGGAAAGCGACAATCAGCCGACATCCATGACTTTGCTTATGCAAAAAGAAGTGGCGGAAAGAATTGTAGCTAAACCGAGCTTGCGAAGCTCGGTCGCCCGATCCGTCAAAAGCGGATTTAGGGCAAAAGATCAAAAAGAAAGTTTGTTGTCCCTTTCAGTCAAAATTTTTGGCGAACCGAAAATAGTAAGAGTTGTTGGCAGGGGAGCATTTTCACCGCAGCCAAATGTGGATTCTGCTGTACTAAACATTGAAAACATATCAAGGGTTCGCCTTGATGGAGTCAGTGAAAAGATATTTTTCAATATTATTCACTTGGGTTTTGCTCACAAAAGAAAACAGCTCTTACCAAACCTGACCAGTTTATTTAAAAAAGAAATTTTGGTCAAGGCCTTTGAAAAATGCGGAGTGAATTTGAAAGCCCGAGCGGAAGATTTATCTCTAGAGACATGGTTAAAACTTTGTAATACAATTGGACTATGACAAAGTTAGAGACAATTTTAGAAAAAATTGAAAATAAAAAAATAACCATCGCAGAATGGCTTTTGGGTTTTACTGGCATTATCCTTGTTAGATTTATCTTTGAATCGCTATCCAGCTCAACAAATTCTGGGGTAATTCCGTCAGATATTTACACTATCATTCATACTTGGCTTTATTTTTTGGTTATAGCTTTAGGATTAAGTTTAATTGTCGGATATTTTACAAAAAAATATTCGTCTATTTTAAAAATTATACTTTTCGGATTACCTATAATATGGCTGGGGCCGATTATTGACATTGTTATAAGTTTGGGCAAGGGATACAAAATTGCATATATACAAGACACGGGAAACTTACTTTTGCGGGATTTCTTTACATTTTTTGGGCCAAATTTTACAAACGGAGCGACGTACGGATTGCGGATAGAGATGGCAATTATTTTAATCGGCGTTGGTTTATATGTTTGGAGTTTGAGAAAAAATATTTGGCAGAGTGTTTTGGCTGTCATAATCTCATATACATTTATATTTTTATCTTTTGTTGTCCCTGGGTTAATTTATACCCTAACCCACCTAAGCTCTCCCGATGGCACAGTAGCTGATGTCGTAAGATACATTGCAAAAATAATATTTGAATCCAATATAGCTCATAACACATTTCGCGATGGATTATCCTATGTTTCTCTTTCGAGACTCGCAGAAATGGGTTTTGATAAACTTCTTTCTCAAATATTTTTTATTTCTTCTGTAATATTTAGTGGATTACTGTTTTGGAGAATAGATAGTAAAAAATTCTTGGCAGTTATAAAAAACTCTAGACCAGAACGAGCTGTCTTTTTTCTCTGTCTGGTCGGGGTCGGCGTTGTTTATGCTTATGCTAGAGATTTGGGACGTTTAAGTTCTTTGATTGATATTTTAAGTCTCGTCTGTCTGGCTCTAGCTTGGACCAGCGCTTGGATGCATGCAGTGCACATAAACGATCTGGAGGATGTTGAGATTGATAAAATCTCAAATTCAAAAAGGCCACTAGTTCAAGGTGTGATTTCTTTAGATGAAGTGAAGAATATCGGGTATATTTGGCTGGCTGTGGCTTTTGTGGGCGCTTGGTCGGCCGGATTTGCTCCTTTTTATATGATTTTGGTATTTATTTCCGCCTCTTTTATTTATTCCAGCAAACCTTTGCGCTTAAGAGTTTTCCCAATACTGTCTTCTTTTATCATAAGTATTGCCTGTCTTGTTTCTGTACTTGCAGGATTTTTCTTTATATCTCTGGATAAAAGAATGTCGGCCTTTCCAGCATTTTTATCCATTGGAACTCTTATAATATTCACCCTCATAATAAATATAAAAGATATGAAGGATGCGGAAGGGGATAAAGCTGATGATATCCAGACACTACCAACGATTTTTGGAGAAAATGCCGGAAAAGCGGTCGGTTTATGCTTTGCCTTGGGTGTTTTGCTTATTCCGTTTTTTATGTCTTTTTATATTTTTTATATTACCGCTATTCCAATAGCAATAATCGGTTATAGAATAATCTCTAGGAAACCTTTTGTTGAAAAAAATGTTTTTATTTTGGGTTTGGTTTTTCTACTGTCAAGCCTTCTGCTCTTTGGAGTATTGTTTTGGCTTGCTAAAACGCTCATTTAGAAATTTGGAGCAAATTTAGTGTGGGAGTATAATGTTTTCATGCCAAGTTCTAAAATTTTTTCTATAATAATACTTTGTGTCGCTGTTGTTGTGTCCACCTGGTTGCTTAGAGAAAAACCGGTTAAAACTGGTCTGACCGCAAACAAAGAAGCGGTGTCCGCCCAGCCGTATGAAAATGTGGCAGAGAGCAGTAGCCAGTGGAAAAAAATATTGACGAGCGTTGATACAAAAAATCAAGATATTTTAATTAATTTAAGCAATAATGGTGAGGGAGCTCTGGAAGAAACGACTCTAACAGCCCAAGCGGCCAAAGATATTTTTTCTTTATACCTAACGGAAGCAAAAAGTAATGAGACTTTTTCGGCTGAAAGCGTTGATAAAATTTACCAAAACATTTTATCATCTCCAAACTACACAACAACAAAAGGGGTTATTTATTTGGCAACAAATTTAAAGATAAGCCAAAATAATGACAGAACTGCCATAGAAAACTACAAGAAAATTTTGGACAAGA
>Ga0209541_10003523_pt1 | contig 28707 bp, 38 predicted proteins | sample RifCSPlowO2_01_FD_184027 | JGI IMG/M metagenome (GOLD analysis project Ga0209541, IMG submission 184027) | Groundwater microbial communities from Rifle, Colorado - Rifle CSP2_plank lowO2_0.1 (SPAdes) (version 2) | ecosystem: Environmental > Aquatic > Deep subsurface > Groundwater | place... | reverse complement strand
GGCACGGCGGCGGGGCGGCTTCATTCGTCGGGGGTTTCCCGAAAATGCGTTCGGATTTCGTTCAGGGTGTGGAGCCAGATTGGACGATGTGTTGAATTTTACTCTAAACCTGCTAGACTAATACAGAGAAAAAGAAGGGGGTGACCAAGTGGCTGCGCCGAAATTTACGGTTGGGCAAGAAGTTAAGATCGTTAAACTGCTGGATACGCTAACCAGCAGGGAGCTCATTGGCAAGGAAGGAGTGATTCGAGAGATCGACCAGCTTGCGAACGGAGCTTTCAACTACGACGTTGATGGCCACTATATGCACGAGGAAGAGCTGGAGGCAGTGGGCTAACAAAACACTTTCAAAGGAGGTAGTGCATGACAGCACGTGCCCTTGACCAGGAAATGCTTCAGTTCTTTGAGGCAGAGCTTCTTAACCCGGGGTTTCCAGATCCTGACGCAAAGACCGAGTTCTTTGTTTTCACGCAGGCGTCCAACACGGAGAACCGGGTTGCAGCGTTTAAACTCCTCCAGAAACATCGACCAGGTGTGGCAAAAGCCATCCTGAAAGAGGCAGCTTGGATGTACTGGGGAGAACTCCCCGAGTGGGTGAGGCAGGTTTCGTGAAACTTGCCTTTTTCTTTTTCACCAATCGCCAAGTAGGCGGTTTTTTGGTAGATGGGTGAAAAACTTGACAGATAGTGGTGGTGTAGTATTCTAAAATTAGAAAGGAGGTGGCACAATGTGCTACACATGTATCCTGCATGTAGAGGACAAGCGGAGACGGGATGAGCAGATGCTGTCGATCGACAAGCCACATCCCCCGTTCGGCTTCCATGTCGACGTCATTACTCCCCTCGGGAGCGGTATCCCCGGAGTGCAGAAGTTGCGCCTAGGTCCAAACGGCGAGATCCTCACCGAGGACTTCCACCTCAAGGGTGGATTCAAGATCTAGCCCGCAACCTCAAGGTTTGCCAGTTGTCCTTTAACAACTGGCTCTTTTATTTCACCAAACAGATTTTGGCTTCATCCAGCCCAGGGAGTTCACTAGGTTAAGTTTGGAATATAGATATACCCTTTGTGTCGTTGGATAACGGTTCTAACGTTGTTCACGATGTGGAGCCAAATAGGATGATACGAGTTCTCCTTGCTTTCTAGGGAGCGGGTGCTACAATATAATTATTAGCACCTCACCCTTAGAATGAACATTATATTCAGCAAACATTCCCTCTTGAAACTTGGCCAGCGCAATATATCCAGAGAAAAAGTAGTACAAACTCTTTAGAGTCCTGACTATATTCTTCCTTCATATATTGGTAGAATGAGAGCGTACAAGAAGTTCGGCAAGCTTTACTTGAAGGTCATTTTCAAACGAGAGAAAGGCGATATCCTCGTGATAACCCAGTATTGGGAAGAAAAATTTCAACCGCCAAAAAACATATGAGAATAGATTACGATCCAAAAGTAGATGCGCTCAACATCACTTTCCGTAAAGGAAGGGTAGGAAAGACCGTTGAGTTGGCTCCCGAAGTTAATCTCGACCTTGACTCTAAAGGGAGGCCTTTGTATTTGGAGGTTATTGGTGCTGCTGAGAAGTTTGGTAAAAAGCATCTCTTTACTATACAATTCAAGAATTTGAAGGCAGTGGCCACCTAAAGGATTTCAAAAAATCGCCAAACAGGCGGTTTTTTGATAAGTATTAGACGCTTAGCTTCTAACATTCCTCGCAGGTTTTACATTGTAGATTTTGATAATGTATTGGTAGGTATTGACAAGTTTTGGTAGATTTAATACAATATCTATATGAGAATGAAGCAAGACAAAAATCTATTGAGCATAGGCGAGGCCGCCAAGTTTCTTGATGTTTCAATACATACGCTTCGGCTCTGGGATTCGTCCGGGAAGTTGAAAGCCCTGCGAAGTTCCGGCAGGCATCGTTATTACCCCAAAGAGCAATTGGAGCGTTTTGTGTTAGATACCGAGTCAATCGCGCGGGTTTGGGCAGAGAGCCCAACGGCGCCAGAGCTTTTACCCGATCAGTACTGCCGTACGTACGACGTGTTCAAAGCTCGGCTTGACACAATGTCCGGTATCCTTAACCAGGATGCTGCCCTGAAAAGCATGGTGCCGCTCATTACCGCGGTAACGGGCGAAATCGGCAACAACTCATTTGACCACAATTTTGGCAATTGGCCGGATGTGCCAGGGATTTTCTTTTACTATAATACAGATAAGCGAGTCATTGTTTTGGCCGATAGGGGTTTGGGGATCCGCGCAACCCTTTTACGGGTGCGTCCTGCGTTACAAGACGACAGAGAGGCGTTAACGGTAGCGTTTAGGGAGCGTGTTTCCGGCCGCGCTCCAGAGCAGAGAGGCAACGGGCTTAAATTCGTGCACGATGTGGCAATGAAATACTCCCTTGGCGTTTCCCTGCAGTCGGGAACGGCTGTGGCAGACATCGAGAAAAATAAAGGTCAGTTCAAGGTGAGGCTGGCCGAAAGAAATATACGCGGCACCTTAGCAAAGATAACGTACTAACTATGCGCATAGAGCTTAAAAAGTTTGGAGAAGTGCTTACCTCGCGTCCCGCGGGAAAGGAGGCGTTTGCGGCAATTCGCCCGATTCTTGAACCGAATGCCGATGCGATAGAGATTGATTTTTCCGGTATTATTTCTCTTTCACCGTCTTTCGCAGATGAATTTTTCACCGGGCTCAAGGGCATGTATGGCAAGCGAATAAAGTATTTGCCTACAGACAATTCGTCGGTGATAGAAACGCTTAAAATTCTTGAAGAAAGTTAAATGGAAAGGGATGTGTGAAGCAAGGCTTCACACATCCGTAGATTGAGGAATGGTGAGTAGTAGAGATTAAACGATTGGCTGTAAATCTGGAATATGAATATATGTTTCTTGTGTTTGGATAACGGTTCTAACGTTGTCCACGACGCGGAGCCAGATAGAGCATTTTCCTTTGCGACTGTTTTCTGTTATACTAGGGGAATAATAATCTATCTTATACTATCTCTATGGCAAAAAGAAGCACCGGGCTAAGCAAGCATATAAAATCACGCCATTCCCACAAAACCAAGAAGCGATTGGAGGCAAAAAGATTAATGCTGGCAGCAAAGAAGAAGAAAAGACGCGGGTAACCTTAAACCTAGCCAGTCTAAGTTTTGAAGAATCGCCAGGAAGGCGGTTTTTTGCTGCAACTGCACACTCATGCGCACAAAAGAAGGGCAAGAATTCATTGAGGAGTCAGGCAAGTAGGTTTATACTACACTTGCAAGCATGGCTTCTTTGTATTTTACTCGCCTCCTGATATTTTTTGAGAACCTTATTCACAAGGCGATATTGCTTTTGGAACTTGCGTTGTTTGTGCGTTTCTTGCTAAAGATTCTAGGGGCAAATCCGGAAGCCCTGTTCGTGACAACATGGTATCGCTTTACCGAACCCTTTGTAGCGCCCTTTCTTCGCGCCTTCCCAGACGTGATTTGGTTTGACCGCTTTGTGCTTGATACCTCAACCATTTTTGCGATGGTTGTCTATCTGCTGGCAATGCATATTCTCCTTATGCTGTTGAGGTTTTTCTTTGACGAGTAAGGCCTTAGTACCACCCTACGTGGTGGCCGGTGTAGAAAAAGAGGATTGCCGCAGTTCCAATGACAGCTGACCAGAGGACAAAGACGATTCCCCTCTGTACTTTTCTTGCGTCAACGTTTCGAAAAAAGAGATAGCCCAAAAAGAGTACAACAAGGTATAAGGCGAAAGAAAGAATGCTCTTTGAGACCCAATGGTGGCCGGTGAGATTTGTGAGCAAACCCTTTAAGGGAGCATTTAGTTCTGCCGTTATGGTAATAAGTACGACAAAGACAACAGAGAGAGAGGCGGCAATGGAGGAGGCAAAGATGAGACGGAGTGCGTTCATGGTTTGGTGTTATCCCCAGCGGGCAGCAGCTGAAATAACAAATCCCATAAGGCCTATGGCAAGCCCCAGCAGGGCAATGAACCCGGAGAGCGCCAATGCGCGGCCCCGCAGGCCGGCATTCCCAAACTCATCTGCTTTCAAGAAGGTGATGAACAGCGCGGTAAGGGCAAGCGGGATGATAAAAAGAAAGATGTGTTCTTTTGTCTCCATGATGATGTTGTGCGCCCAGGGAGCAAGACCGCCCTTGATGACGGGCTTTACCAACTCTCCGTAGAATTTCACGTAGTAGTAACCCCCGAAGAGCCAGCTTAAGGCAAACCCGGCAACGCCGATGAGAGCTGTGATGCGCAAACGTTTGGTATGCCAGGAAGCGTTTTTTATTTCACCAAAAAGCCATAAAAAAGCGTCAATACCAATAATGGCAAAACCGAGATGCAGACCTATCAAGACGGGTTTGGAGCCCATGATGCTGAAAATATCCATTCCTAAAGTATACCGCAAGACAGCGAAGCGGCAAAGTACCCTCTTTCTGCCGTACGCCAATTGTGCTGAAGGGCGGTGTCCTGGTAGCATGGGCGGTATGGACAGAAAAATCTCTATCTTCGCAGCTGTTATTATTCTTGGGGCAACCCTGCTCTTTTTTGCGGTTTTGAGACCAGCTCAGGATGTGATAAGGGTTGATAATCCGCGCCCGAATCAAAGCATTGAAACCCCGCTTTTTGTTGCCGGGCAGGCGCGAGGCACCTGGTATTTTGAGGCAGATTTCCCAGTTAAGCTCTTTGACGGCAATGACTTTCTTTTGGGCATAACGCCAGCTCACGCCCTGGGAGAATGGATGACAGAGAACTTTGTGCCATTTTCAGCCACCCTTCCTTTCGCGGTTCCTTCCACCTCAAAAGGCAGGTTGGTTTTGGAGAAAGATAATCCGTCAGGATTGCCAGAATATGCGGATGAGCTGATAATTCCGGTTTATTTCAAAGAAGCCCGAGAAATCCCAGAGGATGTTATGACCGTGAAGATATTTTTGAGCGATTCCCGTTTTGTTGGAGAACCATATTTTGATTGTTCTCGCACCGCAGCCGTTGAAAGGCAGGTTCCCAAAACCTTGGCGGTTGCCAAAGCCGCCGCCGAAGCTCTTTTGCGGGGAGCAACCCAGGAAGAAATGAATCAAGGCCTTGTTTCAAATATAAATTCAGGGGTGAGAATTCAAAAAATAATTATTGAAAACGAAACAGCCAAGGTTGATTTTGATGAACAGTTAGAATATCAGGTTGGAGGTTCCTGCAGGGTTGCTGCAATACGGGCTCAAATCACAGAAACTCTAAGGCAGTTCCCAACAGTGGATAGCGTCGTCATTTCAATCAACGGCAGGACAGAGGATATTCTCCAGCCCTAGACCGGTTCCCCGTTATGCGAAAGTCCCATTGAGGCCCTGCGGTATGAATAGTTTCCTGGCAGAACCAAGGAGCCATGCGCTTTGTCCGTGAAGAATCGCCAAGAATAAGAGTTTCTGATAGAGTGAGGAGCATACCGCATGAGACATATTGTATTTGCCCTTGGAGTTCTTGGGATGGCTGCCCTTAGCTTGCTTGCCTTTGCTGTGCTGCGCAGCCAGCCCGCGCAAGAGCAGGAAGCGCCCGAGCGTCTCTTGACGTCCCAGGCGGACACCGCCTTTCACGAGACAGAGCTCCTGCAGGAGAAGCCGCCCCGCATTGTTCGTGAAGAAACAAAAGGGGTGTATCTTACCAGATGGTCTGCCGGGTCAGAGGTTCGCGTTGCGCAAGTTTTGGAATTGGCACGGCAAGGCAAGGTGAACTCCGTTGTCGTGGACATCAAGGACTCCGGGGGCTCGGTTGCCTATGACAGCGGTGTTCTGGAGGCGGCAGCCCTAGGGGCCGAACGGGGAAATATTAAGAACATCGCTTTATTCCTGGAGCGGTTCCATGAAGCCGGCTTGTATGTGATAGCGAGAATAGCGGTCTTTCAAGACCCGGTGTTTGCCGGGGCGCATCCTGAATACGCCTTGCGCAAAGAGTCCAGCCCGCAAGAACTTTGGACGGATAATAAAGGGTTGGCCTGGGTGGACCCCGCGGCAAGGGCCGCATGGGAATACAACGCGGCTCTTGCGACAGACGCTTTTTCCCGAGGATTTGACGAGGTGAACTTTGATTACGTGCGCTTTCCCTCAGACGGAAACCTCTCTGATATCTCCTACCCTGTGTGGGATGAAGAAATGCCCATGAGAGAGGTTATCTCTTCTTTTTACGAGTATCTTGACGCGGGACTCCGCAACAAGGTTATCTCTGTGGATTTGTTCGGGCTTGCCGCAGCGGATACATGGGATGATATGGGCATAGGCCAGGTGCTGGAAGACGCCCTTCCCTTTTTTGATTTCATTTCTCCTATGGTGTACCCCTCCCATTTTGCCCCCGGGTTTTTGGGATTTAAAAATCCAGACGAGCATCCCTACGAAGTGGTGAACTTTTCTTTGCAACGGGCGCGAGAGCGCGTTGCAGAGTTTGCAAAAACAAGGGAAAGCGCGGCCAAACTCCGGCCCTGGCTTCAATATTTTGACCTTGTGGATTCTAAGGTTTCCTACGACTCCTCCTTGATACGAGAGCAGATACGGGCCGCAGAGGACGCGCTCGGCAAGGACTTTGCGGGGTTTCTGTTGTGGAACCCGGAAAACGTGTACCCGCCAGAGGAGGTCGGGGAAATTACAAAAGAGGGCGTTGACGCATTGTAATGCATGAGCGTTGAGCTTGTATTAACAGCGGTTCTGTGTAAGGAATGGAAGTAGAACCCGGCAATTTCCGCTTTTGGTCCTTGATATATGGGGAGGTACGGAAATGAAAGTAGTAAAGAATGCCGTGCAATGGGTTTGCCTCGGTGGAGTGGTTGCCGTATCTTTGGCAGAGTACATTGGGGTATATCTTCTGTTATTTGTGTGGCGGGCGGACAAGCGCCGCACATGGTCCTTCTTTCTTGCGCCTCGGCTTGACAGAATGATGAAATACCCCAGACCTCACGGCGGCTTTCGATAGTGCGTCCTTGCTCGCGAGACGCACTTTCTTTTGCTTTTTCTTGAATAGGTGAGGATTTTTTCTCCGCGAGAATATGATATGATATCTGCATGAATCCTTTTTTGGTTACTCTGGCAAGCACTTTTTTGATTACCCTGCTTTCTCTTTCGGGGAGCATTCTATTGTTTTTCAAAGACCATTTTATCCAGAAAATCTCTTTGTTCCTGGTGGCATTGGCAGCAGCAGCTCTGCTTGGAACTGCCTTTCTCCATATTCTTCCTGAGGTATTGAAAGAAGAACTCCCGGAACAGGCATTCTTAATTCCCCTCATCGGATTTGTCGCTTTTTATATCGGGGAAAAACTGCTTCACCTGCATCATGCAACCGAAGAGCAAAAAGAACATGCTCCAAGGGAACTTGGCATTTTAAGTTTATCTGGCGATTTCATTCATAATTTTGTAGATGGGGTTATCCTTGCAGCAGCGTTTTTGGTTGATATAAAGCTGGGATTGGTTACGACAGCAGCGGTTGCCCTGCACGAAATTCCCCAGGAGATAGCTGAGTTTGGGGTGCTCTTGTACGCCGGATTTTCTAAGGCGCGGGCCCTTGCCTTAAACTTCCTCTCTGCCACTGCTATTATCGTAGGAGGAATCGGAGGTTTTCTCGCGCAGGATATTCTACTTTCTTTTATCCCCTATGTTCTTTTGTTTGCCGTGGGAAGCTTTCTTTATCTTGGAGCCACTGACTTTGTGCCTGAATTCAAGAATGAGAGAGCTCCTGGGAAGATATTTGGTCTTTCCCTCGTATTCTTTGCGGGATTGGCGTTTATGTGGTTTCTTACCTTTGTCAAATAAAAAGGTCGTAAATCATTTCGTTGCTTTATGAATCAAAAAACATTTTCTTTGCTCGCAGGACTTATCTTTCTTATTATCGCAGTGCTTCATGTGGCAAGGAGCGTGTGGGGATGGGACGCCGTGATTGGAGGTTGGCAGGTTCCCATGTGGGTGAGCTGGGTTGCGATAGTGGGGGCGGGGTTCCTTGCCTATCAAGGGTTAAAAAAAGCGTAGAAGGGGTTATTGACGAAAAGGGAAGGTAGGTATAGGCTAAAAACAGCTATGAAAGAACTCGTTGTATTTTTGGTAGCAGGAAGCTTGCTGAGCATTGTGTTTTTTGGGTTTTCGGCAATGACCGGAGACCTGCATGACATGGCAAGATGCTTTGCAGTCGCTCTCCAGGGAAAGGAATGTCCGGAATCAGCAGGTTTCCTGGCAATGGGTGTGTTTCATATTGACGTACTCAAAATCTTCTCCATCGCGACCTTAGTTGCCCTTGCCTTACTTTTACTCTTTGCCATTTCCTTTTTCCCGCCCATTTCAAAGCGCATAGAGTCCTTTGTCTTGCAGGAGATTTTTGCCCAGGCACCCGTGACGGCGGCTACAAAGGAGATGCACTGGCTGGAGAGAAGGTTCCATAGCCCAACGTTCTTGTAGGGCGCAGCGTTCAAAAACCCGTGTCGGGGTTTTGGAACTTGCGTCCTTTATGTCCCTTCTCTAAAGGGATTTTTGTTGTAAAACAATAGGTATGAACAAAAATTATCTTTTTATTCTCGGCATTGCAGCAGTAGTATTCTTGGGTGCGGTTCTCTTGTTTTCCAATTCCCCAGAAGCTCAGCAGGCCTCTGTCTTGGGAGCGTTAGAGAACCTTGAGTTCGGGGAGGGGAGTTTTGACTTTGGCTCAATTTCCATGAAAGAAGGAAACGTTTCCCACGAGTTTGTGGTAAAAAATACAGGGGCACAAGCAGTTTCCATTTCCAGAGTGTACACTTCCTGCATGTGCACCACCGCAAAGATTCGAATAGGGGAGTACCAGAGCGGGTTTTTTGGTATGGCAGGCCACGGGTATATCCCCAAGCTCAACAAGGTTGTAGAGCCAGGAGAGGAAGCTGTAGTTGAGGTAGTATTTGACCCTGCTGCCCATGGCCCGGCAGGAGTGGGCAGGGTGGAGCGTGCCGTGTATCTTGAAGGCAAAGACGGCGAGAAAACAACATTGGAGATTACTGCAACAGTCACCCCCTGAACCACAATGAACAAACGAATCGTTTTCTTAGTGGGAATTACCGCCCTGCTCATTGGAGGTGTTTTGGTAATAAAAACCTGGAACCTGGGTGCTGAATTCTTCTGGCAAATAAGCAACCAAGGTCAGTGGCTGTTGCCTTTGGTTGCGATTTCAGCCCTTTTGGACAGTATTAATCCTTGCGCGTTTTCCATTCTTCTTTTGACCATTGCGTTTCTGTTTTCTCTGGGAGTTGCGCGCTCTCGTATGTTCCAGATTGGGGGAATATACATTGCCGGCATCTTTTTTGCGTATCTCTTCATCGGTTTGGGCATTCTGCAGGCCCTGCATTTGTTTAATACCCCGCATTTCATGGGAAAGGTTGGGGCCTTTCTCTTGATTGGATTTGGCGCGCTCAATCTCTTAAATGTGTTTCTCCCGCAGTTTCCCTTAAAACTGCAGATTCCGCAGGCAGCGCACAAATGGATGGCCTTCCTCATGGAGAAAGCATCCATTCCAACAGCGTTCCTCTTGGGGGCTTTGGTAGGGCTGTGCGAATTTCCCTGCACAGGAGGCCCGTACTTGATGGTGCTTGGCTTTTTGCATGACCAGGCAACATATCTCAAAGGCCTTGCCTACCTTATCTTTTACAACCTCATTTTTGTGGTGCCCCTTGTTCTTATTCTGTTCATCGCTTCAGACAGGCACCTACTTGAAAAGGTTCAGGCATGGCGCAAGTCAAATACCAAGGGAATGCGCCTTTGGGTCGGGGCCGCAATGATTCTCTTGGGAGTAGCTATCTTTCTCTTGTAACCCTATGATTATTGCTGTTGCATCTATTCTTCTCATTACCTTAGGGGTTTGGCTGGTAAACAGAATTCTTCCGTTTCAGGTCTGCCCCATTTGCGCTGGGGTGAGCGGAACGTGGCTTTGGATGCTGGTGGCATATTTCCTTGGCTTTCAGATTAATCTTTTGGTTCCAGCAATCTTGATGGGGGGCTCGATAGTAGGCATTGCCTATCAGGTAGACAAGCGACTTTCTGCAGGGAGCTCGCAGCTTCTCTTTAAGTCCTTGTTTATCCCAGCCGGCTTCTTTTCGGTCTGGGCTTTGCTCACTTTTGCGTGGGCGTGGTTTGCTGCGGGGATTGCGATTTCTGTTGCAGTGCTGGCCGTATTTCTTTTGTTGCTAAAGATTCCCCTTAAACAACAACAGCAAAAGGTCAAAGAACTTGAAGAGAAAATGAAGGATTGCTGTTAATATGAAATCATCATTTCTTGTGCTTGTTGCAGGGATTGCGATTCTGGCGTTTGGTGCTTGGGCGTTCTTATCTCCCAAGCAAGCAGAAGGCAGGTATGATGAGTTTGCCCAATGTTTGAGCGAAAAGGGTATGGTAATGTACGGGGCTGACTGGTGTCCGCATTGCCAGAATGAAAAGAAGGCATTTGACGATTCGTTTCGTCTGATAAACTATGTGGAATGTCCTGATGACCCGCAGCTTTGCTTGGGAAAAGGCATTGAGGTATATCCCACCTGGATGATGCAGGACGGCAGAAAGCTGGTAGGAGAACAAGGTCTTAAAAAGCTTTCGCAGCAAAGCGGCTGTCCCATTCATCAATAATCATAAAAATGTATGACCGCCAACAGTCCATCATTTGATCTCACAAAGGGCATTGCGTTAGCTTTCCTTGCGGCCTTTGCGTTTACCCAGTTTGTTAAAGTGGACATTGGCTTGAAAGGACAAAACAAAGATACAAGAGAGCAGATTGCAGAGGAGCAATCTTCAGTTTCCGTGGGGGCCTTGCAAGACCTTGTGCTTCCCACAGAAGGCATTGTGCTGCCTATTGCCTGGGGAGACCTGGGAAAGCAGATGGTGGAAACGGGGGTGATTGACCAAGAGAAATTTGAGGCAGTATATGCAGAGAGAGGGGGTTTGGGAGAGAACGAAAAGAAGCTCCTGGTTGGAGAGGATAATGGAGAGATTCTTATGACCTACGATAATTCTAGTGTTCTCCTAAATATGTTTTGGGCATTTGGTCTGGCAAACAAGAATCCTATTTTACAAGAAGGTCCGATGGTCACATACGGCGGGGGAGCGGATTCACCCACCGAAGCCTTGGCGAAGGCGGGCAGATTTGCTTCAACTGGTGGATGGACCTTAGCAAAGGGAAGCGCAATGGACCACTACAGCAAACATGCATGGGTTGTTCTCACTCCAGAACAGCAAGCGCTGGTAGAAAAGGTTTCTCAAGGCATTTATCGTCCCTGCTGCGGCAATCCCACATATTTCCCTGACTGCAACCATGGCATGGCAATGTTGGGCTTACTGGAGTTAATGGCGGCACAAGGGATAGGGGAGGAAGAAATGTATCAGGTTGCCTTGCAGGTAAACTCCTACTGGTTTCCAGACACCTACCTTACCATTGCAAAATATTTTGCAGAGCAGGGTATTTCCTGGGATAAGGTTTCTCCAAAAGAGGTTTTGGGCTTTGATTATTCCAGCGCCCAGGGATTTTGGCAGGTGAGAGCCGCCGTAGAGTCCGTCCAGCAGCAGGAAGGCCCCGGTTGCGGCATCTAAATTGAAAATGTCCAACACTTAGTGAAAATGTCCAACACTTAGTGTTGGACATGCTTATTGTGGCCATGCTACAATAACTCTATATGAGGAAAGTTCGCTTTGCTACAGAATCCTATTATCATATCTGCAATCGCAGCAACGACGAGCGCGCTATTTTTCTTAGCCAGCAAGATTATGCCCGCTTTCTTTTTCTTCTTCTTTATTTTCAAGCCCCGGTTTCTTTCTTTCAAATTGGCCGTCAGACATCCCATTTTCGTAAACACGGAACATTTAATGTGCCGCAAGACACACTGGACCAAGTATTGGCAACGCGGAAGGTTAGATTTGGCGCGTTTGCAATTATGTCCAACCATTTCCATATTCTTGTTCAAGAGAAAATAGAAAAAGGCATTTCTCAATACCTTCAGCGTATCCAGGACGGGTACGCAAAATATTTTAACGCAAAGTACCAAAAACGAGGACATCTTTTTCAAGGCACTTTTCGGGCAGTGCCCGTAGAGACAGATGAACAGCTTCTGTATCTTTCTGCATATATCCATCGAAATCCCAGAGATATCAAAGAGTGGAAAAACCGAGAACACAAATATCCGTGGTCTAGTTTTCAGGATTGCATAGGAGAAAATCGCTGGGGAGAGCTGCTTGTGCCTGACATTTTTCTTAATCAGTTTTCTTCTAAGGGTGCCTATCAGGATTTTGTAGATACCAGCTCCGCAAAATTGCAAGCAGAAAAACTTCCTGCAGAGATATTCCTTGATTAGCACGAAAACCAGCTGGATGTCCAACACTAAGTGTTGGACATTTTCCCAGCTTCCTCTGCCCCTGGGTTGAGCGAGAGAGGAGGTTCGTCCTCGTCTTTCTTGAGACGAGGACTTTTTATACGGATATGGGGATTGACAGGGATACTCCCTGGGGGTATTATGGTATTGTATGAAGGAAGCGGCGAAAAAGAAAACCATCAGGCGGCTCAAGATTTTGGAGGGGCAGATTCGAGGACTCCAGAAAATGGTTGAAAAAGACCAATACTGCATTGACATTCTCCGTCAGTCCTCTGCAGTCAAGAAGGCGCTTTCTGGAGTTGAGGACATGGTACTGGAGAATCATCTTGCCACGCACGGCACTAGCCAAATGAAGCACGGGAAGGCAAAACAGGCGATACGCGAGATTCTTTTGGTGTACAAATTGTCAAAGAACAAATAAAGGTTGAAAGGTTAATAAATAATAATAAATCTATGAATAACGAAAAGCACTATTGCCAAATCAATAAAAATGGTTTTGCTTTGGCGGCGGGCGGAGTCATGGGTGCGCTGTATGTCATTTGCGCAATCTTTGTCGCGCTCTGGCCCGGATTCGCCTTGCAGCTTTTTGGCTGGCTTGTTCATCTGGTGAACGTAGAAAAGTTTGCCGGCGATGTTGCCATAACCCTTAACGGATTTATCGCTGGTTTCTTGCAGGCGGTCGTCTACACCTATATTGCCGCCTGGCTTGTTGCTTTGCTTCATAATAAGTTCTGCGGGGCAAGCAAATAAACTATGTTTGGCATCTTCAAGAAAAAATGCTCGGTCTGCAAGATGGAGCTGCAAAAAGATAAAAATTACCTAAACTTGATTTGTAATGCACTACGCCTGGTTGGCCTGGAGTCTTCTTTTGCTGGCGATTTGGGTTGTTGTTTTTCTTGCTCTGCGGGACAAAGAAAGCAAAAAGGAGATGCTCGTTGTGAGTTTATGGACTTCGCTTCTCGGATTTTCTGAACTATTGTTTGTGCCCGAATATTGGAGTCCGCCGTCTCTATTTGATTTAGCGCTCAAAACGGGATTTGATATTGAGAGTTTGCTCTTTACTTTTGGAGTTGGAGGCCTGGCCGTTGTTCTCTATGAAAGAATCTTTCGTGCCAAGCACACAAAAATCAGCACAAAACAGAAACGCCACCCACGCCATAACTACCATCTTCTTGCGCTACTTTCAGCGCCAATCATCTTTCTATTGCTGTTAATTTTTACGAACATGAACCCCATTTATACAAGCATCATCGCATTGACCGGAGGGGGACTCTTTACGTGGTATTGCCGCCCAGACCTAAAGAAAAAGATGATAGCGAGCGCCTTCATATTTACCGCCTTTTATTTTGTTTATTTCTTGAGCCTTACCACATTTTATCCTGGGTACGTTCAAGCGGTTTGGAATCTTTCAATGATTTCGGGTATTCTTATTGTAGGCATTCCCCTGGAAGAATTGCTGTTTGCAGCCAGCTTTGGATTTCTTTGGTCAGGTGTATATGAGCATTTTACTTGGCGCACACTGAAACAACATACCTAAATAGTATTTTCATTTCAGCCATAACGCCAGATAGCTTATGAAAAAATATTTTTCACTCACGATTCTCGTTTTCATTTTCAGCCTTGCTTTCCTGACCCTTTCTTCTGCACAAAATAATCACACCGCCCGCCAAGAAGCCGAGGGTAAAGTCGTCTGGGAAGCATTGCAGGAAAAACAGAGAACCTGCGCTGATTTATCCACCGAAGATTTTGGTGCGCTTGGGGAATATTTTATGGGCCAGATGATGGGTGATTCTCACGAGGCAATGAATATTATGATGATTCAGGCGATGGGCCAAGAAGGCGAAGAACAAGCGCATATCGCCATGGGCAAACGAATGAGCAATTGCGAGCCGAACGCGCCCCTGCCCCAAAGCATGATGAGCGGGGGCATGATGTCAATGATGATGGGGAACGGCACAACAGGAGGTTTTGGCTGGGGCATGATGCCTTGGAGCTTTGGTCTTGGAGCAGGGCTCCTGTGGATGCTGTATGTAGTTTGGCTGGTTGCCGGCGTTCTTGCCGTAATTTGGCTTTACAAGAACATTGTAAAGAAATAGAAAGATATGTACTCTTGCCCAATGCATCCTGAGGTCCGGCAGGAAAAGCCCGGGCTTTGCCAAGAGTGCGGGATGAGTTTAGTTAAGACGCAGAACCACGCAGAACATTACGCAAAACCACGTAGAAATGAACATGACAAACACGCTGGGCACAGCACCCAGCTCTTTTTGCAAAAGTTCTGGGTGAGTTTGGCGTTGACCTTTCCCATTATCGCTTATTCTGAGTTGCCCGAGCTTTTCTTTGGCATTGGAGCCCCAAAGTTTCCCGGATCCGGATACCTGACGTTTCTTTTTGGTGCCATCATATTTTTCTACGGAGGATGGATATTCTTGGCAGGGGCCGCAAGAGAATTGAAAGCGAGGCTGCCCGGAATGATGACGCTCATTGCTCTTGCGATTACAGCCGCTTTCTTGTGGAGCGTATACGCGACATTTGCGGGAGTCAAACCCCTGTTCTGGGAGCTTGCCACGCTGATTACCATTATGCTTTTGGGCCATTGGCTTGAGATGAAATCGGTTCAAGGGGCTCAGGGAGCATTGAGAGAGCTTGCCAAGCTTCTTCCAGATACAGCCGAAAGGATAAAGCCAGACGGAAGCACGGAAACAGTAGCGCTTTTAAAGCTGAAGGAGGGCGACATGCTCTTTGTGCGGCCAGGCACCAGGATTCCCGTGGACGGCGCGGTGATTGAAGGAAGGTCCCAGGCAGATGAATCAATGATAACCGGAGAATCAAAACCGGTGTCCAAGACCGCAGGAAAAGAAGTTATCGCCGGCACCTTGAACGGCGACGGAAGCTTAAAAATACGGGTGGCAAAGCTGGGGGAGCGCACGTTCTTGGCCGGAGTGATGCGCCTGGTGGCAGAAGCCCAGGCCTCAAAGTCGCGGCTTCAGATATTGTCTGACAAGGCGGCGCTCTATCTAACGATTATTGCGACAGTCGCGGGAAGCGTTACTCTTGTTGCTTGGCTTGCTGCGGGAGCCGAGGTAGCGTTTGCCGTTGCTCGGCTTGTGGCAGTGTTTGTGATTGCTTGCCCTCATGCCCTGGGTTTGGCAGTACCCCTGGTAGCCTCTATTTCCACCACCAAGGCAGCCCAGAACGGATTTTTGGTAAGGCAGCGCCTGGCGCTTGAAGCTGCGAGAGAAATTGATATTGTACTCTTTGACAAAACAGGCACCCTAACTAAGGGGAGCTACGGAGTAACAAAAGTCATTGCAGAGGACGAAGATTTTACGCTTCAGCTGGCGGCCTCCGTCGATAGACATTCAGAACACTTTGTTTCTAAAGCAATTGTGAGGGAGGCAGAAAAAAGGGGAGTACTACTGCGTCCAGCAGAGGATTTCAAACGTATTCCGGGAAAAGGAGTAAGAGGAATCATAGACGGCAAAGAAGTGTTTGTTGGGGGAGAAGTGATATTAGAAGAGATGAAAGGGAGTTTGCCGAAAGAACTGCAGCAAAAAGCCCAGGAAGCAGCGCGGCAGGGGCAGACCATTATTTATGTGATTCAGGAAGGCGCGGTGCGGGGGGCCATCGCTCTTGCAGACCTCATACGCGAAGAATCCCGGGAAGCTGTGAGCAGTTTAAAAAAAGCAGGCATCAAGACCGCAATGCTCACAGGGGATTCAAAAGATGTTGCGCAATGGGTTGCCGGGGAACTTGGCATTGACGAATATTTTGCAAGAGTTCTTCCTGGAGAAAAAGCAAAGAAAGTAAAGATTTTGCAGAACCAGGGGATGAAAGTCGCCATGGTGGGGGACGGCATCAACGACGCTCCTGCCTTGACCCAGGCAGATTTGGGCATTGCCATTGGGGCGGGAACCAACGTTGCCATTGAGTCAGCCGGGATTATTTTGGTGAGAAACGACCCCAGGGACATTGCGAAAATCATCAGGCTTTCGCGAATGACCTATTCAAAAATGCTTCAGAATCTGTTTTGGGCAACAGGATACAACGTGGTGGCTTTGCCTTTGGCCGCTGGAGCTTTGGCGTTTCAAGGAATTCTCCTTGAGCCAGCGCTTGCCGCCATCTTTATGTCTCTTTCCACCGTTATTGTTGCCTTTAATGCCTTGCTTTTGCGAAGGGCTACGCTAGAATGAAACCAGCTATATGCCGAGACCCAAGCGGGAAAACAAAGAAGATTCCCGTCTGGTGGAACAGGCGCAGCGAGACAAGGAAGCGTTCGGGGATCTTTACCATAAATACTTTGGCAAAGTACAAGGGTATCTTGCCAAACGGCTTGGCGGAAGCCATGAGGTAGCTGAAGATTTGGCGCAGGAAACCTTTCTGCGCGCCTTTACAGCATTATCGCGGTTTCGCTCTCGGGGATATTCTTATCTCACGTATCTTTTCCGCATTTCCCGCAATCTTTTAGTTGATTTTTACCGAAAGACCAAAGAAGCGCGTCTTCCCAGCGACATCCTTGCGTTTCTGGGCAAGGAGCATATTGAGAAAGAGATAGACAGGAAGCTGCTGTACGAACATCTTGCGCGGGCAATCGGCAAGCTCCCCAAAAACAATCAAAAGGTCCTGCGCGCGTATTACGAAGAGGGGCTTTCCATAAAGGATATAGGCAAGAAGCTGGGAAAGTCAGAGAACGCAGTAAAGCTCTTGCTTGCCCGTTCCCGAAAGCGCCTGGGCAGTATCCTGGAAAAAGAGACACCTTTTTTGAACCCAGACGTTAGTAATATCAGAAAGGGAGAAAGGTCGAAAAAGAAGAGATAAGAGAAAAAAGTCATTCCATCATGATGAGAATGGCGCGCAATCCTCCTTGCTGGTGAGAGACAGCATGCCAGAAGGATACAATAAGAACTCAAAGAGGCCAGTGCAGAGCGATAGTGTGGGAAAGCACCTTCCAGGACAACTAAATACAGCCCATCTCAACTCTGACTCAATCAGGGAAGAAAAACCGCACAAGGTTTTTGCCAGGCGACACTAGCTCCCCGTCTTTTCGGGGGCTTAGTGTAAAAAGCTCCCCCAAGGGCGTTTTTTTGTTTCCAGAGAGACGCGCTTGACAGGAAGGAGGAGAGGGAGTATACTAGCTTTTGTACTAGAGTCGGAGTACAGTTCCCGCCCCACCTATAGTTTGGGGCGATAGAAGAAGTCACATCAAGATTCTTTTTTGAAATCAAGTTGTACTTCCAAAGAAAGTGGAACAGGAAAATCAAGGAAGGTTTCAGCGGCCCATGGTGGAAGGAAACTGGACCTGTGCTGATTGTGGCACAGCCATTACCCAGCTTCCTTTCAACCCCAGGCCCGGAACAGAGGGCAACCTTCGCTGCAACGATTGCTGGCGAAAGAACCGTCCTCCCCGAAGGGACTTCCAGAACTAAGCCACAGCCGAGCACTCAATTTGAGTGCTCGGTTTTGGTTTTAGAAAGAAGGTATGGTACAGCAATGATATGCAGAGAACACAGCTTGAGCGCGAAACAGCATGGCTTCTCAGGGAAAAGCACAAGGGAAAGAGAACCCCTGCTTTTTTGATGGATGAGGAGAGATTGCAGAAGGGAGAACCCCTTGACTATCTCATTGGGTTTGTGGAGTTTGCGGGATGCCGTATTGACCTGTCAGAAAGGCCTTTCATTCCCCGCCCCGAAACCGAGCATTGGACCCTCAAAGCAATCGCCGACCTTTCTTATAACTTGAACATATGTTCAAACTATGAGACGGCTCGGAAGAACCATGCTATACGGTGTTTGGACCTGTTTGCGGGCTCGGGGTGCGTTGGGGTTGCTGTATTAAAACATATGCCAACAGCACATGTGGACTTTGCAGAAAAGGAACCAAGATTTCTCAAGCAAATCCGCATCAACGCAACATTGAACCGTATCAATCCCCGTCGATACCGCATTATTGAATCTGACGTATTCCAATCAAAAAACAGAACCATGGAACGGTCTATGGGTCTGTACGACTATATTTTTGCCAACCCCCCGTATATTGCAAAATCAAGGAGGCGCAGGGTCCAATCCTCGGTTCTCAAGTACGAGCCCAGAGAAGCTCTGTTTGCCGGGGAAGATGGCCTAAAATACATCAGGCGGTTTCTCAAGGAAGCAAAACGTCACCTCAATCCCGGAGGGAGAATATATCTGGAGTTTGATTCTCCCCAGAAGCGCGCTATTGAAAAACTCCTTTCACAGTTTGGCTACGCCGCCTGGCAATTTCGCAAAGACCAATTCGGCAAATGGCGCTTTGCGCAAGGAGGAAACATGCGGTATACTGCAAGAAAGTTTTTATATGAAACCTGTAACTCTTGAAGAACTTTCTTCTCCGGGGTGCCATATATGCCGCCAGTTTGAAGAGTTTTGGCATTCCGTTGAAAAGGACTGGCCCAATGTGAAGTATAAGAATGTGGACGTAACCACTTCGCAAGGGCAGGAAATGGCGCAAAAATACATGATTATGGCTTCCCCTGGAATTATTCTGAACGGCGAGCTTTGGGCTACCGGAGGTTTTGATGGCAAGAAATTCGTGAAGAAACTGCACGAGCTTTCACAGCAATGAAAGTTCTCTGGAAGACAAAGCCCATCTGGGCACTGCGCAGCACGCTTGGGGTGATGTATCTCTACACCGGCATTGATTTTTTGCGCGCTCCGCAGCATTGGTACGGATTTGTACCCCCTTGGTTTTCCCAGGCAGCTCTCCAGGTGTTTCCTTCCATGGACGGGTATTTGCGCATACAAGGGGCTGGAGAGCTTTTGCTGGGCCTGGCGTTTTTGGCCTGGTTTCTTCCAGGAGGATTGGTGCGCATTGCGGCCTTTCTCTCTGCTGTTGAGATGGTGTTGATTCTTCTCTTTGTGGGTGTAGACCTCATTACGTTTCGCGACATCCCCATTTTGGGCGCATCGCTCGCGGTTTTCCTGATGACGTTTCAAAAACATGGAGCAAGCAGCAAGTAAATTGAAAACCATACTAGCACTAACTGCCGTCGGTATCCTTGCATTGATTGTTTTGGGCGTGTTTTGGTTTTTCATTGCGGGAAGTGCAGCCCCCGTAGGAATGGGATGGTATTTATTTAGTTTTGCAGCGGGATTGACTATGATTGTGCTGCCGTGTACTTTGCCTCTGGCTTTTGTGATTGTTCCCCTTTCTATGGGAAAGGGCATGGTAAAAGGGTTGGGCATGGCAATGGCATTTGGCGGAGGCATAACAGTAACATTGAGTGTTTATGGGATTATAACAGCTCTTGTGGGGGAAGTGGCGATTGACGCCCTGGGAGCTCCTCTTGAGACCGTAAAGAATTGGCTGTACTTTATTGCAGGAGCCTTTGCCTATGTCTTTGCTCTGGGCGAACTGAAGTTGGTCAAGTTTCGCATGCCAACGTATACCGGAGCCGCCCCCGGCTTTATTCAAAAGCGGCATGACTACCTCAAGGCATTTTTCCTGGGGATCTTCCTGGGCAATATTGGCGTGGGATGTCCGCATCCTGCTACCCCCGTGATTCTTACCCGTATTGCGGCGTCCGGCGATATATTCTATGGGTGGCTTCTCTTTTTAGTTCATGCAGCAGGAAGAATACTGCCTCTGTTTTTGCTGGCTTTGCTGGGCGTGCTCGGCGTGAATGCACTCTCTTGGCTTGTTGCCAGGAAAGAGAAGGTAGAGCGCGCCACGGGTTGGGGCATGGTGTTTGTGGCGGGGTTCATACTGGTGCTTGGATTGTTCACCCATGATTGGTGGGTGGCATCCGGGCAGCACAGCTTGCTTGAGGAATTAACACAGGAGGAAACGGTGACCAATCTTTTTGCTGAACAAATCGGACAGGGAGAGGCTCACGAGCATAGAACGCAAGAGCTAGAAGGGAAAACTGGGCTCTTTGGTTTGCCCCTGTCGCTGGGAAACTGGGTCTTAGTCCTCCTTTGGCTTATCCCGCTGTGGTGGTATTATCTTAAGAATAGAAAAGCAACAGTTCAGAATCCACAACAAACCAATGGCGGAGCGGGCGAAACAGCTAAAAACAAATAAGGGGCGCTTGCATTTCTGGTTTCTCGTAGTATTTTCTGTCTTACTTATTATTGTATTTGTTTTTTACCTGCCTTTTCGTTTTCAAGCGGGCATGCAGCAGCATGAAGAAGAACCTTCTTTCATGGAGGAGGATCAGCCGCATGAAGATGATGTTGGGGAAGGTCCCCGTGTTAACTGGATTGATGCTGTGTTGCCGAGGGCGCTGGCAGACGAAGGGCACGATGAGGCGGAACCGCACGGAATCCTAGAAGATCATGCCCCTGGAAGTACGGGACAGCTGCAGCCGCTGGTGAGCCCCGCATGGTGGCTGCTTTTGACTGTGTCAGTTCTGCTCATTGCCCTCTTGAGTTTTGTGGTTCATAGATTTATAACCGTAAAGAAATAATGTTCTCGTGAATAAATATTTTATCATCCTTGCGGTTGCAGGTATTGCCATTGGCGCCGGCGTGGTGTGGCGCATGTTTCTTTTGCCAGAAGAAGCAAAGCCGTTTGTTTCAGGAGTGGAGCGGAAGATTACGGTTACCACCGGGGTCAATCAATGGAGGTTCTTCCCAGAAGTTCTTGAGGTTAATCAGGGAGACAAAATCATTATGACGCTGGTAAACGAGGATTCGTACGACCACGGCATTGGCATTGACGCCTTTGGCATTTCCCAGCGTATGCCCGCAAACAGCACTATTACGGTGGAGTTTGTGGTTACAAAAGCCGGTGATTTTCCCTTTTACTGTTCAGTTCCCTGCGGAGAAGGTTATACGGAAGGCGAGAAGCGCACCCATTTTGACATGATTGGGAACATGCACGTGCGCAGCATTATATCTGAAACACAATAATCCATGAAGAAGCTGGTCTTGAAAGTTAGGGGAATGCACTGCGCGTCGTGTTCCATTTTGGTTGATAAACTTCTGAAAAAACAGGACGGCATTATCTCTATTAAGACAAATTATGGAAATGAAAAAACGGCAATTGAGTTTGACGAGAATAAGATTTCTTTAGAAAAGATAGATGAACTCATAGGCCAGCTCGGATACGATTTAATCAGGCCGGACGAAAGGGGCGAAACCGTAGAGGAGGAAGAGGCGAAAGAGGCAAGAAGGATGAAGGAGGCAAAGCGAAGGGTTGTGGCGGCATTTGCGCTTTCAACTCCCATTATCCTTTACTACATGCTCATTCACATGTTCAACGTGACGCATGTGCATGAGCTTTTTGATTTTATCAATTTGAATGTCCCCCAATTTATGGGAAGCGGATTTTTTGCGTGGGGTTCTTATGCGACCAATTATCTATTTTGGCTCATTGCTCAACCCTTGAAGTTTGCATTGAGTTTATTCATGGATGTGGCAAATCCGCCCTTTCGCATTGACCTCAATTACTTCTATTGGATTCTTTCTACCCCTATTCAATTTGTTATTGCCTGGCCTTTTTACCGAAACTCTTTTACCTCGTTTCGCGTGGGGTCTGCGAATATGGACGTGCTCGTGGTGCTGGGGACTTCGGCCGCCTACTTTTATTCAGCCGTTGGGTTTTTGTTCTTTAATATAGACCATCCTTTCTGGGAGAGCTCTGCCGCTTTACTTTCTTTTATTCTTCTGGGGAGATACATTGAAGTGGTTGCCAAAGGGCGCGCATCAGCTGCTGTCAAAGAACTTTTGCAGTTGGAGGCAAAAGAGGCGCATGTAATGCGCAACGGCAAGGAGGTTACTATTGCGAAAGACACAATTCAAAAGGGAGATATTGTGGTGGTGCGACCAGGAGAAAAGATTCCGGTTGATGGCGTCATCGTTGAGGGCAAAACGCATATTGACGAGAAAGTAGTGACTGGGGAATCGTTCCCGATAGGCAAGGGCATAGATGATGAAGTTATTGGAGCTACGGTAAATCAGGAAGGACTGATAAAGTTTAAGGCACTCAAGGTGGGCAAAGACACCCTGCTTCATCAGATTATTAACATGGTAGAAGAAGCACAAGCTCGGCGTGCACCCATTCAGAATCTTGTTGATAAGATTTCAGAGCGCTTTGTTCCTGCGGTGATTGTATTGGCAGTATTGGTGTTTGTTGGCTGGTTTTTGGTTGCGGCCTTGCCGTTTCGCACAGGTCTCTTACGCATGATTGCTGTGTTGGTAATCTCTTGCCCGTGTGCCATGGGATTGGCAACGCCAACGGCGCTTGTCGCCGGTATTGGCCGAGCAACGAAATTCGGCATTATTTTGAAGGGCGGGGAAGCATTAGAAAAGGCGTATAAGGTGAGTGCGGTTGCGCTTGATAAAACAGGGACCCTTACTATCGGCAAGCCGGTGGTTACTGACTTTGTGCCCATGGAAGGCATAAACAAAAAAGAAGCTTTAGCCCTTATAGCTGCGGTAGAGACTGGGTCTGAACATCCGTTAGCGCGTGCAATCGTGGCAAAAGGAAAAGAGGTTGTTGGCGAGTTGCCAGAGGCAGAAAACATACAGGCTGAAGTGGGAATGGGGATACAGGGAACGGTATCTGGGAAAAAGGTTGCAATAGGGAATGTTGCGTTGATGGAGTCGTTGCGGATTTCTGTGAAGGAGCATACGGGGTTGGTAGAAACGCTTCAGAACGAAGCAAAAACCGTAGTATATGCCGTTTCTGAAGAGAAACTTATTGCAATAGTTGCAATGGCAGATACGCTCAAGCCCTATGCAAAGGAAGCCATTCAAGCGCTTCAAAAAATGAAGAAAGAGATTATTATGATAACAGGAGACAATCCCCAGACCGCGCAAGCCATCGCACGTGAGCTGGGGATTAATCGAGTGTTGGCCCAGGTTTTGCCTCAAGAGAAAGCAGACGTCATTAAAAAACTGCAGAAGGAGGGCAAGACCGTTGCAATGGTTGGAGATGGAATCAATGATTCTCCTGCATTGGCGCAAGCAGATGTGGGGGTTGCAATTGGTTCTGGAACAGACGTAGCACTGGAAACTGGAGAGGTGGTCTTGGTAAAAGATGACTTGCGGGACGTGGTCACAGCAATTCAGCTTTCTGGGAAAACCATAAGGAAGATATGGCAAAACCTATTCTGGGCTTTTATCTATAACGTGTTGGCAATTCCTATTGCTGGAGGGGTGCATCTTCTTGCCACGCAAAGTTCATTTGGCGTGCCCGCAGATTGGGTAGTTGGAATTCAGCAGAGTTTTGGGCAAGCGGGGCAGGTATTCTTTAACTTTTCCCAGGCAACGTTGCGGCCTGAAATTGCGGGTTTTGCCATGGCATTTAGTTCGATCTCGGTGGTAGCAAATTCAATGTTGCTCAAAAGATATATCCCCCCGATTAAAAAGACGGGCAACAAAGGAAAGGTTGAAAAGAAAAATGAAAATCCAAAGAATGGAAAAAATAGAATTACACATTGAAGGAATGCACTGCGGTTCTTGTGCAGTGGGCATTCAAATGCTGACTTCTCAAATGGAGGGTGTGAAGTTAGCAGAAGTTTCCTACGGGGACAAAAAGGGAACCTTTGAGTTTGATTCTTCAAAGGTTTCCAAAGACGCTCTCGTCAAAGCCATCGGAGAACTTGGCTATCGGGCCTCGTAATTTTGCACCTAAATCGGATTTAGTTTCGCAAGGGGGACGCTGTTTTCGATTTTGAAGTCCCCAACACGGATGCGCTCAAGTTCGATGAGATAGGCGCCAGTACCTAATTTTTTGCCGATATCCTCAGCAAGGGAGCGAATGTAGGTGCCAGCCGAACACACCACCCTGATTTTGAGAAATGGAGGTTCATAGGAAAGCAGTTTCAGCTCGTAAATCCTTACCTTTCTTTGAGGAAGTTTTACGCTTTTGCCCCTTCTTGCAAGCTTGTAGGCAGGAATCCCTTTGAGTTTTATTGCAGAGTAAGCAGGCGGCGTCTGCTCAATTTCTCCCTTGAATTCTTTTAATACGTCCTTGACCCGACTAAGGCGCGGAAAACTTATCTTGGCTAAGTTCGTTATAGTTGGTTTAATAACGCCTTCCGGGTCTCCAGTGGAGCTGGTTTTGCCAAGTTCCAAGGTGGCGATATATTCTTTCTCGGTATTCTTTGTTATCACACTCAATTTCTTGGTGTCTTCCCTTCCCACGCCAACCACAAGCACTCCTGTTGCAAAAGGGTCCAGGGTTCCCGCATGTCCCACCCGCCTTCGCCCGCCATAGCGGGCTTTGGCGGGCGCAGCCCGTCCCAAGACCGCGACGGCGGGTTTTTGTTCCAGGATCCGACGCACAAAATCCACCACGTCATGAGATGTCATGCCTTTTGGTTTTAAGATATTGAGAAGCATGGGATAGTACAAAAGTATAACAATTGTAAAAGTTTTGTACGTTTAGATTTGACGGTCTTTATTTTCTGCGCACCATTTCTTTGCTACAATAAAGTAAACATATGATACTAAATTTCAAAGAGGAACTCAAAGCAATACTCAAGGGTGAAGTAGACGACTCGCCAGCTCTTCTCCAGGAATACAGCAGGGATGCTTCTTTGTTTGAGGTAAGGCCGCGCGCGGTGGTGTTTCCCAAAGATACCGAGGATGTAAAGGCCCTGGTAAAGTTTGTAAAAGAACACCCAAAAGAGAGCTTGTCTTTAACCTGCAGGTCCGGAGGAACCGACATGACGGGAGGCCCCTTGACAGAAAGCATTGTGGTGGACATGCAGCGCCATTTTAACAACATCCTGGAATTTGGGGAAAGAACCGCCAGAGTGCAGCCCGGAGTGTGGTACCGAGATTTTGAAAAGGAGGCGGCAAAGCGCAACCTCCTGCTTCCCTGTTACCCTGCCTCAAAGAGCATCTGCACGGTAGGGGGTATGGCGGCAAATAACGCGGGAGGGGAGAAGACCCTAAGATACGGAAAAACCGAGGACTACATTATAGAGTTGAAAACGGTGCTGTCAGACGGGCAGGAACATACCATTCGTCCCCTCACATTCCAGGAACTCCAGGAAAAGATGCGAGGCGGGGGTTTTGAGGGTGAACTGCACCAAAGGATGTTTGAGCTTTTAGAGGAGAATAAAGCCCTGCTTTCTAAAGCCAAGCCCAAGGTTTCCAAGAACTCGGCTGGCTACTATCTTTGGAACATATGGAATGGGGCAACGTTTGACTTAGCCAAGCTCATCTGCGGCTCCCAGGGAACCCTTGGCATCATCACGGAACTCATGTTCAGGCTGGTGGTTCCTAAAAAGCACTCTACCCTCCTCATCTTGTTTTTGTATAACACCGCTCCCTTAGCCAACCTTGTGCAAAAGCTTTTAGAGCATAAACCAGAGTCATTGGAGTCGTATGACGACCACACGCTGCAGTTTGCCATGAGGCATATTCCGGATTTCGTCAAACTCCTGAAGGGAAACGCTTTTACTCTGGCTTTTCAATTCATCCCCGAGTTTGTCATGTTTTTGAAAGGAGGATTAAAACTTCCCAAGCTCGTGGTGTTAGCTGAGTTCACCGGGGATTCAGAGGAGGAGATATACCGGAAAGCCGCAGCAGCAAAGAAAGACCTTGCCGGCCTTGCGGCACAAATGCGCATTGCGAGGTCTGACAGGGAGGAATTAAAATACATGACGGTGAGGCGCCAGAGCTTTAACCTTCTGCGCCACCACGCAAAGGGTAAGCGCACAGCCCCCTTTATTGACGATATCATTGTTCCTCCCCGCACGCTTCCCGAGTTCCTGCCAAAGCTCCGGTATATCTTAGAAAAGCACCAAAAGCTCATCTACACCATAGCCGGCCACGTGGGAGACGGCAACTTCCACATTATTCCCTTAATGGATCTAAAAAAGGAAGAGAACAGAACTATTATTCCTTCTTTAATGGAGCAGGTGCATCGCCTCGTATTCCAGTACGGGGGTTCTATGACTGCCGAACACAACGATGGGCTCATTCGCACGCCGTTCCTGGAAGATATGTACGGCAAGGAAGTGGTAGAATTGTTTTCTCAAACGAAGCAGGTATTTGACCCTCAAGGCATCTTTAACCCGGGCAAAAAGACAGAAGGCAACCTCTATTTCGCCCTTTCCCATGTGAGCATGAAAAGCAAGTAATCCACAGCTGACAAAGGGTTGTATGCCTTGACACTTTTTTGCCTCCCAGGGTAGAATGCTCCCAGAAAATCTGCAAAGGGAGTATTTTTTTGTTCAAAAATGAAACGCGGAACGCTTGTTTTGCTCTTTTCCATAGTTCTTTTTGGAGGAGGAGTCGCCTTTTCCTCTTCATTGCAGGATAGGACATCAGGACTTGTCCCACCCCCTGGTACAATTCCCGTAGTGCTTGCAGTGCTTGAGGCGCAAGGCGCCACATACGAGATTGCCGTGCCTCAAGGAAGCACCGTGTACGAACTCATGGCCAAGGCGCAGGAAGAAACTGATTTCAGCTTCTCGGGCAGGGAGTTTGCAGGCATGGGGTTTTTCGTGGAAGAAATACAAGGAAAGAGACAAAACCCAAAAGAACAGAGATACTGGATGTATTCTATTAATGGCCAAAAGGCCCAGCTTGGCATATCATTCTATGAACTACAATCAAATGACGTTATCTCCTGGACGTATGAACAAGAGGAATAAGATTTTTTTCCTTGCCGCGCTCCTTTGCGTGTTTGGCCTAGGAGTAGCCCTCAAGGTTTCAGCTCAAGAGTCCACAGTTAGTTTTACGGTGCGCAGCGGAAGCCAGGTGGGCTTTGACGCCCCGCTTTCCATAATTGAGGTGGTAACCCCGGGAGAGCAGGATATCATCATACAGGCAACCGACAGCGGCACAGGGGAGGCAGTGGAGAAGGTCGTCTCCCCAAACAGCGTGTTTGGGTTTTTGGCAAGAGCAGACAAAGCAAGTTCTGGCTTAACCCTTTCTGCAATCCAGTACTTTGCCTATTTTGACTCTTTATTCTTAAAGTGCGCTGTTGTTGGAACCGAGGAGGGCTGTGACAACTGGCAGTACGTGGTGGACAACGTGTATCCTTCAGTTGGCATGGATGCCTTTGAGCTTGAAGGCGGGGAACAGGTCTATGTGTATTTTGGTAGTCCTCATCAGCTGGTCTTGCCAAAAGATACGCTTGGCGCAGGGGACTCCTTTGAGATTGCGGCCCAGGACTATCAGTACGAAAGCAACCAATGGAGTACTCTCTCTGGAGTGACCATTGGGATTTTGCGAGAGAACCCAGACGACCCCTGGAACCCCATTGAGCTAAAAACGCAGGCGGTTGATGTCTTAGGGAAATCCGTCTTTGAAGGATTGGAAGCGGGTACCTACCTTGTCGGAATCAAGGAGGACTTCTATTTTCCACCCGTACAGCTTGCCGTGGAGCCAGCACCTTCCTCCGGCAGCGGAGGAGGGGGCGGGGGAACACTCATTTACCCGAAGAACTTGGATGTGGAGAAGGCGGTTGCTTTTCTGCTTTCCTTTCAGGAAGAAGACGGCTCCATTCTCTCTCCTTTTCATTCAGACTGGGCAGCCCTTGCGCTTGCTGTTTTCCCGGGAGAGGAGGAGGCAAAAGCGACTCTTTCCTTGTATCTTTCCCGGGATGTTTCCCCGGGAACCCTGGCTACCGACTATGAACGGCGAGCCATGGCGCTCATGGCCTTGGGCATAAACCCGTACGGGGAAAGCGGGACAAACTACATTCAAAACATCCTGGACAGCTTTGATGGGGAACAAATTGGCTCACCAGACCTGGTGAACGATGACATCTTTGGGCTTTTGGTGCTTTTGAAAGCCGGCGTTGAGGGAGCCGCGATTGATAAGACAACCTCTTTTATTCTTTCTGCCCAGGAGCCCAACGGCTCCTGGGGAGGAGTGGATATGACTGCAGCTGCCGTGCAAGCCCTTTCCCTTGTTTCTTCTTTTGAGGGTGTTCCAACCGCTCTTGGAAATGCACGCTTGTTCCTTACTTCAAAACAAGAGGAACAGACAGGCGGGTTTGAAAACGCCTACTCCACCTCGTGGGCCATGCAGGCCATTGCGGCCCTTGGGGAATCCCAGGAAAACTGGAGAAAGAACGGCAAGACCCCGGGCGACTTCCTGTTTTTCCTGCAGGCCTCGGACGGCGGGTTAATGGAAGGGGATACCGCCGCAAACAGGGTTTGGGCCACCTCGTATGCCGTGCCGGGGGCCCTGCAAAAACCCTGGGGCGAGATTCTTTCCGAGTTTGAGAATCCAGGAGGTGTTTCTCAAGAACCCATTGCCGCAAGCCGGCAGGAATCATCAGGTCAGCAAGAAGTATTGGAGGAAATTCAGCAGAAGCTCAATGTCATTGAAGAGAAAGTTGCCGTGCTTGAACTGAAGGTTTCTCTTGTGTACGCGGAGTATCAACTGGCGCAAAAACAGAGTCAGATTGCGCTTCTGGGGGACAATG
>Ga0209541_10003522_pt1 | contig 28713 bp, 33 predicted proteins | sample RifCSPlowO2_01_FD_184027 | JGI IMG/M metagenome (GOLD analysis project Ga0209541, IMG submission 184027) | Groundwater microbial communities from Rifle, Colorado - Rifle CSP2_plank lowO2_0.1 (SPAdes) (version 2) | ecosystem: Environmental > Aquatic > Deep subsurface > Groundwater | place... | reverse complement strand
CGGGCTCGCCAGCCGTTTTTCGGGGAAATTTCAAGCCGTTTTGAATTCAGTAAGGCCAAAAGCGGGCTTTTCTTTTCGGAATTGAAAAAAATAGATAATTTTGCTATCATAAGTATTGTAATCAGTATAATACAAGTAATGATATCAAAGTATTGAAACTATGGCAACCATTGGTGAGAACATCAAAAAGGCACGAAATAAGCTTGGCTTGACCCAAGACGATTTAGTGAGAAAGTCTGGCGTGAAGCATACTACTCTTACAAAAATTGAGAGTAATGTGGTTACCAAGCCAAGTGTGCAAACGGTTGCAAAAATCGCCAAAGCGTTAGGCGTTCCAATGGAAGATTTAGTGAAATAATTTTATGCAAAGTAAACAAGACATTCTCAATACAATACGCCAAACCGCCAAAGAAAATGGCGGGAAGCCTTTGGGCATGGCTAGGTTTGAAAAAGAAACAGGAATAAAAACTTACGAATGGAAAAAGTATTGGGCTAGGATTGGAGACGCACACAAGGAAGCCGGTTTTGAACCAAACTTATTTCAAGGCGCATATGCAGATGAATTTCTATTTGAGAAAGTAATTGGTGTTATGCGTAAACTGGGTAAATTTCCAACCTACGATGATCTTAGCCTTGAAAAAAATAACGACACTGAATTTCCGCACCGAAGCGTTTTTACCAATTTTGGATCAAAACTAAAACTCGCGGGGGAAATAGTGGAATATTGCAAAGACAAAAATGGTTATGATGATGTTGTCGAATTATGTAACTCTGTTCTTGAAAAGTTTAGTGAAGGAAAAAATATTGATAATCTCAATTCTAATCAGGAGTTAGGCGAGGTGTATCTTTTCAAGTCAGGTCGCTATTACAAGATTGGAAAGACCAACGATACTGTTCGGCGCGGAAGCGAACTCCGAATTCAATTACCGGAAAAAATGGATTTAATCCATTCAATCAAAACAGACGACCCAAGCGGTATTGAGGCATATTGGCACAAGCGTTTTGAATCAAAACGAATGCAAGGCGAATGGTTTGATTTGAATTCTGCTGACATAAAAACGTTCAAGCGATGGAGAAAAATAGTTTAGAAAGTAGTCAGAATATGAATTATTTAGAAAAATCAAGAAAATGGGGACCGGAGTTTTTTACTTTTAGGATTTACAGATTATTTACCTATATCAGAGTACCGATTTTTTGGCTTCTTCTACTTTTTTGGATTATTGATTTTTTCTTCTTCAGTTTAGACACCAATTCGTGGCTACCACTTTGGAGTTCAGAGATCTTTAGTTCAATAGAAATAAAAATGGTTTATCTGCTTATTTCTGTCGGAGCCTTTACGGCGGCATTTATCACAATTGGCATTGAACTGATAAAAAGTAAACGCGAAGCACAAACTGTTACTTCCATTTGGTCTAACTTGGTTAAATATGCGATTTACCCTTTTGTTGTAGCAATGTTAATTGGGGTAGTTCTATTTTTGAAAGAAGCAGGAGTATATGACTCAACATCTTTCTCGCTATTTTTATTGTTCGCATATTTAACAATGAATTCAGTTTATACTACTATCAAAGCAGGAGAAAATTTGGTTAACGAAGCTTTTCAAGAGAATAAGACCTAAAAGAATTTGCCGCCAAAGCGTTAGGCGTTCCAATGGAAGATTTAGTAAAATAAGTTTAAGAGTAGAAACATGGTTGAGTTTCTGCTATCATTAACATAATAATTAACCAACAAAACCTATGAAAAAAGTCATTACAACAGCGATATTAGTATCAAGTTTGTTTGTAGGCGGCGCAGTATTTGCGCAAAGCCCACAAGCAACACTTCCTTCAGCTGGTTTGACCCCCGAAAGCAATTTCTATTTTCTCGATAAATTTGGTGAGGCTCTGCGCGAGTTTTTCACTTTTAATCCAGAAGGCAAGGCCCATCTCCAAATTACTTTCGCCGCAGAACGGATCGCTGAAATAAAAGTCATCTTGGAAACAAAGGGCGTAGAAGCCAAGGGTCTTGCGGTAGCGCAAAGTCGCCTTCAGGCACACCTTGCCAATGCCGCCACCATTGTTACCGAGCAAAAAGCGGAAGGCAATGATGTAGGTGCGCTTGCCAAAGAACTGGATGACGAATTCGATGCTCCGAAAACGGCGCTGGAGCAAACATTCAAAGCAGAGAAACGCGCCCTTGAAGCTCAAGAAAAAGACTTGAAGAGCAAAATCCTTGAGGCAAGACGAGCGGGCGATACCGCCCAAGTTGAAAATTTGATCCAGCAACTGGGACAGGTAAAAGCTCAAAAAGAACTCCTTGAATTGAAAGAAGAGGAAGCGGAAGACGCGTTAGAGCAAGAAGAAGAACGACTTGAAGAAGAAATGGAAGCAAAAGAAGAAGCTGAAAAAGCCATTCGAGAAGCAGAAAAAGAGAAGCAAGAAGTGTTAGGTGAGGCCGCCGAAGAAGATGTTACGGTGCCAGCCGAAGCATTCGGTAAATTTGACAGTCTTCTTGCCCAAGCAAAGGCCGCGCTGGCCGCCGACAATTTCCAAGAGGCGAAGCGCTTGGCAAAACAAGCCGAGAAAAATCTCGATTCCGTGGAAGAAGCCATTGAAGACTTAGAGGACGCAAAAGAAAAAGAAGCAGAGAGGCTTGAAAAAGAGCGCGAAAAAGCCGAAGAAGCAACTCAAAAAGCAGAGGAGCAACTTCGTGACGCTGGTGATGAAGAAGAGAGCAACTAGACATCTTTTTGAAAGCTGAAAAGAATTTGCCGCCAAAGGAAAACTTGAAATCGTTAATTTTTGCGGCGGAGCCGCTCATTTTTGCCCTGCCGTATCCGAGCCGCGCAAGGCACGGCGAGGAAATTCGGTTCGAGCTATTTTAAGAATACACCGCCAAGAATCGAAATCGCATTTTAAGGAACTTTTATAAAATATATGACCGAAACTGAAAAACAACATACTGCCGATGTAGAGGTTGTCCAAGAGCAAGTTAGATATTTTTACTTACAAAAAAAGAAAGTGAGAATTTATCACGGAACCACAAACTCCACTCGCTTTGTTAAATTTGAAAAAGAAAAATTTGTTGATGTAAGCAAATTTAATAGGATTATTTCCATTGATACTGATGCAAATTATGTTTTTGTTGAACCAAATGTTCCGATGGATAAACTTGTTGAAGAAACTACAAAATATGGATTTGTGCCACCAGTAGTTCCCGAATTTCCCGGAATAACTGTTGGTGGCGGTGTACAGGGTGGCGCAGAAGAAAGTAGCTCATTTAAATTGGTGTAATAATAACTGGAAATTTTGCCAGTAAAAATAATCCGCCAATTTCTACTTTTCGTAAATCAACTGATGGAATTATTTAAAATCTCCCTTCAACTTAAGAATTTCCTGATTCTGTGGCGTGCCAGTTTTTAACTGGCATGAATTCCGGCGACAAAAATGAAAGGGTTCCGAAACCCGCCCGCATTCCTCCCCAGACCCCTCCTGCGGGCGGGCAACGATAAGGAACTCCCTTTTACTAAATTATTAAAATCTGGCATCATAATCACAATGGCAAAGATAATTTCAACAATCGCTAAAAATATAAAGGGGCATAGAAAAGAAAAGGGGTTATCGCAGGATAAACTTTCAAGATTGCGAGATTGGCCGATGTTGCTAATAATACGATTATCAAAATTGAAGCTGGCAAAAACCAGAATCCAACGCTTGATACTCTCAAAAAAATAGCAAAAGCTCTTGAGATAAACGTTGATGATTTGATAAAATAAGAAAAAATATATGGGTAAAATTTTAGTTGATATTGGTTCTTCCACGATAAAGACTTACAAATATACCCAAGGAGAGGTAGGTCTTCTAGTTCAAAGGACCATCCCTTTTAAGGACGAATTTAACCCCGAGGGAGGAATTTCTGCCTTGGCGAAAAAGGAACTTTTTGAGTTAATAGACTCTGTTAAGGAAGAAAATAAAAGTCTGCCGATTAAGGTTTACGCTACTGGTATTTTTAGGAAATTAATTGATGCGACAAGGATTTCTTTTATAGATGAATTCTTTGAGAGGACGGGCCTGTTTTTCAATATTATTAACCAAGATTTAGAGAGCTTTTATTTTGAAATGGCTTTGGTTGATAAGTGCCAACTAAACGAACCTATTTTATTGATAAACATCGGCGGCGGCTCAACCGAACTAGTGGTTATGTATGGCAAAGAAGCGGTGGAAAGAAAAAATATAGATTTGGGGGTTGGAGCGATAAATACCAAATTTCCACAGATAAACGAAAAGACGTCAAAAATAACATTACCAGAAGTGATGAATTCTATTAGAGAGAGTCTTCCTGATTTATCCAACAGGGTAAAAGTTGCTTTTTATACAGGCGGAGAATTAAATTACATGCAATTAGCCGGTTATATCCTAAAACCAAATAGATTATTCAAAGATGACGATCACCCTTCTTTAATTTCTGTGGTTGATTTTTCTAAACGGAATAAAGAAGTTTTTGAGAAGGTTTTGTTGCAAGAACTTGAATCTTTAATGCCAAATAATCCAAAGTGGATGCACGGAGCAAGAGGTTGTTCGGCAATCGCTCAAACAATTTGCCAAAAATATCAAATACAGACAATAATTCCGTCTAACTCAAACATTATAAACGGCGTTGCAAAACAAGAATTCAGATCAGATATGTTACTATAAGCGGTAGTTTTAGAAAACACTTAGAATACATTTTGAAAATCAAGGAAAAATTAGAAGCACGATGAAGTGAACGATCTCCTTAAAAATAATTTAAAATATTTTATATGAAAACTAATATTAAAATTGATACCACCCCCAAAAAAATTAACGAGCTGTTATCTCGAGGTGTAGATGAGGTTATCGACAAAGATCAGCTTAGCAAAAAATTAAAAAGTGGAAAACAGTTGCGTATTAAATTAGGGATTGATCCGACCAGCCCTAACATTCATATAGGCCGAGCCGTACCCCTGTTTAAGCTCCGAGATTTCCAAGAGCTTGGGCACAAAATCGTCTTAATCATTGGCGATTTTACCGGTGTCATCGGCGATACTTCGGATAAAGACAGCGAACGGCCGATGTTGACAGAAAAGGAAGTTAAACAAAATCTTAAAAGCTATATTCAACAAGCTGAAAAAGTTATTGACATAAAAAAGTGCGAAGTCCATTACAACGGCGAATGGTTAGGTAAGTTGGATTACCACGAAATCGGTCGCCAAGCAAACGTTTTCTCATTAAATGAATTTATCTCACGGGAAAATATTAAAAAGAGGTTAGATGCCGGTAAACATATATCTTTAAGAGAATTGCTCTACCCTCTGATGCAGGGATATGACTCGGTAGCGATTAAAGCAGACGTGGAAATTGGCGGTACCGACCAGCGATTTAATTTACTAGCTGGCCGAGAATTACAACGCTACTACGGTCAGGAACCACAAGACATTATAACCAATCCGCTAATTGAAGGGTTGGATGGACGGAAAATGAGCTCCAGCTGGGGCAACACGATTAATCTTTTTGATTCTGCCAACGAAATGTTCGGTAAAGTAATGTCGCTTAAAGACGAATTGATTATAAAGTATTTTATTTTAACGACCAGAGTAAGCCTGGCCGAAATTGAAAAATACCAAAAGGAATTGACAAATGGCAACCCTCGAGATTATAAAATTAAATTGGCTTTTGAAATTGTCCGGTTTTATCACTCTGAAAATGATGCCAAAGAAGCTCAAGAATATTTTATAAAGACGTTTAGCAAAAAAGAGACTCCGGAGACGATGCCAGAAACTAGACCAAGTAATTACGATATCATTACCGCTATGGTCGAGTCAGGTTTTTCCCCGACTAAATCCGAGGCTCGGCGTGTGATTGAACAGAAAGGAGTCAAGCTTAATGAAGTTGTAGTGGACGATATCAAAAAGACAATTCAAAAAGGCGACATTATACAGAAAGGCAAGAGATTTTTTGTCCGGATTATTTAAATTAATAACATATGAAACAAAGATTGAAGTTAAACAAGTATTTTCTCGATCCAAGTAATAAAAGACATTCCGCTAAGTAATTTATTTATTGCTATCTTCGAGTTCTGCATGGTAATATATATTTAAGTATCCTCCTCACTGTTACTTAAATATTAAATCGTAAAAACATGATGGATTTTGATGCGTCTTTTATCCTGCCTTTTATGGGTTTCGGCTGGATTTTTATGATTTTATGGTGGATTTTAATAATCGCTGGCATCGTCGCGCTGGTCAAATGGCTGGCGAACCAGTCCGGCAATGTTCGCGACCACAAAAAGTCCGATTCGCCGGAATCAAGATCAGCGCTCCGGATTTTAGAAGAGCGATACGCCAAAGGCAAAATTCAAAAAAAAGAATTTGAAGAAAAGAAAAAAGATCTAAAAGCGAATTAAAAAAACCAGCTACATGTTTTCTTGGGTCAATAAACAAAAATTAAAGCCCGGGCCTAAAGTCGTTTGGTATACAATTTGGCTGATCTTCGGTGTGGCTTTAATAATCTTTGGCATAATCCAAGAGAGTCCATTGACAATTATAACCTTTGTGCTTATCTTGGCAATGGCTTTACTGATTAAGCAAAGACCGGAAAATAAAATTAAAATAGCGATCTTTAAAGAATGTCTCAAAATAAATTCGGAAAAACACTATTATCGCGATCTAAAATCGTTTTATATCTCTAATAATAATTTACTGCTCAAGACTCGGAGCGCCCTGCGGGCGGATATAAAACTGCCTCTGCCGCCGGAAAATTTGAGCGAAATTAAAGTCGCCTTAAAGAAAAAAATGAAATACCAAAAACCAGAATTTAATTTTTTGGATATTATTGCTCAACATCTGGGATTCTAAATTTACCTCCCGGCCCTCATAGTTCAATGGATAGAACACGGGATTGCGGATCCCGTGATCCAAGTTCGACTCTTGGTGAGGGCGCAATGGACATAAATTCTCCGGTTGCTTCTTTGCGCGGCGTAGGACAGGGCTATCAACTTAAACTGGAAAAACTGGGAATTCGAACTATTAGGGATCTTTTTTTTCATTTGCCCTTTCGTTATGATGATTTCTCTAGAATATATTTAATTAAAAATTTAATACCCAAAGAGAACGCCACGATTCAAGGGAAAGTTTTAGATATCCAGGCTCGAAGATCGTGGAAAAAAGGAATCAGCATTGTGAGCGCTATTATTGAAGACGATTCCGGAGCTATCCGGGCCATTTGGTTTAATCAGCCCTTTGTCGCTACCTCTCTGATTAAAGGATCGCGGATAATACTTTCGGGGAAAATAGCTTTGAGCAAAGAAGGAATTTATATCTCTAATCCGGCTTATGAGGAAATCGGCAGAAAAAATCTGCATACCGGCCGCTTGATTCCGATTTATCCGGAGACCCAGGGCGTAACTTCCAAACGGTTAAGCTGGCTGATTAAATCCAATTTAAAACTTTTAGAAAATCTTCCGGAAGGAAAAATTTTGGAAGAAATACATTTTCCTTTAAATCCGGAAGCGGCTCTGAAAGCCAAAGAAAAAATTTATTTCAACGAGCTTCTGGTTTTTTACTTGTATATTTTGGGGCAGAAGAAAAACTTTAAAACCAATTCGTCTCCGGCTTTAACGCCGAATCCTAATCTAATCGCCAAATTCATCAAAACTTTGGGATTTAATCTAACTCCAGCGCAGAGTAAAGCGACCAAAGAAATCTTAAACGATCTGCAAAAAATCCAGCCCATGCATCGTTTGCTGGAAGGCGAAGTGGGTTCGGGAAAAACCGTGGTTGCAGCTATTAGCGCTCTGGCTTCGGTGCTTTCCGGCTTTCCGGCACTTTTAATGGCTCCTACTTCTATTCTAGCCCAACAGCATTATCAGAAATTTAAAAAATTCTTTCCTAAAGGAAGGATATCTTTTTTAACCGGCAAAGAAAAAATCCTGCCGCCCCAAACTCAATTTTTTATCGGCACCCAGGCCCTGCTTCACGCCCGGCTCCCTAAAATGGGGCTGGTGATAATTGACGAACAACACCGTTTTGGCATCCGCCAAAGAGCAAAATTGTCCGGCTCTCATTTATTAAGCATGACTGCCACCCCCATTCCCCGCACTTTGGCCTTAACTATTTACAGCGATTTAGATATTTCTATTTTAGACGAATTGCCCCAAGGCAGAAAAAAAATTATCACCAAAGTGATAAAACCCCGAGATAGAAATTTAATTTATAGCTTTATCAGCCGCCAGATAAAAAAGGATCGGCAACTGTTTGTTATCTGTCCTTTAGTGGAGGAATCTTTAAAACTCCAAAGCAAAGCGGTTCTCAAAGAATACGAAAAACTAAAAACCGTGTTTCCCAAGACAAAAATTGATTATGTGCACGGAAAATTAAAAGAAAAACTGAATATTATTAAAAAATTTAGAAATAAAAAAATTGATATTTTGGTTTCCACTTCACTAATAGAAGTGGGCATAGATATACCCAACGCTTCTTTAATGATAATCGAAGGCGCCGAACGCTTCGGCCTAGCCCAGCTTCACCAGATGCGGGGCCGCATCGGCCGGGGGAAACATCAATCTTATTGCTATTTATTTGCCGATTCTAATTCTTCCAGCACGCGAAAACGCCTGAAAGCAATAGCCAATTGTTCTGACGGCTTTAAATTAGCTGAAGCAGATTTAAAAATCCGCGGGCCCGGACAATTTATGGGCTTAAAACAATCCGGCCTGCCGGATGTTTCTATGGAGGCCTTAACCAATCTGAAGTTAGCTAAAAAAGCCAGAGCCAAAGCTCGGCAAGTATTTCCTAAACTAAATAAATATCCGGACATTAAAAAACGGCTGGAACAATTTGAACGCCAGGTTCACTGGGAATGATCCCGCAGTTTTCGGTTTTAATGAAATCACGGGCCGGTTTCTTAATGTGAAGATTATAACACTAAAGAAATCTTCTTTCTTTTTAATAGAGATTTTTTCGCCTGGGGCTGATCTCCGGCTGGCTGGAATTTAGCTTTTAGCTTGAAGTACATCGGTTTTATGGTAATCTAGGTTAGAATAAAAAAAAAGAAAATCCGGATTTTCTTTTTTTAGGGCCCCATCGTCTAGCGGTTAGGACGTCACTCTTTCAAGGTGAAAACCGGAGTTCGATTCTCCGTGGGGCTACTAATCTAAAAGCCAATTAACTTAAAGAAAAACCATCCTATTGCTCCCAGAGCGCTAACTTCCTGCCTCGACGAACTCGGAGGGTTATAGCCATCTAGCGGAAACTCGCTTCCAGAAGGCACTGGAGCCATCATATCATTTCCTGGCAATGGGCCATAATACTGGCCCTCGCTTCTTGGTAACTGACCTTCAAAATTTTGCGGTAGCAGAGGATATTGATCGCCCCGCTCTTCTGGCGATAGAGACTCTCCTGGGAGGGGCATGGTATTATCATAACCAGGTAGCGGGCCATACTGGCCTTCCATCATTTGCCTTTTGCTGTCTTCCATCAGCTTCAAATCATCTTCAGACATCATCCCATTTTCTTTAGCAAAACTAAAACAGGCCTCTTGATTATCGGGATTATTGCAAAAATCTTCGCACTCCTCCTGGCCTCGGCACCCGCCCGGACCTCTTCCTCCGGTCTTTCTAGCCATTGCCGCATCTTTCGCATTCATCATTCCTGCGGCTTCGGCAAAATTAATGCATTCTTCCGCATGTTCCGGTATTCCGCAATACTCGTCACACTCTTCTTTGCCGTCGCAGGCCGGCGGCTTTACTCCTTTCTTCATGGCCGCTATCATCATTTTCGCATTTTCCTGCTCTTCCGGCGGCATCATCCCTGCTTCCAAGGCAAAATTCACACACTCCTCCAGATGCTCTGGCGTTCGGCAATATTGGTCACATTGCTTCTTTCTGCCGCAGGCCGGTGGCTTCACGCCTCTTTTCACCGCCGCCAAAACTTTTCGCGCTTCCTGCCGCTCTCCTTCTTCTATAAGCCCAGCACCTTCGGCAAAAGTAATGCATTCCTCTAAATGGTTCGGATCGTTGCAATAATTGTCACATTGGCTCTTGCTCCGGCAGTCGCCAGGTAATCTTCCGCCTCGGCCGATAAGTTCCTTCACCTTTCTTGCTTCTTCCAGCTCTTTGGGATCCATAATTCCGGTTCTCTCGCCGAATTCTAAACATTCTTCCAAATGACTCACGTCATCGCAATAGTTTCGGCAGTCATCCGGCGCAGTACACCCTCCGGGACCGCTTCCGGCGCTTACAAATTTCCTGGCCTTATCTGCTTCCTCTTTTGACATCAGCTGACTCTTCTCCGCGAAACTAACACACGCCGCAATGTTCTCTGGCTGATCACAAAATACTTGACACTCATCTTTACTGCTGCATCCTGCTAATTCCGCCACCGGATAGGTTATGCTTGCTTCTCCTTCCTGCGCTTGCGCTATAATGATGAAACCAATAGAAACTCCAACAACTATAATAGCTGTTAGCAATCTTAAACCTTCCGGCTTAAAAAGATTCATTTTCTGCATATTGCATATTTTAATAACTAATCTCCGAATGGATTATTATAAAGATCGGTGAATGGATTGGTTTTCTCCACTGGATTCACCTCCGGCATGCCTGCCAAGGGATTGCCAATGGTTTCCAGCGTCGGTATGGTTCCGGCAGTGGCTGCTTCGGTTATTGCGTCTTTAATCGGTGCCGCATCGCTCTCGGATTTTATTCTATTGGTAAAGATAAAAAATCCGCTAGCCAAAAAAACTATCGCCACGATGATTGCCATGAGCAGTAGAAATACGCGTCTTCGCATCATTAGTATTTATTATACACCAAAAAAGTTTTGCTGACTGGTAATTATCCACAACCTTTTTCTTTTTGCTCTAACCGATCCTTTTAGTTTTCGCTGATACCATACTTTTTCTTTTTGTCAACCTGTTAATAAATCTTTACGGTTTATTTTATTTTTATTTGTTTTATAATTTATAGAAATACCGGCCTAGGGGGTCGACTAGCGCCAACTAGAATTTAAAAACGAAAATAACATGCCAGCAAAAAAAGGAAAGGCAGCTAAAAAAACTGCCAAGAAAAGAAGAAAATAAATTTTCTTCGCTTAAAAGCCGTCTCTTAACAAAGACGGCTTTTATGATAGAGTTTAATTATGACCATCTTAGCCATTGAAACTTCTTGCGACGAAACTGCCGTGGCTATAGTTAAATTCGGAAGGAAGGGAAAAATTAAAAAAATTTACGCTAATTTAGTAGCTTCGCAAATTAAAATTCACGCGCCTTACGGCGGCGTGGTCCCTAATTTAGCCAGCCGAGAACACGAGAGAAACCTTCCCCTTTTATTGCGCCAAGCCCAAATAAATAAATTAATTAAAAAAATTAACTTTATCGCCGTGACTAATGGTCCTGGTCTTTCCCCTTGTCTTTGGCGGGGGACTAATACTGCCAGGGCTCTAGCGCGATATTATGATAAAAAGTTAATCGCGGTTAATCATTTAGCCGGTCACATCTATAGCAATTGGCCTTTTAAATTTCCGGCTCTAGCATTAATAGTTTCCGGCGGCCACACCGAGCTAGTTTTAATGCCGGAACATTTAAAATACCACCTGCTGGGAGAAACCCGCGATGATGCCGCTGGCGAAGCCTTTGACAAAGTGGCTCGGTTATTGGAATTGGGCTATCCCGGCGGCCCGCTAATAGAAAAGCTGGCGCGAGAAGGAAATCCTAAAAAATACGATTTACCCCGACCCATGAAATACGAAGCCAATTACGATTTTTCTTTTTCCGGGCTTAAAACCGCAGTCAGATATTTAATGGAAAAAGAAAAAATCAATAAGGCGGACCTGGCCGCCAGCTTTCAAGAAGCGGTAATTGATGTTTTGCGCTATAAATTAAACCGAGCCCAAGAAGAATTTGAAATCCGAAATGTGGTTATGGGCGGAGGCGTGACTGCTAATCAAGCCCTGCGCCAGGCCTTGCCCCAGGTTAAATCCCCAGAACCGAAACTTTCTCTAGACAATGCCCAAATGATTGCTCTGGCCGCTTATTGGAAAGCAAAAAAAGGCAAATTTATAAAACCGGAAAATCTTGAAGCGGTACCGAATTTAATGCTAAACTGATCTGGATGACGGAAAAATATAATCCAACGGAACGGGAAAAGCATTGGCAGAAATACTGGGAAAAAGAACAGATTTATAAATTCAATGAGTCATCGGAAAAACCGGTTTTTTCCATTGACACTCCGCCGCCCTATGTTAACGCCGATCATCTCCACGCTGGCCATATCATGAGCTATACTCAAGCGGAACTCATCGCCCGCTATAAGCGCATGCGGGGCTACAATGTTTTTTATCCCATGGGTTTTGACGACAATGGCCTGCCTACCGAACGTTTTGTGGAAAAAAAATATAATATTGATAAAACCAAGATTTCCCGCAGTGATTTTGTGAAACTTTGCTTGGAGGAAACCAAAAAAGGAGCTGAAGGTTACCAAAAACTTTGGCAAGCTTTGGGAATTTCCGTGGACTGGTCTAGGACCTACTCCACCATGGATAAGAATTCGCAAAAAATTTCCCAAACTTCTTTTATTGATTTGTATCAATCCGGAAAAATCTATCGGGCGGAGAAACCAATAATCTGGTGCGTCACCTGCCAGACGGCAATCTCCCAAGCGGACTTGGAAGACGAAGAAAAAGACGGGGAGCTGAATTACATAAAATTCGGCGACTATTTAATTGCCACCACTCGTCCGGAGCTTTTAGAAAGTTGTGTCGCGGTTTTTTATAATCCTCAAGATAGTCGTTATAAAAACTTAAAAAAAATGAAAGTTCCGATTTTTGATTATGAGGTTCCGGTTCTAACCGACGAATCGGTGGATCCCAAATTCGGCACCGGATTGATGATGGTTTGCACTTGGGGAGACCAGGAAGATATTAAAAAATGGGAAAAATATAAATTAGCAACCCGGCCCTTTATAAAACCCGGAGAAAAAATAAATATTTTAGAAAACCGGAAGACTAGATTGGAGCAACTCCAAGCCGCAGGACTTTTAGAAAAATCGGAGCCTATTAAGCATCGGGTTAATGTCCACGAGCGCTGTCTAACTCCTATTGAATTTATCTTGGCCAAACAATGGTTTGTTTCTTTGCTGAATAATAAAAAAGATTTTTTGCAACGCGGAGAAGAATTAAAGTGGCACCCCAAATTCATGCACCGTCGCTACCAAGACTGGGTCAACAATCTTTCCTGGGATTGGTGCATTTCCCGGCAGAGATACTACGGCGTTCCTTTTCCGGTTTATTATGACCAAAATGACCAGCCGGTTTTAGCCCAAAAATCCGAACTGCCGATAGATCCAAGAGAAACTAAAAAAACCGGATTAAAACCAGAGGTTGACGTGATGGACACTTGGATGACTTCGTCCCTAACTCCCATGATTATCGGCCAGCACCCAGCTAGTCTCCGGCCCCAGGCCTTTGAAATTATAAGAACCTGGCTTTTTTACACCATGGTTAAATCGCATTATCAAAAAAATTCCCTACCTTTTAAAGAAGTAATGATTTCCGGCCACGGGTTGGATGAAAAGGGCAGGAAAATCTCCAAACGCTTGGGCAGTTACCAGGACCCGCAAAAAATTATAGCGGCCTTCGGAGCCGATGCTTTGCGTTATTGGGCAACCGGCGCTCGATTGGGACACAATCTGCGCTACCGCCAGGAAGAAGTGCAAAAAGGAAAACGCACTGTCACCAAGCTCTGGAACGCGTCGCAATTTGCCTGGCCGCATTTAGCGCATTTCGCAACTCAAAAAAACTTTAAACCCCAAAATAAAATAGACGCCTGGATTCTTTACCAATTAAATCAAACCATTAAAACCGCAACCAAAAATCTAGAAAATTACGAATATTCCAAAGCCCGGGACGCTATAGACAATTTTTTCTGGAGCAAATTCGCGGATAATTATCTGGAATTTATTAAATACCGGCTGTATCAAAAAAACGATGCTGAAGCCAAAAACACCTTGTCTATAGTTTTGTTAAATATATTAAAATTATATGCGCCCATCCTTCCTTTTATAACTGAAGAAATTTATCAAAAAATTTATAAATTTAAGCGAAGCCTGCATCGAGAAAGCTGGCCCCAAGCCAAATCCGAAATCAAAAATCCTAAAATTGAAAAGTTTCTCCAGGAAATAGAAGAAATCCGAAAATATAAAAGCGAAAAAAAATTGGCCATGAACGCGCCCGTCGTCTGGAAAATAAAAAATAAAGCAATGCCAGAGGAAATTAAAAACATCATGAACTTATGCTAGAATTTTTGCTGGGATTTATTCCCGGTTTGATTTGGCTAGGTTATTTCTTAAAAAAAGACGCCCATCCCGAGCCCAAAAAAATAATTCTTAAAACTTTTATTTTAGGCGGTTTAGCGGCTTTTCCCGCTATTCTTTTAGAAGCTGGTTTAACCCAAATTATTCCTTTTTCCAGCTGGCTTTATTTTTTTGTGGTGATTGCGCCAGTGGAAGAAATTCTAAAATATTCCGCCGCTCGATTCGCGGCCTTAAAAAGCCGATTTTGCGACGAAAAAATAGATATCATGGTTTATCTAATCACCGCTGGCTTGGGTTTTGCCACTATAGAAAATATACTGCTGATTTTAAAAAGCTCGGACAGCGCCCTGGATATCATAGTCATCAGATTCCTTTCCGCCACCCTTTTGCACGCTTTGCTGGGAAGCCTTTTGGGCTATTTTATTGCCAAAAAGAAACCTTTAATTGAAGGCCTGGGAATTGCCATTTTGGCTCACGGCAGTTATAATTATTTTGCTAATTCGGAAAGTCAAAACGGCTTTATTGGAATGTCTTTAATACTCTTGGGACTTTTTATCAGCGCTGCCTGGCAATTCAAGAAAGTTAAAAAGCTAAAAATTAGAAATTAAATACATGTCTTCATTTATTCAAAAATTGGCCGGAAGCAAAAAGACGAAAAAAATAAAAGTTAAGGATAAAAAACTGAAAATTAAACCGGCAAAAGAAGAAGAAAAGAAAAAACCGGAAAAAACCAGCGAAGGCCAGCTGGGAGTTGATTTGTACCAAACCGACCTAAGATTCATCCTGCGTGCCACCATTGCCGGGGTTAAACCCGAAGATTTGGATATAGATATAACCAGCAAATCGGTTTCCATAAAAGGCAAACGGGAAACTAAAGAAACTATAAGATCTTCGGATTATTTTTATCAAGAATGCTATTGGGGCAGTTTTTCCCGAGTGGTTAATTTGCCAGAAGAAATTGACGCGGATAATTCCAAAGCGGAATTGAAGGATGGGATTTTAACTGTCACCATGCCCAGGTTGGTGAAAGACCAGCCTAAAAAACTGGAGGTGAATTAAGTGAGGGTGGAAATGTTAAGAAGAGAGTTAAGTTCCTGGTGGAAGGAGGGGAAAACCAATGTCATCCGTCCCGGCAGTTGGAATATACGACAGCATAACTGCCAGCACCGTGATCTCACCGAGCTATGCCGCGAGCTCTCCCGGCTCAATCAACACCAGATTGACGTCAAAATCTGATTTGGCGGATTTGGCAGAAGTACTTAATCTTATAGTCCAGCTGAAAATGCTGGAAACCCTGGGACAAATTATTGATCTGTATTTATAAAAATTAAGGCGTCGCAGCAATCGCGACGCCTGACTCATTGGTGCGGATGGTGGGATTTGAACCCACATGCTCATAAAGAGCCATGGTTCTAAGCCATGCGCGTATGCCAATTCCGCCACACCCGCTCTTTAAAGAATTATAACCAAAAACCAAGAAAAGCCAATAGCCCTTGACTTTTTTTAGTTTTTATGTTAAAAATCCATAACCTATAAAGGAGGTACATTGAAAATGAAGAGAAAAAGGGTAGTCACGATTCTCTTAATAGCAGTCCTGTCGTTAGCAATCATAGAGATTATGATTGTAGTGCATCAAGGCCTGGCTCCGCACCTCTCTGAAAGGCAAATCAAAGCTTTAAGCAATGAAGTTGTTGATTTGCGAACCGATTTGGCAACCGACGAAGAGGTGATAGCGAAACTTGACGAATTAAACAGCAGAATGGTGTTTGCTAACACCAAGCTGCAAATGGATTACGAAGAAAAAATCAAAAATATAGCATTAAAGCCAGGACCGGCTGGTCCCAGAGGTTCGCAAGGCCCACCGGGCTCTCCTGGACCGCTAGGTCAAAAAGGAGAAAAGGGTGATTCCGGGTCCACTGGCCCTTCCGGAACCGATGGGAAAAACGGGACAAATGGGAAGAATGGCATTGACGGCAAGGAGGACATGGAAAAAACGACGACCCAGAAGCCGTCGCTAACAGAAGTCCAGGTCCGTCAATTTGCCAACGAAGAAATTATAAAAGCGACAGATCCGATCAAAACGGACCTGCGGTTAATTAAAGAGTATCAGAATAATGATGGCGACTCTTTAATTGAACACGAAAAGCGGATTTCTAAATTAGAGCAGGGTTCGGTTGATGTTGAAAAAACCCTGCTAGTCTTAATCGCATATCGGGCCCGAGATGAACTTTTTTGGCCTTATATCAAACAACTGGCAGATCGCAAGATCACTGCCAGCACCTTGGGCCTTGATCCCAAGGCTCTAAACTTTAAAAGCCTGGAACACTTTAGAAAGGAGGCAGGCAAAAAAGGAGTTCCGGAAAGTTTTTTTGATTAGAATTCAAGAGGCCAGATTGCGTTGAGCAATCTGGCCTCTTTTTATTTCTTTTAATCTAAATTATAATAAAAATATGGATAAAATTTTGTTAGAAAAACTTACCGCCTATTTAGAAAATAATCCGGAAGTGAAATTGGCTTTTTGGTTTGGCTCTAGGGCCAAAAATCAAGAACACAATAAGTCTGATCTGGATATATTAATCTCTCTAAAAAATCCTCAAGCAGAAAGTAAAATCTGGCAAGATTTGGGACGCATCGCCGGACAAGAAATCGATCTAATAAATACTGACCGGGCTCCAGCCAGTTTGATTTCCAACGCCTTAAAAACTGGCGTTCCTTTAACAATTAAGGACAAAAATTTATATTGGGACCTATACTTAGAAAAAACTATGGAAGCCGAAGATTTCGCAAAATTTGTTGTTGATTATTGGAAAATTTATCAAAGATCGCAATCTTTAAATCCCGAAGATCGAGTTCGCTTAATTGAACGCTTGGAATTTTTGACTGCCGAAATAAAAGAATTGGAAAGGTTTTCTAAAATCGGTCCCGAAAAATACGAAGACAACAAACCGGTTCGTCGGGAAATGGAAAGATGGAGCGAAAATATTATCAATGCCTTGATTGACATCGCTAAAATAATTATGGCCTCACAGAATAAACCCATCCCCAAAACCTATGAAGATTCTTTAAAAAACTTTGCCGAGCTAGCAGGACTCTCTCCAGAAGAAGTTCTGAAGATTTCTACTCTGGCCCGTCTACGAAATATTCTAGCCCACGAATACTTGGAGATAATTTATGAGAAAATCCGCGCTTTCATAAAAGACTTTCCCGAAATTTGGGAGCAACTCAATAAATTTATAAATAATTATTTGAAAGAATAATTAATTTTTCTATTGACAAATTTAAAAATATATGCTACAAACATAACCAAAGTTCCTTAACATAAGGAGGAAAAAGTCATGAAGAAAACATGGCTTTTTATTGTCTTGGGCGTTGTTCTAGCATCAATTTTGCTAGTTCTCGTTTTTTCTAACTGGCAAAAAATGTCACAACTAAACCGGTCTCTTGAGGCGGCGAATCTAATAATTCAAGATCAAAAAAATTCAAGCAATCAAAATCTTAACTTGAATTTAAAAAACCTCGCCTCTCGAGTTTACGAGGGGGAAGCGGTTCCCAGGCCGCGAGCCGGAGATCGGCTGTTTGCTCTGGCGCTGTGGGCTTTAACTCTACTTTTTGGGTTAATCATAACAGGATCTATCAGAGCCGGACTAAAATCTTTAAAAAGGTCTTAAAGGAGAAAAAAGTGCAAGAGAAAAAACGGAGGAGATTTTTTGAAACCCTTCTGCTTCTAGCGGAGGGAACCGATCTGGCGAAAGAAACCGGCGTCTTAAAAAAGGTGTGGGAAAAAATGATGGAAGGCGGAGCGAAAACCAAGGAGCGTTTAGACAAAACCGCTCCTGCGCTCCTGCGCTTCTTGGCTATGAACAAGGAGAGTGTTCCAACGATCTTTAGGTGGCTAGAAAATCGAAGAATTCCAGCCAGCCTTAGGCCACAAGAGGCGGATGGCGGACGCGGCTTAGACGAAAGCGCGGCCATCCTGGCTCTGGCCAAAATCTGCAATATCCCGGATGAAATAGGGTCCGAGGATCAACCAAGAATAAACAGAAAAGTGAAAGAGACCTTGTTGGAGCTTGAGCTGCAAGCCAAAATCGAGAATCTAAGCGAAGCAGAGTTTAATTCTCTGCTTGACTTTGCCCAAAAAGATGTCACCAAAGACATCTGGCTGGATCTAAGGGCCTGGTATGAAATTCACAAAAATGATGTCTCCTCCATACTGGGCGAAAAGCGCGATCACAAACCCAGTGCTTGGGAACTATTTAAGAAAGGATTCGGAAAATGATTCGCAGAATATATTACGCGCTAGATGCTTTTGGCCGTCTATTTTTTATCCTTCTCTGTGTCGTATCAGTTTTAAGTATGCTGGTTGTTGCTGTAAGCATATTTCTTGATGGCCCGACTATGCAGGGAATCCGGACCATCGGCATTAGCATGCTAATGCTGTCCGGCTTATTATTTTGGCTGGTTTTATACTTGCTGGCCCAAACCCTTAATATCAGCGTGGATTTACTTTTTGAAGTCCCCAGTTTGCAGGCAATGGCAAAAAAACCTCTAACCATAGGATTGGGAATAACCATATTTCTGGTTCTGTGGGTCCTGCAGATTTGGGCATTGCCAGAACTTCCAGCTTACCTGGGCTTCATAGCCTTGATGATAATTTCCGGTCTGGCTATGATCGCCTTTCTTACAAAAAAACCAGTCAGCTATACTTACGCAAGTTGGTTGATTTGGTTCTTTGTTCTGGTGTTCGCCGGACGAATCGGATGGGGTTATATCTACCCGCATTGGGTAAATCCTGATGCTAAAAATCCGATCAAAACTTTTTCTTCGGAAAATTATCAAAAAAGATTTTCCGGAGAGGATCCGGTGGTGGTCCAGTTATACACAAATGGAAACATAAAAATAACTGGAGCAGACGAGTTAGAAAAAAAGAACTTTCTGGTTAAACCATCTGGGTTCACCAAAGGCGAGCGTTCCCAGCTCGCAAAAATTTTCGGGCCACTGACTTTGGAAGTTTTTGAGTCGGTGGTAACTCCGAAAAGTTTAGAGCGCAAGATTTTTATCGCTCCAGCTGGTTGTTTGGTTAATCGTAAAATTACCAGACAACCCAACCAATCTGACCGATCTCGTCTCCGCCCCACCGGTTATCAACTAAGCGGAATTGTAACTGATAATTTTACGATTCCGCCCGATCGGCAAGGAAATATTTTTTCGATCGGCGGTCGAAAAACCTTTGGCGTTCAGAGCGATCATTCCCTTTTCTGGGACGCCCTGGACGCCAGGGGCCGGACGATCAAAACATTTCCTGCCGGGGAAGCGTATCCGGTGCCCAGCGGAACCGAAATGGTCCATGTCCGCACTCCCCAAAAAGTAGCGGCATGGATCCGATTCCAACATTTGGGAGACTAGCGAAGCTAGCGTCTCCCCAAACAAAAAGCCTGACCAAGTCCGAAAGCGGATCTTAGCCAGGCTTTTTTTATTAAGTCTTTTATTAGCTTCCGACGGCTCCAAAGATAGGCAAACTGAAGGTTCCGGTGATTCCCAGATACCCAAAGATATAATTGATAAGCAGAGTAACGCCGAAAACCGCGGCTAAGACTATTAGCGACCAAAGGATAGTGTTTCGAGCCACTTTCATCTTTTCCGAATCGCCACCGGCAGTTAAGTATTTAGCGATTGACCAGATGAAGAACATAATAACTCCGATTTGCAAAATCGCCAGAATTATTCCCATGGTGCTTAGCACATTGCACAAAGCTTTATCCGGACCAGTTGCACCTCCGCAATTAATAGCTTGGGTATTGGTGGGAATTGGAGGGGAATCTATGGGGATAGGATCAACGGCTAAAACCGAAGCGAAAATTCCCATTACCGCCATAATCAACACTGAAATTCCGATTATTTGCTGAATTCTTTTATTCATTCTTTACACCCCCTTTCTTTGGCCTTCATATTTTAAATAAATGGTATGTTTATCGCATCGGTAATACCAAAAAACGGTAGCAGATAAGCAATAATAACATCAACTCCAAAAATCACTGCTAACCCGATCACACCATAAAGCATCGCCGATCGTCCGGCTTTGGCTTTGGCTGTATCGCCGCCGGCGCCTACATATTTTCCTATGCCATAAATAAAATATATCACCGCGGCTAATTTTAAAATTAAGATAATCGCTCCCAAAGCTCCCAGGATATTGCACAAAGCGCTATAGGCCTTTAACCCCGGACTCGCACAATTAAGGTTGGGTGGAGTGATGCTAGCCAGCGCATTAATCATTTATAATCGGTTCTTTTATTTGATATTGAATTTGAGCTTCTTGAGCTTGTTTCTCTCCCAAAAAAAATTCATTCACCATATACATTATTCCGGATAAACTGGCTAGAATTGCTAAGCCCACCATAGTCCAGAGCAAGGCCATTTTGGCTTTTTTTATCTCGCCGCTATTGCCGCTGGCGCCGGCGCGGATAAATTTAACTCCAGCGAGCAAAAACATAACCACGGCAACTGGTATGGCAATCGCCACCAGCATTCCTAAAACCGCTCCCACCAAATCGTTTAGAGTATCCCAGGCTAAAGGGTTTTTAAATTCAACGAAATCAGTAACCTCTCCAGCAAGCCCGGCCCCAGGAACTGTTAAAAGTATAAACGCGAGAATGCTTCCTAACAATGTTGATAACTTTTTTAGCATTGCAATTGATTCCACTTTTCATCACTTAATATTTCTGGATTAACCAAGTTTTCCACTAGATAATTTATTATGAGCCAGGCTGACCAAATGATTATCATTCCCAAAAATACTCGGAAAACTATGCCTTTGGCTTTGGCTAAGCTCCCAGGTTCGCCTTTTTTCCAAATCATAATTAGCGCCGCATATCCTAAAACCAAAAGCCCGGCTGGAGTCGCGATATAAAAAGTGAAGACGTCTAAAATATTATTGATGAGCACAAAAAAAAAGCAGAGATTGCATTCCGGCTGGCCTATGCTTCCGCAGGGAATTAGTCGATCGCCAATGGCCCAAGCCAATAAATTATTTAAGTCCATAGCTTTCCACTGCTCTTTCGGCAGCCATTTTTTTTAATGCCACCTGTTCAATCAGATCTTTATAAATATTTCTGATGTTGGAATCTAAAACTGGAAATTCCGGTGAATTTTGCGACAGCTCAATTTTAGGAAAAGGCGAAAGTCCGTAATTTAAAGAAGAAAATTTGTGGCTATCGCTTTTTTTGGCAAACACCATAGCTACTTGGCCAGACAAAAATTCTTCTAAGGAGTTTTTTCTCCGGCTGTTCCAATTATAAACTTTTTTGCTTTCATCGGCAAATTCAGTGTAAAACTTTAAGGCGTTAACTAAATTATCCTGATCAGCCAGAAGCGAAAGAATCTCCGCCGAATATTCAACATTTTCCGCTCTTCCCAAGGGAAGGCCAAATTCCGGAATCAGATCCTTCAATTCCTGCCAAGTTAAAGGCGGAATAGTTAAAAAATCTTTATTATAAAATAATACCAGCCGATCTTGAGAAAGCTCGTTTATTGGCGAGATGTCTTTTCGGCTAGAAAAGAAAAAACCATAAAGCATTATTATGGACCAAATCAGAAGCAGGACAATTATTAAGTAAAAGATTAGCTTCATTTGCGAAATACTAAGCCAAAATAAAAATCTCCCGCTTGCTTTAATTCTCTTTCCGGATCTTGGTTCACGAGATCTATAATTTCTTCCGAGGAAAAAACGCGGTTATCTTTGGGCATAAAAAAATTTTTCGGATGCGGATTCCAATCCACAACCACTAATTTGCCTCTTGCTTTCAGCACTCTTTTGGCTTCTCGAATTATATTTTCTTTTTTTTCCGATTGGAAAAGAATGTTAGCGAGAATCACCGTGTCCTGGGATTCGTCGGCTAAGCCCGAACCCCGATCTTTTTCCAAATCCGCATGAATGGTTTTTATATTATGCAGATCTAAAATTTCAGCGCGGGATTCCAGAATCTCCAAAGCCCGGCTTTGCACATCCACAGCAGAAACTTCTCCAGACTTGGCCACGGCTTGAGCCATAAAAACCGTTAAAATACCGGATCCGGAACCGAAATCTGCCACCCGATCTCCGGGACGCAAACCGATTTCATAAATTAATTTTTGCGGATTTAAAAAATCCATCCTAGATTTTGTTGTTTGTTGTTGGTTATTGGGGATTTATTTAGTTTATACTTCGGATACCGAAGCTACTTTATCTCCTTTATCCAATCGCATGATCCTTACTCCTTGAGTGGCCCGGCCCATTTTAGAAATTGAAGATGCTTTAATGCGAATAATCTGACCTTTGGCTGAAGTGGCGACCAATTCCTGAATCTCGGAAGAAAGAACCATTCCCGAAACCAATCTGCCGGTTTTAGAATTTAAATTCATGGTTTTGATTCCCCGACCGCCGCGCTTCTGCAGTTTATATTCCTTCAAATCGCTTTTTTTGCCGTAACCGTTTTCCGAAATAACCAAAAGCTCGGCTCCTTGAATCAAATCCATAAGCACCAATTCGTCGCCTTTTTTTAAATTGATTCCCCTGACTCCCCGAGCGGTTCTGGACATGGAGCGAATCTCGCTTTCTTGGAATCTGATGGCCTGGCCTTGAGCTGAAACCAATGTTAATTCTTCCCCTTTTTTAACCGCCAAGGTCCATCTCAATTCATCCCCGGATCTCAAATTCATAGCTTTTAACCCCGAACGCCGGATATTGTCAAAAGCGTCCCGCCGAGTTTTTTTAATTATACCATTTTTAGTGGCCATGGCCAAAAAATCCGCCTGACTGTCGGATTTAACAATCGCGGTCACTTTTTCGCCTTGCTCCAATTCTAAAAAATTAACCAGCGCCTGGCCGCGAGCGGTTCTGGTGCCTTCGGGAATTTCGTAAGCTTTGATTTCAAAAATCCGGCCCAGGGAAGTAAAAAACAACAAACGATCGTGAGTATTGGCAGTGAGCAATTGGTTAATTATATCATCGCCGCGAGTAGAAATGCCGACGATTCCTTTACCGCCACGATTTTGAACGCGGTAAATTTTAGGATTTATTCTTTTGATGTAACCGCCTAAAGTGGCGGTGATAATCGCTTCTTCGTTGGGAACCAAATCCTCTTCGCTGAATTTAGAAACCGAACCCTTGTAAATTTTAGTCCGACGCTCGTCAGCGTGTTTAAGCTTGGTCGCTTCCAATTCTTCCACGATTTTATTATTCATCTTTGGGGCCGAAGACAAAAGCCCTTCCAGATAAGCCATCAGTGCTATTTTTTCTTCCCGTTCAGTTTTTATTTTAGACCGCTCCAAAGAAGCCAAAGATTGCAAGCGCATTTCTAAAATCGCTTCGGCTTGTTTTTCGGAAAAAGCGAATTTCTTAATTAGATTTTCCTTGGCTTCACCGCGATTAACAGATTTTTTAATTAGCACAATAATTTCATCGATATTGTCCAGGGCCTGATTAAGCCCCTCCAGGATGTGCAGACGTTCTCTGGCTAATTTAAGCTCAAACTGACTGCGGCGCCGAACCACTTCCTGGCGATGCTTGACGAATTCATTGAGCAACTCTTTTAAAGAAAGAATCTTGGGTTGAATTCCGTCTACCAGAGCCAGCATGTTAAAATTGAATCTTTTCTGCAAATCAGTTAAAGAATACAGTTTATTCAAAATTTTCTGCGGCACCGTATCGCGACGTAATTCAATCACTACGCGCATTCCCTTGCGGTCAGACTCATCGCGCACATCTTTGATGCCGGACAGTTTTTTGTCTTTGACCAACTTCGCGATTCTTTCTATCAGCATCGCTTTATTAACCTGATAAGGAATTTCCGTGATAATAATTTTTCCTTCTTCAGCGCTAGCCTTTCCTCGAGTTGTCACTCCGCCTCGACCGGTGGTATAGGCCTCAAGTAAAGCTTTTTGATCATAGATTGCGCCGCCGGTAGGAAAATCCGGACCACCGATAAGTTCCATTAAATCCGCAATCCCGCAATCCGGATGGGCTATTAAATAAACTAGAGCTGAAATCAATTCTCCTAAATTATGCGGCGGTATATTAGTAGCCATGCCTACGGCAATGCCCATGGTGCCGTTTAATAAAAGCTGGGGAAGACGGCTGGGCAGAACCGACGGCTCCTCCCGGGAGTTGTCGTAGTTTAAGCGCCAATCAACAGTTTCTTGATCGATGTCGCAAAGCATTTCTTCGGCGATTTTAGTCATCCGGGCCTCGGTGTAGCGCATAGCCGCCGGAGCGTCGCCGTCAATTGATCCCCAGTTACCTTGGCCGTCAACCAAAGGATAGCGCATCTTAAAGTCCTGGGCTAAAAGCGCCAAAGAAGGATATACTATAGCTTCGCCATGAGGATGATAATTTCCCGAAACATCGCCACAAATTTTGGCTGACTTTCTAAAACGCGCTCCGGAAGTCAAGCCCAAATCGTGCAAAGTTTTTAAAATTCTTCTCTGCACCGGCTTTAAGCCATCGCGCGCGTCCGGGATTGCCCGCGACATAATAACCGACATGGCGTATTCCAAATACGCGCTCTCCATTTCCTCCACTATGTCGCGTTTTTCTATTTTACCTATATTCATAATTCCAAAGGCAAATGCAATTCTTTATTTTCTATTAAGCCAGAGCTATTAATTTCCTTTTTAATATCCGTCTTTAAATTATCCAAAACTTCCGGGGTTTTCAAATTCATCCCCGGAAAAGAAAGGGCCCAAATACCAATAACTAAAGCCATTAACACCGAAACCACTCCCCACCTAATTTTTTTTCGATAGGCCTCGGGCTTATTTTGCAATTTCTTGAACCAAACCATTTTTTATAATTGCTTTTTTCAGCTCGGAAATAATAATCACCTGTCCGGCTTCCAAATCCGGAATTAACTCTTTGCTATTAATTAAAGCTAGGTCCGGAGAAATAAATTCTTTGGGAAAATCTTTATTATCGCCCAAATACAATATATTTATATCTTCTGTATCTAAAGAAAATATTCCCTTTTCCCGCGCTTCTATATACACTCCGGAAACCTCGTATTCTCCGGGACTATTTATAACCAGATCATTGATCTGCAGTTCTTTTTCTTTAATATCAATCTGGGCTTCTCTGGCCTTAATACGAAGAGAATCAGCTAATTTTTCTATGGTCATTAGCATAAATTTTAGCATTGACTAACAAAAAAAACAATGCTAAATTGGCTGATATGCTGATGGAAAATTTATTAAATAAAACTCCGGAAATAAAACCGCCCTTGCTTGGAGATTTGGTCGTGGGCAAGGTGATTGATATCAGTTCTAACAGCGTTTATATAGATTTGGGAGCCCGGGGCACCGGAATAATTTTTGGCATTGAGTTGCGAGACGGAATGAAAACTTATGAAAACCTAAAAGCCGGGGATGAAATCTCGGCTACGGTAGTTGAACCGGAAAATGAAAACGGTTATATAGAACTTTCTTTGCGCGAGGCCTCTTTGGAAAAAGCCTGGAAAACTTTGGAAGAAAATCTGGACAAAGCTGAATCCATGATCGCCAAAGTGATAGATGCTAATAAGGGAGGATTGATTATAGAGCTGAACAATATCACCGGATTTCTACCAGTTTCCCAGCTTTCTCCGGATAACTACCCTAGAGTAGAAGCCGGAAATCGCAATCAAATCTTGAGTCATTTACGCGGCTTTATAGGAAAAGACCTTAAAATTCAAATTATCGGCCTAGATCAGGAAAAAGAAAAACTGATTGTTTCCGAAAAAGCCCTGCGCCAGGAAGAATTTGATAAAATCATCGCCAATTTAAAAATCGGCCAAGCAGTTGAGGGCGTGGTCACCGGCATCGCTCAATTCGGAGTCTTTGTCAAGTTTAAGATTGCAAGTCGGGAAATGGAAGGCTTGGTTCACATCTCGGAGTTAGCCTGGCAAAGAATTGAAGATCCGGCGGAAATTGTTAAAGTCAACGATCAAGTTAAAGCCAAAATCATATCTTTAGACAATAATCGAGTGGCTTTAAGCATTAAAGATCTGAAAAAAGATCCTTGGATAAAAATCAGTAAAAAATACCAAACTGGCGACATTATTAAGGGAAAAGTAATTAAAATTGATAATTTCGGTGCTTTTGTGGAGCTGGACAAAGACATTCACGGATTAGCTCATATTTCGCAATTTAAAGCCGGCGAAATAGATAAAAAACTAAAATTAGGCAAGAAATATAATTTTAAAATTTCCAGCATTGAAGCTAAGGAACATAGAATGGGTCTAGAGCTTTGCCCCGCTAAAGCAAAAACTAAAAAATCACGATCTCCGGCTGAAAATCAGAGTTAATTCGAATTTCTATAGGTTCGGCAAAAATTATGTCTTTTCCCTGAACCACCACTTTGGCAATCCAGCCCTGCATGGTTTCTTCTGACCAGCTTTGATCAAAAACAAAATTTCCCAAAGAATAAAAAATATTTTTATTCTGATAAATTTCCTGCTCCTCTCTAACATGAGGATGGTGGCCGATAACTAAATCCGCGCCAGCGTCAATAGCTTTATGAGCGAACATTTTTTGCTCTTCGCTGGAAGTTAATTGGTATTCAATTCCCAGGTGCATAGAGACAATGTTAATATCTGCCGCTGGCAGAATAATCTCTTCCGGCAGAGGATGGGTATAGCTGGAAAAAGCCACGCTGGCCTCTCCCAAATAAAAAATCGGCACCAGACCCAGCCCGGAAGGAGAAATTCCAGCTTTTTTTAAACGTCTCGTCGTATCTTCTTTAGCTTCGTTTCCCCAATCATGAATATGATTATTGGCAATAGACAAAACATCAAAACCCGCTCTTAATAATCCTTCCATAGCTCGCGGATTGGCGCGAAAAGAATATTTTTTTCCGGTATCAGCTCCTTTATCGGAAAGCGGCCCTTCTAAGTTGCCGAAAGTTATATCAGCCAAGGACAAAAAATCCCCGATTTTTTTAAAGGGCCAAGAATAATCGTTAAATTTTTCCATCCGGGAATTAACTCCCCGAGAGAGCATGATGTCGCCGACAAAATACAATAAATATTTCCGAGGAGTTTTGCTAGCTTCCCCGGTTTCTTTCGCCACTAAAAAACCAAAAAATAAAACTAGAAATAGAAAAAAAATAATTCCGCTAATTTTTATCCCTTTCATCCAATTATTAAAGCAGTGTCGCGATAATTAAAGCCACAATAGACATCAGCTTGATCAAAATATTTAAACTAGGTCCGGCGGTGTCTTTAAAGGGATCGCCCACCGTGTCTCCAACCACCGCGGCTTTATGCGTTTCCGATCCCTTGCCGCCCAAATTTCCAGCTTCAATATATTTTTTAGCATTGTCCCAAGCGCCGCCGGCATTAGCCATCATGACCGCCAAAAGAAACCCGGTAGCAATAGCTCCCAAAAGCATACCGGCCAAAGCCGCTTTTCCCAAAACCAAACCTACCAAGACCGGAGAAGATACCGCCAGCACGCCGGGAATAATCATCTGCCTTAAAGCCGCTCGGGTTACAATGGAAACCACTTTAGCGTAATCCGGAATTCCACCTTTAAGAAATTGCCGGCGCGATTCTTCGATAACTGATTGAGCGGATTTCCCCACCGCGCTCATAGAAATAGAAGAAAAAACAAAAGGCAAAAGAGCGCCCAGCAACAAACCAATAACCACCAATGGCTCCAGCAGATTAACTATATCTATCTTGGCAACTTGAGAAAAACTGACTGCCAAAACCAAGGCAGTGAGTCCAGCTGAAGCAATGGCAAAACCCTTGCCGATAGCGGCGGTAGTATTGCCTACTGCATCCAGTTCCTCGGTTCTTTCCCTGACCTCTTTTCCCAGGCCCGCCATTTCGGCAATGCCCTGCGCGTTGTCAGCCACCGGGCCGTAAGTGTCGGCGGCTAAAGTTATACCTAAAGTAGCTAGCATTCCCACTGCCGATAAAGCCACGCCGTAAATTCCGGCTAGATAAAACGCTAAATAAATCGCTCCGGAAACAGTTAAAACCGGAATTATGGTGCTCATCATTCCCAAAGCCAGACCGGAGATGATATTAGTTCCGGAACCGGTCTGCGCGGCCTTAGCCAATTTTTGGGCTGGCGGATATTTTCCGGAAGTATAAAGCTCGGTGATTTGGCCGATAATCACTCCGGCCAAAAGTCCGGATAAAACCGCCAGATAAATTCTTTGATCGGAAACTACGAAATAAGCAAAAACGGCAAATAAAATCGCCGCTAAATAAATCCCGGAGTTCATAATTTTATGCGGCTCGCCTTTTTTTCTAAAATTTATAAATAAGATTCCGATTATCGAAGCCGCCAAGCCGACTATGGCCAAAATAATCGGTTGCCAAACCGATACCCCGGCCAGCAAAGTTAAAGCCATAGCGGCGATGATGGCGTCGGAATAACTTTCAAATAAATCCGCTC
>Ga0209541_10003520_pt1 | contig 28720 bp, 27 predicted proteins | sample RifCSPlowO2_01_FD_184027 | JGI IMG/M metagenome (GOLD analysis project Ga0209541, IMG submission 184027) | Groundwater microbial communities from Rifle, Colorado - Rifle CSP2_plank lowO2_0.1 (SPAdes) (version 2) | ecosystem: Environmental > Aquatic > Deep subsurface > Groundwater | place... | reverse complement strand
CCTTCTTTGCACGATACCTTCCTCTTTTTTCAACAATTTCAAGCCGTTTTAATGTTTCACTGCTTTTGTTTGCTTCTTTTTTGTAAGCCTCAAGAGCGTACTTAAAACATTTTTCCCATATTCTGTAGTGCTTTGATTCAAGCCCTTCTTTTAATAGATGCAAATCAACAGCTTTATCCTCAGCTTTTTCAGAAAAAAACGACAACCCAAAGTCAATAAAATAAATGTCGAAAATCATAGATTTTCGAGCACGATCGAAAATCGCTTTGCGATTTATCGACGTTTCTTTGTTTAATATCATATTTGATGTTGTTAAATCGCCGTGTATTATTGAGTTGTTGTGCAAAATTGCTATTTTTCTTCCAATTTCTTCGCATAATTTTCCGTAATCGGCTTTTTCAAGAATATCTTTAATTAATTTTCCATCAATCTTTTCAATCAGTAAGTTTTCTTTTTCATCGTTATTGATTAATTTTGGAGCTGGAAAATTTATTCCTTCTAATTTTTGCAGTATCTTCGCTTCTCTCCTTGTTCTGAAGCCCCTCAATCTTTCATCAATTTCCTTAATCCTGTATGATTTTAAAAATCTATTTTTGATAATTTTATTATCTTCCAAGAATAATTTTGCTTCTGCACCTTGGGCTATTATTTTTTTCATTTTATTTTTTGATTTTTATTTTATTGGGTTTTTATTTTTGATTGAATTATTAGTTTTTTCTTATATTTAAAAAAAGATAGCCCCGGGCAGATTCGAACTGCCGTCAGAGCCTCTCTACGTAATATTACTCCAGAGGGCCCTATCCTTGACCGCTAGATTCCGCGAGCATGACTCTCTACGGGGCTAAAGCGTCTTAGCGGGGCTATAATAAAAAGAAAAATAGCGTATTTTATAAGTTTTTAGTATGATGCTGAATAAAATATAGTAAGTCAGGGAATTGTTATGTAAAGTTATGAGCCAAACAATGGTAACAAAAATGTTGACTTTTAAATAGTAATAAAAGGCACTGTTACCTTAACTTTTTCGTAAAGTATTTAAGCAAGTATGCCCTATTATAGTTATTCCAGAAATGTCTGGCGAAGTAGCGTTTAGGCAAAGAAGCTCTTTGAAGCATCTCCTCTGCTCGAGAAAGCAAATTTAAAGAGGACATGTCTGCCTCCAAGATTAAATCTTTGAACAAAAGCCGCATCAAAAGAATTTGGGAAATGGTATAAGAAGCCACCTAGACGGCACTTTTTTCTCAGACATGATTAACGTAACAGTCCCGTAATAAAAAAAGATTTATAAAGTTTACAAATATTTATAAAAATATAGTCCATAGAGAGTCAATGTAATAATTCATTATAGACTAATTAAGTGACAAAATGGTTCACCCACTAAATTTAAGAATGGAATACATGTTTGCATTAGAAGAGGTTGTTAGAGATGTTGCAGAAAAAATCTTAGAATACAAAGGTCCAGTGCACGACATAGGTCATATAAGAGGGCATGAGGAATCTAGTATTGATAGATTAGCGTACGAATGTACTATGGGTTCTTTAGAGGAGCATTTTAGCAGATTTTCAGAGAAAAATAGATTTAAAGGAAAATACCTTTTTGAGTTGCATGAACTACAAGACATAGAATCAGAAAAACCGCAAGAAAGCCTTGAAAATAAAAGAAGGGTTTTAAGAATTGATGAAATAGACGGAACAACCAATACAAAAAGAAGTAAAGCTTCTGTACTTGGCTATTCACCAGTTGGAACTGTGGCTATAGCACTATGTGAGGATGAGGGAATGGACTCGATAACAATTGGTGCAGTTTACGATATGCATAATAGAAATATATTTTCTGGTGTACGTGTTGATGATGGTTATATGGCATTTTGTGATAGAACTTTGCTTAATCCAAAAGATTTTGAAGAAAAGCGTGGTGACACTAGCACAAGGATAATGGTTGTAGGCTATTCAAACAGAGAGCGAATAAAGAAGGGCGAAATAGAACAAGCTATTTTAGAAGCTGATAAAACTAAAAAAGATTTTAGAGTATACGATGGTTCTCGAGCAACAACAATTGATATTCTAAATATCTTAAGAAATCAGTTTGATGCTTACATTGATCCAAGAGCTCTTTGGCCAGACAGCGGAGCGATGTTGTATCCATATGATATTGCAAGCGTCATACCAATTGCTTTGGGTTGTGGGTTGGAAATATCTGACATTTATGGAAATCAATTGGAAAAATACACAGGTAGAAATGAGCCATTAACTATTATTGTTGCTAGAAAAGGCTTAAGAGACAAATTTGTTGAGATATTGCGTCCAGTCGTAAGTCAAAATACAGAAAGCTAAAATTAGTTGCATATAGAATAAAATAGTAACAATTTGCAGCTGAAATTATTTCTACTCTTTAACTTCAGCTTTAACCTCTTGTTTTTCTCTTGCTTCAACGCCCAAATACCTTATTTCACACACTTTCAATGGATATATCTTATTGAAGTTTGCCCTCATGATGTCCTGCATCTTGCGGGAGATTAAGTCATTAATAATCTCATCGTACGTCATCTTTTTAATTGTTTTAACAAGAAAGCTTACGATATTGTTTCTAAGTTTTGCGGCAATTGAGCCTTTTACATCCCCTCTTGTGATAACCAATGGCTTGACTCTCAAGAAAACATTATCGCTAGTTTCGCAGGTGAATGCCATGTCCATCTTCTCGCTGTTTCTCCTGACAAATCTCTTGATAGAAGAGGGGATTATCTGGTAGCCAATAATGCTTGTTTTCGCATTATTGCCCTCAACCTCAACAACTTTAAAATGAATATTGATGTTTTGCCTTTTCGTGTCATTTATCAGGTTCATCAAGCTGTGGCTTAGTGTTTTGCCCAGCATTTGATTAGGCTCGTACACTAAAGTTTCCCCTATAACTACATTGTCAAACTGCTTTGGCGCCAATATAGGATACCATTGCTTTTTCTTTAATTTTACAACTTGTTCTGGCATTTTGATTAAGATTTTGGAAATTATTATGGTTTATAAAGGTTTATGTTTTGAGTAATTAAAATCAATAACTACAATAAAAATTATACATTAAAACAAAAACTCATTATGACAAAATAAATTCAATAAAAAACTAGAACGACTTTTAGATTCACAAGGAGAGGAAAGTAAACCGTTGCGATTGTTGTGATGAATAAATCGGCGAAGCCGAGCGTGTGGCGGACAGCGAGGCTGAGCACAATCTATTGAAAATTTGCTTCGCAAATTTTCGGATTGAAAAATTAATTTTAAAAATATAACTAAAATCCTTAAACATCCAGATTAACAACTTCCTTTGCATGCATCTCAATGAACTTTCTTCTTGGCTCTACTTGGTCTCCCATGAGCAAAGTGAACATCTTGTCAGCTTCAACTGCATCCTGAATAGTAACCTGCAGTATAGTTCTGTTATCATTGTCCATTGTTGTTTCCCAAAGCTGCTGGGGATTCATTTCGCCGAGTCCTTTATAGCGTTGCAAGTTTGTTTCTTCTCTCCCTATTTCATTTAGTAGTTTTTCCAATTCTTCATCATTATAAACATATTTTGTGAGCTTTCCTTTGCTTACTTTGTACAAAGGCGGCTGTGCGATATAAACATAGCCAGCTTCTATTAATGGCTGCATATATCTGTAGAAGAATGTCAAAAGTAATGTTCTGATATGGCTTCCATCAACATCAGCATCTGTCATTATCACAAGCTTATGATATCTTGCCTTTGTTATGTCAAATTCCTCGCCAATGCTTGTTCCTATTGCAGTGACCATTGTTATGATTTCCTCATTCTCAAAAATCTTATTGAGCCTTGCTTTCTCGACATTTAGTATCTTGCCCTTCAGAGGTAACACTGCCTGAAATTCTCTGTTTCTTCCCTGCTTGCAACTACCCCCAGCGCTATCCCCTTCCACAATGAACAATTCGCATTTTGCAGGGTCTCTCTCAGAGCAGTCTGCAAGCTTTCCTGGCAAAGAGCCGTGATTTAAGGCTCCTTTTCTTCTTGTCAATTCCCGGGCTTTTTGAGCAGCTTCCCTTGCATGAGCTGCATTAATGCACTTGTAAACAATTGACTTGGCAATCTGCGGATTTTCCTCAAGATAAGAGCTAAGCGAGTCATTTACAATGCTGTCAACAAGCCCCTTGATTTCTGAATTGCCAAGCTTTGTTTTTGTTTGCCCTTCAAACTGCGGCTCGGGAACCTGTATGGAAATCACTGCTGTCAGGCCCTCTCTTGTGTCTTCGCTTGTAAGCTTGATGCCTTTTAGCTTATTCTTCTCAACGTAGTTGTTCATAACCCTTGTCAATGCCGTCTTGAATCCTATTAAATGAGTTCCTCCTTCGTAAGTATTGATTGTGTTTGCAAAAGAGAAGACATTTTCCTGGTAGCCATCATTATACTGAAGCGCGTATTCAAACTGCACCCCATTTTTTCCCTTGTTGGAATAGATTATCTTATGCAAAGGATTTTTGTTCTTGTTTAAGTACTCGACAAAAGAAATTATACCTCCTTCATACTGGAATTCATTTTTCTTGTCAGTCCTCTCATCTTCTATAATTATTTTGACGCCTTTGTTCAGGAATGCAAGCTCCCTCAATCTGCTTGACAATATTTCAAAGCTGAATTCTGTTGTTGAGAATATCTGCTCATCAGGCAAAAATTTTACAATTGTCCCAGTCTCCTTTGAATCAGTATCGCCAATTATTTTTAATTCTGTAACAGGATTTCCATACTGGTATTTTTGCTGGTAGACTTTGCCATTTCTTTTCACTTCAACAATAAGCTCTTTGGACAAGGCATTTGTTACAGATATTCCAACTCCATGCAGTCCACCGCTAACTTTATAGACTTTCTTGTCAAATTTGCCCCCTGCATGAAGCCTTGTCATTACAACCTCTACAGCAGGCCTGTTCAGTTTTGGATGCATGTCAACAGGAATTCCTCTTCCATTATCGCTTATTGTAATAAAGCCGTCTTTGTGCATGATAATAGAAATCTTGTTGCAGAATCCGGCTAATGCCTCATCAATTGAATTGTCAACAGCCTCGTAAACAAGATGGTGCAGTCCTTTTGCATCAGTTGAGCCAATGTACATTGCCGGACGTTTCCTAACCGCGCTTAAGCCAGCCAAAACTTGAATGTCTTTTGCCTCATAGCTTGACTCGTCAGATTTTGTTATTTCCTGAGTTTGCGGATTTTGTTCCATTTTTAGTTTTGATTCAGTTTTAAGATTTTATCTTTTAATTTGATTTAATTTACTTTTATCTTCAATCCGTTGCCTTCGGCAACAAATTTTAATGCTCGGCGTAAATTGTCTGCCATTAATTTACGCCTCGCCTATGTATTCAATAAAAAAATTAAAAGCGGGTCACCTTATTCACTTGTTAATCTAAAGGTCGCTCTCGTTTATTTTTTTATAATTTTTAATTTGTTTAATGCAAATTTAATTTATTTTTTATTTTAACTCATTAATTTATTTAATCAACATAATCCATCTAGTTTTATGTCTAATTTCGGTTTATATGAAAATTATTAAAACCCCAAATTTATAGTCGATAAAATAGTATTTAAACCCATGATTTTTAGAGAGCCTAACTATATAAACCTTTCGTTCCTAGAATGGCTTTTTAAGGGTTAAAATGGGCAAATTCTGCCATTTTAAAGGGCAGTAATTACACAAGACTTACCAATTCAGCAGAATTTGAACATGCTCAAAAATCTATGATTTTTGACAAGGCAGAATTTAAGCCTTTTAAGATGACTGTTTGTAGTTCACAAATGCAAAAATTGAGTTTATATTTGACTTACCAGAGATTTGATAAAAAGCACTAATAAACGAAATATATTTAAATATAATACTTCAAGATATAAAAATATAGGAAAAGAGGTTACCTTATGATATCAATTCAAGTTATTAAATGGTCTTTCTATTACAACCCTATACCTTTAAAAATCGATAAGTATTTCCAATGTGTAGGGGGTATGCATGGATTCTCTTAATTCGGACCAATTCTCAAGTAAGGTAGAAGAATTTATGTCTACGGTCAGAACTTATCTAGACAAACTTTTTATTGAGAAAGATCATTCTATTAATGCCAAGCTTGTTCTTAATGAGTTAAAGCGCAGGAACATAGACATTGAAAAGCTAAATGAATTCATGAAAACTCTGCCTGAAGAACAATGGAATCTCAAGATATTTTTTAAAAATATTGACAAATTAAATGAACTTTTTGGTATATCAGATGAATTAATAAGAAAATGTAGCGTAGAGGAACTAACAAATAAAAATATTCAAGAAATTAGGTGGAAAGTTTTAGTAGATTCTATGTTGGAATATTCTAAATTTGCAAAAGAATTTTATGATGCACTTAAATATAATGAAACTTCTGATATGTCTATATCTGAAATTAAATTACTTAATGAAATAATGTTAGTGTTTAAATACATACAAGAACAATCAAAAGAACTTTATAATAAATATAAGGATATTAAGTTATCATCTTTCACTATCTTAAAGTTTAACGAAACAAGAATTCCAATTGAATACTTTTTATTAAGGATTATATACATATTTATGCATTTAGATAAAGCTAAAGATAAAAAATTTGAGTATTTTGCTAAACTTCTTGGATCAGAGCGAATATCTGTGTTATACCAACTGGGATTTAAACCTAATTATAATGTTTGAAAAATGAAGTTGTCTTCCGACGTAAATACAATTTTTGCTTATGGTAATTCTAATGATTTATTTCATAATAAAGTTTGGCTTTTTATGGCTAAAAATAAAAGAAATGATTATGTGTTATTAGCAAGAGTAAAACATGTTTTTATATACACTTACAAAGATTATTTGACCACTTGTTGTGCAATAATTGAGATTGCTATTAGAGAAGAAAAAACTAAAAGAAGTAAATCTCCCTCAGAAACTTATAAACCAAGCACTCTCGCACTATCTGCGAATATACACCAACAGATTGAAAAATTTATTAAAGAAAAATCTGAAGAAATAACTTTTAATATAGGTGGTGTTAAAAATTTTATAAATCTACTCTTAACAGAATATTCTATTCCTGAGTTATTTGAAAATAATGGGGTTTTTGGTGAATTTAGAGAGAAGTATAATGTGGAAGCAGAAAAAAGAGCGGAAGAAATTTTAAATAAATTTTTGCACTTTTTCCATAGTTTTTATGTAATGAATATAGAGCAATATGATACTTATGAAGAGTGGATTCAAAAGATTAAAGAAAGTAAATATAAGATATTTGATAATAAGAAAGATTACGAAGATATTTTATTAGCTGCTGAAGATATTATCTTGTAATCAAGATATAGGCACTATGGGGTTTTTTACTTGTGATAAAGAAATACACAGGTCTATAATTGTAGTAGCAAAAGAATATCAACAAAAAATTGGTCACGTTTTGTTAATAAATTAATTATGTATCTTTCCTAATTAGAATGGCTTTTTACGGCTTAAAAAGGCGGAATTTGAGGGTTTTAGACACGTCTATTATTCAAACAATTTCTCAATACCTATTGTATTAGAAAGAGCATTAAAATCATTTTGCACCTTTGCAGAAAACTTTGTGACAAAAGGGCCTGTAAAATCCTTCACAACTGTTATGCTTTTCGGGATTCCCATATAACGAGCAGATGATTCAATAACAATGTAGCCTTCTTCCAGCAAATCCTTAATCAGTTTTTCAACTAAAACCGGGATTTCATTTATTGCTTTAGGTATATCCTTAAAATCATCTATTTTTAAAGCGTTAAGATTCAAGTCAAACTGCTGGTGCAGCTTCATTTTTACCCCCATTAATAATTATCGAGATAATTATACCTCTCCCTGCCTTCAGTGCCTTCCAATAATCTCTCGCAGTCCCTGCACATGTAAGGATCGCTTATCGCGCTTTTCACAATAAAAGTCCCGCAGTTAATGCAAACGTATCTTGCCACTTCCCACCACCTTTTTATACGGCATCCTCATAACCGTTCATAAATGCCTCTTCCATTGGGCTTAATTCATCGTCATCAAGCAATAATTCCCTGACATTTTTTGAATAGATGTTATTGCCGTCATCGCTTTCTTCATCGCTGTAATGCCTTTTTTTTAGCACATCATCACCCCACTTATCAACAAATGTTGGGTTTTTATATAAATAATTAACCTATATAACATATATACTATATAAAAAAGAATTTATCTATATATCACAATATATTCTACAATATCTATAATTTTTAATAATAATCTTTATATATGCCTTAATTTTACATAAGCAAAACAAATTAGCCCAAAAGGGGGTGGTTAATATTGATGTCAGAAAATTGATAAGCTTCGGTAAAGGCTCTTATATCATATCAATGCCAAAGAGCTGGGTTGAAAAAAATAATTTAAAAAAAGGCGACTTGATTTCTGTAAGCGATGATGGCTTTGGGCTGACTCTAAGCGCAAACCAGCAGGAAAAAAAACTGGATTTTAAAGAGATAGATATAGATTCTAAAAATAAGGATATTGAAATGCTGAAAGCAGAAATTGTATCTTCTTATTTAAATGGCTATGACACAATAAACATCTTATTTGATAATAATGATAAAGGAGCTCCTAAGATAAAGGATATAATCAGGAATCTTTCTGGCTTGGAGATAATGGAGCAAACTTCTACAAGGATTGTTGCGAAAAACCTAATCAATATCAATGAAATATCCATCAGCAACATAATAAGAAGGATGGATATAATAACAAGGGCTATGATGGAAGACACAATATTATGCTATAGGGGGCATTGCAACTATGAGAGCATACACAACAGGGATTTTGATGTGAACAGGCTTTATTTCCTTGGCTACAGGGTTTTAAAAAACGCAATGAAAAACCCCCGTATTGCTAAATCTCTTGGCATAGATTCATGGCAACTTCATAGCGATATAATCACTATTTTAAGGCTGGAAAAAATAGCAGACAGGCAGAAAAGAATTGCAAGATACTTGTCCACAGCTAACTTTGAAAGAGCAACGCTTGCAGAGCTTGACAAGATACACACTGACATAAGCGAGGCTTACAATGAAGTCATGAAGTCCTATTATAATCAGGATAAGAAGGCTGCAATCGGCATAGAAGTGACAAATAAAGATAGAACTGCAGTTTGCGACAAATTCCTAGAAAGATATACAAACATGCATGCAAGCACTAAAAGCAAAACTGCAAACTCAAATCTAGTAGCAATCGCTAAAATTGTTGAAAATCTCAAAGCCACAGCAGTCGAGGTAAGGAATACAGCAAGGACAGTGCTTTGTTATGAGTGAAATCTTAATTTTGTTTTTCTTTTATTGACTGCAAATGTTTTTAAAAGAATTGCTATTTCTAAGTTGGTTAATATGGAAGAAAAAACCTATAAGTGCAGAAGGACTTAACATTGGGCAGAGAATGTATACTAAGTTTATGCTATCAGTTGCAGCCGCAGGTTTTATTGGACTGGGTGGTGTTGTTTATGGCACATATATCTCCCCTTATGATTCAAATCGTGTACTTGGAAGAGTGCAAAAAATAGAAGCTGAAATTCCTAAATTGACAAGAGAGATTTCTGATTTATTTAGAAAGGGCGAAGCCAGAGGATCACCTGATAGAGTTTATCAATATTCTACCAATCAACTTGATTTAGCTAGAGAATATAGGGTATTAATGTCGCGAGTTGAAGTTAGAAACGTAATTAGACAACAGGATATGTATGATAAAATTACTTGGGTAAGCGGAGCCGCATTTGTTGTTGGCTTGTTAGGAGCGCTACTTACGGGAGGCAATCCAGCCAAGAAGGAGGGCACTATCGAATTTCATTTAACTGATGAAGACTCAACCAAATAATTGTTTAAATTATACTTCTCAAGATTGAAATACCAAATCTTTTTAAATTGACCTTGTTTACTTGTATTCAATAAAATGTCATTATCTAGAATTGAAAGTGCACTAATAGGAGTAGCGGTTTTTGGATTAAGTGGACTCGGCGGTATTATTATTGGTGAGTCATTTTATGAAGCTCGGCTTCGCAATATAAGACATGCTAATCCTGGAATAGCCAGACTACATGAAGTTCGACAAGAGCTTTCAAAAACAGTTAAGGAAGTTGATTCCCATAATGCAATACATACAAAATATAGAGATCCCCAAGTTGTTAGGAATTTATTGGAAAGAAGATTGCGCAAGCTTTCCAACGAAAGAGAATCGCTAGCATCATTTCCGTATGCAGAAGATATTGCAAAAGAATACGGTGATCTTGAACAATATCCAACTAACACCAGACTAGATAGTCCGGAAGGTTTGATTTTTTTTATTTCTGCGTTTATAGGTGTTGGTGGAGGAGCAATAGTATACACATACAGAAGGGATAAAGCCGCAGAAAAACTAGGTGATATCTAACCAACGTATATGATTCTGAGGCACAAGATAAGGCACTAGTATCCTCTAAATGAGAGTTTATTCTTAAACTTCTCCAAAACAGTTACAGTTTCATTACCATTTCTCACTTCCCCAACAACACCACCATCCTTTGCAATCTGCAAAATATCATCAACATCTTCTTTATTGCAAATCACAAAAAATCCCATTCCCATGTTGAAGGTTTTGTACATTTGTTCATCACTAAATCCAGATTCTTTTTGCATCAAACTAAAAACTGCTTGCGGTTTTAATGGCGTGTTAATTCTGAATTCAACTTTTTCTTTAATTCTATTGAAATTCTTTAAGCCATAACCAGTGTTATTTATACCAACAACATCAAAATTTTTTGATATTTTTGCCATAGTTTGAATATAGATTTTTGTTGGCTCCAACAGAATTTTGCCGATTGTTGAACCATCAAATTTATCATCCAAATTAAATCTGCCTTTGTATTTTTTCTTGAATTCTTGCCTTGTCTCAAAATCCCCTTTCAATAAATAATGCCTTAAATCTGTATAGCCGTTTGAATGAGTCCCAGAGCTTTTTAATGCAATTATTTTTTGTCCAGCTTTTACTTTTCGTCTATTTAATTTTTGTTTTTCAATGAAACCTACCATACAACCAATGATATCAAAAGCATAACCGCTTTTTGGCGAACTTAATAATTCATCTACTGAAGCAGTTTCTCCTTTTCCAAAATTAATCTTAATTGAATTTTTTAAAATATTTGAAGCATTGCATTGCTCTAAACCTTTTGACATTCCTTTCACTATATCTCCTGTTATTCTTTTTTCCTGTATTTCAGATTGGCACAATATGCAATTCATAAACAAAAAAGGGCTAACTGCGCCTAAAGTTGCCAAGTCATTTGCACTCATGGCAACGCAATCAATGCCAATTGTGCCGTATTTTTCCATGGCTTCTGCAATTATTATTTTCGTGCCTACGCTGTCAATAGCAGTTGCAATGTAATGCTTAGGAAAAACCTCATTATTTTCATAAAGCTCAGCAAACATGCCTTTGCTTTGCTGAAGCATATTTGATTTTAAAGAATTAGGAATTGCTTTTTTAATGGCATCAACAGCTTTTGATTCCCGCTCTTGGTAGCTTTGCTTCATATTAAAAGAGTAAGAATTGGTGTTTATAAAGGTTTTTAGCTAAAGTTTACAATATAATTAAATCCCTATTATTTACAATATAATTAAATCCCCATTATATTGTATCCAGCATCCACAAAAATAACCTGCCCAGTTATTGCCTTTGACAAGTCGCTGCAAAGAAATAATGCGCAGTCTGCAACTTCGTCTGCTGTAATGTTTCTTTTTAATGGCGCTTTTGCAACATAGTTTAGAAGCATCTCTGGAAAGTTTGCAATGCCGGATGCAGCTAGCGTTGCAATTGGCCCAGCAGATATGGCATTGACTCTTATTTTTTTCTCGCCTAAATCGCAAGCTAAATACCTAACACATGATTCAAGAGCAGCTTTTGCAACGCCCATTATGTTGTAGCCAGGCACAGCTTTCTCACTTCCGAGATAAGTCATTGCTATTATTGAGCCATTTTTTTTGAGCATGGGCATTGCCCTTCTTGCCAATTCTATCAAGGAATAAGCGCTTACCTCATGAGCAACCTGGTAGCCTCTTTTGTCAACATCCATAAACTTGCCTTGCAAGTGCTCTCTTTTGGCAAATGCAATGCTGTGAATCAAAAAATCAAATTCTCCAAAATCTTCTTGAATCTTCTTGAAGAAAGAATCCATTTGGGCATCGTCAACAACATCGCATTTTGCATAAACCGGATTGTTTAATTCCTTCATCAAAGGCAAAAATAATTGCTCCACTCTTTCCTGATAGCCTGCTGCAATCCTGCATCCAGCATCATTCAGCCTTTTTGCTATGTGCCACGCAATGCTCTTGTCATTGGCAATTCCAAAAACTATTGCCTTTTTTCCTTTCAGGTCAATTGCAACGCTCATTTTGTCATTACTCCAAAATATTATTTTTTTTATATTACGTCGAAGAAACAATCTTGCTTTATAAATCTTACTGAGAAGCTGGAATTTGAATGAAAGCTTAAGCATTGTCAATTTTTATTATAGCAAAAGACACAAATATTTGGACAATAATCAATGTCTTTTGCTTGTCAAAAATCAAAGATTTTTGAGCATGCTCGGAAATTGTAACAATTTATTATACATTTTTGCAATTTCCGACATATTACGAATGGACAACAATTGTTCAATATTTTTTGTCCGTGAGTATAGTAATAAATCATACTTTCAACTCTTTCTTCCAATAATTGCATATCATCTCGGTTTTTTCTGCGGCAATCCCAACATATTTTTCAGGATTGTTTAGAATTTCCAATTGCTTTTTATTGAATTTTTTCAAATATTGTTTTATTGATTTATCTTTTTTAACCAAGGAAATTAATGGAATTTTGCTCAATTGCGATTTTAAAGTCATTTCCCTTACATATTCATGCGCATCAGGATGCCCGTTTGCAGCCAGCAAAATGTAAAGCGGCTCTGCAACAATCATATTTTTATTCATGTCAAAATTTTTCTTCATATTTTCCTTGTCAACAGCCAATTCAGACATAACTCTATTCAGCCTTAAAACAGAAACGTAAAACCCAGCCAATATTTCCGGGATGAACCTCATTGATGCGGAATTTGTCAGGTCTCTCTGGTGCTCAGATACTTGGTCCATGTAAATTGTCATCATTCTCGGCATAAATTCTTTCCACATGCTTTTTACATTCTCGAAGTTTATTGGATTTCTCTTCTGCGGCATGGTTGATGAGCCAACCTGCTTTGATTCAAAAAATTCCCCAACTTCGCCAATTTCATTTCTTTGAAGATGCCTCATGTCATCAGCTAAATTTGCCAATACTCCAAATGCAGAGATAATGCCGCTTAAGTAATCAGCCAAAAACTCTGCTTCAACAATCTGCGTTGAAATTGGAGATGCTTTTAGCCCAAGTTCATTTAGGACTTCTTTCTCAAACTCAACAGGCTCATTAAAAAATAATGAGGATGCATTGTAAGCTCCTACAGCGCCTGCCATTTTTCCCCTTAAATTGTTTGCTGCTTTTCTGATTTTTAGTATGGAATTTCCGAGACGGCTTACATACTGCGCAATTGCAAAGCCAAATGTAATTGGCTCAGCATGCTGCCCATGTGTTCTTCCAATCTGTATTGCACCTTTTTCCCTAAGAGCAAGATTAATTAATATTGACTGGAATTTTAATAATTCTGGAATTAGAGCATTATTTGTAAAATCCTTGTACCTTAATGCGTCAGCAGTTGCAATTATGTCATAGCTTGTAGCTGTAAAATGAACAAATGGCTTTGTTTCTTCGCTTACCTTATTCCTTATGCAGTTTGACAACGCTCTTATGTTATGCTTTATCCTGTCTTCCTCGGCATAGACTTGCTCTGGAGTGACTTGTCTGCATGCCTTTTCCATCTCATCAGCAATTCTTTTCGAGCAGATTTGGTTTTTTGCAAGAACTCTTGTAAGAGCTGATTCAACCTTCAAGGCATATTTTATAAAAGCTGCTTCAGAAAGGTATGGCTGCAATTTTGCAAATATATTCTTATTTCTTCCATAATACCTGAAATCAAGCGGGCTTATTGCATCAAACAAGTTTATTTTTTCCGGCACTAAATAAGGGCCTTCAATGCTTTTGTCTATATTTATTAATTGAAGAATTTGCCTTGTCAGCTCATTTTCAAGGTTCAACACAATAACTTTCCTGTTTTTCTCGCTAACTTCCTTGACAATGTTATTTTTTTTGAAAACCTTTATGCATGCATGCACTTTTGCAGGAGAGCATTTTATTCTTCCTGCAATCTCTCTTATATGCAGTTTTTCTCTTGAAAGAAGTTCAAGTATCTGTACGTTTATTTTTGTGAAAATATTAGGCAAATCTTTCATTTTCCCACCATTATTTAAATTTCAATATTAAGGAATTTTCTTGCTAATAGTCCTATAAAAAAGCTTATTATCATCACACCTAAACTTATGAGTGCCATTTCTAAAAATCTTTTTTTAAAAGGTATATTTTTAGCGACAGAGATATAAAAGTTAAAAATTAAAATGATTAGCAGTGCAATAATCAATGTTGTTGCTAAAGATAGTAAAGAACTTTTAAAGATAAAATAAGGCAGGATTAATAAAAAAACCGCAAGAATATAAGCAACACCTGTGTAAAGGCTTGCTTTTATTGGTTCTCTTGTTCCTTCCTCCTTAGTGGAGAGGTACTCTGAACCAGCCATTGAAAGTGATGCGGCAATGCCGCTTATAAGCCCGGCAATTGCAATAATTCTTGTTTCTGTAAACGCCAATGTAAAGCCTGCAAGAGCCCCTGTTAACTCAACCAAAGCGTCGTTTAAACCTAGGATTATAGAGCCCGTATACGTCAATTCCTGCTTGCCTAACAAATCCAAAAGTTTGTCTTCATGATTTTGCTCATCTTTCAGGATGTTCTTAATTTTAGGATGGATCTTTTTCAGCTCTTCATAAGCTGTTTGCGCAGCTTTTTCGCCTCTTTCCATCAGCCTCAAGCCAAAATTTAAGCCCAGAAATTTTGAAATTAGGCAGTAAAAATGCGCCTTGAAATAATTTGGCGCTATGACTTGATGTGAGTAATTTTTCCAGAAATTGTAATGGGAAAGCTCTTGGGCCGAGATTTTTTCAAGAATTCTTTTGATTTTTGCATTTCTTGCTATTTCAGAGAGCTTCTTGTAAATTATATGCTCTGTGAGCTCGTTCTTTTGGGCCCTTAGGATTCTGTTTTTTAAGTTTTGGCCTATTTCCATCATTATGCAAAAATCGTTCATTATTTATAAACTTTTCTATTTTTTAAAAAAGAATGTTCATTAAATATTTAAGACCATTTTGTCCTTGGCAAGAACAATATCTCCTTTAAACTCCTTACAAGCTTCTTTTTTGATGCCTGTTTTTAGAACATCAGGATAAAAATGAGTCAATACCAGCCTTTTAACATTCGCTTGTTTTGCAATTTTCCCGGCAAGGGAGGGAGTTAAATGGCCTTCGACCTTCTTACTATCCGGAAAGGAGCACTCTGTTAATACAACATCGGCATTTCTTGATATTTTTATTGTTTCGCTGCAATATTCTGTATCGCCTGTGTAGACTAGAGATTTGTTTCCATGCTCAATTCTGTACGCAATGCTTTTAGTTGCAGGGCTGTGTTTAATTTGCTGGGTTTTTATCTTTATATTGCCAATTTTTATTTCTGAATTTTTCAATTCTTCAATAATAAAATCAAAATGCAATTTTGTCGGTTTCAATAATTTTTTAATCAGAGCTCTGCAATATTTTTTGAGTCCATAAGGTCCGTAAATATTTAACGCCCTTTTCCTTATTCCGCCGTAATTATTGCTCCAAATGATGGCACCTAAATCATTGATGTGGTCGTTATGGAGGTGCGTGTAGAAAATATTGTCAATCTCAAACAAATCCGCTTTTACCTCCAATAACCTTCTTATAGTCCCTGCTCCAGTGTCAAGCAATATTTTTCTGTTGCCTGCCTCTAACAGGTATCCTGCACAATTTCTTTCCAATAAAGGAACTGCTGTTCCGCTTCCCAGAATTATTAATTTCATTTTTTGACAAATTCCAAGAGCTTATTGTGAATTTTGCCATTTGATATAATATACCTTGTATCGTGGAAATCCCATTTTTGTCCATGTAAGTTGGTAATTTTCCCACCAGCTTCTTCAACAAGCAGAAATCCTGCTGCGACATCCCATTCCTGAGTTGTCAAGACTATGAATCCATCGCATTTGCCGCAAGCAATAAGCAATAAATGGTAGATAGCAGAGCCAAAATTCCTTATATCGATAGCTTCATGAATTAATTTTTCCAAGAACCCTATTTTTTCTTTTCTGTTGGCATAAGAAAATTCCATCAGTATAAATGAGTGGTCAATGTCCCGCTTGGCTGAAACTTTCAATTTTTTTCCATTCAAAAATGCTCCTCTGTTTTTTTCCGCAATTGCCCTTAGCTTTAGCATTGGAAAATTAAGAATCCCGAGAATTACTTCATTTTTGTATTCCAAGGCAATTGAGGTGCCAAAAATAGGGATACCGCGCAAGAAGTTGTGCGTACCGTCTATTGGGTCGATTACCCACTTGTAATCTGAGTTATTGTCCTCAAAACCGCTTTCTTCCGTAAGAATGCTGTGATTTGGGAAATATTTTTTTATTGTTCTTTTTATTGCCTTGTCAGCTTCCAAATCAGCAACAGCGACAAGACTTTTGTTGGGCTTGATTTTGACTTCTACCTTTCTGCCGTAATATTTTTTTAGAACTTTTTCAGCTTCTCTTGCAGCAAGAAGCATTACTCTTTTTTCTTTGGAGAGGTTCATAGAGGAAATCAGTAAAAGAAAGGTGGTATTAAAAGGTTTTGAAGGATCACCTCCCGGGTTTTCTTCCAAAACAATACAATCCAGATTTCTCAAATAAGTTTAGTACTTCCATGTGAACTGTCCTAGGTTTAACCAACTCTGGAATAGGCATTAATCGAACTTGTCCTGATTCGTCGAAATTTACAACAGCCATTCCAGATTTTGCGCCATTTAACAAATACTGAACAGCCGCTGCCCCTAATTTTTGACCTATGTATGAATCAGAGTATAATGTGGCACCTCCCCTTACATTGTATGTTGGACTCTGTGTTTTTATATCTAAATTTCTTACATACATTTTAATTCTAGTATCATCTTTTAATCTATCATAAACTAGTTTAGCAAGTACCTCACCAATTCCGCCTAATTTTCCATGACCAAAACTATCTTTACTTTTGTCCTGGTATACTCTCTTTCTTGTTATTGGATGCCCTGTTCCTTCCGCAACTGCAACTAAAACATAGGAAGTTCCATCATTATTTCTTGCTCTTTCCTCATATCTTTTTGCAATAAAATCAAGAGTATACTCCAAGTCTATAGATATTTCAGGTATTAGTATAACATCTGCCCCTCCAGAGATACCAGCTTTAAATGTTACTCTACCGACATCCCTACCAAAAATTTCAACAAAACCTATACTACCATTAGCCTTCAATATCGGGACAAAATCTTCAAGTACATGTTTTGCCCTATTAATTGCAGTATCAATGCCTAAACTATAAACCTGCAAATCGCCATCCATTGTTTTTGGTATTCCGACAAAAGGTATAAAATCCCCATAATCTACTATAAGCCTCGGGATTACACTAAGAGTGTCATCACCACCACACATAATTACTCCATCTATCCCTTCTCTTTTTATGTTTTCCACCACGTGACTTGATACATCTGCCTTTTCAAAAAATCGTCCACCCAATTCACCTGTAAAATTATAAGGATTTGTCCTCGAAGTTTGAGCTAGAGTGCCGGTTAATGAGTGAATTCCTTCCACATCAGAAAGTCTCAAAGGTCTTCTCATATCAAATATAAAACCCTCCCATCCTCTTTTAAAGCTATCAACTGAAATGCCCCAGTTGGTTGCTGTTTTCACTACAGCTTCTATTGTTGCATTTAGTCCGCCACAGTCTCCACCACCCGTCGCTACTGCAATCTTTTTAATCAATTTTTATGCCTCCTAAAAATTAGAGTGATATTTTTTATAATTGTTTTTCAATTTTATTTAAATGAATTCCTAATTCAGAGTGAATAATTGGGATTTTTCTAATTACAACTTAATTCCACTTTTTTCTAAGTTATTCCTTATCCTACCCAATACATTTTCATTCCCTGCCTTAAACTCTTTGCCAGTCACCATCTCATAAGCTGTCATGTATCTTTTTGCAGTTTCTATCCTCACTTCATCTGGAATGCTCGGAATTGAACCTTCCCCAATAAACCCTTTGTTTGCAAGCCATTGCCTTACATATTCCTTATCCAGCTTTTGGGGTTCTTGCCCTTTTGAAAATAATTCTTGATAAGTATCTTTAATCCAGAATCTTGAGGAATCCGGTGTGTGAATCTCGTCAATTAAAACTAGCCCGCCATTAAGCTCGCCAAACTCATATTTTGTATCAACCAAGATTAGATTATTTTTTGCAACAAGCTTTGTGCCAAAATCAAACAAAGCAAGGGCTGCCTTTTCCATTTTTTTGTATATCTTTTCATCCACCAATCCCCTTTTTATTATCTCTTCTCTTGAAATTGATTCGTCATGCAAGCCATGCTCTGCTTTTGTTGAAGGAGTTATAATTGGCTTGTCAAATTTTTGGTTTTTCTTCAATCCTTCCGGCAGGATGTTGCCGCAGAAATTTCTTATGCCCTTCTCATAGTTATACCAGGCAGATGTTGTTGTAACGCCCGTTATATATCCTCTAACAACCATTTCAACAGGATAAGGCTTGCATTCTTTGACAATCATCACATTCGGGTCTGGAACGCTGATTACGTGGTTTTTCACAATATTACTTGCTTTTTCAAACCAGAAAGCTGAAATTTGGTTAAGCACCTGCCCTTTGAATGGAATCGTGCACAAAACCCTGTCAAAAGCAGATATTCTGTCAGTTGTTATGATTATTCTTTTTCCGTCCAGAATGTAATTATCCCTAACCTTGCCTTCATATTTTTTGCCGATTTTGAAGTCGGTTTTATCCAAAGTGTATTTTAATTGGTTTTTTAGAATTGTGTCGGAGAGCATTTTGGTTTAGTGGTTTAAATTTTTTTTGGTTTTTTGATTGTTTATTGGGCGCCAGGGCTGGGACTTCCACTAAGGAAGTTTTGAACCCAGATGGGTGCGAACCCACTTGCTTTTGAGGCAAGCGCAATGCCTGCTTCTGCCACCCTGGCTCTACCCAGGCGAAAAGTTTATAAATACCTGCATCTAAATTACTTCTAAATGGGTGCGAATCAACCTGAGGTTCAATAGCCTGTTTCTGTAACCCGGGTTTTTATTATTTTTTGAATGTTATGTACGATATTCCTACAGTTAAAGTAAAAAATCCAATAAATAGAATCTGACATTTAATCATAATATAAAAATTTTTTGCACTATTTTCACTTATTTGATTCCAAAACCTTTTTCCCCAGTTCCCTTCTGTAGGTTATTAATAATTCCTCGTATTCATTGTCAATGTTCATTATCTCGACAGCAGCAATTGCCGCATTGATTCCATTGTTTAACCCAACCCACAGGCCATGGCTTGTGTGCTTGAGGAAGTTCAAAGCTGCTCCTGCCTTGTCGTCTTTTTCCAAAAGCAACGGGCAGTAAATGACAAGCTCGCCTTTTTTCTCGATGGGCTCGTCAAAATAAGTGAATTCTATATTGATTGTTTTAGGATTTGGCTTATTGTCAAAAACAGGAATGATATTGAATTTCTTTAAAGTTTCTATTGCTTTTTTTGCAGCATCATTATTTTTGTCTCCAATTATTGTCACGCTTTCGTATTTCTTTATCATCTTTGCGCAGTTTTGAGCAGCAATCTCGCCTTTATTGACGCCAACAGCCAAAACAGGAATTCCAGGAGGCATTTGCGCTATTGCAAGCAAAGCATCCAAGCCTTGATAGTTGCCTCCGCAAGGCACTCCAATAACAGGGCTTATGACTTTTGCAGCAACTACTCCTGGCAAATGAGCAGCCAACCCAGCTCCTGCAATTACAACTGCGTAATCATTCTGCAAAGTTTTTTCAACATCCTTTGGAGTCTTATGCGCAGAACTAACTCTTAACTCAAAATCAACTTTCTCTTTTTTCAAAACTTTTGCTATTTCATTATAGACTTTTTCATCGGTTTTTGATCCGAATATTATTAATGCTTTTTTCATCCAATCACCTATAAAATCTCATATTCCTGATAATGCTCATTAACAAGCAATTCTTTTGCAGCTTTATCAGCAATTTCTTTTGCTTCTTTTTCTTCAGCTTCTATTGTTAAGCTCCACAGTATTGCTTTTTCAACTTTCTTAATATTTTTAAATCCAAGCCGATTTTTTAATGTTGATAGTAAGCCACTTACATCATCATTTATATTTTTTACTAAAATTTTTATATCATTTTCTTTTGATATTGAAAATTCATATGAATGCTTGTTAGCATTAACCAAAATATCCACCTTGCATATCTTATCCTTGAAATTTTTATCATCACCTTCAATTAAAAATTTGTAATCATCCTCTCTTTTAACGCTTTTGATTTTATTAAATCCAATTTTTTGAAGTGTTTGTAGTGCAGTAATTGCAGTAGTGTCAGGCACTTTCAGGCTTACAATCATCTCAACTGTTTTTGTTGGCATTTTTATTTTTTCATTATTTATTTTGTGATATTGCTATTAATGTGAACTTAATTTTTTATTTGAATATTGTCTTTTCTTGCATAACGCATTAACTTTTATTAATTTTAAAAAATAACTTATTGCATGTCATTAAGGTTTTAAAATAATCTTTCCAAAATTTTTTCTTTCTTCCATGTACTTATGCGCTAAGCTTGCGTCTTTTAAGGAAAATGTCCTGTCAATTACTGGCTTGAGTTTCCCATTTTTAACCAGCTCAAACACGTCTCTAATTTCTTTTTGGGTAATGCCTGATGTTCCAAGCATTGTTAAATTGTTCCTGTAAAAATGCTGCACATCAATCTCTATCTTATTGCCTGCGGTTGTGCCAAGCGTAACCAATCTTCCGCCTTTTTTCAAACAATTCAAAGCTCTTGGCAATATGTTTCCTCCAATCTGCTCGATAACAGCATCAACGCCATTGCCATTCGTCAAATATTTGACTTCCTCATCAAAATTCTGGTTTCTGTAGTAGTTAACCAGCAAGTCTGCCCCAAGCTCTTTTGCCCTGTCAAGCTTCTCGTCACTTCCTGCTGATGCAATCACTTTTACCCCTGCCAATTTTGCTATCTGTATTGCAGCAGTGCCAACACCAGAGCCAGCTGCTTGTATGAGCACTGTTTCTCCCGGCTTTATCTTTGCAAGGCTCATCAAAACACGCCATGCAGTGCCAAAAGTCACAGGCACAGAAGCTGCTTCTTCATAGCTAATCTTATCATTCATTAAAAGTAAATTCTGTTGCGGAACTTTAACATATTCAGAATAACAGCCATTAACCGTCATTCCCAATCTTTTTGCATTTTTACACAAGTTATCATTGCCTGTTAAGCAATATTCGCATTGCCCGCATGTTATGCTTGGCAGCACAACAACCTTGTCTCCTTTCTTAAAATCTTGAACATTTTTTCCAACTTCAGCAATGTCGCCTGCGCCTTCGCATCCTAGAATTACAGGATAACTGACTGGAAAATGCCCCATTCTAACCCATACATCCAGATGGTTGACTGAAGCAGCTTTTAATTTAACAAGAACTTTGTCATCATTTATTTTTGGAGTTTCAACTTCCTCGAATTTTAGCTGGTCTGCATTTCCTTTGTTATGTAAAACTATGGCTTTCATTTTACAAAATCTCCTCCTCGATATAACTTTTCATTGATTTGAAAACATGCATTGCAGGCGCAGGATCCTCCATTGCCTTTGCATTGCCAACAAACTTGTTCTTTAATTCAGTTGTATCAGGCAGCTGCCTTATGAAAGAAGCCCTTTCAGGATGAGGCATAATGGCCATCACATTTCCGTTTTTGTTGCATATTGCAGCAATGTTATCAACCGCTCCATTGGGGTTTGTTGGAAAGCTTTCCTCTATTTTTCCATCTTTTGTTGAGTACCTAAAAATAATCTGCTTGTTTTTGATTAATTTGGAAATCAACTCCTTGTCTTTGGTTATAAACCTGCCTTCGCCATGCGCAATTGGAATTGGGATTACTTCATTTTTTTCTATAAATTTTGTAAATATGCACCTATTTTGTTCTTCTGTACTTTTAATATAAACCCATGCGCAGTAATAACCATTCACAAAAGGATTTTTGTTTGGCGCTAATGCCATTTCAACATTATCTTTAAGCCCGGGTATCATGCCGCATTCAACCAAAGCTTGCGCGCCGTTGCAAATTCCCAAGACTGGCTTGTCATTTTCTGCCTCTTTTCTTATCAAGTCAAAAACAGGATCCTTTGCCATTATAACCCCTGCTCTAATCCTGTCTTCATATCCCCAGCCTCCTGGAATAATAAATCCATCGTATTTTTCAATTCCTCTTCTTTCATTCCATCTTACAATTTTGCCTTCCATTCCGGTGGCTAGAACAGCCCTTAGAGATTCTTCTTCACAATTGTTGCCGGGAAAGTAAATGACTGCAATGTTTGGTTTTCTCATTTTCTATTCCAACGCCTCGACAAACCCTCTTGTCCATGCTTCTTTTAATTTTGAAATTGATAAATTTATAATTTTCTTATTATTTTTAGTTATTGCAAGATTTTTCCCATTTGTTTTTCCTAACTTCATCAAATTCAGCTTATAAAATCTGAATAAATTCGTTAATCTTTGCATATTTTTGTCTTCAACTTCAAAAATAAACCCGCTTGTTTCTGAAAATAATAATTTATCATTTCTTAAATTTGAAAAATCAAGATTAATTTCTGCTCCAATTTCACCATCTGCATCTCCTCCCATTATCATTTCAGAAATTGTAGTTGCCAATCCGCCATCGCTTATGTCATGGCATGATAAAAGCAAGCCCGCACTTATTGCATCAATAACAGCATAAACCATGTTTCTTTCTTTTTCAAAGTCAATTATTGGAACAACTGCGCCAATTTCATTGTGCAAATCATAATAAACCGAGCCTCCAAACTCTTCTTTTCTTTCTCCAACTAAAAACAATGCTGAGTTTTCTTTCTTAAGCTTCATTGTTATGGCCTTGCTGTAATCTTTTAAAACGCCAATGCATGCAATTATCGGCGATGGATCAATTGCATTGCCGGAAGCGGATTCATTATAGAAGCTCACATTTCCAGATACAACAGGCACAGCATAAGTTGTTCCTTTGTAATACAAATTCTTTGCAGCATCCGCAATTCCTCTTACCCCTTCATAAAAATCATAAAAAGTTTCTGGCTTTTCTGGATTGCCATAGTTCAAGCAGTCAGTCAAAGCGCTTGGAATTGCTCCAACTGCAGCTACATTTCTCATGCTTTCAGCAACTGCATTTACAGCTCCCCAATATGGGTCTATTTTGCAGTAGCGGGGATTGCAGTCTGTCTTTAAAGCGACTCCAAAAGAGCTGTTTTCTACAGCTTTCATTACGCCAGCATCGGCATAGCCTGTTTCAACAACTGCATTGCCCATGACCGATGTGTCATAATGCTTGTATGCTTTTGCCTTTGAGGCAACATTAGGGTGTTTTAAAACAGAAAGCAAAATCTTGTTGTAATCATTTGGCTCTTTAAGATTGGGTTCTTTGAAATTTCTTTTTGGAGCTTTTTTTGCCCTATCGTATTTAATGCCTTGCGTTACAACTTTTATAGGGGCATTGCACGCAATTTTTCCATTGTGCCTTAAAATGTAATCTTGCTGCTTTGTAACCTTTCCAATAACAAAAGCTCCTGCTCCAAGCGAAATTTGAGGCAGTTCAAAATCCTCATTATAAATTTTTAACAATGTTTTTGTAAATTCACTTGGGCAAATCCATGTAAATCTTTCTTGTGTTTCAGAGCAGGCTACCATATAAGGAGGCAAATCATTAATTGAAACATTTACTTTGCTCAAATCAATATCGGCTCCATAATTTGCATCAGAGCAAAGCTCGCTAGTGCTGCACATTATGCCCCCTGCTCCCATGTCCTTAAATCCAAGATCTATTCCTTTTTTTCTTGCCTCTTCAAAAACAGCGTAAGAAGCCCTTATTATCACGTTTTTCAAAAATGGGTCAGGAACTTGAACAGCTCCACGATTGCTTTCCCTGTCTTTCTCATCCAAAATTAATGATGCAAATGCAGCTCCTCCAAATCCAGAATTGTCAGTTGCCTTGCCTATAATAACAATATCATAGCCTTCTGCATTTTTTGGAGCATAACTATGGATTATGTCTTTTTCTTTCACAATTCCCAAGCAAACAACATTAACCAAGCAATTTTCATCAAAAGAATCATTAAAATAAACATCTCCGCAGATATTTGGAATTCCAACAGCATCTCCATAGCCAGCAACTCCGTTAATGACTTCATTTGCAATATATTTTACTTTATTTTTATTCTTTCCATATGGATTGCCAAACCTCAATGGGTCTGCTGTTGCAATAACTTTTGCTCCCATGCAAAGAACATCTCTTATAATGCCTCCTACACCAGTTGCAGCGCCTTCATAAGGCACGACTTGAGAAGGATGATTGTGGCTCTCGTGGCTTACAACAATGCCGTATCTTTCTCCATTAATGTAGCCAAGCTCCACAATGCCGGAATCTTCCACAGGGCCAATAATAACATTTGGCGCTTGAGTTGGCAATAAAGCCTTCAGCACGCTTCTGCTGCTTTTGTAAGATGAGTGCTCGCTCCATTGCGTGTTGAAAATGTAAATCTCAGTTATTGTTGGATTTCTTCCAATAAGCTCAACGATTTTTCTTGCTTCAAAAACACTCAAAGAAACAGCATTCTTTCTTAGAAAATCTTTCAAGGCATTGTCAGACATGCCTTTTATGTCAACTAACTCAACGTCAACACCACCCATATTCCCACAATGTTTTGTATAGCCAATTGATTTAAATAGGTTGTGGTAGGTATGTTTGATTATTTAATAGTGGTGAAAATGAAAAGATTTAAAAAAAGATATCTTTTACTGTTAGACAAGATATAAGAAAATGGGAACTCAAAGTGAATTTGCAAACGTAGAATTTCTAATAACAACACCACCTCCAAAGAAGGATGTATTTTTTCTTGCAGATCATCTTGTTTTAAAGAAAGATGGAAGATGCTATCCCAGATATTATCCAACAAAATATAGTGCTCATGCGGATATATTTGGTGCAATTAGAGAAAGTTATCCAAAAAATATGTTACCTTCCGTCTCAAAATTATATGCGATTGTTGAAGGCAAAGCTGTAGCTTCAGATACAAAAAAAGATAAAATACCGGCAGATTTAGAAGCGTTTATTAGTCATATAGAAAATGTGGGAGGAAGTGCTGCTGTTGTGAGCTTTAGCCAAGGAGATTTTGATGAATTTTTATTACGCATAGGGAACAGAAATTTCTGGGGCATTAGAGAAGAGCCTAAGGAAGGAATTCTTTACAAAATTCATACATATAGTGCTTCCGCTAAAAGAGCTCCGCCCAAATATTATACAACCTCCCCAGCCAAATAAATAGAACCTGTCACAACAACCAAATCATTTTTACCAGCGATTTTTTTAGCATAATTCAATGCTTTTTTGGGATTTTCAATTATTTTTGTTTTGAATTTTTTATTTTTATTAACCTTATTAAAAATTTTTAACAAATATTGCGGCTTAGATGCTTTCTCATGCTTTGATTTTGTAAAGATTATTTTTGATATTAATGGACCCACTGTTTTTAACATTATTGTAATATTTTTATCACTTTGTATACCAACAACAAAAATAAAATATTTGATATTTTTTTGTTTTTTAATTACATTTAATTCATTTCTCAAAACTTCAAAACTAGAAGGATTATGCGCGCAATCAACTAAAACATTTTTTGAGATAAATTGCAATCTTGCTGGCCATTGCGTTTTTTTAAGTCCATTAATTATTTTTTTATTGCCAATTTTTATTATACTGTATTTTTTAAACACATCAATTGTTGTTAATGCAATGTCCTTATTTTCCTGCTGAAAATTTCCATTCAAATAATCAAATTTTATATCCTTATATTTTTTAATTAAAAATAATGGCGCATTTTTTTCTTTTGCAATTTTTTTAATAGCATCCAATGCCTTGCCTTTTGCTCCTGTAACAACAGGAACATCATTTTTTATAATTCCGGCTTTTTCAAATGCAATCTTTTCAATTGTATTTCCAAGCAGTTCTGTATGCTCAATCCCAATGTTTGTAATTACAGACACTAATGGAGCAACAACATTTGTTGCATCCAGCCTTCCTCCCAATCCCACTTCCAAAACAGCAAAATCAACATTCTTGTCCTTGAAATAAAGAAATGCCATTGCAGTTGTTATCTCAAAAAAGCTCTGGCTTGTTATATAGGGCTTGACCTTTAAAAAATAGTCAACAATCTCCTTGTCAGTTATAAAATGCTCATTAATCCTTATTCTTTCATTGAATTTCTTCAAATGAGGGCTTGTGTACAATCCAACTTTATACCCAGCTTCCTTAAGAATATAGAAAAGCATTGAACAAACGCTGCCTTTTCCATTAGTTCCTGCAACATGAATGAATTTCAATTGTTTTTCCAGGTTTCCGATTTTACTGAGAAGATTTTGGATATTTTCCAGCCCTAGTTTTATTTTAGAGCTTTCTAACGAGTAAAGATATTCTAGTGTTTTTCTATAGTCCATATTATCACATTATTTTTGCTTGAAAAATTTTAGTGCAGCTTTGTTTAAGAGATATGCGGTGATGCACAACAAAACTGTCCAAATTATTAAATATGCCGCATCATTGAAATTAAAAATATCTTCTTTTAGTGAGCATAGATGATAAATGCAATTAATGTTTGTTGAGGCTGGTGTTAAGTAGAATGTTGATATATTCAATAAAATTATATGCGCGCTTGATATTAAATAAGAGTTTTTATGCACGCCTATTTTGAATGCTCCATAGAGGGCAATCGGTATAATCAATAAATGGTCCAGCTCCATGTAGAAATTTATTGAATAGAAGCCAAAATTCTTAAACATATATCCTGTGACATCGCCAAAAATTCCCTTTCCAAAAAAAAGTATGCCTATAAAGTCTATGACCCATGGTATCTCTGCCATGCTTGAGATAAGCATTGCGCCCATAAATAACCCGTTCATCAAAATAAGGGATAATCCCAGCAATAAAGTTATGGCATTGCTAAACCACAGCAAATTGTAAAAGGGCTCGAATAATAATGTAAAGATGAAATCAACAGCACCTATAACGACTAGAATAAATCCAGCAAAAAACAATTTTTTCCTATCCTTTTGATTCATATGCAAAGTTTTGCTTGCAGCTTTAAATTTTTTTCTTTTTAATAATTATATATGAGAAAATATTGCCAAAATTAAACAATAAATATAAATAATAAAACATAAACTAGATATAGCTAATAATTAACTTAAATAAAATGCCATTCACAAAAAAAGAGCACATGAAGATTAGTAAAAAAGACTACACTTATTTTATTCTAGGCGCTGATGTTGGAGGCACAAACACTAATTTGGGGATTTTTGGCATTAAAAACAGGTTTCCAACACTTCTTGCTTCGCTTCATTTCAAAAGTAAAGAGCTAAGATGGCTTCACAATGCAATAAATGAAACGTTGAACTATATGCAGAAAAATTACAAAATAAGCATAACAAAAGCTTGCATTGCTGCTGCAGGCGTTTTGTCTCATAAAAAAGATTATGTAAAAACCCAAAATCTTCCATGGGATATAAGCAAAAAGGAATTGCTCAAAAAAACAAAGCTCAAGAAAATTCTTATTGTGAATGATTTTGAAGCAATTGGATACAGCATAAATATGCTAAGCAAAAACGATGTTGCTGTTATAAAAAAAGCTAAAAGAATTCCAAAAGCGCCAATAGCCGTTATAGGTGCTGGAACAGGCTTGGGAAAGACAACATTAATTTATAGTGAACAATACAAATCCTATAAGACACTACCATCAGAAGCAGGACACACAGATTTTGCAGCTCAAAGCCAAGAGGAGCTAGATTTGATAAATTTCGTCAGAAAATCTCATGGAATAAAGCAGAGCATAAGCTATGAGCAGCTTCTGTCAGGACAAGGCTTAGAAAATATTTATTTGTTTTTAAGAAAAAGTGGAAAATTTAAAGAAATAAGGTATATAAATGAGATTAATAACAATTTTAAACCTGAATTGATATCAAAATACAGAAAAATAGACGCAACATGCAAAGAAACCTTCAGAATTTTCAAAATAATTTATGCAAAATTTGCAAGAAATACAGCTATTGACAGCCTGTCATTTGGAGGGGTTTATATCGCAGGAGGGATAGCCCCAAAAAATAAGGACATTTTTGACAAAGAATTTATAAGGATATTTGAAGATAATCACAAAATGAAGAATGTTTTAAGAAAAATTCCGATTTTTTTAGTAGTGAACAATAACGTAGGCTTGCTTGGAGCAGGGTTTTTAGGAGCCAAAGTGCTTAAATAAAAATGTGCAACCTGCCTGTATTTATGTGCAACTTCTAATTTATGTGCAAAGCCAAAAAAACCAAAACCTTTATATATAACA